>Ga0070658_10001532_pt1 | contig 19578 bp, 15 predicted proteins | sample KBSC13metaG_FD_64664 | JGI IMG/M metagenome (GOLD analysis project Ga0070658, IMG submission 64664) | Corn rhizosphere microbial communities from Kellogg Biological Station, Michigan, USA - KBS C1-3 metaG | ecosystem: Host-associated > Plants > Roots > Rhizosphere > Soil ...
TTGCATTTCTAAGCTGCGTCGGCGAGACCTGCTGAGAATCGGTCATGCAAATTGGAAAGTCGACGCAAGCGTTGACGAGCTGATCAAAATAGTACTGCGTTGCATGCCACCCCTGAAGTAGGCTTTCGCGCCCTGAATACGGATCGCTCCAGATCGATGCGACGAGTCGCTGCATGGTCGTTTTTCCTGATCTCGACTTACACGCCATCTCTACTACAGGATTTTCGGTCAGCGGAAGTCCGTGAACGAATGGGGCGAGAAAGCCCGCCGACAACACGAATGCAGCGATAGGATAATTGCCCAATTCGCGAGCTAGATCGATCCAATCACGACGATGATTGTCGTGTTGTTTATGAGAACTTGACGCATCGACACATGGTTTCAGTGCGCGAAGACGAGGTGCTCCGCTGTTTCGGATTACGCGATGGACCTCGTGAGATGTCTCACATGACTGGATTGTGCCTGTGCCTGAAACAAATACATCTGAGCCATCCACCTGGTGCCAGCCGAGCCTGCCCGTTTCGAGATCGACGGGGATATTATCCCGCTGATAATCCAGCAAATGGACCAAGTATTCCGCAACCAGTCGCGCATTTGACGGAGTAATTCCCAGACCGAAATTTGCCAGCGGACTCAGCAGCCTGCCCGCCGTGAGTGCGCTCCGCGGAATCGCGTGCTCGTGCCAGCCGCGTGCTGTTTCCCACCTTATACACACACTCTCCGCGCTCGTATCCAGATCGCGCGAGATCCTCACAACCTGGAGCCTATCACTGAGCACCCGAACCTTTTGAGTACCAGAAGCATTAACGCGTCCGTGGAATATTCCACGTGGAGTTACCTCCCAGCATGAATCTGGATCGGGCAGGCACTCATCTGGCGTCCAGTTCTCGACTCGTGCAGCGCGCCCAGGTGTGTCGCTGCCGATCGCTGTGAAGTCTTCGGCATTAGTCTCTTTTTCCGCAGTAATGGTCGATGCCGCTACCGTAATATGGGCTTCTTCTGTGCCGTCATCTGACGGCACATTGGCGGACAACTCCGTGAGCCGCGATGCGTTATTCACATTTGCGAAATGCGCCAAAAGCGCCGCGAACTTTTTGCTTCGACTTATAGTTATACGAGCGTTCGGTTTATGCTCGTTGACAGTGATCATCTGCAAATATCTCCAACGTACGTCAACGTTACTTACGGTATTTGAAGGGAGACTTTCCCCTCCACAATTAAAACATACCTCGCGACACCAATATTGATTGGTCTTTAGAAAAATATTTTTCGAGCCTCACTTTGCTGCTGTTGTCCAGAACCGTTCCTTGTGGCACGACATAAAAACAATTCTGCGAAGATCGCAATTTTCGAATCTGAGGGTATATTAGCTCGCATTTTGACTACCGTAATAGTCAAAATGCCTTTGTGTCAACGTACAATCACCCTCGCCACTATGTCGATCGCTGTGCGACGATTTTAGGGGTAATTACACATGTATTCGATTTTTATTATATTGCGTTACTTGTTGGGTAATACAAGTCACTTGCCTCAATATTGTTTGCATGCAATTCCATCGATCCACGACATTCTTCGAACTATGTATTGCCATTCACTAGTGACGGTTCGGCTTAAATAGCAACCCCGTCGCTAGCATGCCTCTTACTCCTTCGTCGACGAATGGTATTGAATTTACGCAAGTACACACCGCCTCAAATCGCAACTTCAGCGTATGTTATTGTTTGAGGACGGAATTCGTCCACCAGCAAATTACGGAGAAAAACTTATGTCTGACGTTGAAATGCCCTCGCCTCACGCCGCCGTCACCCAGACCGATGGAGACGAGTACTATGAAGTGGTGACGGCGTATTGGTGTGACAATTGTGAAACCATGTCCACCGAGTCGAGCGGGCCCTTGTATGAGTGCCGTGAATGTGGCCACCCGTTCAATCGCGAAAATAGTTTCGATGGCGAATCACATCGCTGTCCCGACTGTAGGAAGTTCTCGGCTCGTGTTGCAGATAGCTCTTGCATTGAATGCGGTGAGGCGGAAGCCGAGAAGTGCGTTGCCTACGAGTGTAGGATTTGCGGTGATCTTGTCGCTGTTGAAGACTGGGGCGAGCACGCGGTGGACTGCCAGGCCGATAATGCCGATAACGAAGATGACACTGACCATGATGACGACGACAGCGAAAACGATATTGGCGATGACGAGGAGGTTCGATCTTAGATCATCTAACTGGTAGCTCCAGTATGACGCACCTGGTTCCTCAATTCGTGAGAGGACCAGGCGCTTTCATCTCGGAAGAGACGAATTGGTAACCACTAAGGCTCGATGCTAGTCCAGGAAGCCGAGTTCGTGTTTGTCTATATCCGAGACCTCGACAGCCGAACAAAGTTGGATTAGCCGTCCTCAAAGCATCCATTCGGGCTCGCCCTCGTCGTCAGCCTCGATCGCGAAACAGGGCCTTCGGCGACACGAAGCACTCTTGGCTTAAGTACACATCTATCCAGCCACCCACCTCGTAGGGTCATCATACACGCGTGCTTTTACCGATGACCGTTCTTTGTGATAAGCGTTGTGCGCAATTTCGCGCAACGCACGAGAACCACAGTGGGTCGCGCAGTACCTGTGCGATACCTCATAATCTCGGGGGAAAAGATGACACAGCGTTGTGCGAGCCGACTGGAAATATCGACTGCGAGTGCCTGCGTGGGCAGTCCGACAAATGGTGGATAACTATGATGAAATCCAATGGCGGGCGTCAGTTAGCGACGCTAAGAGGTTTAGAGTCGAAGCCCGCTCGGGCGTAGTCGCTCTGTATGTACATCCGATGAGGACGAATAGGCGTGGAGAAGTGCTTGCGCGAGCGGACCAATACGATAATGTTCGATTACCACGTCTCGCCTCGGGCGTCGGTGCTACTTATAGAGTAGAAGTCTATGGTTGTATGATATTCCTTATTCCGACTGAGCAAAATGAACCTGAATTTGTTTCGGAGCGTAAACAATCGCATGATGATCGTTTGGCTGCTTGGAGAAGCTTCAACGATTCGATGTCTTGCTGGATTAGCTGTGCCATTGAAAAGGGGGACTGCCACGTCGAGAAGTATAATCGCGAGACTATGGAGACGAAGCATTGGCTGATGCGCGAGACCGAAACAACCTATCGATTCTTGGCGCGTGTACAGGACTTCTGGCTTCTTCTCTACGAAGGTCACTTTGGCCTCCGCCGTCTTGATGACTGTTTGTCAGTCTGAAGCAATTGCTTTGGTATCGCCGCGGCGTAAAAGCTCTTTCCGCCGCGGCGATGTTGTTTGAGGCGGTTTACTACAAGATCGGCATGTCTATAGTAGCAATCGTATAAGCCGCGGTGACAAGACAAAGCCCGAACTCTCGAACACTCGAAACAGCACTTGAAGACATCGACCACAGAGAGGCTTAGGATTTCTGGGCCTCAGACTTGGACTCGGCCTTGGGTGACTTGTCAGCGACAGTTTTGAGGAGATCGGTAATCTGGCCCAAGATTTTTGGATCGTGGTCATTGGAGTCCTGCGTGCTGAAGTTAGCCCCTGAGTCGGTTCCCCATATCTGAAGTGCTTCTTTCAGTTCACCCCACGCAGCAGTTGCTCCGAAGGTGTCGAGATAGAACTGCCCAAACTCGATCTGGAGGGCACGGTCCGAATTGCGGATACCCTCACTCATAAAACCTTGCCGAGGTTGAACAGGTACTTAGAGATCGCTATCAACAAGCTGATCGTCACAAGGCCGCGGAAGGATAAGAGTGCCGCCTCGGGCCAAGAGGAGCCCAGCTTCATCTGAGTTGCAAAGTGGAAACTCACATACACACCCACTCCCAGTGCTGCGACCCCTACGAAATAACAAGCGCCTGAGACAGCTTTATAGGTGATCTCATATCGGGTCAAGGGTTTTGGCGTCGACCTGATGTAGATAGGAGCCTTGTCCTCTAATCGCTGTGCAACTTGACCTTCCAGTTCCGTCAGGCGGGAGTTCAGAAGAAGGACATTCGGATCGAGGCCCTCGGTGCTGTCGGACTCGGATCTTGGCTCGATTGCTTCCAACAATACACTGTCAGGGATAAAGTCTTTGATGAGAGCCTTTGTAACTGCCGCTCCGATCCTCGTTGCTAGAGAAACAATATCAGGCATAGCCGCTGTCCTTGTAAATATGCTTGGTTGATTATATCTCAGACTGCTATAATAGCGTATGGAAATCGACATTGCTGGTTTCGATCAAGAGCTGATCAAAGAGTGCAAAACCAACCGAGATTTACGAAACCTTCTTGAGGGTGTGTTTACCACTCCCAGTCCGCCCAATCCTGAGATAGCGACGTTTGGGCTGCCTTGTCCGTTTGATCCCACGCTCTTTCTTGTGGCGGGATTGGGGTCAATTCTATTCTACTGGGGATGGAACCTAATAGCGGTGGACCGAAACAAGGATGACTCTGAAGAGGTCGATTATCGCCTAAGCCAGGTTCAAAATCTGGTCGATAAAGGCATGGACCGCGAAAAAGCAATTAAGGCCGTGAACGAAATGTACGATCGGCTCGATAAGCGAGAGGCCAGTGCGGGAGCCGCTAAGCTGTTAGAGATCGTCGGGAAGTATGTGGATAAGACTGCCAAAAATCCTAAGGCTGAGCCTAAGAAGCTGGAGCGTAAAGAACCAAACCTGCTTGAGCATAAGGATGGCCCTGAATAATTGGTGCATGGAAAAAGGCTAAGATAAGGATTTGGGGCCTTCCTGAGCCTCTGAGTATACAGACAATATGATCAATCATCCTCTGGGCGGGTTTTTCGGCAACACTGTGGTATCTCTATCCTGTTGGTTCCGCTCACCTGGCGAGCCCGACCGCTTCAACAATGTGACCGCGTTTGTTGTGTCCATTGCTGATGTGTGGATGCTGGCAACGGCTGGCCATGTGCTCCAAGTCTTGGATGAACAGAAACAGCACGGACTACATGTTGATTGGTACCTCGATGACACCATGGGAAGCGATGCTGTCTCAGGGATTCCCATTCCGTTCAACCTAGCCGACCGACGAAACTTCACGATGCGCCAAGACGGATTCGATTTTGCACTGATCGAGATCTTAGATCACGACAGAAGGCTTCTTGAAAAGAATCGGATCAAGCCAGTCGATGAGGCCGCTTGGACCGTGGGTATGCCTGATGAGTTCGACGGATATACCCTTGTTGGCTTCCCTCACGAGGACGTTCAGGCCACATCTACAGTTGTCAAGAAGGCCATGCTCATTGCAGACTTGGTGCAGATCCCCCAGACTGAGGTTCCACAGGAGCTTATTCAAACCGCGCCCAGGCTATTCTTCACCATTAATCAAGAACACTCTGAGGCTCCACAAACCTGGCTGGGTGTGAGCGGTGGGCCTATCTTTGGCTACAAGCGCAAGGAAGAGGGGCGACTTGGTTATTGGTTGGTGGGTATTCAAAGCGCCGTGGCCAGGGACTATCCGATCGCTATAGCGTGCCTAACAAGACCGTTTCTTCATGTTGTGCGGAACCAGCTACTCAATCCCGTTAATCCCCAGGCTTAGACATGGAAAATCAAGCAGGCACAAAACTCGCTCCGTTCTTTGGCAATTACGTGGTCACTTTATCCTGTGTGCTAAAAAGGGAAGGCCAGCTAGACCACTTAAACAACGCCACAGCCTTTGTTGTATCGATCGCTGGCGTATGGTTCCTGGCGACCGCTGGGCACGTGCTTGAAGTCCTCGACAAACAAAAGGAGGAAGGCACCCACGTTGATTGGCTCCTCGACGATACAATGGGGTCAAACGCCATCTCCGACCATCCGATCCCGTTTAACTTGGCCGCTCGACACGATTACAGGATGCCTCACGACGGATACGACTACGCTTTGATTGAGATCCTGGATCACGATAGGCAGCTACTCGAACGCAACGGCATCAAGCCGATCACTGAACAGGCTTGGACCCAGGACTATCCCCAAGAGTTTATGAGTTATATCCTGGTCGGCTTTCCAGAAGAGTATGTGCGCTCAACCCCTCAGGCCGTGAGTAAGGAAATGCTCATGGCTGACCTGAAGCCGATCCCCTTGGCTGATGTTCCCCATGAGCTAACGTCGATTAAGAGTGCTCCCAGGCTCTACTTCTGGCACAACATGGAGCATGACGCAGCGCCCAAGAGTTTGGTGGGAACAAGCGGTGGGCCTATCTTTGGGTTTCAGGCTGATCGTGAGGGAAACATTCGGATGTGGCTGGTAGGCATTCAGAGCGCCCAGGCAACGGATTATCCAATCGCGATTGTATGCCCGACCAGGCCGTTTTTCCACTATGTTCAACAGCAGATACTTAGTCTAGTGGACCCTACTCCCCAGGACAATCCCGAAACCGCCTCATGATTCCTTGAGACAGCGATCACTAAGGTGCTTTCGCGGTCTCTCCTGCTTGGCATGCCGTGCAACACTAATGATGCCCAATTGTTAGAGGATAAGAGATAGTCCAGGAAGAACCTCCGACATGCAGTCGAGATCCCTTTCGGCTTTAACAGTGCGCGATGAAATTGATCGCGAGGGTCGGCATGATTTCGGCTGAGCTGCTGGTTATTGGGATTGGCGCATCTATTAGGGCTAGGTCTTTGACATGATGCAACCAGATTGGCATTTTCGTGTCTGATCGTGTGGAGGCCGATTAATGCGAAAAGCTTACAATTACGACAAGGGTTTTCCCACGAAGGAGTGGATCGTCACAGCGGCTCTGCTCTATGATGTGGTCGTTGTAAGCAGCTCGCTGATGGTGCCGTGGCCCACAACCCTCCTAAACGAACTGGACACATCCGAGCGCGAGGTTCTGGATTTTTGCAATCGCATAACGGTCGAGCCTGGTGATCGTAGCTTCTTGGAGCCCCTAGTGCCTCATCACCAGTGGATGTTCGACGAGATCACAAGCATCGCATGTCACGAGTCACGACGCGTCGACCTAGACCTCATTGTAGAGCTGTTAAAGCAAGCTGAACATTACGCGCCAGAAGTCGATCTCTTCGGATCAGCGAACCTGACCGATGTTCGCGGGATTAAACAGTCGGCCATGCTCTCTGTTCTTGTACCAATCAAAACCTCAGATGTCAGTCCCTCGCAGATTGCCGACTTCCGCGCCATCAACGAACTTCGCCGAGCAAAATTCCAAAAGGCCGCAGACGATCTAGTCAAGTCCTTCGGCGAAACAACGACCGAAGATGATGCCAACCGCATCCTTCGCCTTGTCGGCCAAGAACTTCGCGAACAACAAGACAAGCTCGAAACCATCTATCGTCACACAAAGATCGAAGCCGCTGCACGAATGGTCGGCACGATAGGTGGGCCTCCCGCACTCTTAGGTGTGGTTGGTTCAGTCCTTGGGATCGCCTGTGTCGAGGCCGCTGGATTTGTCGCGTCAGTATCGCTATCAATCGTTCCGTGGTTGATCGCACGGGAAAAAGCGGACATGACGATTAATGACTCACCGTGGGCATATTTGTGGCATATGAAACGGGACTTGGGGTTTGGGGTAGAGTTCCGAACGGATAGCTCAGGATAGAAAGCGAAGGAGGCTGTTGGCTATGTTTGTTGTGAAACTCATTCCTCGCGTAAAGGCTCCTTCTACCAATGTCGTTTCAAGACCCCACAAAGATCTCTCGAAAAAGACTATCTCGCCTTCTTGAGGCGCGTAGCGGTTGCCTTCAATTAAGTGTCGAGTTGCTAGGTCTGCGATCAATGTCGGACCAAATGGTTCTGACGGCAGTTTGACTCTCGGAGCGAAGGGCCGTTCAGGGTGTGGCAAAGGACTTCTTTCAGGAGCCTCTGGAAAGTAATTGTGCGGAACCAATGGTGGTGCCCCGACGATCCTAGTCCAAGGAACAAACCAAAAATAGCGAAGCAACCGTATATGTGGTGGACTCAGTTGCCCGACAAGCGCTAACAGTATAAGCTGCTGGCCTTCGTCTATGTCTATCCCGCGAGCGCTGTTGACCACGGCGTTCCGTAGTGCTTCGATCTTCTCCTTTTCGTGCGTACTAATCGCTTCCCGAGTAGCTTGACCAAATACCGTAACAAAGTGTTCGCTTTCTTCAGTCAGCTTCTGCACGTTGATTTCCAGCGCCGCAAGGCGTTCCACGATGGACGAGGCAAATTCCGTTTGTCGCTTTGTCCAAGATGGTCGGAACGCTTCAATCAAGCCCGCGGCTACTATGTCGAGCCCAGGTGCGCCGACCGCAAGGGTAGCGACACTGATTCCAACTTTCGCTAGAAGAGCAATTGCTTCTGCATCTCCTGTGGCGGCTAAGATCTTGTTGGTTTCAGTTGGGTTGCCCATGCTCATTCAGACACCCGTCAGCCTGGTAAAGTTGCGCGGGCTCGGGAAAGGTCTTTTTCCCCTGAGCCCGCGCGATCGTATCTAACGGTTGTCACTGGTAAACGCAGCAAGCCCGATGAAAGTTGATGCGAAGACTCGACGATAGTCGGGAGAGTGCCTCTGGAACAACTACAAAGCTGAGCCGAACCCAAGAATAACATCGGTGCGGCGCGGGTTGTGACGAAGCGACCTCTAAGTCGTTGACAGTGGCCTCTGCAATCGGTAGAATGAGGGCAGTTTGAATGTAGGAGTGCATACGTGGCAGACCTCGCTTACGACCGCTTTACCTTCGTCGTTGATCTTGGTGAAAATATAACGGCCAATAAACTTGGCAACTTTTTCATCGACCTCGAACACTACTACGAACTCGTTGCGACGATTTGTTTGCTCGCGGAGGACGTACAGCCTGGGGATGGTGATCCTGCTACTGCTACTCAACAGTTGCTGACCTTCTTTTTCGCGCGGATACAGGCCCGAGAGACGAGTTCCTCAAGTCTCATGACATTTAACAGCGTTATTGCCGATTCACTACCTGAACGCATTCAAGTTCCTGATCAAGTTCGACCAATCGAAATCGATAGTATTGTGATGGCCTCGCCACTCAAGGGCGTCGGCAATGCGCTGGCGAAGCCATTCGAGATCCTGTTCCAAGTTCTGAGCCCAATAGAACGTGATCGAAGATCCGAAGAAGTTCGAGCACTTCGCATCAAGAACGATCAAGCCGAAATGAAACGCTACTACGACGAGTTACATCTCAAAGTAAAGTCGACAGATGAAGTCTTGAAGCTGCGTGAACGGTTAGCTAAGAGCAACAAGCTGCCACAGGATCTTGCGGATCAGATCAGCGACAATCTGGACAGACAGCTCACGAACTTCGGGTATTCGAACGTCGAGAACGACATTAGGCTGCTCCCCGCGCCAGGGGATAACGAGCCGATCGATCCGACCGATTGACATCGAACCCCCGTGTTCGTATTTGATCGCCACAGGCAATGTTGGGGGCCTCAACAGCTACTTATGTTTTCGGAGGCAGGTGGGGCCTTGGCCGTGATCAAAAAGAAACCTCCCATTGAGGAGCGGCAAATTCACGTTTAGGTAACAATTTCATCTGAGCTATTCGGCTGTCTCCTGGTGAGACTTCCGATTGCGTAAGTCTATGATGAGTTTGGTAAGGTCAATCTGGGCAACGGCATCAGGGTCGGCAACCATGGCTTTCAGAAGATTGGAGATGATTGATTCCTTTTGTTCGAGTTCTTCTGCTTGGCGTTTGTGGTCAGCTTGGATTCTAGCCAGAATCGCTTCAAGCCGCACACTGTGGACTTGAAGCTCACGACTGTAATTGTGGGTATTCTCAACTAAGTTGTTAAGCTGGACGACTTCAGCTTGCTTAAGTTCGAGCTGCTGTCCCATCGCGGTCAACTGCGCCTCAGTAGCTCTAACTTCCGCCGCCTTGGCACTGATTGTGGCATCTTTCGTTTCCATGATCATGGAAGCAACACGCAACTTACCCTTCAAATCCTCAATCTCATTGTTGAGCTGAAGAGCATTTATCCTGTCATCTTGGCTCGACGGCTGATTGTCATTCACGATCGTGTATTTTGGCAGCTTCAGGTAGATGCTCAACGCGTCATAGATGGTTTCCAGGGCGACATTTGGGTCGTTGGGCTCGACTGAGAAGAGGATCTTGCCAGCTTCGGTGCTCTGCGTCGTGGTGGTAGCTTCAATCCCGATTGTCTGAAGGAACCGCCTGAAGAAAATCAGGTACTGCGCAGCGGCGTCGGCGATGATCGGCGGTAGCTCGAACGACTGCGAAATCGCATTGTCGGGAAGGTTGAAGTTCGGATACGGGCGCGGGATCTGCGCCATCTTGATCACGAGATCCCACGTCTCCTCATCACCGAGGTTGGAATAGACCACATTTTCGGCCTCTTGCTCGATCACTCTGCGACCGAACACAACCGTCGCATTTATGGGCCATTTCGCATTTCCCAGGAATCTCACAAACTCCGTTTCATCCGTGCCCCAACCATCGGGAATCTCGTCGGGGGCCGCTTCAATTACAGCCACCCTGAATGCTCCTGTAAGAACTAATTGTTCCAGATCCGCAAAGTCACGTGCTTGAATGAACCTCACGCCGTTCTTCGTGAGGAACACTCGCAAGTCATCGGCAAACATTAACGAGGAGCCGCAAGTGACTACCCAAGCTGCGATTTCTTGTCGAATGTTTGCCATTACATTCCAATCCCCTTGCGAATCACCTCAGCAGCCAGGTCTGCTGCAATGCTTTTAGCTATCTCCATCATGCGCCTTTGCCCTGCACGAAGAACATCTGGCAGATTCACAGATGCTTGGCGGTCAGGCTGTTGGTCATCGTCGACCCACAATTCGGCAATCTCCACATTCACCAAGGCACTAGCAGTCGCATTGTTTGGTGCCTCGTTCAGCACGATCGACTCCAACAACTTCTGAATGTGAAGGTCCTTGGCGGAAATCAGCTCGTTCTTCGCAGCGATCTCGGCATTCTTTGCAGCAATTGTGGCGTCCTTGGTTTCCATCACTGCCCTGGCGAGATCCAACCTGTTTCTCAAGACATCAATCTCCGAACCGAGCTGTAATGCTGTGACCTTCTCGACTGGATCGTTTGAGACCACCGTGTAATGCACTTTCGGGAGCTTGAGGTAGACCTCCAGGGCCTCATGAATGGTGGAGAGAGCGACTGTTGGGTCTTTGGGCTCGACAGAAAAGAGGATTGTGCCAGCATTGTTGCTTGCGGCAGTGGTGGCCTCGATCCCGATGTCTTCGAGGAACTTGCGGAAGAAGAGGAGATACTGTGCCGTGGCATCCGCGAGTTCGGGTTGGAGGTTGAAGGTTTCTTGGTAGCTGGCGGAGTCGTCGCCTTCGGCATAAAAGTCAGGCACATAGTCTGGCTTCATGCGTGGGGTCTCAGCGTTTGCCCTGATTTCTTCCCAAATGCCGACCGAGCCGAACTCGCTGCCGTAGTCTGTCACAACCACAACATTGCCAATCCTGATCGGGTCCGCTTTCGCTTGTGGCCCAAAGATTACAACCAGATTGACTGGCATTTTCCACTGATCGAAGCCCTCTGCCACGGCCTGGAATGGGTCAGGTCGATCGAAGTAGACCGAGTAATCGAGCACCGCGACTCGAAATGCACCGATCATCACGAGCCGATGAAACTCTTCAAAGTCGTCGAGTTCAATGTGGGCGACCATTTTGCCCGATAATTCAAGCATCTTGCTCTGAATCGGATCATTATCGTCGAGGTAGGGCCTGTTCTGCCAATAGATCACCCACGCTGGCTGTTTACTGAATCTCATCAACTTCTCCGCGCTCCGACGAATCGCCGAGCGCATCTAAGTCCTTGAGTGTCTGCTCGCTGACCCAGGCTTGCCCCGCGCCGAACAGTTTGGCAAGATTGAGTTGTGTGTATCGCCAAGCGAAGTGATTTTTCAACCAGATTGCCTCTTCGGCTCCCTCAACAATGACCGCTTGAGAAACTGCTTCAACTGTGGAGCCTTCACCACCAACAATGACTTGCATGAGCCGCTGGATTTTATCATCCTTTGCCTCAATCAATGCCGTCTTTGCTTGGAGCTGATCATTCTTAGCCGCGATCGTGGTGTCTTTCGTTTGCAGGAGCGCGGTTGCAAGCTGAAGCCTAGACTTCAACATATCGATCTCAGAACCAAGTTGTAGAGCTTTGATCTTCTCAGTGGAATCATCCGTGACGATCGTGTAGTTCGCTTGAGGAAGCTGAAGGTATACCCTGAGTGCGTCGTGGATGGTTTTGAGAGCGACATTCGGGTCCTTTGGCTCGACAGAAAACAAGACTTTACCAGCGTCGTTGCTGGCTGCTGTTGTGGCTGGGATGCCGATGTCTTCGAGGAACTTGCGGAAGAAGAGCAGGTACTGTGTCGCCGCGTCGGCGAGTTCTGAGGGGAGATTGAAGGTTTCTTGGTAGGTGGGCGGTGTGTCGTCCTCTGAGTCGGAGTAAATGGGTGGCACGGAGTCTGGCTGCGTACGTGGTATAGCCGCACTTTTCTTGATCAACTCCCAAACCCCGTTAGTGCCGAATTCACTCTCATGGTCTGTCACGAGCACAACGTTGTCAAACCAAACAGGTTCCTCCTTTCCCTGTGGCCCGAAGACTACAACCAAATTGACTGGATATGTCCGCGTAGCGACTGCCCTTGCTGTCGCCTTAATTGACTTGTAATTTTCGGTGCGTGTCGAGCGATAAGGTACTTCGTAACACGCCGAGTAGTCAATGATCGCAACACGGAACGCCCCCATCATAAGCAGCCGCTCGAATTCGTCGAAGTCATCCACGTGGATGTGCGGAATCATATTAGCCGACGCGCCGAGCATCTTACTCTCAGGTCTTTCGTAACCGTCGTATGCTCTATTTTGCCAATAGATCACCCATGCAACTTCTTTGTTCGGTCGCATTTTGTCCTCCACCCCCCATTATGGCACCAATCTCCGCTGTAAGGCTGCTTTCCATCTGGGGCATTTTTGACCCCCGCCCTGCAACTGGTGCCATATACGAGGTGGATCTCCGCGCTGTCCTGCGCTGCCGTGCACAACACTCCCTTTACTAGCCGTCGACGATTTCTCCAATCTCTGCGCTTTCCCCAACGATCAACGATAACGTATTCAAATGACGGATCTCGGTGACCATAATTTATGGCCCCGCGATGATCATAAACGAAGATTTACGGCACGGTCGGCTAACCACCGACACGGCCTGGGGCAGCGTGCGCACACACGATGCCGCTAAGCGTCGTGCTTGGTCGCGCGACTTTAGAAGACCTCATCAGGACTTGTGCCCTGATGGGGTCTTTTGCTCTTCTTGACGAATGATCACGCCCTAATTCTTGCCCGCCTAAATTTGGCTCTGCCATTTTTTGCGGATTCTCAATTTAAGCACGAGAGCAGTCCATCTCCCGACTTCGGTCGGTTCGGAAGGACTGACGACCATGCTTTACTTGACCGATCCGCGCGACGACGAATGCGAGGTCGATACCGATTCGGTATACGGCTACGACCGTTGTTCGGCAACTTCGCCTACGCCCACTCCCTCCGACGCCGCTTGTGAACTATACGACGGTGGCCTAAACGTCTTCCCCACGCCACGAGGTAGCAAAGAGCCTTATGGCAGGCATACATTTCTCAATACCACCCGCCTGTGGCGCGGAAGTCTTCCTGGGCTTCTTGCTGACCGTAACATCGCTGTCCGAACTGGACGCTTGAGCGAGAACCTGTTCGTGCTTGACTGCGACAGCTACGACACGTTCGATTTCGTGGGTGAAGAACTCAAGAACCGCGGCATCAACGCCTGGATACGGGACGGCGTCGACGGTGGACAGTATTGGCTGCGCTCCGCGGAGGGCGAGGTGGCCAACGCACACGTAAAGGGAGTCGAGGTACTCGGCAATCGACTCTACTCCATGGCCCCGCCCAGTATTCATCCTGAAGGTATGGTCTATCAATGGATCGCCAAGGACGGCGAATTGCCGCCCTGCGTCACGATCGACGAACTTGACTTCTTGGGACTCTCCTTGGTGCGTAAACCGAGGAAAGCGGTCGCCACAAAAGTGTGTGAACTGCCTCCGAAGGCTGACACCATCCTCATCGGGAGAGACACCACGGGCTACACATCGAACAGTGAGGCTGAATATGCCGCCTGCCTTTCGATGATCGGGGCTGGGTTCACCGATACCGAGATCGAGCACGTGCTCAAGATGTTTCAGCCGCCTCACTACGTCAAGATCGGAGATCGCAACTTCACGAGATCAGTCCTGAAGCCTGCCCGAAAGTGGCACGATTCTGAGACCGAGAAATTTGACAAGGCGTCCGACACTCCTCGCGCTTCCCGATTCGTTGCCTGGGCTCATTCTCACCCGTGGTCTGGTCGAACTGGTGCTGTGGACAAGGCGGTGTTTCTCGCAATGTGCGAACGCATGAAGATGGAGTCGGGCATGCCGTTCAGGGCCTCCATGAGGGAGGTCGCCGAACTTGCCAATGTCGACAAGATGACAGTGGTGAGGGCCATTCAGCGCCTGATAGCTGGTGGGTTGGTCGAAGCGCTACCACAGGCCAAGCCTTCGAAAGTCACTGCATCGAAGAAGGGCATTGTAGGCGCATGCAAATACAACTTGGCCGTGGAAGAGGTGAAAGTAACGCATACAGTAGGTAACACCTACGTCTCTGTAGGAGATATTGTATGCATTACCTTCGCATCCCACGATGTGTGGCACTCGAATGCGCTGGGCAAGTCGGCGCTGGATTGCTGGCAGGCGTTGATCGCGAAGCCAGGGATCAGTGTGGGGGAGCTGATCGCTTCCACTGGGCGCACCAGGCCCACTGTCGCGAAAGCATTGGCGAGTCTGAAGAAGTTCGACCTAGCCCATGAAGAAGGCGGTCGGTGGTCGGCAATCAAGCCGTCGATCGATGCCATGAACACGATCGCCGACGAGTGCAACATGCTCGGCAAGAATGCCAAGAGACAGGCGCAGCACCTCGCCGAGCGTCAACTATTGGCGACTGCGATGATCGAGAGGCAGATCAAGGGCAGGAAGTAGGGGAGGCGATAGGTCGGCGGAAGGTGTTGAAAGCGTTGCATACACTATCTCCTACAGAGACGTAGGTGTTACCTACTGTATGCGCTAGGTTCGCGGGCTGCTTGTTTCTCTCAAATCGGTTGTTGGTGCAAGGCGTCGACGGTTAGGTTCTGAGGACGCTCTGAATGCAAGTCAATCAACTGACGCAGTTCAGGGCTGGCCTTTGACAGATAGCTGTTGAACTCGTTGCCATAGGGTATTGTGCAGCTAGGTAAGTGCTTGAGCAAAAATCCATGCAGGTGATCATTCGAGGCGTCCGCGCCCGTGGACTCGTCATCGGACCGAGTTGGGCGGCGAATTAACTGGTCAGGCTTTGGGCCGAATGTGTTTGGGGGGATGAAGCCAAGTCGGGAAACGGCTCTTGGGGTCGACCCCGTAGACTCGACCCTGACAGCTCTTATTGGCCGACCTCGCCATTCGGAAATTAGTACAGCCTGATGTTTGTCGCTGTCCAAGGTACGCTCAATTCTGGTTAGCACTTCTACGGCCATTTGATCAGCAGTCTGTTCCGTTCGCGAATAAATATTCCACGCGCCGTTACTCACAAGATTACGCCACTTGTCTTCTTCGCTTGATCCGTTGCGTAGCATAAGGTTTAGCTCGTTCTCCGACAGGTTCGAATACACATAAGCGCCCCCTGTCAATACTTCAGCCGCATAAGAGTCTGGCTTGAAGCCGTCGCTCTCAACCTGAAGGCCAACATCCGAATCCTCCCCCCAAATGTCTAGCATTCCAGTACTAACTGTACTAAAAACTCGTCTACGAATACCAGCGTTTGCGAGACTGTATTTATCGTTGAAAACTACGCCTTTCGACGTATAGACAAGCAAGCCTTCTCTATGTTCCCAGTCGAATAAACTGAGTCCCCTGCTAAGTGATGCATCAACTGTTGAGTATTGAAGCGTGGAACCAAGCAGAGCAGCTAAAATCTGCGCGAGGCGATCGAGAAGCATTGCAATGCAAAGATCATCCGTAATGCCTAAGTCGAGCCATGGGATTGGATCTCGTGACAAGGTCAATGGTAGCTTCGCGTCTCGGTCAACAAGTTGAAGGACAACGGAATTGGGGTGACTTCGGAAGAGGCTATCAACACTTCTAAGGAATGTTGGGGCATTACCTGATGACGACTCGAATACAGGAAGCCATTTATCATAGGAGAGAACGAAACCGTTTACGAGCTGAGTTGGTATCGGACTTGCGCTATGGTCAATATCATAAGACCAGTATATTTCCGATACCTGAGTCTGACGCAACTTCCGCCAAGGGTAGCTCGGGGGATCACTAAGTCCATCTAAAGAACCAATCGGAATCTTGTGTTTGCCCTTGTTATCGTTTACAAGGACTGATATAACGGGAGTCGTCATCCAAAACCAGGCCCATGTATCTTTATCCAGTAATGTACGCTTGTGTAATTTGGCGTCCGCATTCGAAATCTCGATCGACAGCTTTGTTCTAAAGGGACAGTCGTCCTTTCTAACCTCAACATAATCGTCGCTAAGCCCGAACGTCAGCTTGTAACCCTGTGATGGGGGGTCTATCGACTTTGTCCATACAGAAATGCGCGAACCTGCAAGGAACGCCGCGAGCACTCCGATTCCGAACCGTCCCGTCTTTACCAAAAGGCATTCCTGCTCATTCGTAACGTAGCGTCGCTTCCATGCCATGTCAGACCGAATGGTTGCGCCCGCAACTAAGAAGTAATTCTTCAAAATGTCAATAGACATTCCGCAACCATTATCTACAATTTCCAAGATTGCGGTGCCATTCGATTGAGCGGAATATGTAATGTCGACTCTAGCTGCCTTCGCGTAGTCGCTATCTCTCAATATTCTCGTAAAACACGCATCAACCGAGTTTTGAAGAACCTCTCGGATTGCATACTTGATCTGCTTACCATAAAGCGGCTCAACTAGCAACTTAGCCAAATCGTTGTGACAGGTAAATCTAGTATTCTCGGGGACGAAACCGCAGGACTCCTTAAAACGCGGTTCTTGAAGGTTCGTTTTTAGCCTTCTAACGCCGATCTCAAGGCGCTCTACATATTGAAGAGGCCCGTAGACCTCCCCCATGACACTCCATGACAGATCCAGTTCGTATTGAATGTCATCAATCAAGCGCTTGGCTTTTATGAAGTCTTCGAGCGTTGTTGGCTTGAATGTGATGTAGATGGCTTCTCGGTCGTAAGGGTGAACTTTAATGTCTGCCACTGTAGCGTGAAGCTTCCACTCAGCGAGCGACAGAGGACTTCTAAGGCCCTTTACGTGCAGCAGCGTTGTGCTGGCACGGTCACTCTGGATTTGAAGATAGTCAGCAATTCGCAACACTGCCATCAGATACGTGACATGGACACCATGCGCTTGTGCGCGATCTATCAAGGGAAGTAATTCAGTCGCTTGTCTAATTGGAATGCCGTGGCTTCGAGCGACGAGACCGCTTAATACGGCAATTTCAGTCGGGATATGGCTAAACACCTCCCACCGCTGACCGCTACCTGCCATACCGAATTCCGCAATTTCATGCGCCAAGCGCGCATGATGACGGCGAAGGAATTCTCCGATTAACTTCTTGTCACGTTCGTCCCAGGCTTCGGGATCGCTGGTAGGTACCTTTATCGGCGTCACGGCTCCGAATAGCTGCTGTAGCTGCCTATGATCCCAGCGGAACGCTTCCGACAAGTACTCTCGCCAGAGTATAGGCCAAGCAATGTCATCCTCACAATAGGTAGCCCGTTCATCATTCCGACCAGACATAACCAAAGAAGCAAATCCACTGAGCGATAAATGCATCCCAGCATCGTGGATCAACACTGAAAGTGTTAGGACTGCGGCATCTTGTGGCGTCAAGTACTTCCAAGTTTGCTCGGGTATCAAAGCTGACGCAGCTTCAAGAACTTGCTGGATGTGATCGGGGCCATGGTCGGTGTATTCCCCAAAAAACACGAGCTTGTTGTCCGATACAACCCGAGCAAACTGAGCTACAGCTAGCTTAACAGATCCCTCAAGTTCTTGATCTTCACTGAGGAGAGCATTGATTGGATGTGGAATTGCGATGCGAACTGCGTTAATGCTCATGCTGGTACCTAACTGAATGTCTTACTCAACTCAAGCTTTGCTGAATTCCTACACTAAGGGGGCGGGCTGAATACGTTTTAATGGTAGACCTCGATGAGACCCAACTGCATAACGTTGTTGGACGCTTGCTGGTGGGTGAGTATCTGTGAGGCCGCATCGCGGAATTGAACAGAAGCCTCACGTCGACCAGCTCCGTCAAGTCTCGCCCACGCCTCCCTCTAGGAATACCATCTAGGAACAATGGCAGCCGTACTTTGAAACTCCCGCACCTACCACAAGCTTACGACTTGGATCTCAATAAGGCCCGTAGTCAGTTGCATCTGACGAATGTCGATCTGTCTGTAAGCTGCAATGCATTAAGTTTACCCCATATAGCCAATCTGTGCGATTTGTGTTCTGGTCTTTTGGAAAGCGAGTTTTGCGGAGAGCAAGCGTAAGCGCCAGCGACCGAGTGTCGGTCAACAATCCGATTTTCAGATCTTTGTGCGGTTCATCAGAGTTGCGAAGATAATCCCAACGGAAGCCGCGGGGCCGCGATCGATGCTGGAGACGGGGAAATCATGACCTCAGTCAAGCAGCGCCACACGGACGAACGCTATCTTCGGGTGACGGCGATGCTGGCGAAGCAGATCGTGGGGTGGAAGAGGAAACACGATGCGTGATTGGCGGTGAGGGAGGCGTGAAAGCAGTGCATACACTATCTCCTACAGAGATGTAGGTGATACCTACTGTATGCGTCACGTTCGCTTAACGTCGGTGTGTTGTCGTTGCTGATGGTTGGTTTGTCATTCCATCAGGTTGATCCCACGCGGCACCCAATGCCTGGGTGAGTGGAGCCGCGATTATCCATTCCTATGGCATCGGCATCGGCCAGTCAGTGTTGCCGCGACCGTCGTTGTCGGCGTTCTTTTTGGCAAAGCGCTCACGCAACGTGCGTATAAGCCATCCTGCGTTTATATCCAAACCCTTCTTGACCTCGATTGCGCCGACCGATAAAAATCCGCCAAGTATATTCTCCTTAGCTCCTGGATCGATGGTAGCGATACTGGGGCCTTCAAGAGCTTTGGGCTCCTGCATCGAGTTTGTGAGCACATTGTTGCCTTGGCTGATCACGTAGATGGCGGCTCTAAGAGCTGAGATTGTCGTTTCCTGAGCCTCTATTGCTTTACCATCAGAACGCTTTTGCGACTCCAGCATCTCGACCTTCATTTGCCCAAGCTCAAGTTTGTATTGCAGCTCTTTCACCGCCGCTGATAGCTCTCTTGCCATCAGCCGTTCCTCGGGGGTATCGGCGTCGGTCGCTAGGTTAGTTTCGGGCAGTTTGAGATACACGTTCAGGGCGTCTCTGATGTGTTCCAAAGCTTCCGCTGGGTCATTAGGCGTTATCGTGAAGAGAGCATGACCCGCGTCGTGAGTTATGCCTGTTGTCGCAGATATTCCAATCTCCGCGAGGAAGTTACGGAAGTAGAGAAGATATTGCTCGCACGCTGTAGAGATC
>Ga0070658_10001534_pt1 | contig 19567 bp, 18 predicted proteins | sample KBSC13metaG_FD_64664 | JGI IMG/M metagenome (GOLD analysis project Ga0070658, IMG submission 64664) | Corn rhizosphere microbial communities from Kellogg Biological Station, Michigan, USA - KBS C1-3 metaG | ecosystem: Host-associated > Plants > Roots > Rhizosphere > Soil ...
AATCTGCATCTGCCATCTCGCCGGGGCCATTCACGATGCAGCCCATTACGGCGATGCGCACGCCCTTGAGGTGCCCGGTGGCGGCGCGGATCTTCTGCGTGGTGGACTGGAGATTGAATAAAGTGCGGCCGCAGCTCGGGCAGGCCACATAGTCCGTCTTGAAAATCCGTGTCCCGGCAGCCTGCAGGATGTTGTAGGCCAGACGAAGCGATTGCCCCGGTGCGGTTTCTCCGCGCACGAGAATCGCATCCCCAATGCCATCACACAGCAGCGAGCCGATGTGACGGGCAGCAGGCAGTAGCGCACGGAGAAAATCCGTATCGCCTACGGGTGGGTGAAGCGTGTCCTTCAACAGGATCGGGTGACGTGGATCTGCCCGGAATGCCAGCTCGCGGAACGCGTGGATCACTTCCAGATCCAGCCCATCCTTCACCGTGATCAGGCGCGGAGTGTCATGGGAATTCAGCTCGGAAATGGCTGCCTGATCCCGTGGATCTAGCTCCAGCACGTCCGATTTCTCCACGATGATCTCCGGCTTGAAATCTCCCAGCGCGGAAATCTTGTGCGCCAATGCATTCCAGCGCTCCTGTGTGGTGAATACCCGCACTGTCTTGTCCCCGCCCAGTTCGTGCCCCATGATGGTCAGCACCGAGCTGGCCCGCCGTTGATAGGAAAATGGATCGTAGGAGGGAGTGAGTGTTTCCATCTTTACCGTGGCTGGGACGTCCCGTCCCAGGCCGTTGCCGGGACGTCCCGTCCCGAATGCTTCCTCCCAAGTTTTCCCATATTTGGAGCCAGTGAACTGCGCTGAAGTTTTTCCTTTCCGGGGATTCTCCAGCACATACCGGATTTGATGGCGGAGATCCTCCCCATCCCGCACTACGTGGTCATAATATTCTTCCTGCCAGAACGTTCCTTCCAGCCCCAGTAGCTCATTTGCCTTATGGGCAGTGAACGATTTCCATGACTGGAGAATTTTTTCCAAGTCGTATCCATCGAAGGGGCGCACCACTACATGCACGTGGTTTGGCATCACCGACCAAGCTAAAAGTTCGTAACGCTCACCATCAAAGTGCTTTAACGCTGCTTCTACCAATGCTGCGATGTTCGGGTCGCGCAGATGACACGATCCATCTGCTTGGTTCAGCAAGGGTTCCAGAGCAATCTCCTGTAGTGCTGCCACTTCAGATCGTAAGGAAACCAAGCTTCCCACGGCACGCCGGGAACCACCTTGGGAAACGAGATCACTCAGTTTTTTGATAAGTACTTCCTTCCGCTGCAGATAATCCTGATAGGCTGCTGCGGGGATAGAGTCTTTCAAACGGAATGTCACGGCATAGGTCGCGCCCGGAATACGCCAGTGGGGAAGAAAGGAAGAGTCCTGCTTTTCCAGATCATCCCATGGCAGGTGGATCGAGTGGGCGTCCTGCTGAAGATCGGGACGGGACGTCCCGGCAACGGCCTGGGACGGGACGTCCCAGCCACGTACCATATTGAACGGCTCCGTCATCGCTTGTGCGACGGGGATTTCGTGAATGGCGTCCTCCGTCAGGGAAACGCGGATGGTGTCTCCGATGCCATCTGCAAGCAGGGAGCCGATGCCGATGGCGCTTTTGATCCGGCCATCCTCGCCGTCTCCAGCCTCCGTTACGCCGAGATGGATGGGATAATTCCAATCCGGCCCTTCCTGCTCCAGGCGGGCGACGAGCAGGCGGTAGGCCTCGATCATCACCTTCGGATTGGACGCCTTCATGGAGAAAACAAAATTGTGGTAATCATGATCCCGCGCGATGCGGGCGAATTCCAGAGCACTCTCCACCATGCCCAGCGGGGAGTCCCCATAGCGATTCATAATGCGGTCCGAGAGGGAACCATGGTTTGTGCCGATCCGCATGGCGCGGTTCAGATCCTTGCACAGGTGGACGAGCGGGGTGAACTGCTCGCGAATGCGCTCCAGTTCCTCCTCATACTCCGCATCGGTGTATTCATAGACCTCGAACTTCTTCTTGTCCGCATAATTGCCAGGATTCACGCGGATTTTCTCCACCCACTTGGCGGCTTCCATCGCTGCGTCCGGCTTAAAATGAATATCCGCCACCAGTGGCACCTGACACCCGGCGGCACGCACCTCACGCGCGATATTTTCCAGATTCGCGGCGTAAATTTTCGTCTGGGCAGTGATCCTTACGATCTCACAGCCAGCTTCCGCTAGATCCAGCACCTGCTTCACACATGCCGGGGTGTCCCGCGTGTCGGAAGTGATCATCGACTGCACCCGGATGGGATTGCCACCGCCCACTCCCACATTTCCCACCAGCACCTCGCGCGTCAGACGGCGGGAGTAGTGGAGCAGATCCGGGCAATAGCTCAGTGGCGCGTGGGAACTCATGGATGAATAGGCTATAAACGAGAAAAAGCAGCGCGGCAACGGTGGCTTGTGCCGCAGATTCAACCTCGCCAATCCACCTGCCTGCGTCTATCCCAATTTCATGCTTCACCGATGGATACCTGTGCTGGTAGCCGCCCTGTTTGTTCTCCCCACCAACACACGGGCGGGAGACTTCATCCGCATCTCGGAGGATACCGCGCATGCTCAACTCCAGACGGCGATCACCCGCTATGAAAAGGACGGCACCGTCGTCGATCTCATCGGTGCCATCCACATCGCGGACAAAGGCTACTACGAGCAGCTCAATCAACGCTTTACACACTACGATGTGCTCCTTTTCGAGATGATCGGCGGGGAAAACATCGCCGCCCGTCTCGCGGAAAAGGCTCAAAAACCAGCCTTACCCGGCCAGGCCAAGCCTCAGAAACTCGATACCTTGCGCCAACTTTATTCCGGTGCCTGTGACCTGCTCCACCTCACCGGCCAGACCGATGGCATTGACTACTCTGCAAAAAACTTCGTCCATGCAGACCTTACCTACGATCAATTCGAATCCCTCCAGACCGATCGCAAGGAATCAATTTTCAGCTTTTTCCTCATCTCCGGCATCAAGGCCAAGACGCCGGAAAAGCAACCCAACTCCATCCGCATGATGCGCGGGCTGCTGACCAAAAACCCAGACCTGCTGAAACGGGAAATCATGATCACCATGGACAGTGGGGAAGATCAGATCGCCGCCTTCGCAGGAGACAGCGTCATCATCAGCGACCGGAATGCCCGCTGCATCGAGGTGCTGCAAGCCCAGCTCGCAGCCCACCGTCGGCATATCGGGATCTTTTACGGCGCAGCCCATTTTCCGGATATGGAAAAACGCCTGCTTGAACTCGGCTTCCAGCGGAAGGAGCAGGAGTGGCTCACTGCGTGGGAAGTAGCGAAGTAATGCAAGGAGGGGCGGACTCCGATCCGCCCCTCCCATCGGCGAGAATGCCCGCCAATTTGAAAACTTTCAGCAGAAGGCGATTCGGAGATCGCCAGTCCATAAGGGTTCAGTACTTCACACCGCAGCCATAAGGCTCGTTCTTGGCATTGGTGACTTCCTTGCCTGCGATGACAGCATCCAGCGCATTTGCGAAAAGCTTGTCAGCCACAGCGATGTCTGCGGCATCCGTGGACTTCTTGGAATCGATCGCGCCGTTGTAAACGAGAACGCCATCCTTGTTGATGATGAAGAGATGCGGAGTCGTCTTCGCGTCATAGGCCTTGCCGATGGTGCCTTGTGGATCGAGGAGGAATTGGGAGGCCTTGTTTCCGTCCTTTTCAGCACGGGCAGCCATGTCAGCCGCACTGTAGTTGCCCTGCTTGCCTGCAGCCGAGGAATTGATGGAAATCCACACCACGTCCTTGGCGGTGTATTCCTGCTGAAGCTTCGGAATGTTACCGCTGGCATAGTGTTTTTTCACGAATGGACAATCGAAGTTCACCCACTCCAAGACGACGATCTTGCCTTTAAGATCAGAAAGGGAAACAGCCTCGCCTTTCAGATTCTTGCCGGAAAAGGCAGGAGCTGGCTTGCCCACATCGGCAGCGAAGGCGGAGATCAGGGAAAAGGCCCCGGCGAGAACGGTGTATGCGATGGATTTCATATGCGTAATTGGAAGTTTATGGGTTCAAGATAAGGGAACGTGGCGAGGGCTTGGCAGTTGTCATGATTTTTCTGCCACCCATGTCACCTTGGCCGGAGCACCGGCACCCGCGATGACGAGCGTGAGCTTTTTCAAAGGCCCGCTGGCGTATTCGTTCTTCTTCACGGTGGCTTTCCAAACCTCACCATCCTTTGTAAAAACGATCTTTTCCGCTGGAGCCACCGCTTGCTCCGTTTCCGGAAAAACCTTGGCGGCTGCCAGATCGAAGGTGGCAGCTGCGTCCACCGTCAGCTCCAGAAGCTGGTCCTTTTCCGTCACTTTCAGCGTCAGCCCATCCACTGCAGTTGGAATGCTGGCGATTGCCTGCCGGACAGCATCCTCGTCTCCTGTGGCAGCCACCGGGCCGGGCGTGAAAGACAGAGAAAGCTCTGCCTTTCCAGGCACGCAGGCATCGTCATTGCACGTCAGCCAAGAGACATTCGCCACGGGCTTTACCTCTCCAGTGGATTCCGCAGGAGGCATCAATGTAATCGGAAAAACCACGGTGCCTTCGTAGCCATAGCCTGCCAATCCGCCGGTATGGAAACTCTTGGGGACTGGAAAGGCGGGCTCGCTGGCAGTCCAACCGGCAGGCAGTGTCCATTTCACGGAAATTTTCATCCCGCCTTCACCCGGATTACTCCAATAGGTATGCCACTCCCGGTCCACCTTCATCCGCACCGCCACCTCCACCGGTTTTCCAGCCTGATACGTGGTGGATGCTGCGATGAGCTCCACCGCCGCCTTTCCGGAGCGTACGGGAGCAGCGTGGGAAACTGCACACACGGCAGCAGATGTTAGCAGGATACGGGAAATCATCGTGAATGAAACATGCCGAGGTTTTGTGAACCGTCTAGTGTCTTGTCTGCTTTCTGGTTGCCCCGCCTCTGGAAATTTCGTTACCCTGCTCCATGCGCTTTCCCCTCCTTTTTGCAGCAGCCCTTGCGCCGCTTTTCCTCGCCCACTGTAGCAGCGGCTATGGCCGGGTGGGGCTTCGCGAAGCTCCAAAGATCGTCAATGTCTCCGCCTATGATCCCAAGGAAAAGCAACGTGCCGGGGAATCCTTTTCGCCCACCGATGTTTCCGCCCTCCAACGCAATGGTGCCCACGGCCTGATCGCCCGCTGTGGAAAGGGCCGCGCCCTGGATGAAAAGTGCTCGGATTTCCTAGCCTCATCGCACCGCCAGGGCATGAAGCTGGGCACCTATTACTTCGTCCTCGCCGATGTCGATCCGGTCTGGCAGGCGGACCAATACATTTCCCGTCTCCAGCAGATCACTGCGGAGCGCGGCCTGCACGGGAAGAAAATCCTGCTCGTGGGCGACTTCGATACCAAGTCCAAGGCCAGCGACATGGTGCGCTTCATTGACCGCATCGAGAGCCGGACCGGAGTGAAGCCGGTGATCTATCTGGAAAACAGTGACCGCCTCCGCAATACGCTATCGAATGCCTCTTCCTCCGAGAAACGCCGCATCCGCCAGTGCCCTTACTGGATCGCCCTCTACAACCCCAGCGGCCCCTTCCGCACGCCCAAGGATCTGATGGAAGCCTATAACGTCTGGGATGAGTGGGCCATCTGGCAATACGCCGGAGTGGAGTGGGAGCGCCGCTCCGTTTCAAAGCACTACAATGCCGGCCCTTGGAGATCCCCGCAATACTTCGGCACCATGGATCGTCCGCTTGAGCACAATGCCTTCAATGGAGACGAAGGCGATTTGGAGTCGTTCTGGGAAAAGCATTCCTGGGCGCCACTTTGAATGAGTTTGCTAGTTTTCAGTGTTCAGTTTTCAGGAAAGAGTTTCGTATAGCGGCTCTTCCACTGATCACCGATCACTGCTCACTCGGCACTTTCTCCCATGTTCAACATCGTCCTCCACGAACCGGAAATCCCGCACAATGCCGGAGCCGCCGGACGCCTCGCTCTTGCTACGGATTCCACGCTCCACCTCGTCGAGCCGCTTGGATTTTCCTTGGAGGATAAATACGTCCGCCGCACCGGCTTGGACTACTGGCAGGATGTGAAACTCCGCGTCTGGCCCAGCTTTGCCGCGCTGCAGGAAGCTGCGGAAAAGGATGCCACCTTCTGGCTCCTGAGTACCAAGGCCACCGCCTCGCCGTGGACCGCGGATTTCAAAGCCGGGGACTACCTCGTCTTTGGAAAGGAAACCAAAGGCCTGCCGCCCGAGATGGTAACGGCAGCCGGAGAACACGGCCTCCGCATTCCCATGGCCCCCGGCGGCACCCGCAGCCTGAATCTTTCCACCGCCATCGCCATCGTGCTTTATGAAGCCGTTAGGCAGCAAGGGCCGAAGTGGTAAGACAGCGATGCGTGGAAGGAGAGGTCCCTGTTAGCAAAACCAGCTCAAGGAAACACCCGCTGCACCTGCTTGGGGTCATCTCCGTGACCGATTTTATCGCCGATGTCCTTGCTGGTGACGAAGAGCATGAGGGAGATGAGGCAAAGGGCGCAGGCGGTTTGGACGATTTCCAGTGGCTTGGCTTGGACCGGGCGGCCGAAGAGTTTCTCAAGCAGTGCGAGGGTGATGTGGCCACCATCCAGAACGGGGAAGGGGAGCATGTTCAGCACGGCGAGGTTCACATTGAACAGGACGAAGAAACCGAGCATGCGCTGCCAGCCATTCTCGGTCTGGAGAAGATCATACTGCATGCTCATGATGCCCACCGGGCCGCTGAGGTGACCCACGCCGATGCTGGAGGTAGGCGAAATGACGCTGGTGATGGTGACCCACATGGAGCGCAAGCTGTCTCCCACTTGCTCAAACGGGCCGGGGTAAACGATACGCACATCGGCGATCTGGACGTTTTCCCACACCACACCGATTTCCGGATTCGTTCCCGCAGGCTGGAGCGGCTTCTCGGGGGTGACGCTTACTTCGCGGTGCACTCCTGCTTTGCTTTCGATGCCCAGCTTGACCGTTTGCCAGTTCCTGACCTTCAGGTATTGTCCAAGTTGGGAAGGGCCATAGAGCGGAGTGCCATCCACAGAGATTACCTTGTCCCCGGGAACCAGGCCTGCACTGGCGGCAGGGCTATTTACCGTAACCTGCTCAATGATGGCGGCGCTTGCCGGGCCGAGGCCCACCTTGCGCAGCGCCTTGCGCTGGAACCACTTGGTCTGCTCCGTATCAAAGCCGGAGGTTAGCGTGAGCGGCTCCGGCACACCGGGACGCTGCACGGTGAAAACGATTTGATCCCCGCGGCTGAGGACGATCTGCTCCGTGATGGAATCGAGAGATCCGGCGAAGCCATTGACCGTATTTCCATTCACCTTGAGAATGGTGTCACCGGGAAGAATGCCTGCCTTTTCCGCAGGACTGTCAGTTGCCACGAAGCCGATTTGGGAAACGGGAACGAAGTCCTTCGGCTTGCCGACCTTGGAGACCACCACGGCGGCGGTGAGCGCGAGCAGCAGCGAAAACAGTGGCCCGGCAAAGGCGACGATGATCTTGTCCAACGGCTTGATCGGGGGCAGCGCTGCTTTGCTGGAATTTCCACCTTCTATGGATTCCATGGGTGCCATCTGCGGCAGGGCCACGAATCCCCCGGCAGGAATCCAGCCGAGACCGTATTGCACACCGTTCACCGTCTTGCTCCAGATGGGACGACCAAACCAGATTTGGAAACGATCAATCTGGAGGCCGCGCCATTTGGCAGCCCAGAAATGTCCCAGTTCGTGGACGAAGATGATGACGTTGAAACTCATCAAAATCACGAAAATCAGGAGGGCCACCTTGGGGATGGAGGAAAAATCAGGCATGGGAAAATTTGTTTTTTGAGAACGGGATGAAAACTAGCGTTAGGTGGGGAGCGGGCAAGAGCTTAAAAAATGTGACAACCTCAGCGTCTTCCAAAAACCTGGGTGACAAAAACCATCCCATCGGAATCCACCACCACACCGATGCCGGTGGCATCCCACTGACCGAGGATACTGGAACGATGCGGGCGGGACCCAGTCCAGAAGCCTACGATGTCCTGCACCGCTCCTTTACTCGAACTGGCACCCACATTTTCAGAGAGACCGCGGTACCCGAATTTCTGCTGCGCCTCACGCACACGGCCCTGGTAGCCATCATGACTTACGAGGTGCTTTGAACGGTGACGCATCATGTAAGCGGAGTGTTGAAGCGCCAGGGCATCCAGCTGTGCCTCCCGCTGCAGAGGAGATTTCCCCTTACTGGAGCGGTAGGCATTTACGGCGCTAAGGACTCCTCCCCCGGAGTTTCCGGCCTTCATCGTTACCGGAACTGTCGCTCCCGGGGGATGCGTCCAGCGCTTGACCGCACATGACGTGAGCCATGGCATGATGGCGATGCAGAGCAGGAGTGAGGCCTGTGGACGCTTCATGGGATTCCTGACCAAGTTAGCGCAAACTCACCGGTGGATCTAAAATTTCTTTCATCACCAGCGTGCGCCGGAGTTCGGCGGGATTTCTCAGGCGTGCCCGGTAGCTGTCAGCCCTTGCCGCGACAGCGGCCGGTTTTTTTGGAGCTGCTGCGGGTTTGGCTGCCTGCTGTTGCTGGGAGGCACGGATTTTAGCCAGTCGCTGCTGGAGTTCCATCTGGTGCTTGAGAACTTGGGCAGCCTGATCTTCCCGGACCTCCTGCACGACTACACGTGTAAGAGGAGGTGGAAGGGTAGGCGGCCTGCGCGATGGCCTGGAGGGTTCACCCCAGTCCACCACTTCGCCAGCATCACCCGGCCACTGCTCTCCGTCAGTATCCTTGACTTTTTTTGCACCGAAAATCCGCTCCTTGATCCAGAAGAACACAGCCGCGCCCACGAAGAGCACGATCTGTGGATGCTCGAAGATCCATTCGAGGGGTTTCATGTTCAGGCTCCTTCGGTTTTGGAAATGCTGTCACGCATCTGTGTGTCGGACTTCACGTTTTCCATTTTGTAGTAGTCCATCACTCCCAGACGACCGGCGCGGAAGGCTTCCGAAATGGCAAGCGGCACCTGGGCCTCTGCTTCCACAACCTTGGCTTTCATTTCCTGCACGCGGGCAACCATTTCCTGCTCAAGAGCCACCGCGGCGGCACGGCGGATTTCCGCCTCGGCTTGCGCCATGTTCTTGTTCGCCATGGCCTGGGCTTCCTGAAGCTTCGCGCCCACGTTTTCGCCCACATCCACGTCTGCGATGTCGATGGAAAGGATTTCGAACGCCGTACCGACATCCAGTCCGCGATGGAGAACCACCTTGGAAATACTGTCCGGGGACTCGAGCACGGTCTTGTAGCTGGCAGCAGAGCCGATGGTGGTGACGATGCCCTCACCCACACGGGCAATGATGGTTTCCTCTTTCGCGCCGCCCACGAAACGGTCGAGGTTCGTCCGCACGGTCACGCGTGCCTTCACTTTTACCTGAATGCCGTCCTTGGCCACGCCGTCGATGGTCGTCCGACCGCTGGCGGGATTCGGGCAATCGATAACACGTGGATCCACGGATGTACGCACGGCTTCGATCACACTTTTACCGGAGCCCTTGGTGGCGAGATCGATCGCACAGGCACGATCCCAATCCAGTTCGATCCCGGCTTTTTTTGCAGCGATCAGCGCCTGGATCGTCGGGATGACATTACCCCCGGCGAGGAAGTGCGCTTCGATGTCGTTTACATTGATGTCCACGCCTGCCTTACGGGCCGTGATGCGCTCGTCCACAATCATGCCATAAGGCACGCGGCGGAGACGCATGGCGACGAGATCGGTGAAACCCACGTAGGCACCGGCCAGCCACGCACGCAGCCAGACATTAAAGAACGAGAGGATGATTCCGAAAACGAGCAACCCGAAGATTGCGACGACAATGAGGATGATGGTGGAGAGGTCTGGCATGATGTTCAGTTGGTTTTAGTTAGAGTGACGATAAGACGGAAATTGTCCGCACCAGTGACTTCCAGCTCGGTCCCTACAGGGATCTGCCCGGACTGGGAAAAGGCTTCGTAGCGCTGACCATCGATCTGCACGTAGCCGCTGGGCGAGAGAACGGTGAGGGCTTGCGCGGTTTTTCCAATCAGACTGCGCGCCCCGGTGCCCACGGCGGAACTCACGCCGGAAATTTCCGCAGTGAGAAAGGCACGTTTTCCCATCCTGGTCCGGGGCAGCACCCGGAACTCCAGAATCAGCGCGACGACGGTGACGATCACCGCACAGCCGATGGCAATCATCCCACCGAAGGTGCCGAATTTTAAAAACGCAGCCACACATCCGCCGAACATCAGCAGGCCACCCACCACACCCAGGATTCCTCCCGGAATGATGACTTCCACCGCAATGAACAGCAGCCCGATGGCAAACAATAAAATGATAAGCGTCATGAAATAACCTCCACGGTAACGCCGAAGCCGGACTGCCCGGTGACCACCACCGGCGTTCCTACATCTGCATGTCCCACTGCCAAGCGTGCCTCCAGGCGGCGGCCCGAAATTTCGATCTGGCCGCTGGGAAAAAGTGCTGTAACGGCAGTGCCCGTCTGCCCGATGAGCGAAGAGGAGATTTCATTACGCTCCACCGGCTCGCCCGTGACTGCGCGATCCAACACCATTCCGCTCCATAGATTTCCCTTGGGAAGAAATTTCAACAGGGCGATGAAGCCGATCACCGCCAATCCGGAGCCGATCAGTACATTGAGTAATGGCTTCACCAGCACGTCACTGGAAATGGAAATCGGTTCACGCGGCCAGAAGTCTGCCATCGCCCACACCAGTGAGGTAAGCATCAGAACGATGCCGGTAAGCGCCAGCACGAAGACGCCGGGAAAGAAAAACACCTCGACGATCACCAGGCACGCGCCCAGCAGGAAAAACAGGATGGGCTCGTGACCTGATAGACCGGCGATGTAATGGCCAAAAAAGACGAACCCCATCATCACCATGCCGGTGATTCCAAAAAATCCAAAACCCGGTGTCTTGAATTCGATGAAAAACGCCATCATGCCCAGTGCCATCAGGATGGGCGTGAGAGCGGTGAGGTACTGCGCGATTTTTTCCGACCAACTGACCTCCAGCGTGACGACGGAATAATTTCCGGCACCATGCAGCCGGTCCAGCAGTTGATCGATATTTACAGCAATGCCTGCGCCTAACAAAGGATGGGCCGGATTGCCATACGTTTTCATCGCCTCCTGAGCCGTTAGGGAAAGCAGCTCTCCCTTCGGCTTGATGACCTGCCCATCGATTTTCAATTCGGAGTCGGAATCGATCATCGCGGAAATCACATCTCCCCGATAGCCCTTGCCCTCGGAGATGGAGCGGACGCGCGCTTTCAGATAGCTGACAATTTTCCCCCGCATGGTGGCATCGATCTCCTGGCCACCGGAAAGCACTGGAGCGGCTGCACCGATGACGCCATCGGGAGCGAAGTAAATTTCATCCGTCCCGGCAGAAATCAATGAGCCTGCAGAGATTGCTTCCGAATGGACGTAGGTGACGGTCTTTCCGGGAAATTTATTGAGGGCCTTCAGCATCTCGAAGGTCACATCCAGCGCACCGCCCGGCGTATCCATATCCAGCACGATCGTATCCACCTTTTGCTCGATGGCTTCCTTAAGTCCACGCCGCAGGATGTAAAGTTGGGGCTGGGAAATCTCACCCCGCACCGGGATGACCACCACCTTAGCCGGAGCAGGGCGCTGCTCCGCCGCTGTTACCGAGGGGAACAGAGAACAAAACGCCAAAAAAAGCCCGACCAAAACACGATTCACGGTCTTACCATGTCGCGTGAATTTTCTACTAGCAAGCTCTCGCGGGGTGGAAGATTCGGCGAAGATTCCAATTCAGCGGCTATCCAACTGGAAAATCTGGCCGGAAGTATGGGGAAGGCTTTCTTCCAGGAAGCGGATAAACGCAGCGACTTCCGAGACTGTGTTGAACCTGCCCAAGGAATGACTGGCCAGAACCTCGCCCCGACGTTTTTCCGAAACGAGGGCAGTCATCTTCGTTTCGAGAAAGCCAGGCAGGATCGCATTTACCCGAATCCCATACGGGCCATACCGACTGGTGAGATCCCGGGTAAGCCCCAGCAACGCTGCCTTGGCTGCCGCATAAGCGACCTGACCCAGCGGCGGATGAACAGCGGAGTAGCTGGAAATGAAAACAATGTGACCTCCACCTTGTTTCACCATCGCTGGCAGGACGGCCTCAGCGCAACGCAGAGCACCGTGGTAGTTCACATCCAGCACTTGATCCCACTCCGGCTCCTGGAGGCGGCTGAGAAGGCTGTCCCGCGTAATCCCCGCATTGCAGACGAGAAGATCCACCGGACGCGTTTGAAAGTAGCTCTGCACGCTTTCTGGCACGGTAACATCCAGCTCCTGCCTGCCGGGTGCCGCTACTTCCCACCCGGGTGTGGAAAATGCCCCGAGGAGAGCCTGGCCCAAGCCGCCGCCGCCGCCGGTGATGACCGCATGTTTCATGATGTGGAAGTGAAGGAATCAGGCCATGATCCCAAGAACTCGGGAAAAGTTTGTGAATAACCTCTGAATGGATGCGGGAATTGTGAACCCTCGAATTTGAAGAGTGAAGTCTTTCGACTCAGGTTCGAGTTATTCCCCATGTTATTCTTTCCGTGGAACCTATATGCCAGCAGTGAGGAACGCTCCATTTTGGAAGTTGTTCACACCATTAAGAAGAAGATCTTATAAGGTCAAAAATGAAGAATTCATAAGAGCTCTTCCAAATGGGGGGTGTGAACAGATTCGGATTTAATGGCAAAACCACGGAAAAACCGCAAACGTTCGTTTTAATTTGGCGTAGGAATTGGGTTATCCATTTGTCCGGCAAGGTTGGGCCTGAAACGGAAAAAGGGCCTCACGAGTCGATGTGACTCATGAGGCCCAAATTTTTGAAGGGGTGTCGCTGCTGAATTACAGAAGCATGAGGGCTGGCTGCTCGATGAGCTTCTTGACCTCGGACAGGAACTGGGCTGCCACAGCACCATCGACGACGCGGTGGTCACAGGACAGGCCGAGGTTCATGCGGATGCCAGGAACGATCTGGCCGTTCTTGACGACTGGCTTCTCGATGGCAGCGCCAACGGAGAGGATGGCGGCCTGTGGTGGGTTGACGATGGCGTCGAAGGAATCGATGCCCCATGCTCCGAGGTTGGAAACGGTGATCGTGCCGCCATCGAATTCGGTAGGTTTCAGCTTCTTGTCCTTGGCACGTGCGGCGAAGTCCTTCACGGCGCGGGAAATGGCCAGGAGTGATTTTCCTTCCGCTTCACGGATGACAGGAGTGACGAGGCCATCTTCCACGGCGATGGCCACAGAAAGTCCGACGTGCTTGAATTTCACGATATTGTCTCCGGCGAAGGAGGCATTGACGGCTGGAACAGCCTGGGCGGCATTGACGACAGCCTTGAGAATAAAATCGTTCACGGAATATTTGTTTCCGTGGGTTTTTTCCGCCTGGTCGTTGACCTGCTTGCGCAGTGCCATGAGAGGTGCGGCATCCGCTTCCACGTGGAGATAGAAGTGAGGGATGGTCGTCTTGGAAGTGAGCAGGCGGGAAGCAATGACTTTCCGCATGGAACTGAGAGGCACGATTTCGTCCTCATCCTTGGCGACTGGGAGAATGGCGGCCGGTGCAGGAGCAGGAGCTGCGGCCTTGTTTTTGGCGGATGCGGCGAGGGCGGCAGCAGCGGATGCTTCGCCGGACTTGCCTTTCGGTGCGCCGGTGACGTCGTCCTTGAGGATACGACCGCCAGGGCCGGTGCCGGTGACACCATTGAGATCCACTCCGGATTCTGCAGCGACCTTGCGTGCAAGAGGGGATGCCTTCACGCGGTCTCCAGACGCACTTACTGTGGCTGCCGGTGCTGGCGCAGAAGATGCAGCGGCAGGTGCTGCCTCCGCTGGTGCTGGGCTGGCAGCTGCGACTGGTGCCGGTGCGGATCCATTATCGGAACCATCACCATCAAGAACTGCCAGGGTGCCACCGATGACTGCCTTCTCGCCTTCTTTCACCAGAATGGAGGTGATGGTGCCTTCGTCAAAGGCTTCCATTTCCATGGTGGCTTTGTCGGTTTCGACTTCGGCGAGAATGTCTCCGATTTCAACTGTGTCGCCCACCTGCTTGTGCCATTTGATGAGAGTTCCCTCAGTCATGGTGTCCGAGAGCTTGGGCATTTCGATGTTTACAGGCATGGCGTAAGTTTTAGGAATGGTTGTCTGGGCGGAGAATGAGACAAAGCGGGGGTATTTCCAGACTTTTTGCGTTCGATGTGGAGACAAAAAAGCGCGATGACAGGGTTGCCACCGCGCTTTTGGAAAATCAGGCGTTTATAATACTCAAGGAGCGAGAGGTTTCATGCTCGGGATGAGGCCGAGGTTAGGGCTGCCGGAGCTGCCTTGAGCGGACGCACGGACCAGGGTTTCCTTGGAGGTAGCACCGCAATAGTCCTTACCAGGGCAATAAAGCTCCACGCACGGGCCATTCTTCACTGGCACACGCTTGGTCACTGTTTTGTAGCGTGGCACCTTTTTCTCGACGGTTTCAGTCATGCCACCTTTGCCGCTCTTGGAAGAACCGGGAGTGTAAACTTCTTCCGTTACAGTGTCATAGCCGCAGGTTTTGACCTTCTTCGTCACCGTGCGGTAACCGGCATATTGATTGCTTAAGCCGCCGAACATCGAGCAGCAGGAAGAAAAGCCGAGGGATACGGCAATCAGGGAGGCGAGTAGAACAAGGTTTTTCATTGGGTTCTTGATTGGTTAATTTCAGGAGGCGTTTTTTAGAAAAGGCAGCAGCAGGACGTCATGGCCAGAGCCAAGGCAGCGGTGGCAAGCGCAGTGATGATACGGAAGAACATAATTTCGATGCTAGGAATCAACTCACTAATGGCAATGGAAAAAGAAGGTTTGGTTCATCATCCCAGTGAGACCTTCGTGATGATGCCTTTCTCCATCACAAAGTTAAGGCGTGTGGGGTTATAATCCCGGGTGACTGGTTTGGGAATTCCATCCTCTTCTATGATTCGCCACCGCGTCCCTGCAGCTTCCAAATTCTTTTTTGCCTGATCCAAAGTCCGGCCTACATAATTTTCCGGCTCGGAGGTCATCGGGGTGGATGTGGATTGCTCCGCGATGGGTGGAGTGGGCATTTCTACCTTGGGCTTGCAGGCATTACAGGCCAGAACTGCCGGTAATAGAATAGACAGGAGTGGTTTCATGATAAGAGGAACTATCACTCGTTTTATTGCTTTCTCCAATCTGCAAAAAAGCCCGACTACCCATAAAGGCAGCCGGGCTGGAAGAAATTAAAGTCAATTACTTGGACTTCGCGATGCTGAGAACCTTTTCGATGATCCGCTTAGGATTCGGAAGTTGCTCATTCTCAACGTGTGGTGAGTAAATTGCAGGAGCATCAATGGTGCAGACACGCTTGATAGGCGCGTCCAAATAATCAAAGGCGTGGTCTTGGATCAGGGTGCAAACCATAGCGGAAACACCACCGAATGGCTTGGACTCATCGACGAGCACTACGCGGTTGGTCTTCATCACGCTTTTAAGGATTGCGTCCTGATCGAGCGGGCGGATGGAACGAAGGTCCAGCACATCACAGCTGATACCGTGTTCCTTTTGCAGCGTTTCCGCAGCGGCCAAGCAGTGGATCACGGAACGGCCATGAGCAATGAGGGAGATATCAGAACCTTCGCGCTTCAGATCTGCCACACCGAGTGGGATGACAAAGTCACCATCAGCTGGATCCGGCACTTCACCCGTCATGCCGTAGAGAAGGGTATTCTCCATGAAATAGACCGGGTCATTGTCACGGATGGAAGACTTGATGAGACCCTTCACATCGGCCGGAGTGGCTGGGGAAACAACCTTCAAGCCTGGGAAAGCAGCGAAGAGGCCTTCCGGAATGTGGGAGTGGGTGGCACCCACACCGGTGCCGCCATTGGCAGGACCCCGCACCACGATGGGAGCATTACACAGGCCACCGGACATGTAGCGCACACAGGCAGCATTGTTCACCAATTGGTCGAAGGCGACGGAGTGGAAGGACCAGAACATCAGTTCCATCACAGGGCGCACACCCAGCATGGATGCTCCGATGCCCATGCCGATGAATCCGGCTTCGGAAATCGGGGTATCGACGACGCGCTTGTCGCCCCATTTTTTCCAAAGGCCTTCGGTCACCTTGTAGGCACCGTTGTATTGGGCAACTTCCTCGCCCATGAGGACGACGTTCGGATCGCGGGCGAGTTCTTCATCCAGACCTTCGCGGAGCGCTTCACGGTAAGTGATAATGCGTGACATGGGAAAATTTAGCAGGTGGGAAATTGAAATGCGGAGAGCAGGACGGCTCAATCGTTGAAGAAGTGGCGGCCGATCTTGGAAGCCTCGGTGTTATTGTCGGTTTCCCAGTAAACATCGGTGCTGATGTCAGCGATCGTCGGAGCAGGGGATTCCTCGGCGAATTTGACAGAGGCGGCGGCTTCTTCTGCTGCAGCCTTGCTGATGGCGTCTGCCTGCTGTTCAGTCAGCACGCCTTCGTTGACCAGCTTCCGGCGGAAGACATTGATCGGGTCATGGTTCTGCTTGTAGCTCTCGATTTCCTCCGGGGTGCGATATTTCTTGTGGTTCGCGTCCGCCACGCTGTGGCCGTAATAGCGGTAGGTATCGATTTCCAGGATGCATGGCTTGTGCTCCTTGCGTGCGCGCTCCATGGCGATGTGCGTTTTGGCGCGGACTTCGTAGATATCGGAGCCGTCGATGACATCCCACTCCATGTCGTAAGCTTCCGCGCGTTGGGCGAGGCAGCCACGGTAGGCAGAGGAACGTTTCTGGGAAGTGCCCATGGAGTAGCCATTATTTTCGATCACGTAGATGATCGGAATATCGAAAAGCGCGGCGATGTTCAGGGACTCGTGGAAAGCACCTTGGTTCACGGCACCATCACCGAGATAGCAAAGGCAGCAGCCCTCACGATTGAGGTATTTCACACCGTAGGCGAGGCCGAGGCCAAGTGGCGTCTGGCCGCCTACGATTCCGTGGCCACCCCAGAAATTCTTGTCCGGTGCGAAGAAGTGCATGGAGCCTCCCTTGCCCTTGGAGCAGCCGGTTTGCTTGCCATACATTTCCGCCATGCACTCATTCATGCCCATGCCTACTGCCAGCGCGTGGCCGTGGTCGCGGTAAGCGGTGATGAAGTGATCGTGCTCACCGCCCAGGGAGATGGTGCCTACTGCTACGGATTCCTGTCCGATGTAAAGGTGCAGGAATCCCGTCATTCTACCAGCTTGGTAGTATTTCAAGGCAGCCTGCTCAAAACGACGGATACGGACCATCTGCGTGAAAAGCTCGATTTTCCGCTCTGGCGTGAGCGACTGATTGATAGGCGAATTGGCAAAATCGAGTGGGGATGATGTAGCGCTGGACATGGTCGGGCGTTTGGAATGGTGGGACTAAGAAAGGAGCAGGGGGGGGCTGACAAGACTTATCTGGCAATGACAGCCGAGGGTTCTAGAGCAGGTGAAGGGAGGGATCTGCGGGCGAGTAAAAATGCAGCGGTGAACAACAGATTACCGGCCATCATGTTTCGAAGGAATATCCATGTAGGACCCATTCCCACAGGGCCTGTCCATTGCGCTTGGACAAAACCTTGCCAAGTTTTTGTGTAAAGCGGATCCAGAGCGAAGGAGACGCTATTGGTCAAAAAATAGAAGGCTGCAGCCGCTATGATCGAAGAAGCAAGCGTCGGCAATGCAGTGGCATGTTTTTGATTCCACAAGGCAATGCCCACAATGGCAGCGATGCCGGGAAGAATGTCCAGTGTATGGGCGCTGAAAACGGGGTAACCCTGAAGCAGGCTGGTGAAGGGATCGGTAAGAATCCATACGAGCAATGGCAACAGCCACCGCTGGTGCCCTTTCAGGAAAACGATGCTACACAGCAATATCGCGGGGAGAGGCTGGAAATTGGGGAATACCGTGGGATACAAGCTGCCCACCACGCGAAACGCAGCCAGGATCGAGAAAATCAGGATAGCAGGAAGCCAGCGGTTCATGGGCGGAGAATTGAAAATTTTTACTAAGTGGGCTAGGCGAAAGTCATATTCTATGCGGGTTTTTAAGGAACGATAGAAAATGTTCCACGTGGAACGCTTGTCGGTTCGTGCTTGAGCTAAGATGGTTGAGACGTATCGTGCGCTGCCCCGATGTTCCGCTATCCTAAAAATTACGATGTGATTGTCATTGGCGCCGGTCATGCCGGAGTCGAAGCCGCAATGGCTGCTGCCCGTCTAGGGTGCCAGGTAGCCGTACTCACTCAGAACTTGGATACCATCGGTCAGATGTCCTGCAACCCTGCCATTGGTGGTTTGGCGAAAGGTCACATGGTTCGTGAAATTGATGCCTTGGGTGGAGCCATGGGACTCAATACGGATGCCACAGGGATTCAGTGGCGAATGCTTAACGCTTCCAAGGGTCCATCTGTCCGGGCGCCACGTGCACAGTGTGATAAGAAGGCTTACCAATTCCGCATGAAGCGTGAACTCGAGGCAGTGCCGGGAGTTGAAATTCATCAGGGGAATGTGGCCGACATTCTTGTCGAGAACGACGAAGTGGTTGGCGTGACCACTTCGTTGGGCATGGAGATTCCCGGAAAATCCATTATTTTGAGTGCTGGCACCTTCATGCGTGGCCTCATGCATGTGGGGCTCCGCAATGAAAAAGGCGGCCGGATGGGGGATGCCACCTCCACCGTTTCTGACGCTTTAAAACGGCTAGGCTTCCAAGTAGACCGCTTTAAAACAGGCACTCCCTGTCGCTTGAATGGCCGCTCCATTGATTTTTCCAAATGTGAGCGACAAGACGGAGATACTCCGATTCCCAAGTTCAGCTTCATGGCTGACCGATTGAAAAGGGCGCCTGATGACCTCTTCACGCTTAATCCTTGGGGTGACCCCAAGTTCCACGTGGAACAAATGCCGTGTTGGATCACCTACACCAATCCGCAAACCCACGAAATCATTGCCGGAAATCTCCACCAATCTCCCATGTATTGCGGGGTGATCGAAGGAGTGGGTCCACGCTATTGTCCTTCGATTGAGGATAAAGTGGTCCGCTTTGCTGAAAAGGAACGGCATCAAGTGTTTCTGGAACCCGAGGGACGGCACACGATGGAATATTACGTGAATGGTGTTTCCACTTCATTACCTTACGAAGTGCAGATGAATTTTCTCCGTACCATTCCTGGCTTGGAGAAATGCGAAATTCTGCGTCCCGGCTATGCAGTGGAGTATGATTATTGCCCGCCAACCCAACTATTTCCGACTTTGGAAACGAAGGCCGTAGCTGGCCTTTATTTCGCGGGCCAGATCAACGGGACCTCGGGCTATGAAGAGGCAGCAGGGCAGGGATTGATCGCTGGGGCAAATGCGGCACTCAAGGTGCTTGGCAAAGCTCCTTTCATTCTCGGCCGTGACGAAGCCTATCTGGGGGTCATGGTTGATGATTTGGTCACCCGTGGCTG
>Ga0070658_10001535_pt1 | contig 19566 bp, 17 predicted proteins | sample KBSC13metaG_FD_64664 | JGI IMG/M metagenome (GOLD analysis project Ga0070658, IMG submission 64664) | Corn rhizosphere microbial communities from Kellogg Biological Station, Michigan, USA - KBS C1-3 metaG | ecosystem: Host-associated > Plants > Roots > Rhizosphere > Soil ...
CCGGCGCCGATGAAGCCGGCCTCGTTGTACGCCTTGAGCGCCCGGCCGACCTCGTCGTGCAGGATCACCCGGCCGTCCTGGAACACCGGTTCCTCGAGGTCGTTGCGCCGGTTGTGCGGGGCGAACTGCTCGGTCGCGATCTGCTCCGCGAGGTCCAGCACGGCGGTGTAGGTGTCCCGATCGCCCGGGATGTCCAGCCACTCGTAGAGCAGGAAGTCGAGGTCGCGACGGGAGAGCAGCGTGGAAGCCGTGTGGGAAGGCATGGCAGAAGGCTAGGTCGTGTGCTTCCGTGCACCCATGCGACGTGTCTCCGTGCTCTGCCTCGCCCTGCTCCCGCTGCTCGCCACCGCGCCCGCGCACGCCGGGTCCGGCACGGCCTCGGCGACCGTCTTCGCGCCGAACCCGGTCGCGACGCTGCAGGACGAGTCGCTCACCGATGAGAAGGACGCGGACTACCCGGCGCTGCAGAAGGCCTACCGCACGGTGACGCTGACGCACCTCGACGGCAGCGGCTACCTGCGCGGCGACTACGCCTACGTCGACAGCAGCACCGGCCCGCTCGCCACGGCGCCGTTCACCTACCACCGCGACGACGACCGCTTCGAGCAGGTCATGGCCTACTACTGGGCGACCCAGGCCCAGCTCTACCTGCAGGAGCTCGGGTTCACCAACGTCAACAACGAGCCGCAGCAGATGAAGATCGGCCAGTACGGCGTGGACAACAGCTACTACAACGGCGACCACAGCCACGACGTCCTGCGGTTCGGCAAGGGCGGCGTCGACGACGCCGAGGACGCCGAGGTGATCCTGCACGAGTACGGCCACGCCATCCAGGACAGCCAGGTCCCCGGCTTCGGCACGACGGCCGACTCGGGCGCGATCGGTGAGGGCTTCGGCGACTACTGGGCCCAGGCCGTGTCGACCCGGTACGCGCCGACGCCGGACGAGCCTTGCATCGCGGACTGGGACTCGGTGAGCTACACGCCCGGTCCGGTCCACTGCCTGCGGCGTACCGACGAGACGTTGGTCTACCCGCGCGACCTCGTCGGTGAGGTGCACGCCGACGGCGAGATCTGGAGCAGCGCGCTCAACGGCCTGCGCAACGCGCTCGGCGCGACCCGGGCGGACACCGCGATCGTCAAGGCGCAGTTCTCCTTCACCGTCGACATCACGATGCCGGCGGCCGCTCGGGTGACGATCGCGACCGTGCAGTCGTTGTACGGGACGAGCGCCGCCCGCGCGGCCCAGGCCGCCTTCGCCGCCCGCGGTCTCGCGTGACGACGCTCTACGAGGCGGCCGGCGGCTCTGCCGTGCTGCTGGCCCTCGCCTCGGCCTTCCACACGCGCTGCCTCGCCGACCCGGAGCTCAACCACCCCTTCTCGCACGCGGACCTGAACCCGGAGCACGTCCCGCGGCTCGCGGCCTACTGGGGCGAGGTGCTCGGCGGTCCGGACGACTTCAGCCGGCTCGGCGTCGACCAGTCCTCGATGCAGCGCCTGCACGCCGGCCACGGCGACATGTCCGACCTCGGGCGCCGGTTCGTGAGCTGCTTCGTCGCCGCGCTGGACGATGCCGGCGTGCCCGACGACCCCAGGCTGCGGACCGCCTTGGAGGGCTACATCCGGTGGGCCGTCGACGACGTGCTCGTCTGGTCGGACGCGATGCCTCCGGAGGGACTGCCGATGCCGCACTGGTCCTGGGAAGGGCTCGTCGTCAGCGGGTGAGGCCGACGCCCGTCTGGCAGTGCGGTCCGCCGGCTAGCGCGCTACGTACACGCCGTTGCTCGACGTCCCGCCGGTCAGCGGGTTGGGGAACACGACGAGGTGGCCTTCTGAGACTTCGAAGACCTGGCGCAGGACGGCGAGGAAGGCCTCATCGGGAGGGTCGTCCGACCACATCGCGAAGACGCCGCCCGGGTTGAGGCGGTCGGCCACGCGGCTCAGACCGGCGGGAGAGTAGAAGCCGGCGTGCGACCCGTGCAGGACGTGCGTCGGGGTGTGGTCGATGTCGAGCAGGATCACGTCGACCTTCGCGGGAGTGCCCTCGCCGAACCCGGAACCGCTTGCTACCAGGGCGAAGAAGTCGCCGTGCACGAAGTGGCAGCGCGCGTCGTCGGCGACCGGGGGGCTGAGCGGGAGCAGCCGCTGCTCGTGCCAGTCGATGACCGCCTCGAGGGTCTCGACGACGTGCACCGAGCGGACCCGGGGGTCTTCCAGCGCGGCTCCGGCGGTGTAGGCCAGCCCGAGCCCGCCGACGACGACGTCCAGCTCGTGGGCGTCGACGGCGGCGAGACCAAGGGTCGCGAGCGCCTCCTCGGCGACGGTGAACAGGCTCGACATGAGGTACTCCTCGCCGAGCCTCACCTCGTAGACGTCGGTTCGCAGCACCGGGTCGAGCCGACGGCGCAGGCTGATCTCGCCGATCGGCGTCTCGCGCCAGTCGAGCTCCTCGACGCGCTTCAGAAGAGCACGGCTCCGACGGTCTTGGCCTCGTGGTCGAGCAGCCAGCGCTTGGCGTGCAGCCCGCCGGCGTAGCCGACGAGGGAACCGTCCGCGCCGATGACCCGGTGGCAGGGCGTGACGATGGCGTTGGGGTTGGAGCCGTTGGCGAGCCCGACGGCACGCGACGCGGTCCGAGGGTCCTCGCCGATCGCGAGAGCGATGTCGCCGTAGGAGCACGTCCGGCCGTACGGCACGTCGCGCAGCGCCGCCCACACCCGCAGCTGGAAGCTGCTGCCCCGCTCGTCGAGCGGCAGCTCGAAGTCCTGGAGCTCGCCCGCGAAGTAGGCGTGCAGCTGCGCTCGGGCCTCCGGAAGGCAGAAGGCACCGGCGTCGTAGCGCTCATCGGTGCTCCACGGGACGCCCTTGCTCTCGGGCAGGTGGGTCTGGACGAGGCCCTTCTCGCTGGCGACGAGCAGCATCTCCCCGATGGGGGTCGCCACCGTCGCGCTCCGCAGGCCCGTCTCCACAGCTCCCCCTTGACGTCCGACCTCTCCTGAGGTCTACTGGAGAGGTCATTCGAACAGAAGTTCGATGATCCGGTGAGACGGTTTTCTGGCGGAAGCCGACCCATCGGTGACGGTACCTCCGCCGTACGACAGGTGTCTCGACTTCTGCCGTACGGCGGCGGCCCGGTCCTGCAGGCGCGTGGGGAAGCGCGTCGGCAGGACCGGGCCCCGTCGCCCCCTGCCGTCTTCCCCCGGCGCCACTGCCCCGAGGAGGAAGACCCATGAGCCGCCGCGTCACTGAACCCGTCGAGGTGCACACCCGGGCGGACGCGTCCGGGCCGGTGCCGGACCAGTTCCTGTGGCGGGGGCGGCTCTACGTGGTGCGCGAGGTGCTCGCCCGCTGGACCGAGTCGGGGTCGTGGTGGAGAGGGACGTCGATGTCCGCCGTGGTCACCGGGGACGAGATCGCGACGACGCCCATGAGCACCACGCTGACCGTCGACGACCGCAGCACCCAGTGGTGGCGGGTCGAGGCCGACAGCGGCCGGCTCGCTGCGCTGTCCGCCGGTCGCGGGGTGTACGACCTGTGCTTCACCGAGTCGTCCGCCTCCTGGTCGCTGAAGCGGGTGATGGACTGATGGTGCGCAGCGCAGACGTCCTGCTGCAGCTGGCCCACGAAGGCCTCCAGGAGGCGGCGGCCAGCACGTCGCCGGCACGCCGGTACGCCGCGGCGCACCTGTCGGCGCTCAGGTCGGCCGCGGCCGTCCTGGCCACCCGGACGGTGTCTTCCGGTCCTGCGGCCCGCACCCGGCCGACGAGCGCCTGGGTGCTGCTGTCCCGGGTCGCACCGGAGCTCGCCGAGTGGGCGCAGTTCTTCGCCGCCGGCGCGGAGAAGCGGGCGGCCGCCGAGGCCGGTCTGGCGGGGGTCGTCACGCCGCGCGAGGCCGACGACCTGCTGCGCGACGCCGAGGCGTTCCTGTCCGTCGTCGAGACGACCCTGCTCGCGCGAGCGGGGTGACAGTGCTCTCATGACGGACCCGTTCGTCCACCTGCACGTCGCCAGTGGCTATTCGCTGAAGCACGGGGCGTCCCATCCCAGGCAGCTCGTCGAGCGGGCTGCCGAGCACGGCATGGACACCCTCGCGCTGACCGACCGCGACGGGGCGTACGGGATCGTCAAGTTCGCCCAGGCCTGCGAGCGGTTCGGCATCCGCCCGGTCTTCGGGGTGGACCTCGCCTTCCGTCCGCTCGGGTCCGGCGGTGGGGGTGTCCACCTGAGCGGACGCAAGACCCCCGCGCGTGGGGGAGCGTTCCGGCGGGAGCTGCCGCGGGTCACCTTCCTCGCCCGCACCGGCCGGGGCTGGGCGCAGCTCTGCCGGCTCGTCAGCGCGACCCACCTGGCGGGGGAGAGGGGCGTCCCCGTGTCGAGCCTGGAGCTCGTCCGCGAGCACGTCACCGACGGCGTCGCCGTCCTGCTCGGCCCGCAGTCGGAGCTGGGGCAGGCGCTGCTGCGGCGCAGGCCGGACGAGGCCGCGCACCACCTGAGGACCTGGCGCGACGCCCTCGACGCAGACGCCGTCGTCGTCGAGGTCGTGCACCACCGCGGTCCCGGCGACGCCGCCAACGCGGCGCGCTTTCTCGGTTTTTCGCGCGAGAACCGCGCCGCGGCGGTGCTGTCCAACGTCGTCCGCTACGCCGACCGCAGCGACGCGCCGACCGCCGACGTCCTCGACGCTTCGAGGCGGTTGGTCGCTCTCGACGCCCGGCACGTCGACCGCGTCAACGCCGAGGCGGCACTGCTGTCGGGCAAGGAGATGTCCGACGTGGCAAGCGAAGTCGCGCGCTTCGCCGGCCTGACCGACGACGGCCGCGAGCTGCTGGCGAGCACCCGCAAGCAGGCCGACCGCTGCGCCGTCGACCCGCGCGGCGACCTCGGCATCGGCGTGACGCACTTCCCCGAGCTCGAGATCGAGGGAGAGGCGGGCGCCATCCTTCGCGAGAGGTGCGAGGCCGGGCTCGGGCGGCGCCAGCTGGCACTCACCGCAGAGGTCAGCACACGGCTGGAGGACGAGCTCGCCGTCATCGAGGAGCTCGGCTTCCCCTCGTACTTCCTCACCGTCGCCGACGTCGTCCACCTCATCAAGGACGCCGGGGTCCGCTGCGCCGCCCGCGGGTCCGGCGCGGGCAGCCTCGTCAACTACCTGCTCGGCATCAGCGACATCGACCCGCTGCGCTACGGCCTGCTGATGGAGCGCTTCCTGAGCCCGCTGCGGGAGGGCCTGCCGGACGTCGACATCGACGTCGAGTCGGCCCGCCGGACCGAGCTCTACGAGCTCATCCTCGCCCGCTACGGCGGGGACCGGTGCGCCTGCGTGAGCATGATGGACACCTACCGGGCGCGGCACGGCATCCGCGACGTGGGTGCTGCTCTCGGGCTGCCGCCCGGCGACGTCGACGCGCTGGCCAAGGCGTTCCCGCACATCCGCGCCAACCAGGTGCGGCAGGCGATGAAGGACCTGCCGGAGCTGCGGGCCAGCGGCCTCAACGGGAGGCGCACCGACCTGGTGCTGCAGCTCGTCGAGCGGCTCGACGGCCTGCCGCGCCACATCGCGCTGCACCCGTGCGGCGTCCTGCTGTCCGACCGCACGCTGCTCGACCGCACCCCGGTCGAGTCGAGCTGGCTGGGCTTCCCGATGAGCCAGTTCGACAAGGACGACGTCGAGGCCCTCGGCCTGCTGAAGCTCGACGTCCTCGGCATCCGCATGCAGTCCGCGATGGCGCACGCGATGGCCGAGGTCGAGCGGGTCGACGGCGTCCGCCCCGACGTCGACGCCATCGACCGCGACGACCTGAGGACCTTCCACCTCGTGCAGTCGACGAAGACCCTCGGCTGCTTCCAGATCGAGTCGCCGGGGCAGCGCGAGCTCATCGGCAAGTTCGCGCCCGAGACCTTCGAGGACCTCATCACCGACATCAGCCTGTTCCGCCCCGGGCCGGTGAAGAGCGACATGATCCGGCCGTTCCTCGAGGCCCGGCAGGGCTGGAAGGAGGCGCTCTACCTCCACGAGGACCTGCGCTACGCCCTGGAGCAGACCCACGGCGTCGTCGTCTTCCACGAGCAGGTCCTCATGATCGTGGCGACGATGACCGGCTGCACCCTCGCCTTCGCCGACGAGGTCCGCCGCACCCTCGGCACCGAGGAGGGCCAGGAGGAGATCCGGGTCTGGTTCAAGCCCACGGCGATGCAGAGGGGTTACGGCACGGACGTCGTCGACCAGGTCTGGGACATCCTCAAGGCCTTCGGCTCCTTCGGCTTCTGCAAGGCGCACGCCGCGGCGTTCGCGCTGCCGACCTACCAGTCGACGTGGCTCAAGGCGCACCACCCGGCTGCGTTCCTCGCCGGCGTCCTCACCCACGACCCCGGCATGTACCCGAAGCGGCTCATCCTCGACGACGCCCGGCAGTTCGGCATCGCGATCCTCAGCCTCGACGTCAACAGCTCCGAGGCGGCGTACACGATCGAGAAGGTGGGTGTCCTCGACGAGCCGCCGCCGGCGATCCTCGGGTCGCCACCGCGAAGCAGGGCCGACGACCTGGACCTCCCGGATGGCCGCGGGCACGGCATCCGCATCGGGCTGTCGGACGTCCGCGGCATCACCGAGGCCGAGATCGCCCGCATCGTGGCGGGACGTCCCTACGCCTCGCTCTCCGACTTCTGGCACCGGGCCGCGGTGTCGCGGCCGATCGCGGAAAGGCTCGTGGTCGCTGGGGGTTTCGACTCCCTGTACGGGCTGGGCTCGACCGTTCCCGGGCGCCGTCGGGGTCAGGTGACGCGACGCGACCTGCTGCTGCAGGTGGCCGAGCTCGACCGGTGGAGCCGCGCCACGAGGCCGAAGGGGACCCGCAAGCAGAAGCAACCGGTCTTCGACCTCGACGACACCGAGGCCAGGCGCGCGAGCCAGTCGCAGAAGGCCGCCGAGGTGCAGCCGGTCGACATGCAGCTCGCCCTCGACCTCGGCGACGCTCCCGAGCGGACGACCTCCAGCGGACTGCCCGAGATGACCCAGGCCGAGCGGACCCGGGCCGAGCTCGACGTCCTCGGGCTCGACGTGAGCGGGCACGTGCTCGACGGCTACAAGCGGCTGTTCACCGAGCTCGGGGTCACACCCGCGAAGGACCTGCTCGGCTGCCGCAGCAACGCGCGCGTCCTCGTCGCCGGCGTCAAGGTCGCGACCCAGACCCCGCCGATCCGCTCCGGCCGGCGCGTCGTCTTCGTGACCCTCGACGACAGCACCGGCCCCGTCGACGCGACGTTCTTCGAGGAGGCCCAGGTCGGCTACGCGTCGACGGTCTTCCACTCCTGGCTGCTCGTCATCTCAGGAGAGGTACGACGGACCGGCCCCCGCGGCCTGTCGCTGCTCGCCCTCGGTGCGTGGGAGCTGCCGGTCCTGCACGCGGCCTGGCAGGCCGGGGGGCTCGACGAGGTCTACGCCGTGATGGAGGCACCGTCGGTGCTCACCGAGCAGGCGCTGCAAGGGGCCGCGGAGTCGCGGTCGGTCCGGCCCGTCGTGCCGAGGAACCCGGTGCAGGTCTACGCCACCGGCTTCCAGCTCTCCGCCTACGCCGACATCAAGCCGGCCGGCTCGGGAGTGACGCGGAAGCTCTGGCACGCGAGCCCCGGAAGCAGTGGGCGTTGACCCCCCGTCCGACCCTAGGCTCTCGTTCATGGAGACCCCGCGACGCGGCCCCGCGAGCAACGTGCGCACGGCCGTCGTGTGGGAGGTCCTCACCGCGGTCCTTGCGGACGGTCCGCAGGTGGTCGTCGACGCGGGCGGCGGCACCGGCGGCTTTGCCGTACCCCTTGCCGAGGCCGGCCACAAGGTCACCGTCGTCGACCCCAGCCCCGACAGCCTCGCCGCGCTGCAGAGGCGGGCCGCCGAGCGGTCCCTCGACGTGGCGGCGCTGCAGGGCGACCTCGGCGACCTGCCGGCCCTGGTCCCGCCCGCCAGCGCCGACCTCGTGCTGTGCCACTCGGTCCTCGAGGTCGTCGACGACGCGACGGCCGCCCTCGCTGCGGTGGCCGGCGTGCTCCGGTCGGGCGGCCGCCTCAGCCTGCTCGTCGCCAACCGCGACGCCGCCGTCCTGCACCGTGCGCTGGCGGGGCGACCCGACGAGGCGGCCCACGCCCTCACCGACCCGGCCGGCCGGTGGGGCGCCGCCGACGGCACCGCCCGGCGCTGGACCCCTGCCGCGATCGCCGACGCGGTCGAGGCCGCCGGGCTCGCCGTCGAGCAGGTGCACGGCGTCCGCTGCGTGTCCGACCTCGTCCCGTCCGCCGTCCTGGACCTCGAGCCGGGTGCCGCGGCCGCCCTGCTCGCCCTCGAGCGCCGGCTCTCGAGCCAGCCGCCGTTCCGCGACCTCGCGACCCAGGTGCACCTGCTGGCCCGCAAGGCCTGACGTCCTCAGAAGCACAGCGGACACGGGGTCAGCGATGAGGACGCGAGGGTGAGTCGCCGGAACAACCCAGCAGGGCCGCCGACCGGGCCGCCGGGCGACGACACCGGCTGCTCCGTCCTGCACGTGGACATGGACGCGTTCTACGCCAGTGTCGAGCTGCGCGACCGGCCGGAGCTGCGTGGCAAGCCGGTCATCGTGGGGGGTGGCGGGTCGCGCGGGGTGGTGCTGTCGGCGACCTACGAGGCGCGGGCGTTCGGGGTCACGAGTGCGATGCCGATGGCGCGTGCCCGCCGGCTCTGCCCGCAGGGGATCGTCCTCAGCCCGAAGCACGGCCGCTACTCCGAGGTGTCTGCGTCCGTCATGGAGGTCTTCCGGTCGGTCACGCCGCTCGTGGAGCCCCTGTCGCTCGACGAGGCGTTCCTCGACGTCGCGGGGGCAGCGCGGCGGATGGGCGGCCCGCGGCTCATCGGCGAGTGGATCCGCGCGACCGTCGAGGACGAGCAGGGGATCACCTGCTCGGTCGGCGTCGCTCCCACGAAGTTCCTGGCGAAGCTCGCCAGCGCCCACTGCAAGCCCGACGGCCTGCTCGTGGTGCCCGCAGCGGACGTCGTCGGCTTCCTGCACCCGCTGCCTGTGTCGGCGCTGTGGGGCGTGGGGGAGAAGACCGAGGAGGTCCTGCTGCGTCTCGGGCTGAAGACGGTCGGCGACCTGGCCTCGACGCCGGTGAGCACGCTGCAGCGCGCGCTCGGCCCGGCGATGGGCAGCCACCTGTCCGCCCTGGCCTGGGGGCGCGACGAGCGGGTCGTCACGCCGCACGAACCGGAGAGGTCGATCGGCAACGAGGAGACGTTCCCGGTCGACGTCGACAACCCCGAGATCGTGCGCCGCGAGCTGCTCCGGCTGTCGGAGCGCACGGCCGCGCGGCTCCGCGCCGCCGGCCAGGTCGGCCGGACGGTCTCGATCAAGGTCCGCTTCGCCGACTTCACCACCATCACCCGCTCGAAGACGCTGCGCGAGGCCACCGACGTGGGGCGGGTCGTCTACGACACCGCACTGGGGCTGTACGACGCCCTCGGTCTGGAGCGCGCCCGGCTGCGGCTCGTGGGCGTCCGCGTGGAGCAGCTGGTCGACGCCGACCGGGCTCCCCGGCAGCTCCTGCTCGGCGAGCGCGAGACGGGCTGGCGCGAGGCGGAGCAGGCCGTGGACCGCGCGGCGCGGCGCTTCGGAGCGGGTGCGGTGCGCCCGGCCGCCCTCGTCGACCCTGAACGATCTGGGGACTCCTCATGACGGGAAGGCAAGAGGGACCTACAGTGGAGGGGTCCGGCCCGGCACGACGATCTGGAGGCAGCCACCGTGCCTCTCTCTGAGCACGAGCAGCGCCTGCTCGACCAGATCGAGCGTGCCCTCTACGCCGAGGACCCGAAGTTCGCCACCGCGGTCCGCTCGACCGACCTCCGCACGCACATGCGCCGCCGGATCATCCGCATGGGCGTGCTGTTCGTCATCGGCTTCGCCGCCATGATCGTGGGCGTCATCATCAGCCAGCTCTGGGTGAGCATCGGCGGGTTCCTGCTCGCCCTCGTCGCGATGTTCTTCGGCGGCAACGCGTACAAGCGCATGAGCGGCGGCGCGACCCTGCACGCGGTCGGCTCGCCGCCGCGGACCCCTCGCAAGGGCAAGGCCGCGAAGGCCCGCTCGGAGGGCACGGCCAAGGACCGGCTCGAGGAGCGCTGGCGCAAGCGCTGGGAAGAGCGCGGCGGCCCCCAGTAGCGCTCCCCGAACGTCCGCTCGACGCGCGCTCCGGGCGTGTTCAGCTGAGCGGACGCAACGGGTCCCGTCAGCGGGTGGCGCGGCGCACCGGGTGGGTGAGCAGCGAGATCGTGTCGTCGACCGCGTCCATGATGCGGCCGATGCGCTCACCGAACGAGGCCGCGAGCCAGTGCACCGTCGAGGGCGGGAACAGCTGCGCCCGCAGGCGCACGGAGCGGGTCGCCTTGGCGTGCAGCGCGGCACGCACCCGGGCGCTGTCGGCGGAGAGGTCCTCCCGGCGCTGCCGCTCGGGCGGCGCGTAGCGGGCGCGCTCGGCCGCCGCCGCGATGCGCCGCAACGACGGCACCGCCTCGCCTGTCAGCGACAGACCGTCGGCGAGCCGTGCCGCCGCCGCGCGCGGTGAGTCGCTGTCCAGCCAGGACCAGCCGACGTCGGCAGCGTCGTCGCGCAGCTGCTCCCACGCGGTCAGGGGACCGGCGTCGGCCCAGCGCACGCGGCGCCGCAGCGCCGTCAGCAGGAAGGGCAGCACGGCGAGCACGGCCGCGACGATCGGCGCCACGAGCCACAGCGAGGGCGACGTCGAGGTCGTCCCCGAACCGGTCGTCACCTGCGGGGTCGTGGCCGTGTCACCGTTGAGGATGCGGCTGATGCCGGGCGGCAGCGTCGCCGACGGGCGGGGCTTGGGCGAAGCCGTCACACCGGGCGTCGGGCCGGTGCGGCCCGGGTCCGTCGGGGCCGGAGCCTGCGTGTAGCCCGGGACCTGTGCGCCGCTCGCGCCCGGTGTCGGCTCGAAGCGCACCCACCCGCTGCCGGCGAAGTAGACCTCCGGCCAGGCGTGGGCCTCCTGGGTCGTCACCTCGTAGTAGCTGCCGCTCTTGCCCGTGAGCTTCTGGCCCGCGGTGAAGCCGACCGCCACGCGCGACGGGATCCCCGCGACGCGGAGCATCGCGGCCATGGCGGTCGCGTACTGCTCGCAGAAGCCGTGCTTGCCCTTGAGGAAGGCGACGAGCGCGTCCTCGCCGGGAGCGGCCTGGGTCGCCTGCAGGTCGTAGACGAAGCCGTGCCCGGTCGTGAAGAAGTCCTGCAGGGCCACGGCCTTGGCGTACTCGCTGCCCTTGTTCCTCGTGATCCGGCCGACCAGCGAGGTGACGTAGGGGTCCACGGCCGGAGTGCTGCCGTACGCGTTCGCGATCGAGGCCGGGATCTGCGAGACGCTCGCGGCCAGCAGGGCCGCCCGCGACGGCGTGGACCGGTCGGCGGTGACCTTGTAGTGCGACAGGTCCTTCGTGGTCTCCGACGCCGCGAAGATCGTCTGGCTCTGCTTCTCCCACAGCCAGGCGACGCTGACGTCGGCCTTCGTGGGGCCGTAGGGCGCGGGCAGCCAGTGCACGTCCAGCGCCTTGGGCCGCAGCGCGACGGTCATCGTGAACGCCTGGTGGTCGTCGAGCTCGTCGGCCGGTGTCGGGATGCCGTTCCTGACCCGCGCCTTCTTCGGGTCGGCGCGCAGCTCGCTGGCCCGCCAGGAGCCGTTGTCGTAGGTGTCCAGCGTCGTCATGCGGATGTAGTCCGGCTGCGGGTCGGTCGTCACGTAGTCGAACAGCGGCGCCTTCTTGGCGCGGTCCAGGTAGCCGGACAGCCGGGTGATGGGGTTGTAGGTGTTGGCCGTCTGGGGGCCGCCCTTCCCGGACCCGCCGGGCCCGGGACCACCGCCGACGAGCCGGTGGTCGAGGCCGGGGACGAGCAGGGGTACGACGACGGCGGCGCCCACAGCGGCGACGCCGATGCGCCGGCCGGTCCTGCCCAGGCTGCTGTCGTCGCCGCCCGGCCGGGCGCCCGGCAGCGCCGACCTCATCGGTGTGCCCCAGCGACCCACGCGCTCGCTGCCCTCGACGAGCATCAGGCCGAGCCAGCCGATGGCGGCCAGCACGAAGGGGAGGCCGCCGACGCCGCGCGGCAGGACGGCCGAGGGGACGGCCAGCAGCGCCAGCAGCGGCAGGCCCGCGACGGCGGCCCGGTCGAGGACGACGGCGATGAGGTCGACGACGAGCGCCACCCCGCCGACGCCCGCGGCCGTGAGCAGCACGAGCCCGCGGGACACCGGGACCGGCGGCCCGTAGTGCTGGACGTTGTTCCGCGCCTGGTCCCACAGCACCTGCAGCGCGTCGCCCGTCCGTCCCGTGGGCACGACTCCCGACGACAGCGTGTCCCCGACGAAGACGACGAGCAGGTAGGCCGCGAGGAGCACCAGCGCGAGAACCGGCTGCAGCGCGCGGGGCACGCCGAGCCGGCGGGTCGCGAGCCCGCTGACCACGACGACCGCGACGGCGCCGAGCGTGTCGGTCAGCCAGGGCGTGCCCTGGTAGATCGGGAACAGGGCGGTGCCGGCGAGGAGCACCGCGATGCCGGCGACGAGGGTGAGCTGCTCCTTGACGCTCATGCCGCGGTCCCTGCCTCGTAGGGTCGGCTCATCTAGACGGCCGTCTCGCTGCGGGCCGTGACGACGGCGGCGAGCGGCCACACCGTGGCCAGCGTGGTGCCGTGCCTGACGGTCAGCACGCGCCACCCTGCGGCGCCGAGCAGGGCGACCGTCCGGTCGTACGCAGCCCGGGCCTCCTCGCGGCGGCGCGGTCCGCTGGGCGCCCAGGTCTCGGTGTCGACGAGGACCGCGATGCAGGCAGCGGCGCCGTGGCGCAGCCGGGCGAGGCGCTCGGCGTCGTCTGCGGTGATCTGACCGACGACCGCGACCAGCACCCCGTCGATGCCGCCCCGACGCAGCTGGTCGGTCGCGGCGTCGAGCGACTCGCTGCGGGAGGGCTGCACGCCCGCGAGGGCGTCGAGCACCGTGCCGTCGGTCGTGGGCACCCCCGCAGGCACCAGGTCGATGCCGGTGTCGAGCAGGACGCGCAGCCCGTACCCGGACGCGCCGAGGCTGACGGCGATCGAGGCCACGGCGCTGACCGCCCACTCGAACGACGATCCCGGCCCGTCGCCGCGGTGCCCGACCGTCCGGCTGTCGAGCAGGATCGTGGCGCGGCTCTGGAACGGCTGCTCCTCACGGCGCACCATGAGCTCGCCTACCCGGGCCGTCGAGCGCCAGTGCACCTTGCGGAGGTCGTCGCCGTGTCGGTACTCGCGGGTGGCGGCGTCGTCGGAGCCGCTCACCGCGACGGAGCGCGCGGTCGTGTCGCCGCCGCCCGTCCAGTCGCCGCCGAGCCGGATCGAGGGAAGGGGTGAGACGACCGGCGTGACGATGAGCTCGTCGGTCGAGGCGAAGGAGCGGGTCAGCTCGACGAGACCGAACGGGTCGGTCAGCCGCACCGACAGCGGCCCGACCTGGTAGCGCCCGCGCACGTCCGCGCGGACCGGGTAGCTGACCTCACGCACGCCCTTGGGCTCGACGCGGTCGAGGACGAAGCGCGGGCGGCCGCCGAGGACGTAGGGGAGCGCGTCCTCCATCAGCAGCACGCCGCTCGGCACCTTGGACACGTTGTCGATGCGGAGGCGGACCGTCGACGGGCGCCCGGCCTCGACGCGCGGCGGGTCGAGCAGGCGCGAGCACGCCAGCCGGTAGCGGGTGCGGGCCACGACGAACACCGCCGCGAGCGGGAGGCCCATGAGGAACGCCGCGGCGCGCAGCAGGTCGCGTTGGCCGAGCATCACCGCGCAGGCGGCGAGCGCGACACCGGCGGCGAGCAGGCACCGGCCGCGCGTGGTCAGTCCGGACAGGGCGACGCGCACGGGTCAGCGCCGCCTCGTGGCAGCCGCTCTGGCAGCGGGCAGCGGCAGCCGCGCGACGAGGTCCTCGACGACGGACTCGGGCGTGCGGCGGGCGACCTGCGCCTCGGCGGTCGGCAGCAGCCGGTGAGCCAGGACCGCCGACGCCAGCCCTTGCACGTCGTCGGGCAGGACGTAGTCGCGGCCGTCGAGCGCGGCGGCCGCGCGGGACGCGCGGAGCAGCTGCAGCGACGCTCGCGGCGAGGCGCCGAGGCGCAGCTCCGGAGCCTGACGCGTCGCGGTGACGAGCTCGACGACGTACTGCTTGACCTCGTTGCTCACGTGCAGCGTGCGGACCACGTCGATGAGCTTGCGCACGGTCAGCGCGTCGGCGACTGGCTCCAGCTCCTCGAAGGCCGCCGGCCCGCCGTGCGTGTCGAGCATGTCGAGCTCCGCCTCGGTGCTCGGGTAGCCCATGGACACCCGGGCGGTGAAGCGGTCGCGCTGCGCCTCGGGTAGCGGGTAGGTGCCCTCCATCTCGATGGGGTTCTGCGTGGCGACGACCATGAAGGGGGACTCGAGCTCGTAGGTCGTGCCGTCCACGGTGACCTGGCGCTCCTCCATCGCCTCGAGCAGTGCGGACTGCGTCTTCGGCGAGGCGCGGTTGATCTCGTCGCCGACGACGAGGTTGGCGAAGACCGATCCGGGCTTGAACTCGAACGAGCGGGTCTGGAGGTCGTAGACGGAGACGCCCGTGACGTCCGAGGGGAGCAGGTCGGGCGTGAACTGGATGCGCTTGACCGAGCAGTCGATGGACTTGGCGAGCGACTTGGCGAGCATGGTCTTGCCGACGCCCGGCACGTCCTCGATGAGCAGGTGGCCCTCGGCGAGCAGCACGACCAGGGCCAGGCGGACGACCTCCGGCTTGCCCTCGATGACGCGCTCGACGTTCGTGCGGATCAGCCCGGTCGCCTCCAGGACGTCGTCGAGGCCAGGAGCCTCAGCGCGAGCTCCACGTACCACGGGTCCTCCTACGGCGTCCGGTGAAAGGGTCAGTTCCAGGTCAGGGGGCGCAGCGAGTCTGGCACCGCGGTGCCGGGCCCGTCGCGCACGGTCGGGTCGCATCCTGGTCACGGAACCGTCACCGCTGTGCGCCTTCCCGCTCCAGCATGCGCCACCGTTCCCCCCGCCGCCGGGAAACGACGCACCACCTCGCTCCACCTGACGTCTGCAGGGCGCGCGGGGTTGCTCCGGGGACCTTGCTGACGCGGAGTCGGCGACTGTCTGGGCTGGGCGTGGAAGCACGATCCCCCCACCTGTGCTCCACCGCTCTGACCTGCGGTTATGGCCGCCACGCCCGGGTGAATGTGCGCGCAGGTCGTTGACAGTGGGTAGTAGTGGAGTAACGTGGGGAACACGGGAGCCACCTGGCTGCCGTCGGGGAGGTGGGAACCGTGTTCCTCGGCACCCACACCCCGAAGTTGGACGAGAAGGGCCGGCTGTTCCTGCCGGCCAGGTTTCGGGAGGAGCTGGCGGAGGGCGTGGTGATCACCAAGGGGCAGGAGCGCTGCCTCTACGTGTTCAAGCGCGCGGACTTCGTCGAGCAGGCCGCCAAGCTCCAGGCCGCGCCGATCACGGCGAAGGCAGCCCGCGACTTCGGTCGCATGCTCTTCGCCGGGGCCGTCGACGACGCCCCCGACAAGCAGGGCCGGGTCACCGTCCCCGCGCCGCTGAGGGCCTACGCCGGTCTCACCAAGGACTGCGTCGTCATCGGTGCCAACACCCGGCTCGAGATCTGGGACGCCGCCACCTGGGCGACCTACGAGGCCGAGCAGGACGTCGCCTTCGCCGAGCAGGCCGAGGAGGTGGTCCCGGGCCTCCTCTAGCTCAGCCGAGCCCCTGCCGTCTGGCCTCCGACCGCTCCTCCTCCTGGCACACCTTCCCCGGTGCCAGGCGGGGGAGCGGGCGGGGACCAGGGGAGCAGGGTCCGACAACACCACGGGGCCCGCCCCGACCACATCGCGGGGCCCACCCCGACCACATCGCGGGGCTCGCCCCGACCACATCGCGGGGCCCGCCCCGACGAAGACCGCACACCTCACCGCCAGGGGGCAAGCAGATGCAGGAGCCAGCGCACGTGCCCGTGCTGCTGGACCGCTGTGTCGGTCTGCTCGCCCCGGCGCTCCTGTCGGACGCCGACGTCGTCGTGGACTGCACGCTCGGCATGGGGGGCCACAGCGAGGCGCTCCTGCAGCGCACGCCGGCCCGGCTCGTCGGTCTCGACCGCGACCCCGAGGCGCTGCGCCGCTCCGGCGAGCGGCTGGCTGCCTACGGCTCGCGCGTCACCCTCGTGCACGCCGTGTACGACGCGCTGCCGACGGTCCTCGCCGACCTCAGGATCCCTGCGGTGCAAGGGATCCTGTTCGACCTCGGCGTCAGCAGCCTGCAGCTCGACGAGGCCAGCCGCGGCTTCTCCTACGCGCAGGACGCGCCGCTCGACATGCGGATGGACCCCACGACCGGCATCAGCGCCGCCGACGTCGTCAACAGCTACGACGGCAAGCGCCTGGCCCGGCTGCTCAAGGAGTACGGCGACGAGCGCTTCGCGTCCCGCATCGCCGACGCCATCGTCCGAGAGCGCAGCACGGCCCCGCTGACCTCGAGCGCCCGGCTCGCCGACCTCGTGCGCGACGCCATCCCCGCCGCGACCCGCCGCACCGGCGGCCACCCCGCGAAGCGGACCTTCCAGGCGCTGCGCATCGAGGTCAACGACGAGCTCGGCGTCCTGCGCCGTGCCCTCCCCGCCGCGCTCGACGCCCTCGCCGTCGGCGGGCGCATCGTCGTCATGAGCTACCAGTCGCTCGAGGACAAGATCGTGAAGTCCGCGCTGGTCGCCCGGTCCACGAGCGACGTCCCCGTCGACCTCCCCTTCGTCCCCGAGGGGCACGGCCCGGAGCTGCGGCTGCTCGTCCGCGGGTCCGAGCAGGCCAGCGACGCCGAGATCGCCGACAACCCCCGCGCGCAGTCCGTCCGGCTCCGCGCAGCCGAGAAGGTACGTGCCGCATGACCGCCGCCCCCGCCGAGCGCGGCCGGGTCATGCCGCTGCGCTCCCCGCTGGCCAAGCAGGAGCCCAAGCGCACCTCGCCCCTGCGCCTCGTGCCCCCGCGCCGCAGCTCCGCCGCCAAGACCCCCTTCGCCGTCGTGCTCGTGGTCGTCCTCGCGGGCGGCCTGCTCGGCCTGCTGCTGCTCAACACCCTCGTCGCCCAGCAGTCCTTCGCCTTGCACGACCTCGGCAAGCAGGACAAGCAGCTCGCGCAGCAGCAGCAGGACCTCACCCGCGACGTCCAGGACCTCGAGGCACCCGCCTCCGTCGCCGCCCGCGCCTCGGCGCTGCACATGGTGCCCAGCGGGCCGCCCGCCTTCCTGCGGCTGTCCGACGGCAAGGTCCTCGGCGTCCCGCAGCCCGGCGTCGCTCCCGCGCCGCCCGCCGCCTCGACGACCTGGACCGGCCCCCGCACAGTGACCCCTCCCGCGACCCCTCCCGCGACCACTCCCGCGACCAAGCCCATGACCGCTCCCGCGACCAAGCCCGCGACCACGGGGACCACCGGGACCACCACCACCGCCACGACCGCCAGGACGACCACCAGGACGACCACCAGGACGACCACCACGACCAAGCCGCCGACGGGAGCGCACCGGTGACCCCTCCGCAGTCCCGCCGACCCACCTCCCGGCCCGCTGCGTCGTCTGCCCAGCGGACCGCCACGCGGTCGGCGGGTGCTCGCGGCCACGCGAGCCGGCCGGTGCACCCCGCGCGGACTGCCCGCCAGGCTCCCGCCGCGCGACGTCCCGCACCCCGCCGTCCCGTCCGCCGCAGCAGCCGTCCCCTCGGCCGTCCCGGCGTCCGGCTGCGCAGCGGTCTCGTCCTGCTGCTCGCCGTCGTGCTCATGCTGGCCGGGCGCCTCGTCTACCTGCAGGGCCTGCAGCCGACCGCCTACGCAGACCACGGCGTGCAGCAGACGCGCACCATCACGCTGCCTGCCCTCCGCGGCTCCGTGCTCGACCGCGACGGGCACGCGCTCGCGCTCTCCGTCGCTGCCAAGGACGTGACCGCCAACCCAAGGATGATCCAGAAGGAGGTCTGCCCGCCGACCTCCACGACCCCCTGCACCCCGAAGGCCGTCGCCGCCGCGCTCGCCCCCCTGCTCGCCCAGCCCGAAGCCGTCGTCGAGGCGAAGCTCAACCAGGACAAGGGCTTCGTCTACCTCAAGAAGGGCATCGTCGACCCGGCCGTCACCAACAAGATCTCCGACCTCGACCTGGTCGGCATCGGGCTCGACGCCACCACCGTCCGGGTGCACCCCTCGCACGGGCTCGCGGCCGGGGTCCTCGGCTACACCTACGCCGACGGCACCGGTGCGGCCGGCATAGAGAAGGCCTACGACAAGCTCCTCTCCGGCACCGACGGCAAGACCGTCGCCCGGCTCGACGCGCTCGGCCGCGTCATCCCGACGGGCAGCGACAGCCACGTCGACCCGGTCGCCGGCGACGACGTCGAGCTCACGATCGACCAGGACCTCCAGTGGTACGCCCAGGACCTCATCGCCAAGCAGGTCCAGGCCACCGAGGCCCGCAACGGCACGATCGTCGTCATGGACGTGCACACCGGCGAGGTGCTCGCGTTCGCCTCCGCGCCGACCTACGACCCGGACCACCGCAACGGCGACGCCGGCACGCTGCGAGGCATCTCCGACGTCTACGAGCCCGGGTCGGTCAACAAGGTCATCACGGCCGCCGCCGCCCTCCAGCGCGGCATCGTCACGCCGACCACCGTCATCGACGTCCCCCCGAGCTACAAGGTCAGCAACAAGGTGCTGCACGACGCGGAGAAGCACGGCCTGGAGCACCTGACCTTCACCGGCGTCCTCGCCAAGTCGAGCAACATCGGCACCGTCAAGGTCGCCCAGCAGGTCGGGCCGCAGGGGCTGTACGACACCATGCGGGCCTTCGGGTTCGGGGAGAAGTCCGGCATCGGCCTGCCCGGCGACAGCCGGGGGCTGCTGCCCAAGCCGGAGCACTGGTCGGGCACGTCCATCGCGAACATCCCGATCGGCCAGGGCGTGTCCACCACCGTCATGCAGGTCGCCTCGGTCTACGCGACCATCGCCAACAACGGAGTACGGGTACAGCCGAGCATCGTCAGGTCCGAGCGCGACGCGAACGGCCGCGTGATCCCGGTGAAGGCACCGGTGAAGCGACGGGTGCTGTCACCGCAGATCGCCGTCACGATCCGGCAGATGCTCGAGTCGGCCGTGTCCGAGCAAGGGACGGCCCCGCTCGCCGCCGTGCCCGGCTACCGGGTGTCCGGCAAGACCGGCACCGCACAGCGCGTCGCCACGGACGGTCCTCGCGCCGGCCACTACGACGGCAGCTACACCTCATCCTTCGTCGGCATGGCCCCGGCGGACGCCCCACGCTTCGTCGTCGCCGTGGTCCTTCAGGGCACCGGCAGACGAGGCTACTTCGGCGGGCAGGTCGCGGCCCCCCTCTTCAGCAAGGTGATGGGCTTCGCCCTCCGCTCCTACGACGTGCCCCCCACCGGCACCGTGCCTCCGCGGTTCGCCCTGACCGCGCCATGATCCACCAGCCGATCCACCAGCCGATCCACCAGCCGA
>Ga0070658_10001537_pt1 | contig 19549 bp, 18 predicted proteins | sample KBSC13metaG_FD_64664 | JGI IMG/M metagenome (GOLD analysis project Ga0070658, IMG submission 64664) | Corn rhizosphere microbial communities from Kellogg Biological Station, Michigan, USA - KBS C1-3 metaG | ecosystem: Host-associated > Plants > Roots > Rhizosphere > Soil ...
CGCGCGCCTCCAAGCGGCACGGCCGCTCCTGCCGGACAGGCATGGACGCATAGCTCAGTTGGTAGAGCAGCTGACTCTTAATCAGCGGGTCCTAGGTTCGAGCCCTAGTGCGTCCACCACTTTTTCTCTTAAAAACAATACCTTACGGGTTGTGGCAGCCGGTGCTGCTTCTGCCGCTTCACTGTAGGTAGCAGTCTAGGTAGCGAAAATTTTTTCACGCCGAGTATCCGAGGGCGTCTGGGAATTGCCCACCGATTCCCACGTCTGACATTCCGCAGCGCCTTGAAGCTGGCGCGTCTCGCAAATCAGGACCAGCGCGCCGAAGTCCTCGCGCTCACCAAGCCGGTCGGCAATTCTGCGAACCGACGCCAGCGGCAAACCATTGTCGTGCGCCACCTGACGCAGATAATCGTCGCGGCACTCCGCTCCGCAGGCGCGATACTGCAAGAGCAAGTCGTCCATCTGCCCAACCCTTCCTTCGGCTGAAAGCCGCACTGCCTGCGGCATGGGCCTGCCTTCCGGCGAGGATGGGAGGGGGAGGGAAAGCCGAATCGGCGCCCTGGCGCGGGCCAGCGGGCGCGCAGCGACCGCCACACGGGGGCGGCTATTCTGCTTTGGGAACGAGAGGGCAAAGCCCTTGGCGTTCCCATGCGATCGGCAACGGAGGCGGCAGCCTCCCTCAGCCGCGCAAGCGGCACAAAGACGGCGCCCTCGCAACGGCGCGACGCAGCCGGCGGCGTGGCGGCGAGCCGAGCGCGCGACAAGGCTGTTGCGCACAGTGCAGCGCCGCAGCTCGAAGCGAGCGCGAGACCGTCGCCCGCCCGGCAAGGAGAGAGGCGAGAGCGCCAGCGGGTCAGCACAAGAACGTCGCGCCCTTAGGAGCGCGTAGCACGGGACAGAGCGCGTCCTTAAGAAGTCCCGCTCAATCTATAGCCCCCTTCCTCCTTACGCTCCCGATCGTCACCCGAATAGGCCGGGACTACAGGCCCGGTTCGCGCAGCGAATAGAGCGGGTTCCTGAAGGGCAGCGCAGAACCCTTACGTCCTGTCAAATCAAGGGAGCTTCGCAGCATTTTGTCGTTGGCGAAGGTCGTCCGTCCATGATGATAAGGCCGCAATTTCCGCAGCGAGGATGTCTGGCTGCGGCAGGGGACGGTTCAAGGCTGGAGCAACGCTATGCAATAACTCGGAGCAACGCCCAAACCCGTCACGCATGGCTTCGCAGTCGGCAACCGTGATCGCGGTCAGCTTGACCAAGCCGGGGGTTTTGACCTCGTTGGACAGACGGCGGATGACGTGGCCAACGGCCTCCTCCACCGCGATTTCCCACGTGTCGCGCAGCGATCCGGCAATCGACTTCACCGTATCGCGCCATTTGTCCTGATCGCCCTGATCGAAGTGGTAGCGTTCGTTGGCAAGCTGGTTGGTGAGGCTGGTAGTGATGTCGGTTACGCGGCGCGCCTTGAAAGGCGGCTCGCTGCGACAGAAACCCGCCTTGTCGCTACCGCGACTGACGGAGCTGATGGCGACCTGCGGCTTGGGCTGCGCCTCGTCCGCGGCGCGATTCAGCTCGAACAGGAAAGCAAGGTCATGCGTGAACACGATGACCTGCCGGTTCGCGGCCTCTGCAATCAGCCGCTTGGCGACGGCTTCGCGGTGCATGTGGTCAAGCGACGACACGGGGTCGTCAAAGACGATGCCGGACTTGTTCTCGGTCGTGGCGAGTTCGGCCATGAAGGCGGCCAGGGCAACGCAACGATGCTCGCCCTCGCTCAAGACCTGCCCGACCGATGCCGTGGGCTTGCGGGTCAGCGCGACCTTGAAGCGCGGCACGCCCTGCACGCTGTTCTGCTGGCGCAGCTCCACGGCAAGGCCGGCGATCTCTAAGCTCGCCACCTCACGCGCAAACTGCGCGCGCAGCGCGTCCGTCACCAGTGCCTGCGCGATTTCCGTGCTCTTGGTGGTGATACGGTTCGTGGCGGTGTCGCGCTGAGCCATCTCAAGTGCCTGGATCTGTTTCAGCCGCTCGATCTGCGCCAGCACGTCAGCCTTGATGCCGTTGAGCCATTGGCGATCGGCAAGCTCGGTGCGCTCAGCGATCAACGCGGCGCGCGCCGGTGAACCGGCCTCGGCGACAAGCGCCTCGCCGCGTGCCTCAAGGTCCGCGACCTGATCGGCCAGCGCCTGACGCGGCAAAGCGACCAGCTTCGCGTCGATGACGGCGGCAGGATCCGCATGACGGCGGCTGATCTGGCGATGACGCCAGAGGGCGTGCAGGCCTGCGCACCTGACCTCGGTTGCCAGCGCATCCTGACGCAAATCGTCACGGATGGTCGCCACGATGGCGGCAAGCTCGGCCAGCGCCAGGCCGCCTTCCGTGAAAGCGACAACGGCGTCGTCATAGGCCGCGCGCGCGGCATCGGCCCGCTGCTGGCTGTCGTCGCGCACAAAAGCCTCGAAGCGATTGAGGCGGTCGGCGGCTTGCGGGGACAACTCCTGCTGGCACAGGACGCAAAGGCTGCCGGGATCGGTGACGGGAAAATCCCGCTCGGGATAGGCCGCCTCGACCGAAAAGGCCCGCGCGCTTTCCCACAGCGACTGCCACACCTCGGAGCCGATATGGGGTAACGGCTCGCCTGCGAACAGCGCGCCGGACGCGGCCTCTGCCGCCCGCCGCGCTGCATCGCTCTCGATCGCTAGTCGGCGCAGCGCGGCGGCGCTATCATCGCCGATGGCGGCGATCAGTCCGTCCAGCCGCGCAATGTTTCCCTCGACCTTGGTTTTGAGGGCGGCAAGCTGGCGGGCCGCGCGCGAGGGATCACCGGCTAGGTCGGCGGTGAGTTGCGCCAGCCGGTCCTGTTCGGCCTGCGTGAGAGTCGCCAACGCCTCCACGGCGGCGGGATCGGTGCTCGCGGCGAGACGCGCGAGAAGCTGACTGACCTTGCTGGTAGGGCTGCATGTCGGGGCTTTGATGCTCTGCGGCGTCTGCTCGTGTAGCTGGGTGATTTCAGCGGCGAGCTTGTCTTTAACTGACTTGCAGAGCTGGGCGAGCGCCCCAAGCAACTTGAGCGGAAACGGCGTGTAGGCCACGTCGTTGGTTTCATCGACGTGGATATTGGCGGTGCGGGAATCAAAGACGCTGACAGCGGACAGCGCCGTGTCGGCGGGCTGGCCAAGCTGCCATGCGCAGGTGCGGTTCTGGCCACTGATAGCATATTCGATGGTGGCGGACGGCGTTCCGGGCTGGGCCTCGTAGATGTCAGGGATGATTTCCTCGCCACGGCCCGACATGCGCGCACGGCACGCCCTTTTCAGGATACGGGCATAGCCGGATTTTCCTGAACCATTGTCGCCATAGATAATGGTCAGGCCGAGGCGGTGCAGGGTCAGCCGCTGGTCGGGGGCTAAGGCATTGACGTGACGCACGCCGTGCACCTGCCGCAGATAGACTTCGCCCTGCTCGCGGTTGGGATCGCGCAGATGTGCGGCTCCCAGTGGCACGGCTGGGCTATCGCCTTTGCAGATGCCCACGAGCTCATCGATTCCGCTTGCATCAACACCGCCCTCTGTCGCCAGCCTGCGCAGCGCGTCACGCTGCCAGCCCGCACAATCGGCGGACCACGTGAGGATAGTGGCCAGTGCTTCGGCTTCGGTCGTCATGCTGCTGTCCCCCCGGTCAGCCCGCTCAATCGTGCCGCACGAGGCCGGCGGCGTTCGGGTCGTATATATAATGTGTGATCGTCCCGTCCCTTATCTTCTCCACGACGTCGTCGACCACGAAACGCGGCACGAGGAACCATTCGCGTGGGACGACGGGATTGCCGAAACGATCCTTGATCTCAATGTCGAGCCGGGCTGGATCGAAGATGCGGTGGATCAGGTTTTCCAGCTTGGTGCGGTTGATGTTGTAAAGGGTGTAGGTGGCGACAACGTCAACGTCTGCCATCAGGAAGGTCGGGTCCAGCTTGCAGTTGGCGAGGCGTCTGGCCACGTCGCCGCCGGTCACGCCGATCTTGTGCAAGACGTTTCGGTTGGCCGCGACCAGGGGATGGTCGGACTTACTGCGCAGCACGTAAATTGTGCCGCTGGCGAGATCATCTTCCTCCGGTTGGCCGACGAAAGGCGAGCGCTCTTCCCTGACAAATAGCGGCCCGGCTTCAGGGTCGGAAACGCGCCGGGCGGAGGGGTCGCGGTAGAGCGACTTCTGGAACGAGCGCGAAAGTACGGTGGCCTCGGTGGCATTGTCGTAGATCACGCGAACACGCCGATCGTGGCGCTGATATTCCGTGGTGAAGGTTTCGCTCTCGCCGGCGACGTAGGCAAACTGACCGCCGACGATGAAAAATGCGCCCGGCTTGATCTCGGCCAGGCTATTCTCGCTGTTGTCGATCCCACGTGTCGCGCGGATGCCCTCCTTTAGCTCACGCTTCGCCTGCTCCAACAGCGGCTTGAATTGCTCGAAGTCCTCGCATTTCTCGCGATTGGCGATTTCCTCGGCGGCCCGCTTTTCCTCAGCGGTGCGGACATGGCGAAGCTCGGAAATATCCGATGGGCCAAGAGCGCCCTCCAGCTCGGCAAGCAGCGCGTCCGTGTCCATGTCCTCGACAGGTGCAGCGGCCTCGGCTTCGCCACCGGCAAGCAGGCCCTGATGGTCCAGCGGCTCCAACAGCGCGCGGCGATCCTCCAGCGCGCGCAGCCGGTCGAGGCGCGTGGCATAGAGGCGCTCGAAGATGTCGCGACCCTCGCCATGACGCGGGGCATGGCCGTGCTGCTCTACAAATCGCTGGATCTCTTCAAATCCAGCGACGATGCGCTCCTCGCGCGGGCCGCGCCCCGCCTTCTTCTCGGGTGGGGCAAAGTCAGCCAGCGCGGCGGCGAGGGCGTCAAGATCGAGGTCATCCGTCATAGCGGCCCTCTTTCTTGTATCGCATGAAGGCGGCGGCGCCTTCCGCCAGCTTGCGTTCCCACGCGTCGGACGAGGTGATGGACGGTGGCCGCTCCCGTTCCTTGATGAAGCGCGCCGCGCGCACGGCAAAGTCCTTGGCCTCGTCGGGCGACAGGCTGGTGCGCTTGGCCGAAATCGCGGCGGCGACCTGTTTCAGGCTGTCCTCGCTCATGGTCTTTGCCAGGATGGCATAGGCCTCCTGGAACGGATTGATGCGGTCGATCAGGTCGATGTCCAGCTCGCGCACGTCCATCGCGAACTTGCGCACGCCGTCGATGAGCGCGGTGTTGACGCTCGGCTCGCCATCGTCGCCGCCGCCCGATTTCTTGTCGTCGCCAAGGGCGGCGCGGGCGGCCTGCTGGGTGAGATTGAGGGCGGCGATGGCGTGCTGGCGCACGGCCTCCTGGTCCTCCTCGTCCAGCTCGGGATACTTGTCCTTGATGATCTTGCCCAGGCGAAGCTGAGTCAGCTCCTCGGGCACCAGCTCCTCGTCGAACAGGCCGCGCTCGATCGCCGGCTTGTCCTGAACGAAACTGGCGATCACCTCGTTCAAATCCTCCTTGCAGATGCGCGCGGCTTGCTCGCTCCTAGGCTCTACAAGGCCCTTGATCTCGATCTGGAACTGGCCGGTCTGCCCATTGAAGCCGACATTGCACTTGTCGGGCTGGTAGCCTTCATCGCCATAGTCGAAGCCCGGCGCTGGGCCGCTCTGCGGGTTCTTCGGCGTGAAGTTGAAGCGCGGCGCCAGCACCTGCTCCATGAGCAGGCTCGCGGCGATGGCCTTGAGGGTGTCGTTGACCGCTTCGGTCACGGCGGCCTCGGATGCATCGGGTTCGGCGATCAGGTTGGTGAAGCGAGCGCGGGACTTGCCCGGCGCGTCGCGGGTGGCGCGGCCGATGATCTGCACGATCTCGGTCAAGCTGGCGCGATAGCCGACGGTCAGCGCGTGTTCGCACCAAATCCAGTCGAAGCCCTCCTTGGCCATACCGAGCGCGATGATGATGTCGACATGATCGCGGTTGTTCTTCTGCGCCGGGTCTTTCAGCGCGGCGGATACGCGGTCGCGCTTGGACGGGTCATCGTCGACCAGGTCGGCGATGCGCAACGTCCGCCCATCTTCGGTTTTCACGAGCTGGAATCCGGTGACGGGGTCCGCCCCCTGCCAATCGCCCAGCTCCTCGATGATGTGCTCCACCTCCCTGATTTTGTCCTTCGTGCTCTCGCGCGAATTGACGTTGGGAATGTGGATGATGGTCTTCTCGGCCGGGTCGAGCACCGCGAGAATGTCGTCGGTGTAGGAGCCGGAATAGAAGAAATAGCCGATGTCGAGCTGCTTCAGATGCTCGTAGCCGTTGAGCTGCTCGTAATATGTATAAGTGACCGTATCAAATTTCGCCTCGTCGCCGGGCGCAAGCACGGCCTCGGCGTCACCCCGGAAATAGCTGCCGGTCATGGCCACGACATGCACCTTGTCGCGGGCGATGAACTCGCCCAGATGCTTGCCCAGCACATTGTCGGGGTTGGCGGAAACGTGGTGGAACTCGTCAACCGCAATCAACCGGTCGTCGAAGGCCTCAATGCCGAACCGCTCCACCGCGAATCGGAACGTGGCATGGGTGCAGACCAGCACCTTGTCGTCGCTGGCGAGGAAGCTGCGGACGCTGTTGACCTTGCCGCCGTCCTCGCCCGGCGCGTTGCACAGGTTCCACCTGGGGGCGACGGTCCAGTCGGCCCAGAAGCCGAACCGGGTCAGCGGCTCGTCGGCGAAGCTGGAGCCGATGCTCTTTTCCGGCACGACGATGACCGCTTGCTTCAGCCCCTGATTGGCGAGCTTGTCGAGCGCGATGAACATGAGCGCGCGGCTCTTGCCTGATGCGGGCGGCGACTTGATCAGCAGATATTGCTCGCCGCGCTTCTCATATGCGCGCTCCTGCATTGGCCGCATGCCGAGGGCATTGGACTTCGCGGAATTGCCGGTGCGGGCATAGGAAACCGAAACGGATGGAACATTCTTGTCGATGGTCACGCGCTTGCCCCCCCCTTCCGCTTCCTGGCCGGCCCCAATCCAGCGGTCATCTTGGTATATAACTCGAACAGCTTTTCCAGCCGTTCGGTGTCGTTCTTGAATCGCCGCCCGATATAGATGCGCTCCAGCACCTCATCGTTGCGCTCGTGAGCTTCACGCAGGTTGGCGGGCATATTGTCTGGATCATAGAGGTCCGCGAGGGTCGCCGGAAAATGAGCCTCCCGTGCTAGCAAAATATCTTCCGCGCAGCGGGTGAGGTCATCCTTGTTCTTTTCGGTTAGAATCGGCACCGGGAAGCTATTGTAACAAACGCCTGTAGAGTATCTGAGGTCCGACTTCATTCGACCGGAGGTCACGCCGATCCATGCGAGGTGAATGCGGGAACTGAGTATCGAAAGCACATACACTGGTGCATCGTAGATGGCCTGAGCGGCATCAGACACGATTGTCTCGCTCGAAATGTAGTCGGCAGTTACGTATGGCCGTCGCTCAGAAAAGACACGGGGCACCACGATCTGAGTTTTCTTGCCCGTAATGGTGCGCTCGAACTTGTAGGGTGTCGCAATCCCAAGCTTCCCTCGTTCGCTGCCAGTCTCGCGGTATTCGCGAATGACCTGTAATCGCTGTGCGATTGGCGGAATCGACGAGGCGAGTGCGCTTTGATCATCTTTGATCCAAAGGCATGTGCGCTCGATGCCATTGATTAACTCAAATGACCCGACTATTCTTCTGAACAACTGCGAGGCGTCCGGATACCTGGCTACGATTTCGTCGCGTTGCTCTAGGCTCATCATAAAGTAGCCCTTATCTCTCGGAATGTTACCGGCCACCATTTCTGGCAGATCGGAAATCGGAGTCGGGTGCTTCTCTACGATAATATTCGGACCATCGGTCAGATACGCATTGATCGACTTAGCCAGCTTCCGCTGATTGTCAAAAAATATGAACTTCTCCCCGCGCGGCGTTGCTGAGACGCCGACGATGACGCAGATGACATTTGCGTTGTTACTCGCGCTATTGGACCAGTAGAAGTCCTTGTGTGCGAAAGTAATTTCTTGCCCATTCTGAAATATAGCTGGCCAAATTAGGGGAACCTGAACACCCTGGCAGATAGAGTTGGTTGCAACGAAGGCAAACGAACCTCCCTGCCGTATAAAATCTGACGCCTTCCACAACCACCCTGCCACATAGTCAACGGCCTTTGCTCCGTTCCGAGTAAGCAGCTTTAGATCGGCTTTTTGAGCTGGTGTCTGAAACTTGTCGCCGACATATGGTGGGTTCCCGCAAACGTAGGTTTCTCCACCTTCGTTCTCGAAGTCGATCTGCGCCTGATCCAACGGCGTTTCAAAGAGGTCATCGCCAACCAGTTTTACGCCGGTCGCGGTTGGCGGGCAGATGCTCAGCCAATCGAGCCGCAGCGCGTTGCCGCAGGTAATCCAGTTTTCGGCATTCAGCGGCAGAAACTCGTTCAAGGCGAGCTGCTGGCCGCGATAGAGAACGTCGCACTGGAACTCGGCGATGATAAGCGCGAGCCGCGCCACCTCGGCGGGGAAATCGCGCAGCTCGATGCCGCGGAAATTGGTGAGCGGGATGTCGGACTTGCGGGCATCCTCGCCGCGTCGGCGGTTAATCTCCGCTTCGATCTCCCGCATCTGTTTGTAGGCGATGACGAGGAAATTGCCGCTGCCGCAGGCCGGGTCGAACACGCGGATTTTCGCCATGCGGTTACGCAGGTTCAGCAGCTTGCGCGGATTGTCGCCGGCTTCCTCCAGCTTCTCCCGCAAGTCGTCGAGAAAGAGCGGATTTAGAACCTTCAGGATATTGGGGACGCTGGTGTAGTGCATCCCGAGCGCGCCGCGCTCCTCGTCATCGGCGACGGCCTGGATCATCGAGCCGAAAATGTCCGGGTTGATCCTGGTCCAGTCGAGGCTGCCGATGTGGAGCAGATAGGTTCGCGCGATGCGGCTGAAGCGCGGGACCTCGATGCTGCCGGAGAAGAGCTCGCCGTTCACATAGGGGAACGGGTCGGCCCAGCGGGCAATCCCGGCCGCTTTGCGGTCCGCGATCTTGGTGTTCATTGCGCGGAACAGCTCGCGGATCACCTCATGGGTGTTCGACGAGTCCCGCTCGCTCATCTTCTCCACCGTGTCGGTGAAGCGATAGCTGCGATGGAAGATGTCGGTGTCTTCGGCGAAGAAGCAGAAGATCAGCCGGGCCATGAAGTGGTTCATGTCCGGCCGGCGCTCGGCGGTGCCCCAATCGGGATTGTCCTTCAGCAGCTCAACGTAAAGCCGGTTAAGGCGGCTGGTGGCCCGGATGTCGAAGCTGCTCTCGCGGACCTGCTTGACGGTGGTAATCCCGGCTAGCGGGAGGAAGAAGCCGAAGTGGTTCGGGAAGTCCGCATAATCGCAGGCGAGCGTTTCGCCCGACTCCAGATCCTCAGCCTCGAAAGTGTCGCCATCGGTGGCGAGCACGAATTTGGCTTTGGCCTTGGCGGTCGCCGGGCTGGCTTTGAGGGCGGCGAGCGTCTGCGTGACCGCGCCCGGTGCGGCTGCGGCAAGGTGGATGTTGTTGGTTTGCAGGACGCCGCCAACATCGGACTTGTTCGACGCGCCCGCGCGCAGGCGCTTGATTGTGGTGTCCTTGTTCCCGAAGGCGGCAAGGAACTCATAGGGAAACTCGGCCGCGTCAAAAGGACCCTCTGCAAGCGCAGATACGGCTTCTTCAATCTCAACGGCGTTCATTCAGGGCAATCCATTCCTATTCGCCGGTTCGGTCAGGCCGCGGCGTGCGGCTCCACCGGCTTGCCCTTGAACGGCGCAACCTTGATTTCCCCCTCGCGCTTGCGGGTCTGCGCGATGTCGTAGCTGTTCTGCATCCGCATCAGCGTGTCCATCGACACGCCGAACGCCTTCTCGATCCGCAGCGCCATTTCAGACGAAAGCTGCGAATGCTCGTTGAGCAACGTCGAAAGCGTTGCGCGCGTGACACCCAGCACCTGCGCCGCCGCTGTTACAGACAGACCCAGCGGCTCGATAATCTCGGACTTCACGAAGCCGCCTGGATGCGCCGGGTTCTTCATGCGGATGCCTGCAATCGCACTCATCGCCACCTCCTAGTGGTAATCTTCGTAATCGAGGTCGATGATCTCGATCTCCTCGCGGTCGATCCGAAACGTCATCCGCCAATTCTTGGTGACGAACAGGCTCCAGGTTCCCTTGCGGTCGCCGGTCAGCATATGCGCCTTCCAGCTCGGCACGGTGCGCAATTCCTCCTCTCGCTCCATGTCCTGGAGGAAGGAAACGATACGCTGCACCTTGATGACGACGGAGGGCTGCAACCCGCTGGCATCGTCATCCTCGATGAAACGCCGCAACCCCTTATGGATCACGTTTCTAATCTTCATGGTGCTAGGTAATCCCCGATCCGTTCGGCGTCAAGTGACGCCATACAGACGATCTATCGCCGCCACATTTAGAGGTGATATGGTCGAAGGCGTGGCGCCGCCGATTTCAGCCTAAAAAACGCAAAATGGATAGCGCGCCAAGCGCGCCGAGAAACAGGGCGCCCCCGCCCGTCCAATAAAGCTGCTTCCATTGGCGGTCAGCGGCCCAGGCGTGCTCGACAATCCCATTGATGCTGGCGATCGAGGCTCGCAAAGTGGCACCGGCCTTGTCCAGCGTTTCTCGATCACCTGACCGTGCGGTTTCGCTGGCCTTCGCGATGCTCGCTGCCAGATTTCCCGGTGTCAGGCGCATTGCCGGACTTTCGGCGACCCTGCCGAGAAGTTCCTCCACATGGGCGAGCCTGCTCGACAATCCGGTCAGGGTCGGCGTGTAATCCGGCGCGTTCTGCCGCTCCGCGGTCAATCCTTCTACCGCACGGCGCAGCAAACTTACCTCACCGCGCAAGGCTGCGAAAGCGCTCGCGGGATCGTCATGCGCGAGCGGCGGATGGGCGTCTGGTTCCATGCGGCAACCCTATCGCCCCAACCCCCGACCGCGCGAGATGCCGAGCCATTCTTGGAGGTCATGGGACAAAGACGCGCGGTCGGTCGTCTTCATTCCCAGCTCGGGCAGGCGCTTTTTCAGCAGCGACTCGACCTGGGCGTCGCGCTCGAGGCTCTTCGCCATTGCGCTCATGCCGCCCTCAACGCGGCGCATCCCGGCATCGTCGCCCGCGCGGTGCAATGCCTGACGTTGCCCGCGCAGCTTCTGCCAATCCTCAACGAAGCGATCCGCCCGAAGCGCCGGATCGGCGCGGACTTCCCTTTCCAGCATCATTGCGCGGATAGCGGCATTGGTTCGCCCGTTGGCAGCCTCGTCGATCAACCCTCGATCCCGCGCGAACGCACTACGGAGGTCGCGCCCGCTGTCCGGCCGGACGGAGTTGAGCGCCGTGCCTGCCGCGTCGAACGCGGCGCGCTGGTGCGGCAGTTCCTCCAACCCCTGCGCGCGCATTTTCAGGATGTCAGCCGTCGCGCGGGCATAACGCTGGACTGCCGACGACAACACCGACGGCGCGTGCGGCTCCGGCGCGACCTGAAGTTTGAGACCGTCGAACATTCCCCGCGCTCGGGTGGGTGGAGCCGGGGCCAGCCGCTCGCGCGGCGCAATCGCTGCCGGCGGCAGGGTGATCGTGCGTCGGTCGGCGAAGTCTCGGGCGTAGTCGGACGCCATATCCTTTGCCCGCTCGCGTGATAGCGTCCTGACCAACCTCCCCTGATCGGCGAAGTCGTCGCGGCCATAATGGAGTTCCACATCATCGCGGTGGCGGGAGAGAGCGACATAAGCGGCATGGCGGTCGAGGCCCGGCGTGGCGAGCACATGCGTTCGATCGACCGTGACACCCTGCGCCTTGTGGATCGTGGCGGCGTAGCCGTGATCAATCTGGTTATAGTCCTTCACATCGAAAGCAATCGAACGGCCATCGTCGAGCTGCACGGCGATGCGGGTGGCGGTGACGCTTTCGACGCGGCCCAGCGAGCCGTTCTTCACGCCAAGGCTGCGTTCGTTCTTCAGGAACATTATGCGGTCGCCGCTCGCAAATCGACGTTCGCCGCGCTCGGCCCGGATCACGATATCGTCGCCAAGCGCACCTGACGCGCGAACCCGGTCCCGCGCGGCCATGTTCAGCGTGTGAACTTCGTCATTGGTATGCGTGAGGATGATCCTTGCGGCACCGGGCCGCGCCTGTCGGTCCCGATCCCAGCCGTCGATCAGGTTGGCACGGGCTTCCTCGCGCGTCTCGGCGGCATGAACCGAGCCGTGCTCGTCATATGCGCGCACGGCATCGCTGGTTCGTCCGGTCGCGAGCTGCCGCGTGGCGTCGCGCTGCCAGTTGTCACGCTGCCGGCGGATTTCGGTAATCTCGACACTGCCGTGCCGCTCGGCAATCGACCGGAACGCCGCGCCCGCCTCGATCGCCTGCAACTGTTCGGGATCGCCGACAAGCACGACCTTCGCGCCGCGCTTCTCGGCTTCGCCAATAATGCGCTCCATCTGACGCGAGCCGATCATCCCCGCCTCGTCGATCACCAGAACATTGCCGGGACCGAGCAATTCGCGGCCTTGGGACCATTGGTGCTCAAGGCTTGCAATCGTGCGCGACGCGATGCCCGATCCGCTTTCCAGATTCTCGGCGGCGATGCCGGAAAGCGCAACGCCGATCGGTTGGAAGCCGCCGCGTTCCCATGCCTCTCGCGCAGCGCTCAACATGGCCGATTTGCCGGTTCCGGCATAGCCAGCGACGATCGCGAGATCGCCCGTCTGCGTCACCCGCTCGAATGCCGCGCGTTGTTCTCCGGAGAGAATGAGGCCGTTGCCTGCCGAAACGGCGATAGCGCGATCCACCGCCGCCTCGGGCAGACGGTGGCCGGCGCGATCGGCGAGCTTGCCGGCGCTACGCTCAAGCCGCCGCTCGACCTCGATCATGTCACGGCTGGTAAAGCGATCCTCGCCGCGACCATCCTTGCCGAGCGCGACCAGCTCGGGCGCGTTGCGCACGGCGCTTATCGCCCGGTCGAACTGCTCCTTGTCGTCGCTGTGGCGATGCACGAACATCGCCAGGTCGCGCGTCGTGAAGGTGGCCTGGGTGCGGGTGATCGCGTCGAGCGCAATGCGCGGGTCGGCGATGATCTTCTCGCCGTTCGATCGCGCGATGGCGTGGTGCTCATAGAGCCGTTCCGACGACAGACCCTGCGTCGCCATGCGCGATGCAGCCGGGCCGATTTTGTGCTGCGGCTCCAGGCCGATGCCCTGCGCTTCGAGGCTGCGGTGATCGACCTGCGCGTCGATGTCGAGCTCGGCCAGGCGTTGGTTGGCGTGTTCGGCCCAAGCCGCGCGCCAATGCTCCAAGAGATCGGTGCGATTCCAATCACGAATCTTCGCGCCAAACCCGCCCTCGCCCACTTCGCGCATGGTCAGCATGACATGCGCGTGTGGCTTCGCCATGCCATCTGCATCAAAGTCCCAGTGGACATTGAGGTCCGCGATCATGCCGCGATCGACAAACTCGCGCTGCACGAAGTCGCGCGCCAGCCGGATGCCCTCGGGCTGGTCGAGTTCGCGCGGAATCGCGAACTCGATCTCCCGTGCCAATTGGGCATCGATCCGCTTCTCTCCCGCCTCTACCTCGTTCCACAGACGCTCCCGGTCGGACAGATGCCCGGGTGTGTTCTCGGGCAGCATCACTTCGGAATGAACGACGCCCGCCTTGTTCGAGAAATCATGGTGCCGGTCGAGCCTCTCGTCGCGCAACCGCGACGCCGAACGATAGGCGGCGGACGCCACCGCGCTCGATCCGTTGGCGCGGGAAATGACCTTGGCCGAGAAATGGTAGATCGCCATGACGGCAATCCATTTACACCTCAAGCAGCACGTCGGCACGACGTATAAGCGCGCCCTCACACGATTTTATCGCGCTCGGGACCAAGTAATCCCAGGAGATTTCGAGCTATTGGCGGTGATTTCGCGCCACGATATCTGACCTGTCCTCACGCTTCAAAGGAGGATGGTCAGTGCGTAAGCCCCGCGACTTCGATTCGGAAATGAAGGCGCTCAACGAGCGGGCGAAGTTGCTGAAAGAACGCAAGCTGCACCAGCTTGGAGAGTTGGTGATCGCGTGCGGTGCTGATGCGCTGCCGATCGATGTGCTGGCCGGTGTCATGTTGGCTGCCGTCGAAACGAAAGACGCTGCGACCGTGGAGGGCTGGCGCACGCAGGGCGCGACCTTCTTTCAATCCACAACGCGGAGCGCCCTGCGCCGCAATCGCGGCGACGCGCGCGGCGCTCCGGCGGGCAACAGCGGCACGAAACCGACTGCTGGCGAAACGCGCGCGCAGTGACACGCGAGCTTGGGCTGTGAAGCGTCGCGAGCGGACGCGCCAGCTCATCGAGCTGGGCGGCCTGATCGCGAAAGCGGGCCTGATCGAACTGACGGACGATGATCGCGCGGTGATCTTCGGTCTGCTCGTCGCAGCGGCTGCGACGCTGCGCAGCGAGGCACGTGATGACGCCATGGTTGTGTGGCGACGACGCGGAAAACGTGCGTTCGAGTCAGAGACTGTCGAGAATTGACCCGATCATCGTGCAAGACGCTCGAACGCCCACGCCATCCAATCGACGAAGCCGCGCTTGCCTGGCCGGCGTTCCGGCGGAAACCACCGAGCCAATCGCCGATCGCCTTCCCTTGCCCGCGCCGCCGCCCATGCGGCGCGCCACGGAAGCAGCTCGCGGCGAATAGAGCCCAGCAATGTTCGTCGGCCGTCCATGTGACGCATAATCTTGAGCAATGCGTCGACGAAGCGCACCTGCACTTCCGGTTCGCTGATACCGCACCGCCACGCGATTTCGGGATATGGAAGATCGTCGCGGCGAGCCAGCATGAAGACGGTGCGCGTCAACAGCGGAAGCGTTTCGAGCGCCTCGGCAAACCGGCGCTGGTCGTCTTCGGTCGGCTCGGTATCGCCATCAGTCATGACGATCGTTCCACCCGCGCGGACGGGGATGCCCGGTAACGCGATGCACGTGATCGAGCAGTGCGCGCGTCAGCGCCCGCAATTGAGCGGGAGTGAACGGCACGTCGTCGGTCCGCTCGCCCTGCGCGGGATACCGCCAGCGACTATAGGGTGAGAGAATCGCGGCAAGCAGGTCGAACTCGGGTCGTTCAAATCCGAAGCCGGTCGCGTTGGCAAACGCGAGCGACCGCGAAATGTAGAGGCCGATGTTCTGAGCACACCATCGGTCGGTGAAGCCGACATCAAACAGGTGCGAACTCAACCCTAACTGTAGAACGATGCCGATCTGATAAAGCCGGTCATGCCCGTCCTGCACGATGCCCCGTTCAACACCGAGGAAGAAGCTTTCGGCATTGTGGTAGCGAAACCGGCTGGCGCTCCGCCCTTCTCGGCTTCGTCTAAGATTGGCTGGCGGCTCGATCCTCGGGAGTGGCGAAGCGTCTGTGGCGGCACGTTGCGAAGGCGTAGTTTGCGCTGCGGACCATCCCACGACTGGCGCAGCCGCAATCGCCTTCAAAATTGCGCGACGTGAGGCTGAACCGGCTTCGACCATGCACAGTTTCCGCTACCGGGGCCACGAATCAAATTGCCTGTCGAACGAAAGCAACCGCTTTGCAGCCGATTAACCGATATCGCTTATAGGGCCTCAGTGGTCGAAAAGTCAATAACCGATATCGGTTATTCGTGTTTCGATTGCACGTACTTGCCTGTGGGATAGGGGTCGATCATGGGACGACCTCCTCTTGGCGTGAAATCGACCGTCGTTCGCCTGCCGCAGGGTTTAGGCGAGCGAATCGATGCGCTGGTCGGCAAGCAGAAGCGGGCGTCGTTCATTCGCGAAGCCGTTGAGAAGGAAGTTGCGCGGCTTGAGAAAAGTCGGGCCGGCTAGAGATCACGGCCGAACTGAGACGTAACGAGACTCAATCGACAATCTGTTGCGGCTCCTGAGTGATTATTTTCGCGCGCCGAGATTCACTCTACGGCCGCCTATGGCCGCTGACGGCCCTCTACGGCACTCAAACGACCTACTACCAACGGGTTGGCACCGTTTCCGGCACTCTTGCGCCCAAGATTTGGGCGTCTCAAATGTATCGACGGGGAGTGATTTGAACTCAAGCGATGCAGGATAAGACCATGCCGACCGATACCCCCGACCGCATACTTCGCCTCGATGCCGTCCTTGATCGGACTGGCCTCAGCCGCTCGACGCTCTATCGCAAGGTGCAGACCGGCACGTTTCCCGCGCAGGTTCGCATTGCGACGCGCTGCACCGGCTGGCGCGAGTCTGCGATCAACGCCTGGATGCGAAACCCTATGTTTTACTCGGTTGCCGACGACGCGCCTCCGGGCCCGCAACGGGGCTGATCATTCAGGCGGCGCCGTCAGCTGAGGCGTTTGGTAGGCCTCAAGCTGCCACGGCCCCATGTAATTCTCAATGATGCCGTCCGTTGGTTCGGGCATTCCAGCGACAGAAGCGATCTGACCCAGGCAACGGCTCAGATGTCCGCGCAAGATTTCGAGGCCATCGAAATAGGACTGCCGCACATCGATCGGCCGGCGAAACTCGCCGAAGTGCGGATGACGTGGCGCATTCTCACTGCGTCGCAGCAACTCTTCAAAAGTCATGAACTGGCGAATCCCGATCGCCATCGCATCCAAGAGCAGAAAAAGTGGCCCGTCTTGGAGATCGGCGAGCTTCACTTCCTCGTCGACGATGATCTGGCGGATTTCCCTAAGCGATGTGAGAGCCTTATCAATACAATCATCGCAACACTCCCAAGCCGATAATACGCGGCGGTCGCGCAGGCGGAGGACAACTTCGCGTGCCACGCGGCGCTCGCGATCCTTCGGACTAACTGCAATGCTGATGAAGGGCAGGTTCAGGGTGACGTCCCCAACACGGTCGGCGACTTGCCGACGGGCGCGCGCGAGTAGGTTGGTCAGGTCGAACTTGAAGGGGATATCACCGCTGCGCATCTTCAACCCTCGTCCGGCAGTGTAATGGATGCGGCGAGTGCCGCTCCGATCGGTCCCGATCGGCGTTCGAGAAAATAGCGGACACGATCGTCGTTGCTGTCGTCGAACTGTTGTCCGACCTGACAGGTCAGCAAGAGATCGGCCGCCCACGTTTCGAGCGGCCAATCCCGACCGACACACGCGGACTGCAACAAGCTGAAGGTCGGTGATTGACCATCGTGGAGTTGCGCAAGGGCGCCATGTACGGCGTCGGCGTCGACCACCCGGTTTCCGACCGTCATTTCGCCGACACGCATTCGCTGACGGAGGGGATAGGTGACCGTAAAGGGAAGCTCGGGCGGCATATAGAGAAGGTAGAAGACGGTCTTGCCGAAGTCTCTGTTGAGCGTGTCGATCAGACCAACTTGCCGATGCCCTGCTTGGATCGCCGCGAAGCCGCAGGTTTCGTCGAAGCTGTAGGTTCGATGAAGTGCGGCGGCTGCTTGCTGTCCGTCGCGACGGATGAAAGCATTCATGCCATGCAAAAAGCCGATTTCATCGTCATCTTCGACATCTTGATTGGTTGGAAAAAGCCGCTTGGACTGGAGTAGGCCGAGTTTCTTCGCGACCAATGTGTCGCGTCGATAAACGAACACGAGGATCGCAATATCCGCTGTCTCCCATCGACGACGTTGTGGGAAATCCCAGTCCCAATGGGCCCCGCCCAAGCGGCGCAAACCGCCGATGTTGTGACTGTCCATCCGAACAATCGCACCCGATGGCATAAGCGTCGGCGCGCTATCAGGGATCAGCGCTTCTATCAGCCCGTCGTCGAGCGAAGTTTCGCGGATATTGGGAAGATTGACGAGACGCTCACAAACGCGCCGATTTGCTTCCGCGAAAATGCTGCGGAACCACGCAACCACATCGGCGGGTATCGCTGGCCAAGGACTCAATCGTATTCCCCTATAGTTGGTCAAGCTAGTTGCGCTGCGCGATCCGACCAAGGGCTATTTCCTAGGGCGACAGGAGATCTAATCGTGGCGGCTTTCGGCACCTGCAAATGGGTGCATTGGGGCGAGATCCGGCGATTAGGAAATCACCGGCCTCGTCGGGTTTTTGCGGCGCGCGCGAGGCGGCTTACCTCCTTGCCCCACGCAGCGAGCGCCAGCTTCTTCTCGTCAAAATAATGATGGCGCTGATAAACACCGACAATTCCGGAACGCGCGCCGGAAAGGTGATTGAGCACGGCCTCGGTGACTTCGAGCCGTATGCCCAAGCGCTGTAGGCCCGTCGCCATCGTGCGCCTGAGGTCGTGGAGCGTCCAATGTGGGACTGGCTCGCCGATCCGCTTCTCCAAATCGTCGCGGATGCGAGCCATAGCCTTGCTGAACCCGCTCGGTCCCGCCTCCCAATTGCCCCGCGCCGGAATGAGCTTGTCACCTCGGTCGTGGTCGAGCAGCGATTTCACCAGCGCCAATACCGGCGGAGACATCGGAACAAGATGCGCTACGCCATTCTTCGCGCGCGCGCCGGGGATCGTCCACAGCGCCTTCTCCAAATCGAACTCCGCGCGTTCCGCCTCGAACACCTCGTTCCGACGCTGGCCGGTCAACAGCAACAGCTTGATCGCCGGGCCAAACGGCGCGCCCTCGCTTTCCAGCACGTGCCACAGTGCGCCAATTTCCTTCTCGGACAGCACACGCTCCCGCGATTTGGGCTTGGGCGGGCGTCCAGCGTCCCGGCACGGATTGCCGGGCAGACGGTCCAGTCGCGGCAGCGCCCAGGTGTAAAAGGCCGAGAAGTAGGACAGGACGTTGCGCGCCATGACAGGCGTGCGCTCCGCGATCTTGTCGATAAACCGCGTGATTTCGCTGCGCGTGATGCCGTCGGCCGCGCGGTCGCCGAACTCGGGCAGGATGTGCCGGTTGAAAACGCGCTCTATCTCGCCGATCTTCCGCAGCTCGGCCTTGGCCTTCCTGTAACCCGGCCACAGGGCGTTGACCGTGTAGCCGTCTGTCCGCCGTTTCTGCGGCTTGGGCAAACTCGCAACCGGATCGGCCTTGAACTCGACATCGGACAGGATTTGCCGCGACTTCTTGCGGGCTTCGGCCAGCGGCAGCCGTTCCGAATAGCGCCCGAGCGTGATGTTGCGGTATTTGCCCGCCACGCGCTTGCGCAGCACGAAACTTTTCGCACCGGACACTCCGATGCGGATGCGTAAGCCGGGTACGAGTGTATCGCAATATTCCACCTGCCCGGCCTTGGGCGGCCTGAGCGCCTGTATTTTCGCCTCGGTCAAGAGCAGGCTGCTTTTGGCCCCGGAGGGATGAGTGGATGCTGCCTCGGCAATATCAGCGACCATCTGATTTCCTCTCATTGCTAGGTAACTCGGGTGCTACCTAAGGTAGCATTTAACCGAAATACCGTGGGTTTGAGTGGAACAGCATGACACGTAAGCTATTGAAATCAAGACGCAGTGGAACATCCTAGAACCTATTTGGTTCGCCTCTTAATCAGCGGGTCCTAGGTTCGAGCCCTAGTGCGTCCACCACCTTTTCAATGACTTAGCGACGACATGGTGCCACGCGAATTGTCTGCAGCAA
>Ga0070658_10001538_pt1 | contig 19548 bp, 9 predicted proteins | sample KBSC13metaG_FD_64664 | JGI IMG/M metagenome (GOLD analysis project Ga0070658, IMG submission 64664) | Corn rhizosphere microbial communities from Kellogg Biological Station, Michigan, USA - KBS C1-3 metaG | ecosystem: Host-associated > Plants > Roots > Rhizosphere > Soil ...
TGATCCAGCGCGGCGCGAAACGCGTACGACATCACGCCGTCGGCCGCGACCGTGCTCGAATAGCTCGCGAAAGTCAACTTGCCGTAGGCCGGCTCATCGGGCTGCAAATTGCTGAAGAAGACGACTTCCGCACCCGGCTTGAACGACACGACCGAGCTTACCGGCACTTCGATCTGCAACTGCGTGCGCTTGGGCGATGCGACGACCATGATGCGCTCGCCGAGCACGACGGGCCTGCCGATCCATTCGCTGCTGTCGTCGAAGATCGCCACGCCGTCCACCGGCGTCGTAATTTCCGCGCGCCCCAGCATATCCTCGTCGTAAGCCACTTCGGCCTGATCCTGCTCGACCTTGCTCGCCAACATGGCGAGCCGCGCTTTCGCGCGATCGTCGCTCATCGCCTGCTGAGACGTGTCCGCATACTCTTCGCGCGCCATGTCCAGTGCTTTCTTGGCGACCTCATAGCGAGTCTGCAGTTGCGTTCGGTCGAACGACACCAACGGCTGCCCCGCGTGCACGGCCTGATTGGGCTCGACGCGCAGCGCGCCCACCACACCGTCGAACGGCGCACGCACGGGTGCCGGATCGACGGGGACGACCTCGGCCGGCGCCAGCACCGATTCACGCACCGGAACAATGGCGATCGCCAGCAATACGACAGCCGCGATCGCGAGGGGCCGTTTGCGGACAGCCAGTTGCTGCACGATGCTCGGCCTACGCGCGCGGCCGTGCAACAGCAAGCTCTGAGCATACGTACCGGCCAACGCGTCGAGCAGTTGCCGATCGCTGTCGGCCCAAGCATCGGCCCGGCCGAGCAGCAGATAGCCGATCGGCGCGGTCTCGCGCCAACCGAGCGGGCACAGTAGCGCTTGCTCCGGAAACCACTCCGCCCATTCGCTCGCGAGCGAGTCGGGCAAATCGGCGGGCCCCACCACGCGCGGCTCGCCGGCTGCCGCAGGGTGCGCCTCGTCGCGCGTCAAGGCCGCGAACACGCGCTCGAGCCAGATGTAATAAGGGCCGCCGCGTTCGGCCGATGCCACGCCGGAAAGCAGGAGCGGTTCGGCACCGGCTGACGCGTCTTGCCATAGCGCGGCCTGCTGATAGGGGACGACGCCGGCCGTCTCGTTGACGATCAGAAAGCCGAGTTCATCGCGCGCCGCTGCGCGCGCCCGCCGTTCCAGCTCGAGCAGCGCGCCGAGCCGCAACAGCTGATAGTTGAGCGCATTGACAGGCGAGTTCATTGCCGCGACGTCAATGCGACGCCGGCGGGCGGGCTGAAGAGCGCGTGGCCGCTCATGCCTGGCAACAGCGTATCGGGCGGATTGTCGATGCGCCCGTAGACCTTGACGGAACGGCTGACCGCATCGACCTTGCCCGAGAGCCGCGCGAGCGTGGCCGGATAAGTCTTGCCCGTCTCGTCGATCGATACCTTGAGCGGGCTGCCCGGCTTGAGCCACGAGAGCCACAGCGAAGGCACGATCATCTCGAGTTCAAGGCTCTTGTCGCTCAACACCTCGAGCAGCGGCGCGCCCGTTTGCAGATATTGGTAGTTGTGCGTGTAGACGGCCGAGACACGGCCGCTGAACGGCGCCACCACGACGCAGTTCCCCACGAGCGTCTGCGCTGCCTCCACGTCCGCCGCGGCCTGCTTCTCATCGGCTGCGGCGACCTTGTACTCGACTTCGCTCGAGGTGCCGAGCGCGCGCAGGCGCTGTTTGCTTTCGTTCACCGACTTGCGGCTTTCCAACACGGCGCGGGCATGCGCGAGGGCCGCCTCCTTCTCGCCGCAATCGAAGCGCGCGAGCACCTGTCCCTGCTTGAATCGATCGCCGTCGTGCAGCGGAAACTGCGTAAGCCGGCCCGGCATCGGCGCGCCGATCGTGGCGATGGTGCTGGCAACGAGCTGAACTCGGACGTCGGGCGTCGGCGAAGTCGAAGCCGCAGGCGAGGGGCTGGCCGGGGCGTGCAACTGAGCCGCGGCCGGCAGCACGGCTGCCTTGGGTGCCGGCGCCGGTACGGCCGCCGGTGCGGGCGTCTGCGCAGCGAGCGCCGCCGCCACTCCGGTCCCGGCCACGAGCGCCGCGAGGGCCGCGAGGGCCCCCCGTTTTACCGCCCTCGAGGCGCGATGGTCATGCATTTTCATAGAACTCTATCCGTCTAACGTCTAACGTCCAACGCTTATTGCGCGGCGATTTTGTGTTCCGATGTCGCGGCCACAGGCAGCGCGGACGCTTGCGGGGCAGCGGCAGGCGCCACCGCCGCGGGGGCCGAAGCAGCGGCAGCAGCTTGGGCCGCGGCCGGGGCATTGGACGCCTCGAACGCGGAAGCCGCCGGCAGCGACATCGCGATATCGGGCAACTGCCCCGCCTCCCAGCCGGCGATCGCGGCCTTCACCTTTTCGCTCAGTTTCGTGAGATCGTCGGTATCGGCATTCGGCGGCACGAGGTCCACCCCCACTGACGTGTACAGATTCGTGAGCGCCGTATGCACCTGGGCGATCGTGCGGTCGTAGCTGAACTCGGCCACCATCGACGCGAGATCGCGCCGGATGCGGTCCGCCTCCGATTCTTCCTGCGCGTTGGCTTCGTTCGCCGACGCGATGCGAATCTGCTGCTCTACGTCGTTGATCTGCTTGGCGATGTCGAGGTCCTCGACCGCGGCGAGGTATTCCTGATAGCTCAGGTTCACTTGCGTGAGTACGGCCACGCTTAGCGCGAGGCGGCGCTGGTGCGACACTTCGACGGAAGCTTTCGCTGCCGAGATCGCCTTCGGCCCTTCGATCAGATTGACGAGGTTGAACGTGGCGTTCAAGCCCAGCTGCGCCCAATTCGGGTTGTACAGGTACCGGTTGCTGTCGTAGTTGAGGCTGCCGAGCACACCGACGCCCGGCATCATTTTCACGATTTCCTTATAGACGTCCTGCTGATCGATCTTTTCTTGATAGGCCTCTTCACGCAGTTCCGGGCGCATGGCAAGTCCAAGCGCTTCGAGCTTGCGCGGATCGGCTTGGGTGGCCGACGTGCTCATGGCCAGTTCCATCGGCGCGAATTGGATCGGCGCATCGGTCGGGACATCGATCAGCGAGGCGAGTTGCACGCGGGCCGTATTCAGATCCGTCTGCATGCGGCGCAGCTGACCGACCACCGACAGCATGTTTTGCTGGTAATCGAGCCCCTGCAGTTGCGGGACCAGCTTCTGGCGACTCGCTTCGCGCGAGTTTTCGAGCATCTTGTCGGCCTCGACGAGCAGCGGCTTCAGGCGCGGCAATAGACGATCGGCGGCCACGGCCTTCCAATACGCCTCCTGCGTGCTCTTGACGATGTCGTCGATCACCTTGCGGCGGCGCTCGACCGCGGCGTAGGTACGATAACCCTGCTGCTTCGCCTGAAAGTAGCTGACGCCCAGATCGAGCATGTTCCACGACAACTCGAGCGAGGCGGTAGCGTGCGACGGCTGCTCGGAAAACGAATACTCGAGCGAACGCTCCTTGGTGAGTTCGGAAACGCTTTCCGCCGCATTGTCGTTGTTGCGCCAGGTGTAGCCCGCATTGGCCGCGATGCGCGGCAGCATCTGCGCCATCGCCAAATCGAGCTGCCGCTCCTGCAGCGTTTGTTCCGTCTTCGCGAGCCGCGCGTTGTAGTTGTATTTGAGCGCGCGCGAGATGGCATCCGATAGCGTGAGCGGCCGAGTCAGCGGCACGTACGTCGAATAGAGCGTGTTGTAGTCGTCCTGCGCGCGCTTGAAGTGCTCCGCCTGCGTGATCGGCTCGGGCTTGATCGCACAGGCCGACAACACCGCGGCCGACAGCAGCGTCAAGCCGGTGAGCCGCATAGCCGCCGCGGCACCCGTCCGCGCATCGCTTACCGCATGTCCCGTGCGCGGTTCGGCCCGCACGGTCCCCTGCCGCCGCGTGTCACCGCGGCGAAAGAATTTGTTTTTCATTCTGGCGTTCGCTCGTTGATGTTTTCGATTAGCTCGTGACCTTCTCACCCTGCGCCGCTCCGATAACGGAATGCACCATGCGGCGGGCCTGCAGAATCTTTCCGATAGGACCGGCTTCGCGCAACTGCGCTGAAAACGCGGATCGTCCCACGCTCGCAGCCTGCGGCCCAGGTGCCGTAGGCGACGTGCCTTCGGTATTGTGTCGGCCCCCGCCTTCGTGATGCGGCCTGCCATCGGTGCCATGCCGTCCACCGCCGTCATGCGCGGGATGCGCCGAATGCGATCGGGGCCGCGCCTCGTGCAGATGCGCGAGCATCCGCTCGATATCGTGCGAATCGCGGCCCACGGTAATCTGGAAAGTAGCCGCGGCTTGATTGCCGAACTGGTCGTGCGCGACGATCTCGACCTCCACCGTGCCGCGCGAGCCCGCCGGCGGCGTTCCCGTGAACGTCAGGTTGCGCGCATCGAACGTGAGCCACGCCGGCAGCGGCGCGCCGCCGGGCATGCGCGCATCGTACTGAAGCTCGGCGTTCGGATAGGTATCGTTGAACAGGTCCGACGGCACCGCGATGACCGATTGCTGCTGCTCGATGATGAAGCGGCTTCCCACCGATCCCGTCAGCCAGATTTGCGGAATGATCGGCTCGCTGTAGAGGTCGGGCCGATAGCCGCGCCCTTCGGCCGGCGGGATCGAACCGTCGTCGGGGAAATGTTGGTCCGAAGCGAACGGCCGGTTCGGATCGACATGACCGCCGAGCTTGTTGTAGTCGTTCGGCGCGTTGAAGTCGGGAATCAGACCGATCGGATCGGACGGGGCGACATGATTCGTCGGCTTGACCTGCGTCGTCAAATCAACGGTCGCCGCGCTGTAGCGCGAGGTGCCGCCCACGGCGCCCAAGTCGACGCCGCTCGCGTCCCTGATCGGGCCCGGGCCCGAGCTATCGATGAGTCGAACCGCCAGCGCACCCGGCGTGCCGCTGAACGTGCCGGACGGCAAGAACCGCAAGCTGTCGGTCGGCGCGAGCACGAGCGCATTGCTGTCGCTCAGCCCGCTCGCGGGTACGCTCGTCCACGTCTTGCCGCCATCGCTCGAATACTGCCAGGTGCCCTGCGCCGCACTCGCCCCGTCGCCCACGATGGCCACGCCCGCGAAGGTATTGGCCACCGACCCCGTCGGGTTCGACACGCTCTGCTGCTGATCGGCGCTATCGCTGAAATCACCGCCGAACAGCGTCGTCACCGTGCTGCCCACCGGATTTCGGTCGTCTTGCTTCACCGTACCGATCGTGGCCGTGCCGCTTGCGACGGGCGCATCGTTCACGGGCGTGACGTCGATGCCGAGCTCGACCGTCTGCGCGCTGACCGGCGTCGTGCCGCCATGGTGCGTGCCCGATACGTCGACACCGGCGACGGCCAAGTCCCCCGCCGCAAGCTGGACGCCCGTGACGCTGCCGGCCACCGGTACATCGGACGTTTCGACGAGGCGTGTCGTCAGCTGCCCCGGCACCCCGTTGAAATTGGTCGTCGGCACGAAGCGCAACTCGGCCGAGGAAGAAAGCACGAGCGCGTTCGAATCGGAGAGCCCCGTGGCGGCAATCGTATGCCACGTTCCGCCGTTGTCCGTCGAATACTGCCAGTTGCCTTGAGTCGAATCAGCCGCGTTGCCCGTGATTGCAATGCCCGCCAGCGTGTTCGCCACCGATCCCGTGAGATTCGTCGGGCTTTCCTGCTGATCGGTGCTGTCGTCGAAATGCGAACCGAACAGCGAGGCCACGGTTTGCGGCGCCGGTGCGACCGTATCCTCGGGAATCGTCGGCATCGCCGCGCTGCCCGACGCGATCGGCGCATCGTTGACCGCCACGACTTGAAGCGGGATCGTTTCGTCGGCCGATGAATAGGCCGAGCCCGGCGTATTCGTGCCCTGGCCTAACGTTCCGCTGCTGGGCAAAGCCGAAATCGCGCCGTTCGACGTACCGTCAAACTGGTCCCACGCACGGAACGTCAGCGCATTGTTGACCTTGCCGTTCCAGTTCGCCTGAGCCGGCTCGAAGTAGATCCGTGTGTTGGCATCGGCAGCGAGATGCAATGCGTTGCTCTGCGACATCGCGGAGAGGCCTTGGCCCGCGAACTCCGTCCAGCTCGCACCGTTGTTCGTCGAATACCACCAGGTACCCTCGCTCGTGTCGGCGCCCGTGATCGCGACACCGGCCGAACCGAGCGTCTGCCCGTCGTGCGCATTCGCGCCGTCGGGGTCCGTGACGTTGCCGTTTCCGGTCAATTGCGAGACGAGCATGCCCACCGGGCCGGACGGCACGCCGTTATCCTCCAGCGAAGTCGCCGTCACGGGCAGACCGTTGAGGACGGGCGAATCGTTCGTCGCCGCGACGTCCACGGTGGACACGGCAGCGGTTGTCGTCGCATGCGTGACGTTGTCTGTCACCGAGATCGTCACGTCGCGCGTCGTCGTGCTCGGCGTGTCGCTGTTGTCGTAGTAGCTGACCGCGCGCAGCGCGGCTTGCACCGTCGCGGCATCGAGGTTCGTGCCCGTCAGCGTCATGGTGCCGGTAGCGGAATCGAAATTTGCCGCCACGCCGGACGGCAATGTCCCGGTCACGACGAGCACGTCCTCGCCGGGCCGATAGTTGCCGCTGATCTGTACGGTCGCGCTCGAGAACGTATCGGTACTCGTCACGGTAACGGTCGGATCGACGGTGACCGCCGCCGCGGACGGCGGCGCATCGTTCGGCTCGATGAACGATGCCGATGAGGAGCTCGCGCCCGGCACTTCATTGACCGTAACAAACACCGGCGCGCTGACCAGATTGCCGCCGGTGCCCTGCGCACCCGTCACGTTGTGGTCATCGAGCGTTGCGCCGATCCGAATGCCCGTGCTGACGGTCGTCGTGTCGGTGCTCGAGTAGGCCAGGTTGTCGAGCACCTGTTCGACGGTCGTTGCAGTGGCGCCGGCACCGAAGGTAATGGAGAGCTTGCCGGCGGACTGCGCATAAGTGCCGACGTCGGTGCCGTTATAAGTGACGATGCCGCCGGCAAGCGCGACGGGCCCGAGCGCAGCAAAGACGTCGGTCGTACTCGGCGCCGCCGTGCTGCCGTTGTAGCGCTGCAGTGTCAGTGTCGTGCCGCTGTAATCGCCGCCGAGCGCGTCGAGCTGCGTATCCGTGATCGACGCGCCGGGCCCCGACAGGCGTACCGCCGGGCCGCCTTCGACGTACGAATCGGCATTGCCACCCCACTGCGCGATGCCGGGCGCGGTATCGGGTGCTTGGTAAGAGAAGTTGACGCTTGCATGCGAATCGCCGTTCGCGGTGAACGATGCGGATGCGGGACTGCCCGTGACGGCGTTGCCGTCGTTATAGACGAGCGTCTCGCCGGCGGGTAGTCCGCCGCTGCCGGCACCGGGGAGCGAAATGACGACCGTGCCTTGCGGCAACGCGCCGAACGTGTAGGTGCCGTCGGTTGCCGTCGTCGTGGTTTCGGTGACGACCGTGCCGTCCGCTTCGGTGACCTTAGCCGTGACGGTAATCCCCCCAAGCGCCGTATCCGCCGAGCCGCCCGAGCTCGCGTAGGTCGTCGCGTCGTTGCCGACGTCCTGCCAGACGCGGCCCGAGGCCGTCGCGAGCTGCGTCGTGGCCGTCGCGCGGTACGAATCGGGCGCACCGACGGACGAATCGAAGTCGCGCGCGCCGGTCGTCGCGCCGACCGCGCCGCCCGTCGACCCGTTGAACGTTTGTTGTCCCGCAAGGCTTTGCCAGACGACGGAAGCCGTATCGTTTTGCACCGTCTGTCCGGGCGCGACTTGCACCGTGTAGGTGATGACCTCGGTGCCGCCCGCAGCCATCTGCCCGATCGCGTAGTTCAGATCGCTCGTCGTCGTGCCACCCTGCCCGGCCCCGCCGACACCGTCGCCCGTCGCGCTCACGAACGTGACGTTGCTCTCGTGACTGGCGGCCGGATCGTCGACCAGAACGTTGTAAGCCGTCGAGCCGCCCGTATTCTTGACCGTGACTTGATAGGTGACCGTACCCGTGGCGTTGTCGACAGCGGTCGCTGTCTTCGAGATCGTCACGTTGGGTTCTTCGACCGAAACGTTGACCGCGTTGGACGTCGTGCTGCCCACCGTCAACGAGGCCGCCATCGCGGCTGCGCCTTGCACGTTCGCCGCGACGTTGGTCACCACCGCGTTGAATTCGACCAGGACGTAGTTGCTGATCGGCGAGCCGTCGTTGTTGCTCAACGTGCCCAGATTGATGCTGACGTTGCCGCCGGTCGTCGTCACGACGCTTCCCGGCAATGCGCTCGTCGGCTTGAAGGTGGCGACGTCGCCGGCCGTCGTCGTGCTCGTGGCCGGATTGACGTAGTTGCCGCCACCCGAGGCGCTATCCTGGAGCTGAGTGACGCCCGACAGGGTGCTGTCGCTCGACACGAGATCTCCGCCCGGGCTCACGAACGCGATGCTCGCGCTGCCGTCGTTCAAGTACTCGAGCCCCGGCGGCAGCGTGAAGTTCAACGTGGTCGGGTTCGCGCCTTCGGGAACCTGAACGTACGCATGCAGCGTCACGATTTCACCGACCGTCGCCGTCACGGAGGTTTGCGTGTTGGTCTGCGACGGCGTGTGAACCGTGTCCGTGCCGTTCGACTCGCCCGTAATCGACAGCACGGGCGCGATCTGGCCGATCTTGACGGTCGCGCTCGCGTTGTCCGTGTACGGGTGCCCTTGCGCCGTGCCCGGCTGCGAGTAGTACGTGCCGGAGGTGCCGTCGTTCGGCGTGCTGACCGTGATGGACGAACCGGCCGGCTGATTGGGTGCTACCGTGGCCCGGAAGGTGAAGGTGGCGCTCTGGCCCACGCCGAGCGAAGTGAGTCCGACCGCCAAGCCCGATGCATCCGATGACGAGCCGCCCACGCCCCCGCTGACATACGTCAGCGAGCCGGGCACATAGTTCAAGCCCGCGGGCAGATCGATCAGGTCCGCGAGGTCTTGGGCAGGCGCGTCGCCGTTGTTCTTCAGCGTCACGGTATAGGTCAGGCCCTCGTTGCTGTAGACGGTGCCGTTGGCCGCGATCGTCGTGCCGCTGCTCGTGTCCTTCACCGTGATCGTCTCGGTGACTTTCGGATCGACTTCATGGAGGGTCGCCGTCGAAGCGGGCGAGGTATGGGTCGAATCGTAGTTGACGACGACGGTGTTCGTGCGCGAGGCACCGTCGAGCGGCGTATCCGTCGAGTTGACCGTAGCCGTATAGACAAGGGTGACCGTACCGTTCGCATCGACCTGGCTGTTCGTGAGCGAACTCCCTAGATCGAACGTAATCGTGCTGCCCGCCACGCTTGCCGTCACCGCCCCCGGGCCGCCTGGCGAGCTGACACCGGTGAACGTAACCGAGTCGATGCCCCCGAACGTCATGCCGGCCGGCAGCGAGTCGGTCAACGTCACGTCGCTCGAGCCGTTGGCCGTCGTGCCTTGCGGCAACGTGACGGTGATCGTATAGGTGACCGTTTCGCCGAGCGCCACGTTGTTGCTGCCGGTCAGCGGAATATCGCCGGTGTCGCTCGCCCCCGAGACGGTCTTGGCGACCGTCGGTGCCGATAGGCTGACGGTGGCCTTGTCGGCCAGCGCTGCCGGGTTCTCGCCCACGACTTGCGCCGACGCACCCGAGCCCGACACGAAACCGTTGCCGCTGGCCACGCCGCCGGCCACACTCGCCCAATTGACGACGTTCGCGGCGAACGAGAGCGAATCGCCTGTCTCCTGTGCCGTGGGCAGATGTAGATCGTAGACGACGTAGACGTTATCGTGTGCGGCGATCGACGTACTCAGTTGAACGCCGCCGGCCGCAAAATACTGCGCCGCCGTCACGCCTGCGTCGATCTGCTGGCCCGACGCGTTGTAGATCGCGAAGTTTTGCACATCGCTCGTCGAGAATCCCGCCGGCAGCGTGCCTTGAATCGTGACGTCGTACGCCGTCGATCCGCCCTGGTTCTGCACCGTCGAAACCACTCGGGCAAGGTCGCCCCCGTCCCCGCCGTTCGCGTCGAGGTTGTCGGCGCTCAGCGGATCGCCGTTGCCCGTCAACGGATTGGTGCCGGCAGGCGTGCCGGCCGCAGCGAAGGGGCTGCCTGCGCCGCCGCTTGGCGTCGTGTTCGTCTGCGAGGTCCAGGTTACGGTGCCCGAGTTCGACGCATCGCCCGAATACGTGCCCTTCGTGGCGCCGCCATCGCCGACGATCGACACGATGCCCGTCTTGGTCGCCAGTTCGGGCTCCTGGAGCGGCACTTGCTTGATCGCCGCGGCCGCGACCGTCTGGCCTTCCGAGTTCGTGTACGCGCTGCCGCCTTGCGTCGTCAACTGCAGACCGTTCGCGAAAGGTTTGCTCGACGCAACCGCACTGAAATAGACCACCACCTGCTGGCCCGCGGCGTTCGTCGGATCGTCGCGGTCGCCGAAGTTAAATGAAATGCTGTTGGCGGTGCCGTCCGCGGACACCGTCGGCGTGGCCTCGCCCGCAAGCGGATTGACGAGCTTGTAGGTGCCCGCCGTCGGAAACGCGTCGGTGCTGTCCATCGAATACGTCGACACATTGCCGCCATTGGAGAGCGGGTCCGTCGTCGAGAACACGGGCAGCGGCAGATAGGCGGTCAGATCGAGATTGCCGTAATCGCCTGTGGTCAGCGTATAGGTCATCGCGTAAGTGACCGTGTCGCCCGGCTTGATGTCGGTCAGATCCGTCGTTTGCCCGTTGACGGCGACCACTTGCAGCACGAGCTGGCCGGGCGCCACGTTGTTCGTGACCGCGGAGCCGTCGGTCACCGTTCCGTTCGTCCCCGTGATCGTGTGCGCGGTATCGTCGACTGTCACCACCGTGGCACTCGTGCCCGAGGTCGTCACGCTGTCCGTGATCTGATCCTTCTCGCGCAGGCTGTCCTGATTGTTGACGTTGGTGTACTTGTCCAGCACCTTCGCTTTGAACGTGATCGTCCCTTGCGTCGCCGCGTTGCTGCCGTTCACGGCGCCGCCTTGCAGCACCCCTGCGAACGCCGTACCGCCGAGATTCGCTTCGATGAGCTCGCCGATATCGAAGGTCAATGCGGTCGCGCCCGGATTCGCCGTTGCGCCGGCATCGTCGCGCGCGTAGTGCCAGTTCGCGTTCGAACCGCTTTCGGCCACCGTCTGGCCGTTGATCGTGTCCGCGACGTTGTTCGCTACATCGCTGAATGACATCGACTGCGTCGCGCCGCCCGTGGTCAGCGACAGCGTCGGCGTCGCGTAGCCGACATCACTCGGGGCAAGCAACGTAATGCCGTCGCCGATCAGGTCGGCTACGTTGAGTTGGCTGAGCGAGTAGTAGTCCGAGACCTGGAAGTTGATCGAGTAGTTGACGAGCTCCCCCGGCACGATGTTGCCGTTCGGCGCGTCGTCCGTCACTTGGATCGCCAGGGATTTCGCGACGAACGCCGTCGACTCCGTATTGGTCGTGCTATCGCCCGAAATCGACTGTGCGCCGGCCGCGTGATCGAGCGATCCCGTCTGCGCCGTCCAGGAACCCGTGTAGCTGTAGATCGCCGTCGTATCAATGGTGCGCGGCTGTCCCGCCGTGCCGAGCACCGAAGCGCCGGAAGCATCGAATTGCGGCACGAAGACCGGAATCTTGATGACGGTCGGCGTATTGGACGCATCGGTCCCGAGCGAGGTAAACGTCACGGTCACGCTGCCGCCGGCGCCGCTGACGCTGCCCGGCTTCGGATGGAACGTGGCGATGCCACTCACGCCGCTCGGCTCCGTGAAAGTAATGGAACCGTTCGTGTATTGGACCTGGTCCGGTAAATTGAACGTGAACGTCGCGCTGTGAATTGGATCGGCTTGCGTGACCGGTGCCGGTTGCAACGTGATGACGTAGTCGAACGGATAGTCGGGGCCCGTGGCGGTTTCGCCCTCGTGCAGGTCTGTCGTGGCCGAGACATCGATGAGCGAGACTTGCGTCGCAGCGGTGACGAGACCGTCGCTCGAATTCGTGACGCTCGCGCTGCCCGTCGTTCCGCGGATCGAAGGATCCGTAGTTGGATTGTTGAGCGCGTCGGCACCGTACTGGAAGCCGCCGATCGCCGAGATGTTCAGCGACTGCCCGCTGTGCATGCTCGAGAGCTCGCTCGTGTTCGCGACCGAGAACGTCAGTTGGATCTGGGCGGCGGGCTCGCCCGGCGTGTAACTGCCGAAGGGCAGCTGCAGCACGTACATCGTGTCGCCCGCCTGGTAGCCGGCCGGCGCCGCCACGAACAACGGGTTGCCACTGCTGTCGAGTGCAAGCGGATGCAAGGCGCCGAGCGTGCCGACGTGGCCTGCAATGTTCGTCGAGAGCGTCACCGGGTCCACCGTCACGGCGGCGCCGAGATAGGTCGCGCTCGTTAGCGTGGCGTTTTCGGCGGAATCGGTCGGCACGTAGAGATCGATGAACGGCCCATAGCCGGCTGCGCTCGACGCCGTGTTCTGAAACTGCACCGTCTCCGTGAAAGTGCCGCCCAGCAGCACGTCGCTCGGCACAGTGCCGGACACGAACGAGACGGTTGGCACCGCGGTATCCAGCACGCCGTGATAACCGGCCATCGCCGATTCGCTAAACGGCGAGCCCACTGCGAGCACACCGGTCGTGCGCTCGAGCGTCCAATCGCCGCCCAGCGCCGCATCGCCCGTGGCATCTGTCGATGCCCCGACTTGCGCGCCTGTCAGTGCATGGACCGTATCGACGAATTGCTGCCCGCTGGCGCCCTGCCCAACGTCGCAACCCCAGAACTCGATATCGGCGTTGGCGGCGAGATGATCGCTCCACGAGGCGACCTGTTGCTTGGCGGCGGCGAGCGTGTCCGCGGTGATCGGCGCATTGCCGAGTTCGATCTGGCCTGCCGAGCCGTAAGTCAGGAACTGGATCGACTTCAGATTCGAGCGGCCTTGCAAGGCCTGCGTCACCTGGCTGATGCCATCGCGGTTCGGATCGATGACGACCACCTGCACGCTCTTGTCGACACTGGACGCGAGCGTCTTCCAGTTTGCGACGCGCGGATCGACGAAGAGAATCTCCGTCGCGTTCGGATTGGGGGCTAGCGCGGGAACATCGCCGGGAGCGTGCGCGGCGTCCGCCGAGCCGTGTGCCTTAGCCGCCTGGTGTATGTCGCTGTGACGATGCGGATGATGCGCATCGGCCTGGGCGTCATGATGCCGCTGCTCGAGGGTTGAATGTGTTGTTTTTGCCGCAACCGCTGCCACGCTGCCATCGAACAGATGGCGCGGCTCAAGAATTAGTCTCATCGCATTTCCCCGGTTTCGCGACGAAATTTATGTGGTTCGCGAAAGTCTTACAATATGGCCGTCCGACGTTTTTTAAATGTTATGAATCTGCGCCACATAGTGGGATTTTATCCTGTGGCGCCTCGCTCTGAGATCTCAATAGCCTGGCTCAGCGCGAATCGATTGGCGTTTCCCCTCCGGCGCACACTTTCCGTCCCCAACGCTGCGCCGTTCGTTTCGGCGAAATAGTAATACAGCAACCGTCGTGTGTTCCAGTGCGCCGGACGTTCGAACGCAGGAAAAACGCCGCTGAGCGTCATGGCGCGCACCGGTGATGCGGGCGTGCAAGCAAGGTTGTCCGCGACTCACTACAATGGCGCCCAAAACGTTTTTCTGCCGCCGAGCGTTTTGTGCCCGCCGAGCGCACGAGCCGGCGCACGTCTATCTCCGCTTCCCTACGCTGTGATGCCCTTGACTCGTTCTGACCGCCCCGCCCTCTCTGCGGCGACACGCAATTCGCCGGGCTTCTTGTTGTTTCTCGTCTGCTTGTTCTCGTCCGCGGGGCAACTGGCCATCGACATTTATGTGCCGGCGTTGCCTGCGATGGCCCGTTTCTTCGCGACGTCGCCGCAAGCTATTCAATCGAGCGTGTCCGGTTACATGGCGGCTTACGCGCTCGGGCAACTGATGTTCGGGCCGATTGCCGACGCCTACGGACGCAAGCGCGTGCTCGCGTTCGGCCTCATCGTCTACACGCTCGGCTGCGTACTGTCGTTGGCCGCACCGAACCTCGAAACGTTCATCCTCGCTCGCTGCCTGCAAGGCTTCGGTATTGCCGCGACCAACTTGCTTGCAAAGGCGATCGTGACCGATTCGTTTTCGGGGCAGGCGTTGATCCATGCGTTCACCTACATGGCGATCGCATGGGGGCTCGCTCCGATCGTCGCTCCGGTTATCGGTGCGCACTTGCAGACGTGGTTCGGCTGGAAAGCGTGCCTCGTCTTTCTACTGATTTACTCGCTCATTATGTGGGGCATCGTGTTGCGCTATCGCGAGACGCTGCCCTCAGCGGTGCCCTTAGCGCCGCGCACGCTCATCAAAAACACGACGATGGTCCTTTCGAGCCCTGTATTCCAAAGTTGTTTTTTGGCGCAGGGGCTTTGCTACAGCATCCTGCTCGTCTTCAACATCGTCGGGCCGTTTATGGTCCAGACCACGCTGCATAAGGATCCGACCTACTTCGGCTATCTCGCACTCGGGATCGGGATGATGTACTTCCTCGGAGGCCTCTCCAATCGCGTCCACGGCCCGCGTCTGCCCAGCGCCGAAACGCGGCTGCGCATCGGGGCGCGGACGATGGTGGCGGCGTCGATCGTCATGCTCGTGCTCGCGTCAACGATCGGGTTGCGTGTTTGGACGCTCGCGGCGCCGGTGCTGGTCATGGGTTTTTGCGCCGGCGCGATGTATCCCACGCTGATGGCTAAGGGCAATTCGCTGTTCCCGAGTATCGCGGGCTTGACGGCTGCGATTCTCGGCTGCGCGTTGCTGCTCGTATCGTCGGCGATGATGGCGTTAGCGGGCTTCGTGTCGATACATGTCTTGGAGCCGCTCGCGGTGTTTTTCGTGATCCTCGCCGGGATGGTGGCCGTCATGGTGACGAAGTTGCTGCGGCATTTGGCACAGGTCGAAGCCGAACGGGTTGCGTGCCGTAGCGAAGGGGCGTGAGGCGATTTAGTTTGCTTTCCGATGGCATTGAGCGCATGGTGAAAAGAACCCGACTATGCAATACGGCAAAGTCGTTGTCGATTTTCGGGTAGGCGCTCGCAGACGGCTGATATCGCGCGCCACAACCCCGTCAGCAATCAAAACCCAGGTTACGACGCGCGGCTTCGCCCAATGAACAAGGGCGATGCCGGCCGGTTGTTGGCGAACCCGTTTTTTCCCTTATGGGAGTGCCTCATGATTGACGATCAAGTGAATGCCGAAGAACTAGCAGAAAGTAGAAAACAGAGAGAGGCTGCCGCGAATGCGACGGACGATGGCATGCCCGTGGCCCCGGAAAACAAAAAACCGGTCGTGGAAGAGCCTCAATCCGGAACGCGGATGCACTGGGTCAGGCAGGCGAGGAAGTGGCTGGGCGCCGGAAGCGGCTTCATGCGGCCCTGAACGTCGCCCTGAACGTCGATAACTCAGAAAAAGCGAGTCCGCCACGAGACGGCGGCGGCAGGAGAACCGTCGAAGCGTCGGTTCTTTTGCAGTGGCGCGGCACCGCAGTTCAGGAAATCGAATATCGGTTTTGCGAACCGCCGACATACTGCTTCTTTGCGATTTCGATCACCTTTTCGCGAAACTCGTCAAAGGCGTCGAGCACCGAGCGCTCGTCGGATCCCACGCCAGGCTGCAGATTTCTGAGCATGGCATCGTCGACCATGAAAGTAATTTCGCGCGAATTGTCGTACCCCCAGAAACACACGCAATGTCGGGAGGCATCGTAGCTGCGGCTAGGGTTGGGAAATTCAAGCATCGCTGATCAGCTTTGCATGCGCAGGGAAGCGGGCTTCGGTTGCGATTGCATGATAGGGTTCCAAGACTGAAGGCCGCTCATTGGCGACCCGTGTCTCCACTGTATACCCATTGGCTGGCAGCGACCTTTTTATTTGAAGAAGCACTTCGAGGTGGTTTGCCGAAGCGTTTTTAAACGTCGCTTTTGAAGAGCGGATCGGAACAGGCGTGTTGCTGCGCAACGGTCGGCGCGCGGCGCCGCTCGGCAATGCATCGCACGCGTATCATGCGAGTAGCCGCGGGTGAAATGCCGCGGATCGAGGGGCGTATCATGATGCATGTTTTTTTGGCGAACAATCGCCAGGAGTTGATTGAGCGGTGTCGGGCAAAGGTTGCGCAGAGGCCCGGCCGTGCGGCGAGTGCCGAGCAGCTCCAAAATGGTGTCCCGCTGTTCCTCGACCAGCTCATCAGGACGCTGCGGATGGAACAGACCGCCGTGCCAATGGACAGCCGCAAAATCTCAGGCCCGTCGGGCGGCGGGGCGTCGTTATCCGAAATCGGCGAGGGAGCTGCACGCCACGGACGATCATTGATGGCGCTCGGATTTTCGGTCGACCAGGTCGTTCACGCGTATGGCGACCTATGCCAGGCGGTGACCGACCTGGCTTACGAGCGCGATGCGCCGTTTGAGATCGACGAGTTTCGCACCCTTAACCGCTGTCTGGACAACGCGATTGCGGATGCGGTCACCGAGTTCAGCTACCAACGGGATTTTGTCATGGCGGAGCGCCAGGCCGCCGAGACGCACGAGCAGCTAGGATCCTTCGCCCACGAATTGCGCAACCTACTACAGACTGCCACGCTAGCATTTGCCGCCGCCAAGACAGGAAATCTAAGTCTGTCCGGCGCCACAGGGACGGTGCTCGAGCGCAGCCTGCGCGGTCTGCGCGATCTGGTCGCGCAATCTCTGGATGAGATTCGAACGGCAACCGGTGTGGCTGCGCATTCCAGGATGTTTTCCGTCGCCGACCTCATTGAGGAAGTCACGCGGGCCGCCGACCTCGCGGCGCGAAGTAAGGGTTGCGTCTTGAAGGTCTCCGCGGTGGACGGGCAACTCGCCGTCAGTGGCGATCGTGACCAGCTTTACTCGGCGTTGGCCAACCTCCTCCAGAACGCGTTCAAGTTCACTCACCCTCATAGTGAGGTGACGCTGGACACGTATGCCGTGTCGGATCGCATCCTGATCGATGTGAAGGACCAGTGCGGGGGCCTCGCGCCTGGCGATGCCGAACGGATCTTCCACCCTTTCACCCAGAACAATCACGATCAAACAGGGCTTGGTCTGGGACTGTCCATCGCGCGGCGCAGCGTCGAGGCAAATGACGGAATTCTGAGCGTGCGCGATGTGCCCGGTATCGGCTGCGTTTTTACGATCAGCCTGCCCCGGCATGCGATGGGCGAAAGGTAGGCGCTATCGCTCGCGAGTCACATTGCGAGCACCGGCACCCCAGGGCAGCAACAAGCCGATAGACCGCGATCGCGATCCGGCCCCGCGTGCCGATCCGGGTCGTCGGCTTCTCAGATGAAAACGAACATCGCGATTACCGCGGCGGCCATCACACCGGTTGAAAGCCATCCCAGCATTCGCAGCGGCGTGGGCGTAACGAAGGCGCCCATGACCTTCCGGTTCGACGCCATCAGCATCATCAGCACCATGATCGGCACCGATGTGACGCCATTGATGACGGCGCTCCAGAACAGCGCCCGGATCGGGTCGATCGACGTGAAATCGAGCGCGAGACCCACGACCGTCGCGAGCACGATAACCCCGTAGAACCTTTTCGCCAGCTGCGGTTCTAGCGCGAGGCTGTTTTTCCAGCGGAAGGTGCCAGCCATCGCATAGGCGGCCGAGCCGGCCAACACGGGCAGCGCGAGCAGCCCCGTGCCGATGATGCCGAGGCTGAAGAGTAGAAATGCAAATTGACCGGCGATGGGTTTCAGCGCGGAGGCAGCCTGCGAAGAAGTCTGGATGTCGGTGATGTGATGGACATTGAGCGTGACCGCAGTGGTGAGCATGATGAAAAACGCAACCAGATTAGAAAACGCCATCCCGATCGATGTATCGATACGGATGCGGTGCAGGTTTGCAGGACCTTGCGACGGCATTTTTGTCAGCGCCTGCTGTCCTTTCTTCGCATGCAGTTCCTCGACCTCCTGCGACGCCTGCCAGAAGAACAGGTAGGGACTGATTGTGGTGCCGAATACCGCGACCACCGTCGTGACGTAACCCGCACTCCACGAGCCGTGTGGGCTGATCGTGCGCAGGGCCACGGTCGCCCACGGAATCTGGACCGCGAAGATCACGCCGACATAGGCGAACAGGGCAAGCGTGAGCCACTTGAGCACCCGGACGTACCCACGGTACGGCACGAACATCTGCAATGCCAGCGAAAACATGCCCAGTGCGACCGTGTAAGCGCGCGTGGGGCCGCCGACGAGCAGATTGACGGCCGCGCCCATGGCGGTGAGGTCGGCCGCGATGTTGATCGTGTTCGCCACCAGCAGAAGGACGACGGTGCCGTACAGCAGCCATGGCGGATAATGGCGCCGCAGATTCGTCGCGAGGCCATGGCCGCTCACCCGGCCGATGCTGGCGCTCACGACTTGAATGGCGACCATCAGTGGGTACGTCAGCAGGACGGTCCACAACATGTTGAAGCCGAATTGGGCACCCGCCTGCGAATAGGTGGCGATACCGCTCGGGTCGTCGTCCGCTGCGCCCGTGATCAGCCCGGGTCCGAGCTTCGCAAACCACGAGTCGGCCTGACTATCGAGTTCGATATCGACTTTTGCGGGCGACGTCATGTGGTGTTCCCTAAACGCCTGAAGTGGTGAGACGGCGGTTGATTGTAATAGCGAATGATCCACATATGCGGCGCACCGATCGGCTCGAGCCGGCGTAGCGAAATGCTATGCCGAGGTGGGCGCCGCGTTCGCCGCGTTCGCCGCGTTCGCCCATAGCGGCATGGACCATTTAGTTGCTCTTAATCCTCGGGTTAGTCCAATCTAACTCCGGCGGCGACCTTGAAATCTATAATCGCGTTCATTGCTCGATTCCGGTTATCAAAGTCTATGGCCCTCGAAAACGCATCGGCTGATCCCCGCTATCCGAAAGCCGTCCTGTTTGACCTTCTGACGGCGCTGCTCGACTCTTGGACGCTTTGGAATCGTTGCGCCGGGTCGGAACAGGCAGGCAGAGCGTGGCGTGCCGAGTACTTACGCCTCACCTATGGCTGTGGGCAATACGTCGAATATGAAACGTTGGTAAAACAGGCGGCGCAACGCGTTGGGCTTCCTGCATCGGCGCCGCAAGCGCTCGAAGACAACTGGTGCGAGCTTGCTCCTTGGAGCGGGGCGGCCGAGGCATTGGAGCAATTGCAGCCCCATTGCAAGCTTGCCGTCGTGACCAATTGCTCCGGCCGGCTTGGCCGGCAGGCCGCTTCGATTCTGCCCGTGCGATGGGATGTCGTGGTGACCGCCGAAGCGGCCGGCAGGTACAAGCCCGACCCTCGCCCATATCGGCTTGCGCTCGAGAAGCTGAACGTTTCGCATGAGCAAGCTGCATTCGTCGCCGGGTCAAGTTACGACATGCTCGGCACCGCGGCCGTTGGTTTGCGAACGTACTGGCACAACCGGGTGGGCTTACCGCTCGTAGACGGCGCGCTCGCGCCTGAGATCGAATCGCCGACACTGAATTCGCTGGCCTCGTGGGCGAGCCACTTCGGGTCGGCCGCGGGCGTATGAGTCGGGGG
>Ga0070658_10001539_pt1 | contig 19542 bp, 17 predicted proteins | sample KBSC13metaG_FD_64664 | JGI IMG/M metagenome (GOLD analysis project Ga0070658, IMG submission 64664) | Corn rhizosphere microbial communities from Kellogg Biological Station, Michigan, USA - KBS C1-3 metaG | ecosystem: Host-associated > Plants > Roots > Rhizosphere > Soil ...
TCTCGCAACTCTTCGCCGCGATCGAAAGCCGCGGAGCCATCCCCAGCCATGAGGGCGATACCCTCAACAACCGCAATGGGCATATCCTCGGTATTACCAGCGCCCTCGTGGGAGAAGGTAAAACCACGGTCGCCCTGAACCTGGCCATGAGCACCGCGCGCAGCACCAACAGCAAGGTGTGCCTGATCGATCTCGGCCTTACCGGGGAGAGCGTACTCCAGCGATTGGGAACCTCCGCCGATGGCGCAGGCATCATCCATGTGCTGGAAGGAGTCAACCAGACCTTCCCGATGCTGCGCCTCCGAGACTTCGAGGAACTGACGGTCATTCCGGCCGGCAAAGTGCCTTCGAATCCTGCCCGTATCGCGCGCTCTCCACGTATGGAAGAGGTGCTCGAGTCTGCCCGACGTATGTTCGACCTGATCCTGATCGACATGCCCGCCATCGCGACGCACAATGCGCGCCCCATGGCGGCGCACATGGACGGCATCGTCATGATCGCCCGCGCCGGTGTGACTCCGCAGGAGGTGATCACCAACGCCATGGATCATATCGGGCGTGAGAAGGTGTTGGGAGTGGTTCTCAACCGTGTCCAGTTCGCCGGACCGCGCTGGCTGCAGAAAAGACTGATGCAGAGGTAGTGATGAACCTTCTTTACACGATCGTAGTCAGTGGAATCGGCCTGATGGTCGTCGCCTGTATCGCCTATCTGCTCCTTCTGCTGGCGGCTGCAGCGCTTGCTCAGCATACAGCCCGACGTTCCGCGCGCCGGAACGGATCTGAACAGACGCGTACGTCGGCCCCCAATCAGATGATTACCGTGGTGGTTCCCGCACATAATGAGGAGCTCGTCCTGGCGGCGACGCTCAGCAGCCTCCAGGCGCAGGACTACCCGGCCGCCCTGCGAGAGATCGTGGTGGTGGCGGATAACTGTACGGACTCCACCGCGCAGATCGCATACGACTATGGCGTGACCGTTCTGGAGCGCTTCAATACCGAGGAGCGCGGGAAAGGATACGCCCTCGACTGGGCGATCTCCCAACTCCTCGCCCGCACGAATGCGCCGGATGCGGTCGTCATCGTAGATGCCGACACGTGGGTCGCACCCGATTTTCTAGGCATCATGGCGGCCCGGCTTGCCGACTATCAAGATGCGGAAGGCTGCTGCGCCCTTCAGGGGCGTTATGGCGTTTTGAATCAAGCCGATGGGTGGCGCTCCGCCCTGATGTCAGGCGCGTTCGATCTTGTCAACCATATCCGCCCCATGGGCTACGATCGCCTGGGCCTCAGCATCGCCCTCAAGGGCAACGGCATGGCCTTTACCCGAGAAGTCTTGAAGCGAGCCCGCTGGCAGGGACACAGCATTACCGAAGATATGGACTATGGTCTCGATCTGATCCGCGCGCATAACATTCGGGTGCGTTACATCCCCGAAGCCCGTGTGCTGGCGCAGATGCCGGTGACCGCGGAGGCCGCGACCTCCCAGCGCCGGCGCTGGGAAGGAGGCCGCTATCGCCTTCTCCGCGAACGCGCGCTGCCGCTCCTCATCGAGGGGCTTCAGAAACGTAACCTCGCCCTTTTCGATGCCGCCATCGCCCTCCTTGTTCCGCCGCTGGCGGAGTTGGCGGCCTTCCTGCTCCTCTGGGGCGGTCTGATAGCCCTCGGTTCCGCACGGCATCTGCTGCTGGGCGCCCCCTGGTTCCTGGCGCTCTTCGCGCTCTCCTCACTGGGGTTCGTCGCCTATGTTCTGGGCGGCTTCCGGGTGGCGGATGCACCGCGCGAGGTCTATGGATCCCTGCTGAGAGCGCCCTTCTATATTGTCTGGAAACTCGCCCTCTACGGAGTCGGTCTTGTAAAGCGCCGCGGGGTTTCGAAAAGCCAGCCCGAATGGGTGCGTACCGACCGGATTGCGGTGGCGACGCCGACACCCGAAACCCCACGGGAGCTGGTCTCCACGGAGAAATCGGTCCGATGAGTATCGTCATCCCTCTTATGTTCTTATCCGTCCTGATGGGCCTGTTCGTCCCTCGTATGAACAAAGGCTGGTGGTGCCTGCTCGCCGGCGCTATTCTGCTCGTCCTGCTCTACAACTACGTCAAACCGCCTGCAGTCCCCGTAACCAGTGTCGGTCTCCTCAGGAAACCTCATGTCCTCTCCGCCCGTCAGAGTTAAGCCCCGGAAGTGGAGACGCCTCGGTCTGGCGCTGATGTGTCTGCTGTTGTTGGGGGGCGAGGTCGCGCGGCGCGCGGTCACCGGCCACGGTCACCTGCATATCATGGCTGTCGCCCTCTATCATAAGTGGAAAGACGCCCGCCTCGAAAGAGCGCGCGCCGCCCTCGGAGAGCCTGAGCCTGCGGAAGAGCCCCTGAAACTGTACGACGACGCCCTGCTCAACGGTTGGGTGGACTGGTCCTGGGCCAAACACGATATCGCCTCCACCCTCCAGACGGCGAAGGGCCTTCACGCCATTGCGATGACTCCGGCGGAGTATAAAGGTGTCTATCTCCACCATCCGGCGATCAGCACGGCAGGCTACGGCACGCTCCAGTGCTATCTCTTCGGAGCCGCGGATCTGAAAGTGGGTGTCGTCGATGGCGGCGGCGCTTTCAGCAAACAGATCTCCCTGGCGAGCTATCGGAGCGCCGCGACGGATCTGCCGGTCGGCTGGAACCTCTTCCGTATTCCGCTCCAGGATCTAGGCCTCTCCCGACTGGGCTCCACGATCACCGGCATCGTCTTTCAAGCCTCCACCGCAACGGCGGCTTCCGACCTCTACCTGGACGAGATCTCCCTCCTACCCGATCCCACGCTGCCTCCCGCGCCGACAGAGGCGACCGTGGCCGTCCACATCGACGAGACAGCCGACCGACATCCGATCTCGCCCCTGATCTACGGCCTCGCCTTTGCAACCCCCGACATCATGACCGACCTGCATACCGCCGGCAACCGCTGGGGTGGAAACGATAAAACGCGCTACAACTGGGTTCAGGGGAACTGCTCCAGTGCGGCTCGGGACTGGAACTTCGGCAATAAATCCGCCGGGGGAGACAAAGAGCCTCCAGGCCCCTCCTCAGCGGCCGATGCCTTCATCCGGGATACCCGTTCGATGAATTCCGCGGTGGTGATGACCATTCCGACGATGGGGTGGGTCGCAAAAGATGCAGACAACGGCAACACCTCCAGGAATGTTCCCGGCGCGGGCGGCCCGCCGCTCACGACCGCAGATGGCGCTATCGCCGGATACGATCCCACCGAGAATCGCAAGCGCACCAGCCTCCCTTCCGCCGCACACAAGCCCGGGCCCTTTGTCGATGTTCCCTCCCCGGTAGAACCCATTATCTATCAGGACGAGTGGGTGCATCATCTGGTCAAGAAGTTCGGCACGGCCGCGCATGGCGGAGTACAGTTCTATGCGATGGACAACGAGCCGGACATATGGGACTATACCCATACAGACCTGCATCCCGCGCAGATGGGATACGATGATATTCTGGCAAACTTCCTGGAGTATGCCGGCGCGGTCAAAGCGGTCGATCCCTCCGCCCAGGTGACGGGGCCTGTTCTCTCAGGCTGGAACTCTTTTTTCTATTCGCCGCTGGATCGTGGTAACGATAAATACCACACCCATGCCGATTGCACGAAGCATGGTGGCGAGGCATTTGTTTTGTGGTTCCTAAAGCAGATGCGCGCACACGATGAACGTACACATGCGCGCACTCTTGATGTCTTAGACATCCACTTCTACCCCCAGGGTCAGGACCTTTATGGAAACAACGCGGAGCGCGATACGCAGATGAGACGCATTCGGGCGACTCGATCTCTCTGGGATCCGGAGTATACGGATGAGTCCTGGATCGCCGAACCTGTTCGACTGATCCCGCGCATGAAAGAGTGGATCGCCGCCGGTTATCCGGGCACGAAATTAGGCATCACCGAATGGAGTTTCGGTGCAGACAGGGATATGAGTGGGGCGCTGGCAGACGCGGATGCGCTCGGAATATTTGGGCGCGAAGATGTCTACCTCGCGAATTACTGGGGATATCCGGCGAAAAACTCTCCTGCCTATCTCGCCTTCAAGATCTATCGCAACGCGGACGATCGCCAACACGGTTTTGGAGACTCCGCCTGCCGCGCAACCAGCGCCAATCCCAATCAGGTCTCCTGTTTTGCCGCCACCGATTCTCAGACCGGCGACCTGACACTGATGCTGATCAACAAAATGCACAAGGCTACCATAAAAACGCCTATTACGCTCAAAAACAGGGACTTCGTGAGCAGCGCGACCAGACAATGGGTTTTGTCGGCACAGCATCCGGGTTCCATAGTCTCTTCGGAAGGCCCTTCCCTCGAATCTATGGGGATGTCGCTCTCCTTACCACCCAGTTCTATCACGTTAATTCGACTTAACACGCAGCACCATTAATATGACCGAAACAGATCCAAATCCGCTGCCCCTTCTGCCCGACAATGAGGAGTTTGCGGCCTCTCATCAACGACGCGTTCACCTCTTTACTCTGATGACAGGCGTGCTTGCCTTCCTCTCCGCGCTCACTGTCTTCGCGTTGGGAGTCGACTCCCTCGTCCCACCGTTCCTGATTCTGATCGCGCTCCTGGTCGTGATCGTTGTCTGGAACTATCCTACGATGACGTTCTATGCCGTGTTCCTGGCATCGACGGTATGCGAATTGAATACCAATCCCCGCTCGGACGCCATCGTCGAGCGAATCCCGTTTTTCTGGAACATCAACACCATCATCCAGGTCTATACCCATCACGATTTCAAGGCGCTTCCGCTGAATCTGATGGAAGCGATGATCTTCCTTACGATCACCTGCATGCTTATCAAAGCCGCTTACGATCATAAGGGGAAACTGATACTCGGGCCGATCTTCTGGCCGATTGCCGCCTACATCTGCTTCGTTATCTTCGCCTGGGTCAACGGCATGGCCTCCGGAGGCGACTTCAAGATCTCTCTGCAGGAGGTCCGACCGCAGTTCTATTTTTTAATGACCTATCTGCTGGCGATCAATACCATCAAAGCCCCCCGTGATGTCAACAGACTCTACTGGATGATGGTGCTCGGGATCGGCCTCAAAGGAGTTCTTTATACCATCCGGCGTTATACGCTTTTTGCAGGGGTGCCCCTTCCGGATGGGGGCGTCGGATCGCATGAAGAGGCCTTTCTCTTCGACTGTTTTGAAGTGTTGCTCATGGTGTTCTCCTTTACCGGCGTTCAGAAACGCCTGAGGGCCTTGATGTGGTTCCTGTTACCCTTTGTCATTATGGGGAATCTCGCCACCAATCGCCGCGCAGGAACGGCCGCTATTCTCATGGTCTTTCCGGTCTTACTGCTCTCTGCCTACCGGGTTTTGCCGAACCGCCGCAAAATGATCGCCCTCTTCAGTCTCGCAGTCGCGATACTCGGCCCGATCTACTATGTTACGTTTCGCCATAGTAACAGCATGATTGCGCAGCCGGCACGCGCCATCGCTTCCCAGTTCGAAGCGAATACCCGCGATGCAAGCTCAAACGCCTACCGGGACGCCGAGAATGCCGACCTGATGGCGACCATCAAACTTGCTCCAGTTCAAGGCTTCGGATATGGCAAGAGGATGATGCATGTGGCAGTCATCGCCGACATCAGTACGATCTATGAGTGGTGGGATATCATCACCCATAACCAGGTTCTCTGGGTCTGGATGCGGGTCGGGACCTTCGGGATGGTGGCCTTCTGGATGATGATCTGTGCGATTGTTATTCATTCCGGCCAGACGATCCGCGCCGAGGATGCCAATAGCGAAATCAAAGCGTTCGGTATATTTACTATGTTGGCCATCTGTATGCTGCTGTTTTTCGGCCTGCTCGACCTGGGATTCTCCAACTATCGCGATATGCTGCTCTGTGGATGCTGGACAGGCGTAATGGTTGCCGCTCCGAAGGCGCTCGCCACCCCCACGGAGCCGAAAAAAGGAACTTCCCGATGAGCCGATCCCATCTCGCCGCGCGCAATGTCATCGTCACACTCGTGACGCAGCTTCTTATGTGGAGTCTCAGTTTCAGCGTCACCCTTTTTGTTCCGGGCTATCTGAAGGACACCGGCCTTGGCACCACCACCCTGGCCGCCTCTTTTGCGGCGCTTTTTGCCATCCTCGTCAGTCTGGGAACCTCTCAGGTACTTGTCAAAGAGATCGCCCGGGATCGAACCCGTGTCAGTGAACTGCTGTCGGCCTCTTTGGTGATGCGCACCGTGTTGGGAGCAGGCGCGGTCCTCATGGGTTGGTTCGTATCCTATCTCTTTAAATACTCGCATTCTCTGCAGATCCTGATCGCACTTGCCCTGTGCGTGGTGATGATCAGTATGTTGGCGGACTCCTTCAGCAGCGTGCTCGTCGGCCTGGAAGAGTTCCCGAAACAGAACGTGTGCGCTCTGACGGAACGCGTCATCAACGGTGTTGTGACGATCGGCCTGGTGCTGTTTCGGCAGCCTCTATGGATGTTTATCGCGGTCGGACTTCTCAGCAACACCGTGCTTCTGGTTGCCTACGGCTTTATGTTGCGGCGGCACCTGATCAAGATGTCCCGCCCTCTATGGAGTACGATGCGGACTCTGTGCCGAGCCGGGATGCCCTTCTTAATGGTCGGAGTCTTCACGGCGATCTATGGCCAGTGCGATCCGTTGATCCTGGCAAAAATCAGCGGCATCGCTGCCGTCGGCTGGTACGGTCTAGTGAAACGTCTGGGAGGAACTACCATGATCATCCCGGTAGCACTCACTACGACCACACTGCCTACCCTCTCCCGTATGTATGTGGAAGATCAACGTGCGTTTTGCAAGGCGATTCAACGGCTCTTCAACTTAATGATCATCTGTGTTATTCCGGTTGCGGCAGTCCTGATATTAGCGCCTGGACAGATCCTTACTCTCCTGCACTATCCTGCCTCCTATCGTCATAGTATTCCGGTCTTTATGATGATGGGATCAACCATCATCCTGTGGTACCTATCACAGGCGGTCGGAACAGCGCTGATCGCGTGCGATCGGCAAACGGTTTTCGGTCGCATCACGGGTGCGGCGGCCATAGCCAGTGTTCCTCTCTGTGCCATCGGTGTCTTCATGACACAACACGCCATGGCAAACGGCGCAATCGGAGCCATGCTTTCCGACGCCCTGATCGAGTTCTTTATGGTGATAGCGTATGTGCGGGCTCTGCCGGAAGGTATTTTCGAATGGCGCCTTTTTACCGTGCTTGGCCGCACCGCGCTCGCAGCGCTGCCCTTCGCACTCTCGCTCTACGCCATGCACAGCGGGCGCGATGTGCTTTTCCCGCTTACGGGCCTTCTATTCTATGCAGTTGCATGCTTCTGGCTGCGCTGCTTCTCACCCCAGGATCTGAACGCGTTGCGACAGACGTTCAGGCGATTTTCCCGGGCTTAATATCCATTCCGACATTTTAAAGGAGCAACAACATGTTCGACCCACTCGTGACCAACGCCTTTCATCGAAACTACTACGCCTCCAACAGTTGGGCGGAGAACACGTATCTGGGCTACCCGATCCTTCAATGCCCGCTCGATCTTCAACTCTATCAGGAGCTTATCTTCCGCGAGCGCCCCCCTTTCATTCTTCAAACAGGGGTCGCTCAAGGGGGATCGGCCCTCTATTTCGCAACGATGCTCGACCTGATCGGGGCTCCCAAGGAGGCCATTGTGATCGGAGTAGACATTGAACTTACCCCGAAAGCGAAAACACTGAACCATCCGCGTATCCGCCTGGTCGAGGGCAGTTCGACCGCCCCCGAGACCATCATCAAAGTTCAGAAACTGCTTCCGGAGCCCCGAGGGATCGTTGTTCTGGATTCGGATCACTCGCAGAAGCACGTTCGGCAGGAGTTGGAGCTCTACTACAATTTCACCAAGATCGACTCCTATATGGTCGTGGAAGATACCAATGTCAACGGGCATCCTGTGTACCATAAGCATGGCCCTGGTCCCTTCGAAGCGCTCCAGGACTTTCTCTCTACAAACAGCCGGTTTGTCCAGGACAATGCGCTCTGGGAGCGCAACCTATTCTCCCACCATCAGTATGGGTGGCTGAAACGGGTTCGTGAATAAGCGCCTGGATAGATCGGCCGACCGCTGAAGGCTCGTGGTTTTTCTGAGATCAGCGGCGTGAAGTTGCTGCGAACGTTGACCGGATGGCTGCATAATCCGTTTGGTCAGGTTCTGTTCGACGTCACCCACGTCAATAAAGGAAGTTATGAAACAACGTATTGCCTACATCGTTCCTGGGAACGTGAAGCCTGCCGGAGGTGAAGAGAGAGCTTGCAATCCCTGCCCGGAATATGCCGAATTTATGCAACGGAACGACGCGACTCTCCTCGACTTTCAGCGCATCGAAAGTACGTTGTCACCGTTGACACGGACCATTGCCCGTCGTAACCCGCTGCATCTTGGCCTGCCGATGTCCGTCCTCTCGCAGTCCAGAGATTTCGACGTCTTTCTCACCTCCGGGGAGGATGTCGGACTGCCACTGGCCATCCTGATGCGGACGCGAAACATCGCCAAGCCGCTCTATATGATCACGCATGGATCCTATTTCGGCTCTTCGAAATTCACCAGACTCCTGAGCCTGGTGCGACGCATGAAAAATGTGCACTATCTGTGCCTGTCGCGTAGCCTCCAGCAAACGCTTATCCACGAATTCGGGATTCCGGCCACCCACGCCCATGACACAGGATATGGGGTCGATATCGAATTTTTTCATCCTCAGGAGGTATCGCTCACGGGGAACCGGCCTATCGTCGCGAGTGCAGGAGCAGCGAACCGGGACTATAAATCGCTTGTCCGCGCGACTACGGGACTGGAAGCAGATATCAAGATCGCTGCCGACAGCAACTGGTTTCCACAAAGCGTCGATATCGCGGAGGATGCCCTACCCGACAATATCGAGGCGCGCTCCTACGGAAACTACGCAGGACTCCGCCAACTCTATGCGCAAGCCAGTTTCGTCGTCGTGCCCCTCTATCCCGCGAAATATGCCTGCGGCTACGCGGTCATCGCCGAGGCTATGGCTATGGGCAAGGCGGTGATTGCAACCCGTACCGAAGCTCCCAGCGACTTTATCGAAGAGGGCACGACAGGCTTTTACGTGCCTTCGGGCGATACCGAGGCTCTCAAGGATCGCATCTGCTTTCTCCTGAACAATCCGCAGATCGCACGTAAGATGGGAAATCAGGCGCGTCGGCGCTTCGAGCAAAAGTACTCCTTGCCAGCCTATTGCGACAAAATCGAACAAGTCATGGGATTGAAACAGACAGACTAGGTTCTCATTCAGTAAAAGGTTCGGCGGGTTGCAGAGTACCATAAGGCCCAATACCGAAGTCGTTTTTAAACGGGGCCAAGGCTTCACTACCGAGCGTGCAGGGATAAGATTTCCAGCTCAGGGTCAACATCAAGCGGCGCATTTCTATTGCACAGAGGAGCTGCGTACGGTATCTATAACTCGAATAGATACATAGCACACGAGCGGTATGGCTCATCATTCATGGGCTATACCGCCGACAGAAGGTCCAGGTAGTTGCTATGCGCTCTACCTTGTCGGAGGAGCCCGTAGGGCCTCCGGTAATGGAGTACAACCGTTACCTCGATGAAACACCGGGGCCTATAAGGAGGCGCATATTGGCTCTACATACATATACTTCCTCACGTACCAACCCGATTGCTTTTGTTCGGGAAGCCTACAATCTGTATCAGATCAAGAGCAGAGACATTCCAGGCCAGGTACGCGGCACGATCGCTCATATGAACCACTTCGAGCACAGACTCAAGGACGCCACAGGCATTTCATTAGGCGATCTGAAGATTCTGAACATCGGTCCCGGACAAACGCCGCGGGAGATGGTCTACCTGGGGATTAAAAACGATGTCACAGGTATCGACCTGGATGTCATTCCACAATCATTTACGGCGGCAGCCTACCTGTCCATGCTGCGTCGTAACGGAATTATGCGAACGATGAAAACGCTGGTTCGCAAAAGCCTGGGAATTGACGCTCGTTTCATGAAAGAGTTAAAGCGCCAACTCGGCATTTCCGCTTTACCGCAGCTTACCTACCGGCAGATGGATGCGACGGAAATGCAATTTCCCAAGGCATCGTTCGATCTCGCCTACTCCTTCTCTGTGTTTGAACATCTCCCCGACCCTGCCAAAGTAATTGACGAGACGGTGCGGGTGCTCAAACCCGGCGGCGCATGCTATATCAGTCTACATCTTTACACGAGCGAAAACGGATGCCATGATGTTCGTATTTTCTCCAACAACCGCGCAGGAATCCCCTACTGGTCTCACCTCCGGCCAAAGTATGAAGCGTTAATTCAGCCGAACGCCTACATGAATAAACTCTCTATTACTGAATGGAAAAAGATCTTTACGGAGCGAATGCCCGGCGTCTGTTTTCAATTTGATACACACGAAGGGGAGAATGCAGAGTTTCTAAAATCGGAAATGCAGGCTATCCGAAAAGGCGGTGAGTTGGCGGAGTATTCGGACGACGACCTGCTTCAGGTCAATCTAATCGCGCTATGGAGAAAACCAGGCAGTTGACCGCGGTAAAAATGGTGAGTTCGCAAAGTAAACGTGAGTCCTGAACTCATGAAAAAGGTCTCTGAACCATGTCTTCCGATACAAGTTCGCCGCTGAAGTTAGGTTTTGTTCTGGAGCAGTCGCTGGGACATACGACCCACGCGCAAAATCTCAAACACGCCCTGAAAACCCGCCCGGACATTCTGCCGACCTATGTGGATCTGCCTTTTCACGGTATGCCCGGCGCCTGGGCGCGTCTGCCGGGGATACGCTCCAACTGGTCCTTACGCGCTTCCCTCGGAGCCTACCTCGCCCTGCGGCCCCAGGCAAAGTCGCTGCGGGCGATGCTGTTTCATACGCAGGTCACCTCGCTCTTCTCTGCCGGACTGATGCGTCACTCCCCGGCAGTCATCTCTCTGGATGCCACCCCGATCCAGTACGATGCTCTCGGCCGGTTCTACGGGCATGCTCCCAGCGGCAATTCGCACCTGGAAGCCTTCAAAAAGCGTCTTAATGTCCGGGCGCTGACAGCAGCGCGGCATCTGGTGACCTGGTCGCATTGGGCGAAAGCCTCTCTGGTGACCGACTATGGCATGCCGGCGGATAAAATCACGGTGATCCCCCCTGGAATCGACACGGCCCGGTGGCGCTTCTCCCGCGAAACCACACGTCCGTCCCAAACGCTGCACCTTCTCTTTGTGGGAGGCGACTTTACCCGCAAAGGCGGAGATGTACTCCTGAAAGCGTTTCAGAGCCTGCCGGCCTCCATAGACGCACAGTTGCATCTGGTCACCAACTCTCCCGACGTCGCGGAAGGCCAGGCCAACATTCAACTCTATCGCAATGTCACGCCGAACTCAGAGACGCTCTTAGATCTTTTCCGGCAGGCGGACATCTTCGTCTTTCCTACTCGCGCCGACTGTCTGCCTCTGGCGATTATGGAAGCCATGGCAGCCGGATTGCCGATTATCACGACCTCGGTAGGCGCTCTGCCGGAAGCGATCATTTCCGGCGAGACAGGATTGATCGTGCCGCCCGACGATGCGGACGCACTGGCGAACGCCATCACCCGATTGGCAGCAGATCCCGGCCTGCGGGCACAGTTGGGCCAAAGCGCCCGTGACATGGCGCTGGAGTGCTTCGATGCAACGACAAACTATCTTCGGCTGCTGGATGTCGTCAAAAGTGTCGCGCATTAGCCTGTGAACTCTCCCACCGGTGTCCCCTCAAGCTTCGCCGCTCGCAAGGTGCGGCATCAGGAAGCGATCCTCTCCCTCCACTCCCACAGAGAGACAGCCATGGGTCTTGCCCGGACGGCGAGGGCGGCGGCATACTCCTCCTGTACGCTCAATTCGCAGAGCGACCAGTTCGCGATCTCCCCCATCTCCGGAATGCCCTTCAAGAGTTGGACCGGTTCCTCCGGAGGCAGTGTGACCTCGATCCTTTCGGGCGAGACGGACAGCCCGGCGCCCAGCGCTTTGAGAATGGCTTCCTTGTGCGTCCAGAGGCGCAGAAAGGCGCGCTCTCGATCTGTAGGGAGCATTTTCCGGAACTGCTCCTGCTCCCTCGGAGAGCACACCATAGGCGCCAGATCGACAACCGCGCTTTTGCCCGAATGTTCCACATCGATTCCCAGGTCTACCGCCGCACCGAAAGCCAGCAAAGAAAAATGGTGTGCGTGAGAGATGTTGAATGTGAGATGTCGCGGATTTTGGAGGGGATCCAGGGAGGGCTTGCCAAAGGGATTGTAGAAGAAGCGTATCTTCGCGGGGGGCAGCGCAAGGTACTGCCCGAGCAGGGTCCGGAGGATGCCTCGGGTCACGGTATAGGTGTGCCGGTCTCTCCCAAAGGCGAAGCGCGCTGCGCGTTGAAGCTCCTCCTGGGATAGAATCGGATCCCAGAACTCCCCGACGGCCTCCTGCAACAGCGAGACACGCCACACATGCACCTGTCCCTCCTCCGGAAAGGCGAGCGTTTCAGGCTTCGGCGCCCAGTCGGTACGAATCATCGTCATCACGGTCCTTCTGAGTGCAGCAACCGCATTCAGGATTTGGAAGGTCGATTCGCCTGCTCTTCCATGGCTTTCCGCAGGCTGAGTGGTCGCATATCCTGCCAGGCCTCCTTGATATAGGCGAGACACTCCGATCGAACGCCACGTTTGCCTGCCTCGCGCCAGCCATTCGGAAGCGCCCGCTCAGCCGGCCACAGCGAATACTGCTCCTCATGATTGACGACCACGTTGTAGATACGGGTCGCCTCTTCGTCATCGGTCTCCATAGTCTCCTTCTCTCTTTCTTCAGAGGCCTTCCAAGAACGTCGGCCCGGATTCATACCCTGAATTCTACCTGAAACCCCAGCCTTCTGTCCCTCCGGTATCGAATCATACGCAGGTATGGACGGCAAGCGGTGATCAGCTCTATTACGGTCTTCTGTCCCTTCGGTATCGAATCCCTTCCGGTATCCCACAGCACTCTCACGCGTATAAGTAGAGAAAGATATTCACCATTCCCAGCGAACTTTCCCTGATGGGACTGCACGTCGCACGCTGTCTGAGTATCTTCTATTCGTGAGCAGACGGACCGTGAAACGGAAACAATGAAGACACTACTACTCATCCCCAGCACAATGAAAACCGGATTGGAAGAGGCCATGCAGGCCGATCGCCATCCCCTTATGGACTATGACGCCCTCGCGGAAGGTCTGCGGACAGAATCGGGCGGTCATGTAGACGCATTGGACTACGCGGCCCTGGAGCGCGATCCGCATCCTCTGGTGCAGATCCTCCGCAAGACCGCCGGCCGTGACGCCGCCCTGGCCCTGATGGGTTTCCTGCGCCGGCATCAATACGACGCGATCTTTACCAACGGCGAGAATGTGGCTATCCCCCTCGCGCTGTTATTTAAATTGACGCGTCGACGGCCCGGGCATGTCACCATCGGGCACCGCCTCTCCACCGGTAAGAAGCGACTCTTTTTTAAGCACTTGCATGTTCACCGCCAGATAGACACGATTTTTGTGTATGCAAAGACCCAGCGTGAATATGCGCAGGAGCACCTTGGCATTTCCGGCGCGAAACTGGCTCTGATCGCCTTCCATGCCGACCAACGCTTCTACCGACCGATGCCCGAGGCGGCCATCGAAGCGAACAAAATCTGTTCGGCGGGTCTGGAGTGGCGGGACTACCCTACCCTGATCGCCGCGGTGACGGATCTGCCGGAACTGACGGTCAAATTGGCCGCCGCCTCCCCCTGGTCCAAACATACCGATGAGACTGCCAGCCGTGTGCTGCCTCCGAATGTCAGCGCCCGACGCTATGAGTACAGCGCGCTGCGCGACCTCTATGCGACTTCGAATTTCGTGGTCGTCCCGCTCTACGAAAACGACTTTCAAGCCGGGGTGACCACGCTCCTCGAAGCGATGGCGATGGGCAAACCCGTCATTGTCACGCAGACGACCGGACAGACGGATGTCGTGAACGCGGAAGAGACCGGGCTGACGGTCGCCCCCGGAGATGTGGCGGGACTAAGGCAGGCGATCCTGCGCCTGCAAAAGGACCCTGGCTTGCGGGAACGCCTCGGCCGGAATGCGCTGCAGTGGGTCCAGGAGAATGCGACGCTGACGCTGTGGGTCGGTCATATGGTCAAAGCTCTGCACCTCGCTGCCGCGGGGGCTACGAATACCGACGTTCCTCTCTCGGATGTATTGCAGCACTAACTACGATGCCATCAGCGCAATTCAAGCATATTATTCATGTTCTGCATTCGGAACTCGGGGGTTACCATCCCCGGTGCTGGCTTCTAGGACTGTTGTTGAAGTTCCTGCCTTGCGGCTGGGCCGCCAGGCTGCGTGTGCTGCTCTATCGTGCCTTTGGGATGTCGGTCGGATATGGAACGACGATGTCCGGAACCATCACCTTCGGAACTTCCCACAACCGGGGAATCAATCTGCGTATCGGTTCCAACTGCTATATCAACAGCCATGTCTATGTCGATAACGGCGCTCCCGTAACGATCGGCAACGGCGTCGCCATCGGACATCATGTGGTCATCATTACGACAGACCACGCGATTGGATCCCCACGGTATCGTGCAAGCACAATCACCTGCAAACCGGTGATCATTGAAGATGGAGCCTGGCTCGCCGCCAGAGTAACCGTTCTGCCGGGGGTGACGATCGGAGCGGGTGCGGTGGTCGCGTCCGGAGCGGTCGTCACCCGCGATGTTCCCCCGAATACGCTCACAGGAGGAGTGCCCTCCAAAGTGATCCGAACCCTCTCCACCGAAGATAATGACCTCTTCCTCAGCCCTGAGATTATGTACAGATCCTCCTCGGAGCAGCCGACCATCCCGGATAGATGAGAATGGCCGCCTGATTGCACAAGAAGCGGTTTTTCTGCACTTCATGTGTATGCAATCAAGAGTTCCGCACCCTACACGAGGCAACGCGATGCGCATCTTAATCCTGTCCCCCTGGCTTCCTTTTCCACCCGAATTCGGGGGCGGTATCCGCGTTTACGAATTGATCAAAAATCTGGCCCGCAATCATCATGTGACCTTGTTGACCTACGCCGAAGCCGGTCAGGAAGCACGCATAGCGCCCTTGCAAGAGTTGTGCAAAGCGGTTCATACCGTTCTACCCAGCCAGTCCTCGGATACTTCGCAAGGCAAACGTTCCCAGCAATTGGCCGCCCTCTTTTCAACGGCTTCCTATCAGCACCGCAGCACTTATACGCCTCAAATGCAGGCGGCAATCGATGCGCTTCTGGCGAAGGAAGAGTTCGATATCGTGCAGGTGGAGTTTAGCCAGATGGGGGCATTCAACTTCAAGACGAAGGCGGTCGTCGTGCTGGATGAGCATAATCTCGAGTACGAACTCCTCTATCGCACGCACTGTTCGGAGCGTTCCCCTGTACGCAAACTCTACAATGGCCTCGAATATGTGAAGTTCCGATCCGAAGAACAGCGGACCTGGCGGAAAGTAGATGCCTGTCTGCTGACTTCACAGCGCGAAGAGGAGATCCTGCATGGTGTGCTTCCGAAAAAGCCGACAGCAGTCGTTCCGAATGGCGTGGATATCGAAAAATTCAAAGCTACGCGGGAGACCCAGGTCAACCCCGACAGCATCGTCTTCACAGGGCTGATGAAGTATCGACCGAATATCGATGGAGTGGTCTTCTTCGTCAAGGAAGTGCTCCCTCACATTCTGAAGGTACGTCCTTCTGTCGTATTTTCGATTGTCGGTCAGGGTCCCACGGAGGAGATCCAGCGCCTTGCCGGCCCTAATGTGGTTGTGACAGGCCGTGTGCCCGAAGTCGGCCCCTATCTGAACCAGGCAGCTGCCATCGTTGTACCGTTGCGTATGGGCAGTGGGACACGCCTCAAGGTGTTGGAAGCTCTGGCGATGGGCAAAGCGATGGTGTCGACTTCTCTGGGATGTGAAGGGATCCATGTGCAGTCCGGAAAGCATCTGTTGATTGCAGACGATCCTGTGCAGTTCGCTCAAAACGTCCTGCAGATCCTGGATGACCCGACACTGGCGGAATGTATCGGACAGAATGCCCGCACGCTTGCGGAAGGAGAATATAGTTGGGCGAACATCACAGCGGACCTCGAGAAATTCTATACCCGATTGCTATATCGTCCGGAACTGACCGAGCAACTCTCTCCATGCAAATAAAGAAGATGGGGATGAAGATCCTCACGTCTCTGTTACCGGATCGCCAATCTATTCTTCCGATCCTTGGGGGGCCTCTTGCAGGCAGAAAGCTCTGCTGTCGTTTTAAGATACGCCCGCACTATCTGCTTGGTCATTATGAAAAAGAGGTCATGGAAGCCATTTCGGAGAATCTGAGACCGGGCCATATCGCGTATGACATCGGGGCGAATATCGGCTATCTTACCCTGGCCATGGCAAAACGGGTCAGCCAAAAAAAGGGAGGGCGCGTCTACGCCTTTGAGCCCTCGCCGAACACCTTTCTCCTGCTTGCCACCAATACCCAACTCAATCGGCAATGGCCCGTGGAACCCTACCAGGTCGCCCTCTCCGATACCAGCGGGATCGGCGTTTTCTCCTCATTCGACTATGATGTCGTATCACGCCTGGGGGATCATACTTCCCAATATCACGACGCGCAGACAAGCCATGTCCGCGTGGAAACGTTGGATAGTTTTATCTCGCAATTTGAACTCCCGCCGCCCGATTTCGTGAAGATCGACGTCGAGGGATTTGAACTGCATGTGCTCAGAGGAATGCGCCATCTTCTGGAGACCGCGCATCCGACGATGATCATCGAGACACACACCCTCGAAGAGAATGGCGTCCGCACGGTGGACTCCATCGATCAGGTCATAGCGATGCTCACTGAAATCGGCTATACCTGCACATGCATCCAGAAGACTAACCCGCAACAGTGTCTGGCGGTGTGGAAACAAACCTGAACTCTGCTGAACACCGCCTCCTCAGTGGATATTTGATCTCTGCGAGCGTCTTCCGGTCCTGGCGCCAGGGGCGATGGTCCTGGTCAAAATATGCTTTCCATAGGCTGATGCGACTCCATGTCGTACTGATACCGGCGTTATTGCGGGGCGCATTCGGGGACGCTGTTGGGCTGCGCCTCTTCCAACTACAGGGATCTATCACGGTGTAGCGCCGAAGCAGAACCGTCCGCGAGACCAAGTCTCGCGGACGGTTCTGTGTGTAAGATACCGAGAGAAACTTAACTGCGGGCGGCGATGAACTGTGCGAGCGCCTGATTCCAGGGGGGAAGATTGTCACGACCTTGCAGCTCCAGAGCGTAGTGGCGCAGCACCGAGTAGGCCGGACGTCTGGTCGGGGAGGGCCAGATCTCGGCGGGCATCGGCTTGACCACGACGTCCTTGATCCCCGCCAACTCCACGGCCTTCTGGGCAAACTCATGCCAGTTGCAGTGGCCGCTATTGGTGACATGGTAGGTGCCATAGAGCGGCGATTCGAGCAGGCTGACCAGGGTCTTGGAGAGGTCCGGCGCGTAGGTCGGGCTGCCGAACTGATCGCAGACCACTCCCAGTTCCGGCTGCGTGGCGGCCTTCTTGAGGATGGTGTCGGGAAAGTTCTTGCCGTGAATGCCGAACAGCCAGGAGGTGCGGACGATGAAATGCCTTGGGCACAGCGCCGCCACATGGCGCTCTCCGGCCAGTTTCGAGGCGCCGTAGTGGCTGAGGGGATTGGGCGTGTCGTACTCCGTATAGGGCGTCTGTTGGGTCCCGTCGAACACGAAGTCGGTGCTGATGTAGACCATCGTGATCCGGTGCGCGCCACAGACCGCCGCCACGTTCCAGGTGCCGAGGGCATTGACCCGAAACGCCAGATCGGGATTGCGTTCGCAGCCATCGACATCGGTATAGGCGGCCGCATGAATGACCGCATCGGGCTGATGATAGAGCAGACACTCCCCGATCTCCTTCGTGTTGGTCACATCCACCGCCACCCAGGCCGGCACCGACAGCCCCTCGCGCACGCTCGCATCCGCACGTATGACCGTATGGCCTGCCGCCTCCAACTCCGCGCACAGATCGATGCCCAACATCCCATTCGCGCCGGTTACCAGAACCTTCATCACACCTCTCCTCGCTGCTAAAACAGACGCCGCCTCCGAAGCTCTCCCAACAGACGCTCTGGCGGGATCGGCAAACCGTCCTCTGGGGAGAGGCTCTTAGAGCTGGAACTCCGAATCGATCTCCTCATGGCGGATCTCATCGACCGGCTCCTGCTTGCCCCAGCCGGCATAGAGGCGATCGGGGAAGTTGAACACCAGGGCGTCGGCGCTGCCGATATTGCGGTAGGCGTGCACCACGCCGGGCGGAACGATCAGGAAGATCGGCGCCTCTTCACCGGTAGACAGCACCCATTTACACGGCGCATGTCCCGGTCGGTTCTCCCACAAGGTGACTTCGTAGTGGCCTGACAGAAAGGCGAAGCCATCGGTCTGATCCCGATGCTCATGCGGACCGCGCGCGATACCGGGGCGGGTCATGGAGATATACCCCATCGTCGGGCGGTAGTTCTCCGGCAACTCGTCCTCGCGAAAAAGCTCGGTGAGCCAGCCGCGTCGGTCGTCGAAACGCGTGAGGGAGCGAACGATCACCCCCGGAATGTTAACTTCATGCTCTGTTGCACTCATGCCTTCTCAAAATCCTTTTTCCCGGGATTGAAATCCCGTGCTGATATGGGAAGTCCACCTGCGTGGACGCCAATGCAGGGAGTGCCCGAAGGGCCTCCTGCGCATTTCAATGCGGGACTTCACTCCCGGGGAGGAACTACAGGTCTTGGCCCAGATAGGGGCCGTAGAAGCGATGGAGGAACTCCTGGTAGCCGGGCTGGGCGACGATCTCCCGCCACCAGCCCTGATTCTCCTGATACCAATGTATCGTCCGCTCCAGAGCCTCTTCGAAGGCGTATTGCGGTTTCCAGCCCAGCGCCAGCAGCTTGGCCGCATCGATGCCGTAGCGCTTGTCGTGCGCGCCGCCGCGAGGATCTTCGATCTTTTTGACCAGCGAGGCGGGCTTGTCCAGCAGGCGCAGCAGCCGCTCGACGATCTCCAGATTGTTCAGTTCTCCGTCCGAGCCGACATTGTAGGCCTCGCCCAGCACGCCATGATGGAGCACATGATCGATCCCCGAGCAGTGATCCATCACATAGACCCAGTCCCGTACCTGCAAGCCGGTGCCGTAGAGGGGCACTTTCTTATCGTCCATGAGCCGGGAGACGAAGAAGGGGATCAACTTCTCGGGATACTGAAAGGGGCCGAAGTTATTGCCGCAGCGGGTGACGAGGGTCGGGGTGCCGTAGGCGATCCGATGCGCGCGTACCTGCACCTCTCCTCCGGCCTTGCTGGCGGAGTAGGGGGTGTTGGGCATCAGCGGACTCTCTTCGGTAAACAGCCCCTCATCGATGGTGCCGTAGACCTCATCGGTCGAGACATGC
>Ga0070658_10001540_pt1 | contig 19540 bp, 23 predicted proteins | sample KBSC13metaG_FD_64664 | JGI IMG/M metagenome (GOLD analysis project Ga0070658, IMG submission 64664) | Corn rhizosphere microbial communities from Kellogg Biological Station, Michigan, USA - KBS C1-3 metaG | ecosystem: Host-associated > Plants > Roots > Rhizosphere > Soil ...
ACAAGGAGACCTCCCGGGTCCAGGTGGGTGCGTCAGACACACCGACCTCACCGGGAGGTCTCCTTGCTGATCAACCAGCCACGCCGTAAGCGCGGTCAACAACCTGTCTGGTCAGGACACTTAGCCGGAACGTCGAGGTAGTTGTCGGGCTCGTCGAGAAGCAGCACCTCCTCCGGTCCGCGCAACAGTGACTCGAGCACGAGCCGCTTCTGCTCGCCGCCGGACAACGTCCGCACCTCACGCCATCTGGCCCGATCGAATGGGAGGCCAAGAGCTTCCGTGGTGCACACGTCCCAGCGCACCTCCGCGTCGTAGCCACCTGCATCGGACCATTCGGCCAGCGCGTGCGCGTATCGCAGTTGCCTCGGTTCGTCGTCGACGTCCATCAGCGCGAGCTCAGCCGCATCGAGCTCGGCGGCAGCATCCCGGACCCGAGATGACGCCACAGACAGCAACAGGTCACGAACCGTCGACGTGTCGCGCACCGATCCGATGAACTGACGCATGACCCCGAGTCCACCGCTTTGTACGACGGCGCCGTCCTGCGGCGCCACGTCTCCGGTGATGATTCGGAGAAGCGTCGTCTTGCCCGCACCGTTGGCTCCGACGAGCGCGGCCTTGGCGCCTTCGCCGACCCGGAAGGTCACCTCGTCCAGCAGCGGCCGGCCGTCGGGCAGCGTGAAGATGACCCGCTGCACATCGAGATGACCCACGAAGAATCAGTCTCGCTGCTGCGGCGCGATCTCGTCAGGTGCTTTTCGTCGTGTCGTCGGGCGATCGCAGCTTCTTGCGCCGGTCGTACTCGAGCATGAATCCGGGCAGTCCGAAGAACAGCAGGAAGATGCCAATGATCGTCAGCCAGGTAGTGGCGTCGAGGCCGCTGTCCGGCATACGAAACCTCCTCGGGCAAGCGGTGATGTGCAGGACGGTTGACTGCGATCTATGCCACCCGCTCCTCGCGTAGCGGGTTTGGGGCGGAGGTGGAGGTTGTGTGGAGATTCCGCTCGCGGCGTCTTTCGGACGGTCGTCGGCCTAGCGTTGGGACGGAAGTGGAAAGGAGTTGTCCTGCGTCCTCTGCGACCGGCGCTCGACCTGGGCTCCCGTAGCGGCACCGACGTCGCGGTCGTGGACGACAACGGGGCTGTCGTGGCCGCAACGTTCGCGGACCCTCGGCACGCCCGAGGAACCTTCACCCGGCGTACGTCGACGGCGACCCCGTCCGGCTCCGTCAGGTAGTCACGAACCTCTTGTCCAACGCGGTGAAGTTCACCCCGGCCGGCGGACTCGTGACCGTGGCGGCGACCGCCGACGACGAGAGGGCGAACCTCGTCGTCACCGACACCGGCACCGGCATCGACGTCGATGAGCTGCCGCGGGTCTTCGAGCGCTTCTGGCGTAGCAGCCGCAACGCGGTCGACTCACCGGGATCTGGCATCGGGCTGACGATCGTCGCCGACCTGGTCGCGGCCCACCATGGCACCGTCAATGCCGAGAGTGCCCCGGGGGAGGGGACACGCATCAACGTCCGGCTCCCGACCGCGTCGCGCAGCTGATCTCCACGCCTTCTGCACAAGCGACGCATCCGATCTGCATTCCGGCGGCCCAGCCTGGGCGCCTACATCACGGAGATCGGCCATGCGTCGACTCGCCGACCTCAACTCGGGAGTGAGGTGACCACGGGTGTGGTGGATCCTGCCCTGGCTGCTGTTTCTCGGCTGCCTTGCCGTCGTATCCGTGTGCGCCGCCCGGTGGCGGCGGAGCCATCCCGAGTTGCGTCCCGACACTCCGGCATCCGGATGCCACCGCAAGGACTACCGATGAGCGACCAACTACGCGCGGACGACGACGTCCACGTCGTGCGCCTGTCCGACCTCAACCATTTGCGTGGCCGGCACGTCAGCGCCCTCGTCGTCATTGACGCGACCCGCGACGACCCGCCGACCCTTCCCCAGCTGGCACAGATCGTGCTTCTCCGCCGCCGGCTTCGAGGCGCCGGCGGAGACCTCGTGATCGCAGCCAGCCCCGCAACAGCTGCCCTCCTGCGCGGGAGCGGACTGCACTGGACGGTGCCCTGCTGCCTCGACGTCTCCGTCGCGATCGCAGCAGTTCGTCGTGGTCACGCACGCGGTCGCACGCAACAGGAAGCGGGTCTCGCGTCCTGGTGACCAGCAGACAGCAGAGGGTGTTCGACCTACAGGACCTGCTTGCGCAAGCGCTCGCGTCATTGGACGCGGCCGCAGCAAGTGTTGCTCGGCACGATGTCGACGCGGTGATTGACGACCTGTTGGCCGCGAGGCTGCTTCTGACCACGCTGATGCAATCGTCATGATGGGAAGGTGACGGCGACTCAGACAACACGGACGGGCACTGCCCAGGACCCGAAGTGGTGGACGCTCGGAGCGGTCAGTCTCGGCACGTTCATGCTGCTGCTCGACATCACCATCGTGAACGTCGCTCTGCCGAGCATCCAGGGCGACCTGCGCACGACGTTCGCCGATCTCCAGTGGGTCGTCGACGCCTACGCCCTGACCCTTGCCGCGCTGTTGCTGACCGGTGGCGCGCTGGCCGACATGTATGGCCGGCGCCGGCTCTACATGATCGGGCTAGTCGTGTTCACGCTGGCGTCGTTGCTGTGCGGCTTGGCGCAGTCGCCGCTGATGCTGGAGCTCTCCCGCGGGCTGCAAGGCGTCGGCGGGGCGGTCATGTTCGCGGTGTCGCTGGCGCTGCTCGCGCAGGCGTTCCGCGGCAGAGAGCGCGGCATTGCGTTCGGTGTCTGGGGTGCAGTGACCGGTGTTGCCGTCGCCATCGGGCCGCTGCTCGGCGGCGCACTCGTCAGTGGGATCTCCTGGCGTTGGATCTTCTTCGTCAACCTTCCGATCGGCGTCATTGCACTGACCCTCACCGGGCTTCGGGTCGTTGAGTCGCGGGACGAGAACAGCCGGCGGCCCGACTGGTTGGGCTTCGTGTTGTTCTCCGCGGCTCTCGCCTCGCTCATATACGCGCTGATCGAGTCGGGTCGTACGAGCTTCACCGACACGAACGTGCTCGCCTGCTTCGCCGCCGCAGGAGTGCTGCTCGTGGCGTTCCTCATCGCCGAACGCAGCAGCTCACACCCGATGTTCGACCTCGGCCTGTTCCGCCTGCCGACGTTCTCCGGCGGCGCCGTCGCGGCGTTCGGCATCTCGGCCAGCATCTTCTCGATGTTCCTGTATCTCACGATCTACCTGCAGGACGTCCTGCGGTACAGCGCCTTCCAGACCGGCCTGCGGCTGATCGTCGCCTCCGGTGCCATCTTCGTCGTTGCGGCGCCGGCCGGTCGCTTGACCTCACGCGTCCCGATCCGGCTGCTCATCGGTCCGGGACTGCTGCTCGTCGGCGGTGGCTTGCTCTGGATGCGAGGCCTCGATGCGCAGTCGTCGTGGACACATCTCGTTCCAGGGCTAATTCTTTCGGGTGTCGGCGTCGGGTTCATCAACCCAGCCCTGGCCTCGACCGCGGTCGGCGTGGTGCAGCCGCAGCGGGCCGGCATGGCGTCGGGCATCAACTCCACGTTCCGGCAGATCGGGATCGCCACCGGCATCGCGTTGCTCGGCACCCTGTTCGCCAGTCGGCTGCGTGACGCCGTGGAGGTCGCCGTACAGGCGCATCCGGTCGGCGTCTCCGCCGCGCAGATCACCAGCGCGCTGCAGAACGGCAAGGCCCAGAGCCTGTTCGCTCAGGTGTCCGCCAAGGGCCGGTCACCGCAGCGGCTCGCAGCGCTGCAGCAGATCACCCGCGGCAGCTTCACGACGGCGCTCGATCACATCTTGCTGGTGGGGGCCGTCATCGCGTTCGTGTGCGGGGTGCTGGCGTTCGTCCTGATCCGGCAAAAGGACTTCGTCCAGTACACCGCCACAGACGCGCCCGCGATGGGCTAGCGATCTCGGCGGACGGAATGGCGAGCTGAGCCGGCTATAACCGGCTCAGACCGCCATACAAGCGTTCTTGCGGCTGGATTTCAGGCGGCGTTGACGCCGAGTGTTCGCGCGGTCGGCGACGTCTCGACCGCGTCACGCTCCGGGAACGTGCGCAGGATGTGGTCGGCCACGTGGACGGTCACGCCGTACCAGTAGTTCTCGTTCTTGTAGTGGTGCAGCCGGTGCGCGCGCCAGATGTAGCGGTAGTACCAGGTCTTCGGCGTGTAGGTGGAGTGGATGAGGAAGTGCGTCCACTCATAGGTCAGCAGCATCGCGTACGACGTCACCAGCCCGGTGAGTGCATCGGGCAGGGTGGGCGCAGCGAAGTAGAACACCGGCAGCGCAAAGACGACCAGCCGGATCACCACGCCCTTCGGGATCAGAACGTGCTCGATCACCTTCGGGTCCTGATGGTGCCAGCGATGCCGTTTGGCGACGTACAGGTCAACCGTGCGTCCGCCGATCCTGACCGGGCGCAGGTGCAGCACGGTGATGTGCGTGACCCACTCGGTGAACGGCTCGAGCAGCAGGATCGCGCCTGCGACCTCGAGGTCGCTCCAGCCCCAGCCGCCAATGGTCAGCCGTACGACGGACGCGGCGATGAGCATCGCCGCGATGACTCGCGGGTTCAGGTAACCGACGAAGATGCGAAACGCGGTGCCGAGCGACAGACCGGGCGACGTGTACTCGCGGCGCTGCTCACCGGCTCGGCGCGGGACGTCGGTCGCGGCAGTGGCGGTCATCGAGATGATGTAACCGCCGGTAACCCTGTTTGGCAAGCGAGGTCGGGCGGGCCGTCCGGACCGGGATCACGCGATCCAGACGGAGACGTGCGCCGGCTCCATCGTGTTCTGGACGGTGTTCGCCAGCTCGCCGCGCACCGTCTCGAGCGAAACCGCATCGCGCACGTGCGCCGCGAACGCATCCACCACGCGTCCGACGTCATAGCGGGCGCGGTTGAAGCGACGGTCGACAGTGCGCTGCACGCGAAGGCGCAGCGGGTTGAACAGCGCCGCCGCCGCGAGAGTCGCCGCGGCGACACCCAACGACGTCTTCACGCTCAACTCCTTGGTCGCGAGGGTGACCAGCCCGACGTAGACGCCGGCGAGGAGGGCGGTGAGGACGGCGTAGGACACGGTCCGGCTGACGAGGCGGTCGATGTCGTAGAGGTGGTGACGGAACACCGCCGTCGTGATCGCCGCTCCGGTGCCACTGATGCCGATCGTGAGTGCTGCCAAGGACAACACGCCGCCTGCTGACGTATCCGTGCCTGCGATCAGCGCTGCAGCGAAAACGGCGACCGCCGACAGCACGGTGAAGGCGACCCACTTGCGCTGGAGCCGCTCGATGCCGCGTGACCGCCAGTAGCGCACGGCTGACCACACCACGGCTGCGATCCCGCTCAGCACCAGCGCCAGCGTCAGCACCGGGACCAGGCCCTGCAGTCGCTCGCCCACCGTCCAACGGAACGGATTGGGCACCGAGCGGTCGTTGCCGGGCACGCTCAGCCGGGCGCGGGTGGCCATCAGGAACACGAGCAGGACGAGGTCAACCGCCAGCGCCCATGCCACGATCCGCCACCGTCGGGTGAACCGTCCCTGCGGGAACAGCAGCGGCACCATGATGATCAGCAGGTATGCCGGTGCGTAGACCCAGTTGTTGATGTTCAGCGCGATCTGTGTCAACGCCGAGTGATGGTGCGTCGCCAGATAGTTGTGTGTCACCAGGGCGCGGCTCGTGTCGCCGATCCCCAGGGCGACGCCGGTGCCGACCATTGCCAGCCCCACATGGTTCTGCGGTCGCCGCGAGACGATCACCGCGCCGGCGATCGGGAACCCGCACCAGGCGACTGCCCAGCCCAGGCCTTCCCAGTCCACGCCGCTGTTTCCAACGAACGCCTGGCCGAACAGCCCGGCGAGGCTCAACACGCACACGGCCCACGCAGCGACCGCCATGGCCGAACGGCCGCGAACCTTCACCGACTCATGTTCGGCCACAGGCGTTACGAAAACGTCCCTTTCGCCAATTCGGCCGCAACTGTCTCCTTGACTTGTCAGGCTGCGCCTGTCATCTTCTCGTCAGGCATTGCCTGACGGCCGGTTCTGGCAGGGAGGCGCTGTGGTCCCGACGTTGGAGTCCACGATCCGATGCTCGTTCTGCGCGAAGGACGAGAAGCAGGTTGCGCAGATGATCGCCGGACCCGGGGTCTACGTCTGCAACGAGTGCGTGTCGCTGTGCAACGAGATCATCGCTACCGCGAAGTCGGCCGCGGGCAAAGAGCAGCCGACGATTCCGTACTGGCAGTCGATGTCCGACGACGAGCTTCTCGCGCACCTGCCGCGCGTGGCGTCGGTGGCGACACAGGTCGAGGACAACCTGCGGATCTGGGTGCAACGTCTGCGCGACCGCGGCATCAGCTGGGCCAGGATCGGGCAGGCGCTCAGCATGACGCGTCAGTCCGCGTGGGAAAGGTTCTCCGCCGACGGCTGAAGTCGTGAGCTCACTCGAGGTGGACCAGCACTGCGGTCGGGCCTCTGAACTCGTATCCAGGCACCACCGGCATCTCGGCCAGGCGCATGGCCGGCGCGACGTCGAGCAGGTGAAGAAGTGTCGACTTCGTGAGGATGCGGGCCGCGGCTGCTCCCACGCACGCGTGCGCTCCACTGCCATAGGCGAGGTGCGGACCTTCGCGCCGGTCGACGTCGAATCTCTCGGGCAGCGTCCAGTGTCGTTCGTCCCGATTCGCAGAGGCGAGCACCCCGGCGACCGTTGATCCGGCGGCAATCGTCACGCCGGACAGTTCGACGTCGCGAGTAGCGACGCGGGTGACGGTGCCGACCGGCGATCCCCATCGCGCGGCTTCCTCGACCGCGGCTGCGACCGCTGTGTCCTGCGCAGGTGCGGCGCGAAGCGCTCCCCACGATTCTCCCTCGTCGAGCAACCCGATGAGGGCTAGCCCGAGAAGGTCGCGCGGCTCCTGGAGGCCGCCGATGAGGAACAGTCCGATCGCGCCGAGCAGGTCGCTGCGGGGGAGGTCGGCGAACTCCGAGAGCAGGGTCCCGGGTTGCGGCGACGAACGCATTGTGATCTCGGCGACGTCCCGGATTTCCGCCATGACGCCTGACGCCGCGGCGTCCTTCTCTTCGTCGCACTCGAAGTTGGCGGCGCCGGCGGCGATGGTCTTGAACCAGCGCCGGAAGTCATCGTCCGCAACCGCGTCGAGTCCGATGATGCCGCGTAGCAGGCCGATGGCGAGTGGCTCTGCCAGCGTGGTCATGAGGTCGACGGGTGCTTCACGGGGCAGCGCGTCCACGAGGGCGCTGACGCGCGCTTCGATCCATGTGGCGTGGCTGGTGGCGAGAGTCGTCGGCTGCAGCAGGGGAGTGGCGATCGAGCGAAGCCTTCGGTGCCGCTCGCCGTCGGCGTACATGAAGTTGGGTCCGATGGTCCGCGCGAGCGGCGCGTCGACGGCCGCGCTGAAGGCAGCAGCGTCGCGAGCCACGCGCTTGACGTCGTCGAACCGCGTGACGGCCACGACCTTCAGCGGCTCCAGCATCGCGACCGGCGCGTTCCGGCGAAGCTCGGTCCAGACGCTCATCGGGTCGATCTCGAGGGCGGCCGGGTCGACGTGGACGACCGGCGCCTGTCGCCCCGAACAAGCCTGCACGGCGCAATTGTGCGGCTGATCCAACGATCATGGGCGGGCGCGCCCCTACAGTTCGGATCGATGAATTTCCGGACAGGCATGCTTGCCGTTGCCCTCGTGGCTGTCGCCGGTTGCGGCAGCACGGTGGCGAATACGACGCTCGCGCAAAGCGGCGCGCTAGGCGGGCCTACCAGCAGCAGCGGCTCACCCGGCACAGTAGTGCCCGGCAGCGGCTCGACCGGGCCGTCCGGGATCAGCGCCAGCGCCGCCGGCCCGGGCGGATCAAACGCCCTCTCCGGCCCTGGCACGGGCGGATCCAGCGTCGCCGCCGGCGCCGGTGCGAGCGGCGCATCGGCGGCTCAGGGCTTGACGGCACGCACCATCAACATCGGGATCGGTTACGTGACCAACGGCGACGCGGCCAACGCGGCGATCGGCGCGACCGGCATCAGCCAGGGCGATCCGAAGGGTGAATCGCAGGCAGTCATCAACTACATCAACAGCCACGGTGGCGTGGCCGGCGGGCGCAAGATCGTGCCGGTCTGGCAGCCCTACAGCGCCACGTCGACCGGGAGCACGGCCTCGCAGGACGAGGCAGCCTGTGCCAACTACACGCAGGACCACCACGTCTACGCCGTCGCCGACTCCGGCCTGACCGACACGTTGCCGCAGTGCCTGCTGAAGGCCGGCGTCTTCATGGCCAACTCCGGCGACATCATCAGTCATGACAACGGCTTCTTCCATCGCTATCCCAACTACGTCGACGTCGGGACGTTGAGCCAGGACCGCTTCATGAGTGAGGAGATCCCGGTCTTCCAACGGCGCAACTGGTTCAGTTCCTGGAACACGACGACTGGGCAAGCTGCACCGACCGGCACGGCGAAGATCGGCGTACTCACCGTCAACGGTTCCTACTGGACCCGGCCGGTGGACAAGGTTCTTCTGCCCACCCTCGCCAAGGCCGGCCACCCGGTGGCGTCGCGGGACGTCTTCCGGGTGACGGACCCCCAGACCACGGCACAGGAGACTCAGACCGTCAGTGACATCCAGGGCGCTGTTCTTCGCTTCCGCAGTGACGGCGTCACCCACGTCATCTTCACCGACCCCAGCGGGCTGCTGACGCTGATCTTCAGCCGCAACGCGGGCAGCCAGCACTACTACCCGCGCTACGGCGTCTCCAGCGGCAGCGGGATGGAAGCACTCGTGACGGCCGGCGACCTCGACCCGAGCACCCTCAACGGTGCGATCGGGCTCGGCTGGGATCCGAGTCTCGATCTGACCCCCGCGATGTCGGCGCACTACACGACCGCGGCAACGGCGACGTGCCTGCGGGTCATGAAAGCGGGCGGCTACACGTTCCCCGACGTCAACTCGCAGGGCATCGCGCTGTCCATCTGCGACCAGCTGTTCCTGCTCGCCGACGTCATCAACCGCGCAGCTCCCACCTTCACCCTCAACAGCGCACTCAACGCCGTCGCCGCGATCGGCTCGAGCTTCCAGGCCGCGGGCGACCCGATGTCGTTCCTGTCCGCCACCCGGCACGACGCCCTCCAGGAGGGCTGGGACATGGTCTGGGACAACGGCTGCAGCTGCGCCAAGTACGTCGGCAACGGTTACCAGATTCCCGACGTCAACGACTGACCCTCCGCCGACTGTCCCGTCGCCGTCGCCACGATCGTCACCGCCTGCCGTCCCGCACCGGCCGTGCCGCCTCGAGTGAAGCCTGCGTAGATGCGGCTAAATCAGCGTCGATCTGGCGCGGATGCCAGAGTTGTCCCGCCTGACAGCGTCCTCATCTGCGGATACAGTCCGTGTCTGTGCGCAGCTACCGGCTCAAGGAGGTCGCGCAGCTCCTCGGGGTGAGCGACGACACCGTGCGGCGGTGGGCGGAGCGAGGCAGGTTCACCACTGTCATCGACGGCGCCGGCCACCGGGTGGTCGAGGGTCCGGAACTCGCGCGGTTCGCCCAGGAGGTGGCCGCGGCCGCGGACTCGCCTACCGCCGCCGGCGCGACATCGGCTCGGAACCGGATGGTGGGACTGGTCACGCGCGTCGTCCGCGACACCGTGATGGCGCAGGTGGAGATGCAGGCCGGTCCCTATCGCCTGGTGTCGCTGATGAGCCGGGAGGCCGCAGACGATCTGGCCCTCGAGCCGGGGGTCCTTGCCGCCGCGGTGGTGAAGTCCACGAACGTGGTCGTCGAGACCGTCGACCGCCACTGAATAACCGGGAGGGTGCGGTGCAGGTGCACGAGGCGGTGGGCGGCGTTGCTCTGGCAGCGGCGCTTGCGGCCGCGGTGGCCGGTTGTGGCGGCTCGTCGTCGGGCGGAACCAAAGCGGCAGGCAGTTCGCCCTCCGCGAGCGCGTTCAGCGGCACTATCAATGTCTTCGCCGCGGCGTCACTGACGGAGGCGTTCTCGACGCTCGGCAGGCAGTTCGAGGATGCGCATCCGGGCGTGAAGGTCGTGTTCAACTTTGCCGCGAGCTCAGCGCTGGCAGAGCAGATCAACCAGGGCGCGCCGGCGGACGTATTCGCGTCCGCGAGCACGAAGAACATGGACCAAGTCGTGTCGGCCGGCGGTGCATCGAACCCGACACCGTTCGTGAAAAACGTGATGGAGATCGCGGTTCCGCCGACGAACCCGGCCCACGTCGCGACGGTGAACGACTTGGCCAATCGCGGCGTCAAGGTCGCCCTGTGCCAGTCGCAGGTCCCGTGCGGCGCGACCGCGGAGCAGGTCTTCACCAAGGCAAAGATCACGGTGAAGCCGGTGACCGAGGAGGCGGACGTGAAGTCGGTGCTGTCCAAGGTCGAACTGGACGAGGTCGACGCGGGCGTCGTCTACGTGACCGACGTACGGTCCGCGGGCACCAAGGTCAAGGGGATCTCTATCGCGTCGAACGTCAACGCCTCGACCACCTACCCGATCGCCGCGCTGACGCACGCGCACAACTCCGCTGCTGCCCAGGCCTTCGTCGCCTATGTCCTGTCTCCGGCCGGGGCTTCGGTGCTGACCGCCGACGGGTTCGAGCAGCCGTAACGACTCGGACCGACCCGTGACGACCATCATTTCTCCGGCGCGGGCTCGTCGCCGCGAGTCGAACGGTCAGGTCATGCCCTGGCCATTGGCTGTGCCGGCCGCGGTAGGTGCGCTCTTCCTGCTCGCGCCGCTGGTGGGTCTCCTCGTGCGCGCGCCCTGGTCCGGACTGCCGAGAATCCTGTCGGACTCCCACGTCCTGTCAGCGCTGCGGCTGTCGCTGATCTGCGCGACCGCTGCGACGGCGATCTCGATCGTGCTCGGCGTGCCGCTGGCCTGGGCGCTCGCCCGGGTCAGGGTGCGCGGAATCAGCGCGCTGCGTGCCCTGGTCACACTGCCGCTCGTCTTGCCCCCGGTGGTCGGCGGTGTCGCCTTGCTGTTCGCGCTCGGCCGCCGCGGTCTGATCGGGCAATACCTCGACCACTGGTTCGGCCTCACACTGCCGTTCACGACTCCGGGCGTGATCGTCGCAGAGACATTCGTGGCGATGCCGTTCCTGATCATCACGGTGGAAGGTGCGTTTCGAGGGGTCGATCGCGGGCTCGAGGAAGCCGCGTCGACATTGGGTGCGTCGCGCCTGACGGTTTTCCGCCGGGTCACCCTCCCGCTGATCGCGCCGTCGCTCGTCGCCGGTTCTGTGCTGTGCTGGGCCCGTGCTCTTGGCGAGTTCGGCGCCACCATCACCTTCGCCGGCAACTTTCCCGGCGTCACGCAGACGATGCCGTTGAACGTCTACCTCGCCCTGGAGAGCGACCCCGAGGCGGCGATCGCCTTGTCGCTCGTGCTCCTTGCCGTGTCCCTGCTGGTGCTCGCCGGACTCCGCGACCGCTGGCTGCGTCCGACCGCTGCGTCGTGACCACGTCGCCGGAGCAGCACACGGAGCCCGAGCTGCTGGCCAAGCCGGATGCGACGACAACGCTGCACCTTGACGGCAACACGCAGCTCGACGACTTCGTGCTGCAGGTCACCCTCGACTTCCGACCTGGCCAGGTTCTCGGCGTGGTCGGCCCCAATGGCGCGGGCAAGACCACGCTGCTGCGCACCATCGCCGGGCTCACTCCGCTCACCGGCGGCACTTTGCGGCTTGGTGACGAGGTGCTGGACGACGCGACCACCGACAGGTTCGTGCCGGTCGAGCAACGCCCGGTCAGTGTCGTGTTCCAGGACTATCGGCTCTTCCCGCACCTGTCGGTCGCCGACAACGTTGCTTTCCCCTTGCGCAGCAGCGCCGTGAAACGCCGCGACGCACGTGCCGCCGCGCGGCAGTGGCTCCAGCGGTTCGACCTGGCCGGCCTCGCCGACCGTCGGCCGCACCAGCTCTCGGGCGGGCAGGCGCAGCGCGTCGCCCTCGCCCGTGCACTCGCCGCCGCGCCGCAGATCCTGCTCCTCGACGAGCCGCTTGCCGCCCTCGACGCCCAAACCCGGCTCGAGGTGCGCGGCGAACTCCGGCAGCACCTCTCCGACTTCGCCGGCGTGTGCCTACTCGTCACCCACGATCCGCTGGAGGCGCTCATCCTGGCCGACCAGCTGCTCGTGCTCGAGGACGGTCGCGCCACCCAGCTCGGCGCGCCCGCCGACGTCGCCCGTCGGCCTGCCACGCCGTACGTCGCCAGCCTGGTCGGCCTGAATCTCTATCGCGGCGTCATCGAAACCGCGGACACCGTCACTCTCGACAACGGCGTCAAGCTCGCTGCCCCTTGCCACGGTCTCGCCGGCGCGGTGCTCGCAACCTTCCGCCCGTCGGCCGCCGCGGTCTACCTCGAACAACCGTTGCACGGCAGCCCCCGCAACACCTGGCCCGGCGTCATCACCAGCGTCGAGCTCCTCGCCGACCGCGTGCGGCTGCAGGTGGACGGGCCGATTTCGGCGTACGTCGACGTCACACCCGCCGCCGTCGCCGACTTGCACCTCACCCACGGGGTCAACGCGTGGATCGCGGTCAAGTCGACGGAGATCGACGTCTACCCGAGCCGAACGCCGTTCAGCAACAGGTGACGTCCTCGCGGGTCTCACTGAAGAAGGTGGGGCTGTCCTCGAGGACGGTGTAGATCTCCCATCGCTCGCCGTTCGGCGCGCCTTCGACCCAGAACTTGTCCTGCTTGGCGTAGCAGCAGGTTGTGCCGCGTTCGTCGACCGAAGCAAGGCCGAGACCGGCGAGGCGGATCTGCTCGGTGTCGACGGCATCGGTCGATTCGACCTCGACCCCGAGATGATTGAGGCTGCCGCCCTGTCCGGGATTCTCCAGCAGGACGAGTTTCAGCGGCGGGTTCGCGACGGAGAAGTTCGCATAGCCCTCCCGCCGCTTTGCCGGTTCAGTGCCGAGCAGCTTCGAGTAGAAGGCGACGGCGTCGTCGATGTCGTCGACGTTGAGTGCGAGTTGGATGCGGGACATGGGCCCAGCCTGCACAACCTCTTTGACGTATGTCAAGAAGGTTGGCAGAATTGTTTCGTGCCTAAGGCCCTGCCCGTCATCGACACTTCCGCGCCGATCTGTTGCTCACCGGTCGCCGCTGCACCCATGAGTGAGGACGATGCACTCGAGGTCGCGCTGCGGCTCAAGGCGCTCGCCGACCCGGTCCGGGTACGGCTGATGTCATTGCTGCTCGCGGCGGACGAAGTGTGCACGTGCGACCTGGCGCCGGCCGTCGGCGTGACCGAGGCCACCGTGAGCCATCACTTGTCGGTGCTGAAGAAAGCCGGGCTGATCGGTGACGGGGATCGCCGTGGCATGAACGTCTACTACCGCGCTCGGCGCGATGCGCTCGTCGCTCTCTGCCGCGTCATCGACCCGGAATGCTGCTGATGCGCCGAGCTTCGCCGGTCAGGGGCCGGGCTTCGCTGTTGGTCTGCCAGGCGTTCGCCGAGTTCCTCGGCAGCGCCGGCCTGGTCGCCGTCGTCATCGGCTCCGGCATCGCCGCGCAGCGGCTGTCGCCCGCTGACACGGGACTGCAGTTGCTGGAGAACGCTCTCGCGACCGGCGCCGGACTCGCCGCCTTGATCCTGGCCTTCGGTCCGGCGTCCGGTGGGCACTTCAACCCGGTCGTGAGCCTCGCGGACCGTGTGTTCGGTGGGATCACCAACCGGCAGCTTGCGGCCTACCTCCCCGCGCAGCTTGCCGGCGGTGTCGTCGGCGCCGTCGCGGCGAACCTCATGTTCAGCCTCCGCGCCGTCAGCATCTCCACGCACCATCGGTCCTCGGGTGGCCTTTGGCTGTCCGAGGTGCTGGCGACCTTGGGCTTGGTCGTGCTCATCTTCGGGCTGGTGCGTTCGGGGCGCGGCGCGGCAGCGCCGTTCGCGGTCGGGGCATACATCACCGCGGCGTACTGGTGGTCGTCGTCGACGAGCTTTGCCAACCCGATGATCGACGTCGCGCGCATGCTGTCCAACACCTTCGCGGGAATTGCGCCTGACAGCGTGCCCATGTTCGTCCTGATGCAACTTCTCGGCGGGGCAGTCGCCGTGGTCGTTGTCTCTGTCCTGTATCCGACGGTCAAGGCGACGGCCGCCGATGTCGTCGTACCGCATCCGCAGCCCGAACCGGTGAAAGAGCTCGCATGAGCAAACCGACCATCTTGTTCGCCTGCATCCACAACTCCGGCCGGTCGGTTGCGGCACAGATGCTCGCTCGCCATTACGGCGGTGACGCCGTCGACGTCCGCTCGGCCGGATCCGAGCCGGGAAGCGGCGTCAACCCGGTCGTCGCCGAGGTGCTCGCCGAACGCGGGCTGCTGGTCGACGACTACGAGCCGAGGAAGCTCGACCGCGACCTCGTCGAGGCCAGCGACGTCGTCATCACCATGGGCTGCGGCGAGACCTGCCCTGTGTTCCCCGGGAAGCGCTACGAGGACTGGCCGGTCGACGACCCTGCCGGGCAGGACATCGACACGGTTCGTCGCATCGTCGCCGACGTCGACGGACGGGTGCGCGAGTTGCTCCGCTCGTTGACGCTCGCCACCTGACAGCAACCGGGCAAAGGCGCAGACTGGCCTCTTACCGAAGCTGCGGAGGTCCGGATGTCCGATTCGGTGCGCCTGATCACGGGCGACGAGGCATATCAGGAAGCCATGCGCGTCACGGACGCCGCGCATGCCGAGGCGCTCAACGCGGCGACGACCGCGGCGGACCTCGAGCTGCGCCGCGCTGAGGCGATCAAGGCGGCGACGGTCGCGCGCGCGGAGAGCCTGCGCGCTGCGACGTTGTCGCGGGCGGACACGCTGAAACGGATCACCGACGAACACGACGAACGGCTACGCCACGCCGAGGAATCGCGCGCCCAGACCCAGCGGGCGGCCGAGGAGGCGTACGCCGCAGCGTTGCGCGAGGCTGAACTGACCGGCAAGCGGCGTGTGGACCAGGCCTACGAGGCGGAAGTCGCCGCTGCTGCGGCCGCCTACGACGAGGCGCTGCGCGCGGCCGAGGCAGTTGCCGAGAGTGCCCGCGCGCGGGCCGAGGCGATCCGCGAGGCCGGAGTTGCGCGGGCCGAGGCCATCCGCCAGGCGGGGCTGACTCGGGCCGACGTCCTCCGCGGCTCGGCTGTCGCCCACGACCGGGCCCTGCATGACGCTGCGCAACAGCGTGCGCGCGATCTCGCCGACCTCTCCAGCGCCCACGCCGATTCGTTGCGTGAGGCGACGGCCGCCTACGAACGTTCCCTGCGCGACGCCGAGCTCGACTCGGGCAGGGCAGCAGCCTCGGACGAGCCGTCGCAGGCGGCGGAGGCTGAGCCTGAGCACGCGGCTGAGCCGCCTCGACTCGTCGTGATCGACGACGTCGATGATCCCGACATCGCCGCCAACTGACATCGGGATGAAGCCGTCGGGCACGATAGGCGGCTGTGACCTCGGCGATAGACGCTGATCAGCTGCAACGGCTGGATGCGTGGCATGTGTGGCATCCGTATGCGCCGATGCCGTCGGCGTCACCGCCGTACGTCGTCGAGAGCGCGCACGGTGTCCGGCTGCGGCTTGCCGATGGTCGTGAACTGGTGGATGCGATGTCGAGCTGGTGGGCCGCCATTCACGGCTACCGTCACCCGGCCCTCGACGCCGCGGTGGTCGATCAGCTCGGTCGCATGTCGCACGTCATGTTCGGAGGGTTGACGCACGAACCGGCAGTGCGGCTGGCCGAGCGGCTGGTCTCGATGACGCCGGCGGGGCTCGAGCACGTCTTCTTCTGCGACTCCGGGTCGGTCGCTGTCGAGGTTGCCGTCAAGATGGCGGTGCAGCGCTGGCACGCCGCAGGCCAACCCGCGAAGTCGCGACTGCTCACCGTGCGCGGCGGCTACCACGGCGACACGTTCATGGCGATGTCGGTGTGCGACCCGGTGGGCGGGATGCACTCGCTGTTCGCGAACGTGGTTGCCCAGCAGGTGTTCGCCGACCGGCCGCCGGGAGGCTTCGACGCGCCGCTCGACGGCACCTGGGTGGCTGAGCTCGAGCTGCTGGTGAAGAGCAACGCCGACGAGCTCGCGGCCGTCGTCGTCGAGCCGGTTGTGCAAGGCGCCGGCGGCATGCACTTCTACAGCCCGGACTGCCTGCGGGTGCTGCGCGAGTTGTGCGACCGCTACGACGTGCTGCTCGTTCTCGACGAGATCGCGACGGGGTTCGGTCGGACCGGCCGGCTGTTCGCGGCCGAGCACGCCGGTGTCACGGCAGACATCATGTGCGTCGGCAAGGCGCTGACCGGCGGCTACCTGTCGATGGCGGCGACGCTGTGCACCACAGAAGTCGCGGCCGCGATCAGCTCGGGCGCGGGTGGCGCGTTGATGCACGGTCCGACGTTCATGGGCAATCCGCTCGCGGCGGCGACGGCATTGGCGAGCCTGGACCTGTTGCTCAACCAAAACTGGCAACACGAAGTGCAGCGCATCGAGACCGGCTTGTGTGCGGGTCTGTCGTCCCTGCGAGACAACAGTCGCGTGAGCGATGTCCGCATGCTGGGCGCGATCGGTGTCGTCCAGATGGACGGGGCCGTCGACATCGCAGCCGCCACCAGGGCCGCCGTTGCCCAAGGCGTTTGGCTGCGCCCGTTCCGCGACCTGATCTACACGATGCCGCCCTACGTCTGCACCGATGACGACGTGGCGCAGATCTGCGCGGGCATTGCGGCCGCCGTGGAAACGTGCAGCTGATGTCGGCGTACGACGACTGGCTCGCGCGAGCCGCCCGGGCGCGTCACGACGGAGGGTTGGAGCGGCGCCTGCGTCCCCGAGCCGCCACGGTGCCGCTCGACCTCGCCGGAAACGACTACCTCGGACTGGCGCGCGATCCGCGTGTCATCGCCGGGGCTACCGAGGCCGCTCAGGTCTGGGGCGCGGGGGCGACCGGATCGCGCCTTGTCTCGGGCACCACCGAACTGCACGCGCGGCTCGAGGCGGAGCTCGCGTCGTTCCTGATCGCCGACGCCGCTCTCGTCTTTTCCTCTGGCTATGCAGCGAACCTTGCGGTGCTGCAAGCACTGACCGACGACGACACCCTGATCGTCTCCGACGCGGGCAACCACGCCTCCCTCATCGACGGCTGCCGGCTGTCTTCTGCCAGGGTCAGGGTGGCGCCGCACGCGCAACCAGATGCGGTCGACGCGCTGCTGTCGGCGCGCACCCAGACCCGCGCACTCGTGGTCACCGATTCGGTCTTCAGTGTCGACGGTGACAGAGCGCCACTTGCCGAGCTGCACGACGTCTGCCGGCGTCATGATGCGCTGCTCGTCGTCGACGAGGCGCACGCGCTCGGCGTCGTCGGCGCGGGCGGGCGCGGCGCAGTCGAGGCCGAAGGACTCGCCGGTGCGCCGGACGTCATTCGGACCGTGACCCTGTCGAAGGCACTCGGCAGCCAAGGTGGCGCGGTGCTCGCCACCCGGCCGGTCGTCGATCATCTCGTCAACTCGGCGCGGACGTTCATCTTCGACACCGGTCTCGCCCCGGCGTGCGTCGGGGCCGCCTCGTCCGCGCTCTCGATTCTGCGCGATGCACCGTCGTTAGCGGATGCTGTGCGTCGACGCGGGGGCGAGCTGGCTGCCGGCGTCGGCGCGCCGCCGCCGGAAGCGGCAGTGGTCTCGGTCGTGCTCGGCGATCCCGGTGCAGCAGTAGCCGCGGCGCAACGCTGCGAAGCGGCCGGTGTCTCGGTCGGCTGTTTCCGTCCGCCGTCGGTGCCAGCGGGAACCAGCCGGTTGCGGCTCACCGCACGCGCAGACCTCACGCCCGACGACATCGCTCGCGCCACCGAGGTCGTATTGAGCGCTGTGAAGGTCTCGGCGTGAACTGCCTCGTCGTCACCGGCACCAACACCGACATCGGCAAGACGATCGTCACCGCGGCGATCGCCGCGCTCGCTGCCGACGACGGCCTGCGCGTTGCGGTTGTAAAGCCGGCGCAGACCGGCGTCGCCGAGGCAGAGGCCGGCGACGTCGACGTCGTACGCCGACTCAGCGGCGTCACCGACGTGCACGAGCTTGTCCGCTACCCCGAGCCCCTCGCGCCCGCGACCGCGGCGCGACGGGCGGGCGTCGTTCCACTCTCGGTCGCAGAGATGGCAGACCGGATACGTGAGCTCGCCGACCGTGACCTCGTCATCGTCGAAGGCGCCGGAGGTCTGCTCGTTCAACTGGACGACAAGGGCGGCACGCTCGCGGACCTTGCGCGCTTGCTTGACTCGCCGGTGCTCGTCGTGGCCGCGCCCGGGCTCGGCACGCTGAATGCGATCGCGCTGACCTGTGAGGCGATCCGCCGCCGCGACCTCGTCTGCCAGGGCGTGGTCTTCGGTTCCTGGCCGGAGCATGCCGACCTCGCGATGAACGAGAACGTCAACGATGTCGCCGACTACGCGCACGCGCCACTGCTCGGGGCGCTTCCCGAGGGGGCCGGTCGTCTCGACCCCTGCGCCTTCCGGGACGTCGCCCGCGCGTCTTTGCGGATACCGTCCTGACTGTGGTCGACGTCATCGATGACCTTGCGGCCGAGCAGCAGCGGCTCGAGGACCTTCTCGCCGCGCTCGACGACGATGCGTGGTCCGCGCCGTCGGCGGCTGCCGGCTGGTCGATCGCCGACGTCGTGCTGCATCTGGCGCAGACCGAAGAGGCTGTCGTGTTCTCGGTCGGCAATGCAGGCACACCGCAGATGTGGCAGCGCGGCGGGGAGACGGTGGACGGCGCGGCCGAGGCCGCCGTGCGTGCCGAACGTGCATCGGGGCAGTCGGTGTTCGAGCGCTGGAAGGCCGCCCGCCGCGCTGCGCTCGAGGCGCTGCGATCTGCGGACCCGCACCAGCGCGTCCCGTGGGTGGCGTCGACGTTGACATCGACGGCATTGGCGACGACACGCCTGGCGGAGCACTGGGCACACGGCCTCGACATCACCGACGCGCTCGGGTTGCCGTTCCCCGACACTGACCGACTCCGGCACATCGCCTGGCTCGGGCACCGCACGCTGCCCTACGCCTACCAGGTCGCCGGACGGGAACCGCATGACATCTACTGCGAGCTCACCGGCCCTGGTGGCGAGACCTGGTGCTACGGCCCGGAGTCGGCCGACTCGGTCATCCGGGGCTCGGCCGGCGAGTTCTGCCGTGTCGGCGCGCATCGCCTGCCGCCGGACCGGACGTCACTGACGACCGAAGGCCCGCACGCAGCGGAAGCACTTCGGGTGCTGCGCAACTACGCCGACTGAACCCTCCGACGCCGTCGGGCTCACTTCGTCGAGTTCGACGAATTGGCTGTAACTGGCGCGTTTTTGCAGCCATTTCGTGAAGGTCGGCGAGCAAGCCGCCGCGGGCGGACCGTCGCCCCCGCCGAGTTGCGTCCAGGGAAGTGGTGTTTGATTCCTCGCTCGTGCGTGGCGTCGTGAACTGAGACGGCCACCGCGTGATCCTCAACGAGTTCCTGCGAAAGATCTCGAGCGAGGAGAAGCAC
>Ga0070658_10001541_pt1 | contig 19533 bp, 17 predicted proteins | sample KBSC13metaG_FD_64664 | JGI IMG/M metagenome (GOLD analysis project Ga0070658, IMG submission 64664) | Corn rhizosphere microbial communities from Kellogg Biological Station, Michigan, USA - KBS C1-3 metaG | ecosystem: Host-associated > Plants > Roots > Rhizosphere > Soil ...
GACAATCTGGCGGACGCGCTGCTGGTTCGCGAAGCTCTGCGGGCGGAGAAGCTGCCGGTGGAAGTGTATGCCGCCGTCGACGGAGAGCAGGCGATTTCGTTCATTGAAAGAGCCGAGCGCGGCGGCGAGGCTCCGGCGCCAGACGTGGTGATTCTCGATATCAATCTGCCGCGCATCGACGGCTTCGAAGTGCTGCGGCGAATCCGTGCGAGCGTACGATTCGAAAAACTGCCCGTGATGGTGGTCACATCGTCCGATTCGCCGGGAGACCGCAGCGAAAGCGCCAGAATAGCCAACGGCTATTTCCGGAAGTGTCCGGATTATGACGAGTTTCTGAAAATTGGTCCGGCGATCCGCGCGATGCTGGAAAAAAACAACCTGCTCTGATTGCGTTTCCGCGCTTGCCACCGGGGCGGGAACGGAGTAACGTGAACTCGTCCGTCAAACTCGTCCGATAAAGGGAGGCAGGAATGCTGCTGAGTGATACGATTCACTCCGTTCTCGCGAACAAGGGATGGGGAGTGTTTTCCGTGGCTCCGGAAGTGACCGTTTACAGCGCCGTCCAACAGATGGCTGACCGTGACATCGGCGCGCTCGCCGTGATGGGGCCGGAGAGACTGCTGGGGATTTTTTCGGAGCGCGATTACGCGCGTAAAATCATTCTGCTGGGCCGCTCGTCGAAAGACACGACCGTGGGCGAGGTGATGTCCTACCCGGCCAACACCGTAACCCCGGAGGACACCGTGGAGGATTGCCTTCGCACAATGACCACCTACCGGCTGCGGCATCTGGTGGTTGTGGAGCAGGGTACCGCGGTCGGCATGGTGTCGATCGGGGATTTGATGAAGTGGGTGATGTCGGTACAGGAGGACATGATCGGCCACCTGCACACGTATATTTCCGGGAACTACCTGGGGTAGCGAGTATTGCGCGGCTCAGCGCCCTTGAAAACCGGACCGACCAGAGGTTCGGTCAGCGGTCCGCAGGACTGCCCCCCTCACGTTATTTCCAGATTTGGCGCGCCGTATCGGCGACCAGCTTCAGCTTGGCCCATTGCGTTTCCTCCGTCACGGGATTGCCTTCCATGACGGAAGCAAAGCCGCACTGCGGGCTGAGGGCGAGGTTTTCGAGCGGCACATATTTCGACGCTGCTTCGACCCGGGCGATCAGATCCTCCGCCTTTTCGATGGCGGCTTTCTTCGTGCTCACGAGGCCGAGCACTACGGTAACGCCTTTCGGTATGAAACGAAGCGGTTCGAATGAGCCGGAGCGTTCGTCGTCGAATTCGAGCAGGAAGCGGTCGACGCGAAGTCCGGTGAAGAGCTTTTCGGCGATGGCGTCGTAGCCGCCTTGTGCGTACCAGTTGCCGCGATTGTTGCCGCGGCAGAGGTGGAGGGCCAGCGTCGCGCCGGTGTTGCGCGCCGCATCGAAGCAGGCATTATCGGCGGCGATGGCTTCGTCGAGCGCGGCATCGGGATCGACGCCGATTTCCGTGCGGACCCACTCGCGCCATTTCGGATCGATGAAGTACGAGTAGCGAGGCGTATCGATCTGGATGTAATGAACGCCGTCGGCCGCGAGCGCGGCAGCTTCGCCGCTGAGGATGGAGACGATGTCGGCGAGCATCTCCGATCGCGTCGGGTAAACTTTATCGGTCACGCCCTTCTTGAATGAAATATAGGGGAACTGGTTCGGACTGGGGAGCGTGACTTTGACATTCGTCCGGCTGTTGGCGAGCGTGAATGGGGTTTCGAGCGCTGTCAGGCGGCGCCGTTGCTTCAGTCTGGCGGTGACGACGCCCGGGATGTGGCTGGGCGCGGTTGCCGTGGACGAATCCTTCTTCCACGAATAGCCGAGCGCTTCTTCTCCGAGCGCAAAGCCATCCACCGAATCCGTGAAATCGCTCATAAACGTGCTGCGGCGGAATTCACCGTCGGTACTGATGGCGAAGCCGAGATCGGCCTGACGCTGGAGCACTTCAAGGATGGCGCGGTCTTCGAGTTCGCGAAGTCCTGGGTCATTCGCGGCGTGAGCGGCGAGCAGCGCGGTTGGGCGCAAAAAGCTGCCGACGTGGTCGGCTCGATAGGCGTTTTTCATAGTCCGAGCAGTTTCTTTGTGTATTGGATGGAGACTTCGAGATCTTCACGCTGAGTGGCCAGGCGCTGCGCCTGCACTTCCGGGCTCACGGGTCCACGGCCGCGTCCACCGCCGCCGCGCCCCTGTCCTGCCGCAGGCGTTTGCACGCCGGCGGGCGGCGCGCCTTTTTCGGCCAAATCCAGGAAGCGCTGGTATTCCCAGGCGGGAGTTGTCTTGTAAGGCTCCCAGAATTTCGCGTCGTGGATCGCGAACATGCGCGGATTGGGCTGCACGATGACTTCGGCGGAGAGCGCGCGGCCGGGGCAGAGCTCAATGTATTTCCGGATATAGCCGTCGATATCGATATTGCCTTCGCCGGTGCGGCACCAGCGTACGGCCACGCCCGCGGGCGTCATCCAGACATAGGTATCGCGGACGTGGCTGGTCAGAACATAGGGATGCAGCGTTTCGAGCGTGAGGTGGGGGCTTTCGAGCGTCCACATGGGGTTGCCCGAGTCGATGCAGACGCCGACGAAATCCCGGCCTGCGCCTTCGATCAGCGTTTTCAGCTCGCGCGCCTGCATATCGCCGGCGTGATTTTCGATCGCGATTTTGACATTGGCATCCACCGCCTGACCGCGGATATTTTTCAGAACCTTAATGGTGTTCTCGATATGACCTTCGAGCGGAATTTTGCCGTTGCGTTCGGCGGAACTGCCGAGAACGCAGCGAACGATCGGGGAGCCGATGATGGTGGCGGCTTTGATCATGCGCCCGAGCTGTTCTTCCGCAGTGCCCCGTGAAGAGTCGAACATGGTCGACGTCGGGCAGATCGACTTCATGCCGATTTCGAGGTCGATGTTCAGGTTTTTCGCATAGTCGCGGACCTTAGTCAGATTGTCCGGTTCGAGATTCCCGAGAAAACGGATTTCGCTGAAGTGGACGACCTTCACGCCGAGCTTCGAGCAGAAATCGAGTGACTGGAAAGGCGTCCAGTTCTGCGATTGCAGGCTGTAGACATCAACGCCGATCCGTACGGACGGCTTCGCATCCGGTGTTTGCGCGGCAGCGCGGCGCGCAAGAGCCGAAGCGGCTGCGGAAGCGAGCGTGGCGGAAAGAAAATTTCGTCGTTGCATGTTTTAGCCTCCCTACAGGGTATCCAACTCAGGCGAGATGAAAGACCTCTTCAATCCTTTCGAGAGCTTCGTCCGCGCGGCCGTTTTCGTGGACGAAAAACGGCTTCATGTCGCGCTGCCAGCGCTCATTGACGTCGGTTTCCGCCATGCGGCGGCGCGACTCCTCGAAGTTGTCGGTCTCGAGGTAACCGATGAGTAAACCATCGGGGCGCAGGAAGAGCGAGTAGTTGCGCCAGCCGGTTGAGGAGAGCGCGGAGAGCATTTCGGGCCAGACCTGCTGGTGGCGGCGTTTGTATTCATCGAGCATGTCAGGCCGCACGCGGAGAAGAAAGCAGACTCGTTCCATTCTTATTCCATCGGAAGACCAGTATAGTTTTCGGCGAGGCTCGTCATGGCCGCGCGGGAGCTGGTGACGTAATCGAGCTCGGCTAGTTGGCGGCGGTCGTCGAACGGCGTGGCGGAAGGCGAAAGGTGGAGCAGGGAAGTCATCCAGTTGGAAAATCGCTGGGCCTTCCAGACGCGCCGCAGGCACTTTGTGGAATATTCGTTCAATGCGTGCTCGCTGCCGTTGCGGTAGAAATCGGCGAGACCGAGGGAGAGACAGCGAATGTCCGCAACCGCGAGATTGAGGCCTTTTGCACCTGTGGGTGGGACGATGTGCGCGGCGTCTCCGGCGAGAAAAAGACGCCCGTGGCGCATGGGTTCGGCGACGAAGCTGCGCATGCCGGTGACGCCTTTCTGAAAAATTTCGCCCTCATTCGGCTTCCAGCCGTCTGAGGTAGAGAGGCGCGCGTTGAGTTCGCTCCAGATGCGGTCGTCTGGCCAGTTGTGGATGTCTTCATCGGGCGCGCACTGCAGGTAGAGGCGCGTGACTTTCGATGAGCGCATGCTGAAGAGCGCGAAGCCGCGCTCGTGGCGGCTATAGACAAGTTCGTTGCACGAAGGCGCGGCGTGCGCCAGAATGCCGAGCCACCCGTAGGGATATTCGCATTCGAAAGCGGAGAGGGCGGCAGGCGGGACACTGGGGCGGCAGACGCCGTGAAAGCCGTCACAGGCGGCGATGAAATCGCAGCGGACGGCGTGCGGTTCGCCGCCGTACGTGAAGGTGATGCGGGGCGCGGCGCTTTCGAAATCGTGGATCGCGACATGGGACGCTTCGAAGAATAATGGCTGGCCGGTAGCCTGGCGCGCGTGGATCAGATCGGTGACGACTTCGTTTTGTCCGTAGATCGCGATGGCGCGGCCGGTGAGCGCAGCGAAATCAACGCGGTGGCGCACGCCGCCGAAGGCGAGATAGATGCCCTCGTGCCGCATGCCCTGCCGGGCGAGACGGCTGCCGAGACCCGTTTCGTGGAGGAGGTCGACTGTGCCTTGCTCGAGTACTCCCGCACGAACGCGCTCGATAACATATTGCTGCGAGCGGTTCTCGATGACGACTGATTCGATACCTTCGAGATGGAGCAGATGCGCGAGCAGCAGCCCCGCGGGACCGGCGCCGACGATGCCGACCTGTGTTCGGATTTCAGACACGCTCGATGACCATCGCGATTCCCTGGCCGACGCCGATGCACATGGTGCAGAGCGCGTAGCGTCCTTTGGTGCGCTGCAGTTGATAGATGGCCGTCGTGAGCAGACGTGCGCCGCTGGCGCCGAGCGGATGGCCGAGGGCGATGGCGCCGCCCTGCGGATTGACGCGCGGATCGTCGTCTGCAACGTGCAACTGGCGAAGGACCGCGAGACCCTGCGCGGCGAAGGCTTCGTTCAGTTCGATGATGTCGATCTGATCGAGAGTCAGTCCCGCTTTGGCGAGCACGCGCTCGGTAGCGGGAACCGGCCCCATCCCCATCACGCGCGGCGCGACGCCTGTGCTGGCCGACGCGACGAAACGCGCTTTTGGCTGAAGCCTATGGTCGCGCGCCGCTGATTCGGAAGCCAGAAGCAGCGCGCTGGCGCCGTCATTGATGCCCGAAGCGTTACCTGCCGTCACGGTACCGTCAGGCCGCACGACCGGCTTGAGCTTTGCCAGCGCTTCGATTGTGGTCTGGGGGCGGGGATGCTCATCGGTGGTGAGCGTTCCGGCGGGGATGATCTCGTCCGCCATGCGTCCATCGGCGATGGCGGCCGCCGCCTTTCGCTGACTTCGCAGCGCGAATGAATCCTGATCTGTACGGGCGATGCCAAACTCGGCCGCGACGTTTTCGGCGGTCTCCGGCATTGTGTCCGTACCGTACATCTGCTTCATCAGTGGATTGATGAAGCGCCAGCCCATAGTGGTGTCTTCCAGCTTTTGCCCGCGCCCGAATGGCGCGTCGGATTTGCCCATGACGAAAGGGGCGCGCGACATGGATTCCACTCCGCCCGCGATTGCGAAGGAAATCTCGCCGGAGAGGATGGAACGGGCCGCGAGGGAGGCGGCATCGAGGCTCGATCCGCAAAGGCGGTTAATGGTGGTGGCGGGAATGCGTTCGTTGAGGCCTGCAAGGAGGACGGCCATTCGGGCGACGTTGCGGTTGTCTTCGCCCGACTGATTGGCGCAGCCGTAGAAGACATCATCGAGACGCAGCCAGTCGGCGTTCGGGTTGCGCTCGAGGAGGGCGCGAATCGGAATGGCGGCGAGATCGTCTGTCCGGACGGCGGCAAGCCCGCCGCCGTAGCGGCCGACGGGTGTGCGGATGGCATCGCAGAAATAGACCGGTTCCATTGACTCACTATCTTAGCGAAGCCGATTACCGCTCAGGCGTGCGATTATCGCCCGTTGCGTCGGGCGGAAGCCCGGCGGCAGGGCGCCCCACATTGCAGCATAGCTGCAACCATAGCAACTGAAATCAAAGTCTGGTAATACGGCTCAGGGGAGCATCTGGCCGAGGCGGTGCGCGTAGGCGCGAAGTTCGGGCAGGATTCGTCCCGTCAGTTCGGTGCGGGAGAGCCGCGCCGCGTGGACGCCGGTGTTCATGGCGGCCACGATTCGGCCGGACTCCGAGCGCACCGGCACTGCGATCGAGCGAAGTCCGATTTCCAGCTCCTCATCGACCAGCGCGTAGCCCTGATCGCGCGCCGTGTCGATGACCTTCAGGAGAGCCGATTGCGTGGTGAGCGTCTTCGGGGTCATCCGTTTGAGTGCGGCGCTCTTCAGGAACGTCCGCAGGTCGGCGGGGGGAAGCCCTGCAAGCAGAACCCGCCCCATGGACGTGCAAAACGCCGGCAAACGGCTGCCGACCGAAAGATCGACCGCCATCACGCGGTTCGAAGCGGAGCGCGCGACGTAAACGATCTGGTCGCCATCGAGCACGCTGACCGAACAGGATTCATGAATGCGCGAGCTCAGCTGTTCGAGTACGGGAATAGCGAGAGATGTGAGCGATGTCGATGACAGGTAGGAAAAGCCGAGGCGCAGAATGCGCGTGGTCAGCCGGTGTACGGCGCCATCGTGCTGGGCATAGCCGAGTTGTTCGAGCGTGATCAGCAGGCGGCGAACCGCGGCGCGCGAGAGACCGGTGGCGGCGGAGAGTTCGGAGACGGTGCGCCCTCTCGGGCTGTCGTTGAACGCTTCAATGACCTGCAGGCCTCGCGCGAGGGACAGGACGTAATCGGGATCCCCACTCTTTGTCATAGCAATTGGGCCATAGCGATTGACACAACTGGGTTCCATCATCTTACAATTGGCGAATAACGCGCAATCGGACGTTAATCGCACATGGCCATTTTTTCGAATCTCGCGGAGGCAGTCGCAACGAATGTGCGGGACGGCGACTGCGTGGCGCTTGAAGGCTTCACCCATCTGATCCCGTTCGCAGCGGGCCATGAAATCATCCGGCAGCGGCGGCGAGGCCTGACTCTGATTCGAATGACGCCGGATCTGCTCTATGACCAGATGATCGGCGCGGGTTGCGCCGCGAAGCTGATTTTTTCGTGGGGTGGAAATCCGGGCGTCGGTTCGCTGCACCGCTTCCGTGACGCCGTGGAGCGCGGTTGGCCCTGCCCGCTCGAAATCGAAGAACACAGCCACGCTGCGATGGCGAACGCATGGGCGGCCGGAGCTTCGGGGCTGCCGTTCGCGGTATTCCGGGGCTACATCGGCGTCGATCTGCCGGGGGTGAACGCGAACATCCGGTTTATCGATTGTCCGTTCACCGGCGAAAAGCTGGCGGCGGCGCCGGCGCTGCGTCCGGACGTCGGCATCATCCACGCCCAGAAGGCGGACGGCGCGGGCAACGTGCTGATCGAAGGCATCGCGGGGGTGCAGAAGGAAGTCGTACTGGCTTCGAAGCGTTCGATCGTGACGGTGGAAGAAATCGTGGAAGACTTCGGCAAGCGCAGTCCGAATGCGGTGATTCTGCCGGCGTGGACGATCACAGCGGTCGTGCGCGCGCCAGGCGGCGCGCGCCCGTCTTACGCGCATGGTTACTATTCCCGCGACAATTCGTTTTACGTGAAGTGGGATGAGATTTCGCGCGATCGGGATACCTTCACGGCCTGGATTCGGGAGAACATCGGTTGAGCCAGCCCTACACCGCAGCCGAAATGATGACTGTCGCGGCGGCGCGCGCTCTCGGCAGCCGCGATATCTGTTTCGTCGGGATCGGTCTTCCGTCCGCGGCGTGCAATCTGGCGCGAATGACGCATGCGCCCGGTCTCACGCTGATCTATGAATCGGGAACGATTGAAACGAAACCCAGAGTTCTGCCGCTTTCGATTGGCGACGGCGAGTTGTGCGAGACCGCGCTGACCACGGTGTCGGTTCCCGAGATGTTCCGCTACTGGCTGCAGGGCGGCCGCATCACGGTCGGTTTTCTGGGCGGCGCACAGGTGGATCGCTTCGGCAATCTGAACAGCACGGTTATTGGAAAGTACGGCAGTCCAAAGGTTCGCCTGCCCGGCGCGGGCGGCGCAACCGAAATCGCCACAAGCTGCGGACGTATCTTCATCGTGATGCGCCAGAGCCCGCGGACATTCGTCAATCGGCTGGATTTCATGACGACGCTTGGGCACGGGCGTACGGGGCGCGAGCGGCGTGAGCTTGGCGTTACGACCGAAGGTCCCGCGCTTCTCGTGACGGATCTGTGTATCATGAAGCCCGGCGAGGAAACGAAGGAGATGGCGGTAGTGAGTCTGCATCCCGGCGTGACGATGGAAGCAGTGCGCGCGGCCACAGGCTGGGAACTCCGCGCGGCGGATACGGTAACGGAGACTGCGCCACCAACGGCCGCCGAACTCGAAGTGCTGCGTGAACTCAACAGAAGGACGGCGGAAGCGCACGGAAGGCAGGTGGCGGAATGAGCCGAATTTATCCCCGGATAGAAACAGGCGCTCAGGCGCGGCTGGATTACCCGCCCTACAAATCGACGCTGCTGCGCGCGCCGAAAAAGCCGCTGATCCAGTTACCGCACACGCTCTCGGAACTCACCGGGCCGGTTTATGGCCACAATCCTATCGGTGAAACCGATAACGATCTCACGCGACAGTGCGCGGGCGAACCGCTCGGCGAGCGAATCATCGTCTCCGGCAAAGTGCTGGATGAAGACGGCCGCCCCATTCGGAACACTCTCATCGAAGTCTGGCAGGCGAACGCGGCGGGCCGGTACCGGCACGAGCGCGACGCGCATCCGGCTCCGCTCGATCCGAACTTCATTGGCGCAGGGCGAACGACGACTGATGATGAAGGCAACTACCGCATCGTGACGATTAAGCCGGGCGCTTATCCCTGGCGGAACCATACGAACGCGTGGCGGCCGGCGCATATCCACTTTTCGCTGTTTGGCCCGGCGTTCGTCACGCGTCTGGTGACGCAGATGTATTTTCCGAATGATCCGCTGATGGCGCGCGATCCGATCAGCCAGTCGATCGGCGATCCGAACGCTGTGCAGCGGCTCGTGTCCAGCTTCGATCTCGATCTGACGGAGCCCGAATGGGCGTTGGGATATCGATTCAATTTCGTGCTGCGCGGCCGCGATGCCACGCCGTTTGAGGGACGGGAATGAGCCGGCTCGCTGCGCTGCCATCGCAAACGGTGGGTCCGTTTTTTCATTTCGCCCTGACGACAAACTCAGCGCTCGGCGTCATGGCCGGCGAGGGCGCGCAAGGCGAACGCATTCGTCTGCGGCTTCGCATGCTCGATGGCGAAGGCGCTCCCGTACCGGACGGTATTTTCGAGCTCTGGCAGGCCGATGCCAACGGCGTCTACCGGCATCCGGGCGATGGCCGCGTCTCCGAATGCGACCAGAGCTTCCACGGCTTCGGCCGCATGCAGACCGACGCGGATGGCGTTGCGATTTTTGAAACCGTGCGGCCGGGACGGGTCGCTGACGATCGCGGCGGATGGCAATCGCCGCATATTAACGTCATCATCTTCGCGCGCGGTCTGTGCAGTCATCTGTTCACGCGCATTTATTTCGACGGTGATCCCTCGCTCGATTCCGATTACGCGTTCAGCGCCGTACCAGTGGATCGCCGCGCCACGCTCCTTGCGCGACGGGGTACAGACCCGGGGCTCTGGACGCACGACATCCGGCTGCAGGGCGCCGACGAAACCGTTTTCTTCGATTTGTAATGGATTCATCAGCCGCGGAACGTGTCAGAATCGATGTCATGGTGCGGGGACTGATCGGGTGTCTGACCACGACGGACGCGCTTGCCGCTCTGTTCAGCGACGACTCCGTGTTGCAGGCCATGCTTGATTTCGAAGCCGCGCTGGCGCGCGCCGAGTCGCGGTGCGGCTTGATTTCCGCTGAAGCGGCCGAAGCGATCGCGGGGGCGTGCGAGTCGCCGCGCTATGACCCCAAGGCGCTGGCGGTTGAGATTCGGCGTCAGGCCGCAATGGCGATTCCCGTAGTCAAGGCGCTGACTGAGAATGTGCGCCAGGTCAGTCCGTTGGCCGCGAGGTTTGTGCATTGGGGCGCCACCACGCAGGACGTGACCGATACCGCGCTTGTGATTCTGCTGGGGCGCGCCCGCGCTGTTCTGGCCGCGGATCACGAACGCGCGCTGAAAACGCTGCGCCGAGTTTCGGACGAGCACGCCAAAACTGTGATGCTCGGGCGCACAATCCTCCAGGCGGCGCCTCCCGTGACGTTCGGCCTGAAGGCCGCAGGCTGGTACGCCGCGCTGCGCCGCGACTGGATTCGGCTCGATGCGGCTTTCGAAGAAGCGCTGGTGCTGGAGTTCGGCGGCGCCAGTGGCACGCTCGCGGCGCTTGCGGAGAAGGGCGGGGAAGTCGCGCGGCTGTTGGGTGAAGAACTGGGGCTTGCCGTTCCCGCAGCCCCGTGGCATACGCATCGCGACCGTCTCGCAGCGGTTGTGGCGGATTGCGGCATCTACACGGCTACTCTCGGTAAGATTGCGCGCGATGCCACGCTGCTGATGCAGCAGGAAGTCGCCGAAGCGGAGGAGGCGGGAGGCGGCGGCTCTTCCGCGATGCCGCATAAGCGAAATCCGTCATCCTTCACGATCGTCCTTGCATGCGCGAACCGCACTCCAGGACTGGTAGCGGACTTTTTGGCAGGTATGGTGCAGGAGCACGAACGGGGCATAGGCGGGCTGCACGCGGAATGGATGACGATTTCGAATGTGGTGGAGGCTACCGGGTCCGCCCTTTCGGCAATGGCTCACGGCATGGATCATCTCGTGGTGCATCCCGAGCGGATGGCCGCGAACATCCGTGCGACAAGGGGTCTGGTGTTCTCCGAGCGAGTGATGATGCAGATAGCCGCCGCTACGGGCCGCGACGCCGCGCATGCGCTGCTCTCGGAAGCCTCGCGCATGGCGGTGGAGCGTGATATTTCGCTTGCGGTGGCGATCAGCCTGATGCCCGACATCGCGGAACTGCTCACCCCCGAACAAATTGCCACGCTCGACAGGCCGGAAGAGTATCTCGGGTCCGCCGAAGAATTCCGCCGCGCTTTACTGGAAGATTAGGCTCGAAGATCAGGAGAGAGAATGCCGTTTGCGAAAGCCGGAGGCGTCCGGCTCTTTTACCGTCTGGATGGAAACGCTGATAAGCCGGTAGTGGCGTTAGTGCACTCGCTCGGTACCGACCACAGCCTTTGGGATCGTCAGGCGGAAGATTTGCTGCCGTACTTTCGCGTGCTGCGGTGCGATGTGCGCGGTCACGGCGCGTCGGAATCGACGCCCGGCGATTATTCCGTAGCGACGCTGGCGGAGGATGTTGTCGCGCTGGCGTCCGCGCTTGGCATCGAGAAGTTCGCCCTCTGCGGACTTTCGCTGGGCGGCATGATCGGACAGTGGCTCGGCGCTAATCAGCCGGAGCGGTTGACCCATCTGGTGCTGGCGAACACGTCCGCAAAGTTTCCGGCTCCGGAAATCATGGAATCGCGCAGGCAGCAGGCGCTCGCGACCGGCATGCAGGCATTCGTGGATTCCGCGATGCAACGCGGCTTTCTGCCGGAATCGCTCGCGGCGAATCCTGCGTTCGTGGCGTCGATGCGAAGTGTTTTTCTTGCCACCGATCCGGTAGGATACGCCGGGTGCTGCGCCGCGATCCGCGATCTCAATCAAATTGAGCTGCTGGAAAAGATTCGCGTCCCTGTGCTGGTGATCGGCGGCGATCGCGATATTTCGACTCCCTGGGAAGGACACGGCGATGTTCTCGCCGCGCGAATTCCTGGGGCGAGGCATGTGGTGTTGCCTGCGGCGCACTTGTCGAATCTGGAACGGCCCCGGTCATTTTCCGCGGCGCTGCTCGGATTCCTGCTCTCTGAACGAAAAGATGGCGCGAGTATTCGGCGCCAGGTACTCGGCGACGAGCATGTGGATCGCGCGGCCGCAACAACCACGGATTTCAATCGCGACTTCCAGGAGATGATCACGAAGTTTGCGTGGGGCACGATCTGGTCGCGTCCGGGTCTCGATCGACGGACGCGGCGGTTGCTGGTGCTGGCAATCACCGCCGCCACCGGGCGATGGGAAGAGTTCCGGCTGCACGTACGAACGGGACTGCGAAAGGAACTCGAACCGTGCGATCTCGAAGAGGTTTTGCTGCAGACCGCCGCGTATGCGGGAGTGCCTGCAGCCAACACCGGATTTCATGTGGCGGGCGAAGAAATGGAGTGATAGTTACTCAAGTTATGTAGAGCCCCGGTATTGAAAATACCTTAATCGCGTTGAAAAATCAGGACTTCCATGGCAGAATGGAAGCTGTGGCAAGGGTCTCCGCCGGTAGGGTCGTTTTCTCGCAAATACCAGCATTCACACTAGTTGCCCTGCTGGCGGCTCCTGGCGCGATCTCGGCTTCCTGGCTGGCCACCGGGCCTTTTGGTGGTGATGCGGATATAGTTCGTACGATTCCACACCTGAAAGGCGAGGTAGTTGCCGCCACCCACAACGGTTTAATCTTTACCTCACACAACGGCGCAGCGTCCTGGAAAAACATGCCGTTCCCCGCGCAATTCTCCGGCGTGCTGCACGCGCTCGAGATCGATCCGAATTCCGCGAATACCTGGTATGCCGGCGTCGAAAGCGAGATCGGCCGCATCTCGGGTGTTTATAAGACGACAGACCGGGGCGCCACGTGGAAGCAGCTTCCGGGCACGGTTGGAATCGGCGTTTGGTCGCTGGCGCTGTTTCCGGGAGATACGTCGGTAATTGCAGCCGGCACGTCGACCGGCGTTTTCATCAGCCATGACGCAGGGGCGACGTGGAAGCACATCACACAGGACAGCGATACCGAGATTCGTCCGGTGGTCTCCCTGGCGTTTCATCCCACGAAAAGCGAAATTCTCTACGCCGGCACAACGCATCTGCCGTGGCGGACGATGGACGGTGGCGCTTCCTGGCAATCGATCCATACGGGGATGATCGACGATTCCGACGTTTTCAGCATTCAGGTGGATGGGAAGAATCCTTCGCACGTGATGGCGAGCGCGTGCAGTGGCGTCTACAACAGCGTGGACGGCGGAAGTAAATGGGCGCATCTTGAAACGCCGCGCGGCGCCTTCCGCACTCACTTTGTGGCGATCGATCCCCGGCACGATGGAGTGGTTTTCGCGGGGACTACCGATGGGCTGCTGAAATCCGTCAATGGCGGCCATGCGTGGCGCAAAGTGAGCCCATACAGCATACATTCGCTGGCGTTCGATCCCGGTCTTGATGGACGTGTGTTTTTTGCCGCCACGGCTGGCGCGTTTCCGGGCGGGCTTCTGGTTTCGAACGACGAAGGCAACACGTTGCGCGAGTCAAACACCGGATTTACGAATCGGAGCTTTACGACGCTTTCCGGTTCCGGGCTGGCGCTCTACTCCAGTAGTGTTTATGAAGCGGGATCAGGCGGTGCATACCGGACGGAAAATCTTGCGGCGCGATGGGACAAAGCGGCGGTTCCCGCCGGAGATCAGCTGGTTCAGATGACGGCTGCGCCGGACGATGCGAAGCGGCTTTACGCGGCCGGTTACCACGGTATTTCAGAATCGAAGGATGGCGGTCTGCACTGGACCTCCCGCCGCATGCCGGAGGGCAGCACCGCGGTCTCCGCACTCCTGCCGCTACCCAAAGGCGTTGTGCTCGCGGCTACGTCCAGTGGCCTGTTTCGCAGCGCGGATGGCTCAACCTGGACGAAGGTTTCGAGCGAGGCCATGCAGCCGGGCACGCTCTCACTGCAGCGATCCGGCAGCGCGGTGGCGGCGCTCACCAGCTCCGGCGCCATTGCCAGCATGGACGACGGCGTTACCTGGAAAACCTGTGGGAGCACCGGGGTTCAGGGTCCGTGGTACGGTTTGGCATTCGATATGCACTCGGGTTCTGTGCTGAATACCGCAAATTCATTCGTGGCTCTGGCTGCGACGCCGGCCGGCTTGTTCCGTTCCACCGACAGTTGTGGGACGTGGACGGCTGTGCATGACGGGCTGGAGCAGCAGACGGTCAGCCTGGTTTTGTTTCACCCCACCCGTCCCGGGGAAGCGCTTGCGTCGCAGGGCGGGAGAGTTTTTGTATCAATTGACGGCGGCCAGCGCTGGCAGCCGCTCGATGATGATACGGCCGGCAATGCCGGTCCGGCATCATTGGTGATTCTTTCCGCGGCTCCGGACACGCTTTTTGCGCTGTTCCCGAGACGGGGTGTGTATTCGACAGGAATCGGGATGTGGACCGCCGCAGCCACGAGTTCAAGTGGCGAGGCCGGTAACGGCATGGCGGCCAGAGCCCGAAGTAATCGATGAGGAAGCTTCAGTTGACAGAGGGAGATAATTTCATGACGATGAGGTCGCAATTTGTCCGGCGAAGCCGGCAAGTTTTGTTGTGCGGCGCCGTAGTTCTCGGACTGACGGGAAGCGCTCTGGCGCAAAGCGCCGCCAGTGCGAAGCCTGCCAGTTCAGGCGACGCCGACAACTATGGGTATTCAAAATGGGACATCACGCCGTTCTTCGGATGGCAGTGGTTCCAGGCATTTCAGGGAATGAATACCAGGAACTACGATCAGAGATTCAAGAACGGATGGTTGTTCGGCGAACGCTACAATTTCGACTTCACGCCCAAAGTTTCGGTGGAAGCGTCGATGGCGCTCGGCAGCAACAGGCTCCTGCTGCGCCCGGCCGGCCAGAGCAATACGTACGCGTCGCTCAAGTCGAAGAACCTGCAGGTCGCGCTCGATTTGGTTTACCATTTCCAGCCGCGCACGGCGAAGACGCGGTTCTTCATCCTCGGCGGTCCCGCGGCGGTGTGGTATTTTCCCGGCAGCACGCTGGGGCCAGCGGCCACAGGTAACTTTGTCCCGCCAGCTAATGGGATCGAGAAAAGAGTGGAGCCCGCCATCACCTACGGTGTCGGCGTGAAGCACTATATCAACAATCTCTATGGCATTCGGTTCGATGTCGGCGGCCGCGTCAATCCGCGCGCACACTTCAACCTGCCGGATCATCCGACGGGGCCGAACACCCTGTTCATCCCGCCGGATGGCCAGAACAGCTCTCTGTATGTCAGCGTGGGCGTAATTCTGCGCGAAGGCTATGTTCCCCCGCCCCCGCCGCCGAACCCCCTCGTGACGCAGGCGATGCGCGTGGATCTGCCCGCGGTGCCGACCACGGCTCCCGCGATTTCCGGCGCGCATGATGTTTGCGCCGGCGACGATCTGCGGCTGACGGTTAACTCGAACGGCTTCCCGAATCCCACGTACGCGTGGCACGTGGGCGGCACGGCCGCTTCCGGCGCGACGAGCTCCACGTTCAGCGTTCCGACCAGCGGTACTTCGGGCGCGCGCAATGTGACGGTCGCGGTGACCCCGGGCCCGTCCGAAGCGACCTCGGCCCCGTTCACCACTTCGCCCGGCCACACCTATCACCTGACCGCCGAAGCTCCGAATCTCGGCAGCCGCCAGGCGACCTATCAATGGATCGTGAACGGCCAGCCCGTTTCGGGCGCGACCGGCGCTTCCTACGACATGCCGGAATCCGGCACGGCGACGGTTTCGGTTCGCGTGACGGCCACGAATCCTCCGGTGAATTCTTCGCCGGCCAACTTCAGCATCAACGGGCTCACGCCTCCGAACCTGACCTTCTCGGCTCCGTCGTCGGTTCCGTACTCCTCCGGTCCGGTTACCCTGAACGCGAGCGCGACGCCCGGCCCCTGCAGCGGCAACATCAGCATCCGCTACTCGGGTGAAGGCGTTTCCGGCAACACGTTCAATCCGGGCAGCGTTACGGGCTTCGATATGAGCAACCGCCTGCGTCCGCAAACGAAGACTGTCACCCTGACGGCCACGGCGACGGACGCAAAGGGCCAGACCGCGACCCGCACCGCTCCGGTGACGGTTACGCTCGATCCGGAAGCGCGCCGCCTCGACGACGTTGTCTTCCCGAACGGCAGCTCCCGCGTGAACAACTGCGGCAAGCGTCTGCTGCTCGAAGAGCTGACGCCGATGCTTCGCAACGATCCGGGCGCCAAGGTAATCCTGATTGGCCATAAGGACGCGAAGGAGCGGGGCCGCAATCTGGATGAAGCCCGCGTCATTAATTCGGCGGCTGTCCTCAGCGCCGGCAAGGGCATCTGCCCGTCGCTCGATCTTTCCCGCATCATGTCGAAGAACGCGGGTACGGATCAGAGCTCCACGCCGCGTCCCGCGCTCTGCGGTTCCTCCACCAACGTGAAGGAACGGTCGGGCCAGGGGATCAAGGAATCCGACAAGAACGCCGAGTACCGGCGCGTCGAAGTCTGGATCATTCCGAGCGGCGCTCAGACCCCGTCTGAACTTTCGGGCGCGACTGCCGTTCCGTCGGCGGCCGTCTCGAAGGTCGGCTGCCCGAGGTAATCGGCAGCACCGCATTGCAGGTTAGTCAGCCAGTGCCGCGCGAAGTCCCGGAATCTTCGGGGCTTCGCGCGGCATCGGTCTTTACAGGGACCCTATTTGCTTCGTGAAAACCAACTCTCTCGATAAAGATAAAATCCACGTTCTGCTGCTCGAAGGCGTGGATCAGAGCGCCGTCGACGCGTTCCGCGCCGATGGATACAGCGACATTGAATATCACCCGAAATCCCTGCCGGAAAAACAGCTCCTGGCGGCTGTAAAGAAAGCCGCATTCATCGGTATTCGCTCTGCCACGCATATGACGGCAGAGGTGCTGAATGCCGCCGAGAAACTGGTGGGACTCGGTTGCTTCTGCATTGGTACGAACCAGGTGGACCTGGTGGCGGCGCAGCAGAAGGGCGTGCCGGTGTTCAACGCGCCGTTCTCGAATACCCGCAGCGTGGCCGAACTGGTGCTGGCCGAAACCATTTTCCTGATGCGCGGCATCCCCTGGCGCAATGCGCAGGCGCACCGCGGCCAATGGCCGAAGACGGCGACCGGCTCGCATGAAGTCCGCGGCAAGACGCTCGGCATCGTCGGGTATGGCCATATCGGAACGCAGGTGGGGCTGCTTGCCGAAGCGTTCGGCATGCGCGTGATCTTCCACGACATCGATAAGCAATTGGCTCTCGGCAACGCCACACAGGCGGACTCGATCGAGGAATTGCTCGATCAGTCCGACGTGGTGACGCTGCACGTGCCGGAGACGCCGGACACCCACAATATGATCGGGGGGGAGCAGCTCGGACGGATGAAGCCTGGCGCGAAACTGATCAATGCGTCGCGCGGCACGGTGGTCCAGATCGAACCGCTCGCGGAAGCGCTGAAGTCCGGCCATGTGGGCGGGGCTGCGCTCGATGTGTTTCCGAAGGAGCCGAAGAGCGGGGAGCCGTTCGAATCGCCGCTACAGAGTTTCGAGAACGTTCTGCTGACGCCGCACATCGGCGGGAGCACGGAAGAAGCGCAGCGAAATATCGGGAAGGAAGTTGCGGACAAGCTGATCCGGTTCAGCAATAACGGCTCCACCCTCGCCGCGGTGAATTTCCCTGAAGTGTCACTGCCGGCTTATTCAGGGAAGCATCGCATTCTGCACATCCACCGCAATCAGCCGGGCGTGCTTTCCGGCATCAATGCGATCTTCTCCGAAGAGAAGATCAATATCGCAGCCGAGTATCTCCAGACCAATGCGCAGATTGGCTACGTGGTGATCGATATCGATCCCGCGAGCGGGTCTGCCGTGCAGTTGCGGAAGCGCCTCGACGGCGTGCCCGGTACGATCCGAACGCGCCTGCTCTACTAGGCCTGCTGTGGAACATCAGCCCTGAAACAAAACGAGGAGACTGCCTCCGAGCCGTCTCCTTCGTTTTGCAGTGGCGGGAACGCCTCCGAGACGTCCCGCTACCGAAGATGAACCAGAGCGCCTCCGAGCGTCTCCGGCTTAATATCGCAGCCTAACCTGCGCCTCCGACCACTGAGTGCAGTTCGGGTTGTGGTTGTTACAGGCAGTTATATGACGGAGGGTTTACCGGATAACGCTTACCGGATAAAGCCCAGGCGCTTGAGCGTCGCGTCGGGCTCCTGGTCTTCGAATTGAAGCAGGAGGGCTTTTTCATGGCCGTCTTCCAGCGCCACCGCCGCAGGCGCGGTGTCGAACCTGAAGATCTTCCGGAGGGCGTCCGCGTCAGTTGAGACGGGTCCTTTGGCCGCCAGTCCTGTCTTCGTCATGAAGCCGTCGGCCGCTTCAGGGCTGACGACCGGCACGCCGACGACGCGTGTGTCGTTCCATTCGAGCGCTCCCAGCTTCCTGCCGGCCGCGAGGCAGTGCAGACAGTGCGGATCGAAGAAAAAGATGAAGACCTTCCCGTCCGCCAGAGAGATCGGCGGGCCGCTCTCAGCGGCGATGGTTGGTGGAGCTGCCGTGCCGGATCGGCGGGTCGCGTCGAACCCGTAGGAAATTGCCGCGAAGACTGTGACGGCTGCCAGAATCAGGGCCGCGCTGCGCAGGCTGTGCGGCCGGCTGGACCAGAGGCCCGCGCCGATTGCCAACAGCAGCATGATGCCGTCGCCGATAAAGAACTGCGGACCCACCGCGCGCTTGATCCACGGGAAGCAGGAGCAGTCCGATCCCGCCAGTTCGCGATAGTGGATTCCGATAAAAACGATGAACGCAACGAGGAGCAGGGAAGCGCACCACGAACCCCAGCGCCGGAATCGCGGCATGAGCAGGAGGACGCCCGTGAAGGTCTCGGCGATGCCGAACAGGACGGCCGCCGGGACGCTGAGGAATTCAGGAACCCTCGCCTGCGCCAGACGGACTGCCGCGCCTGTAGGATCACTGGCCTTCCACAGGCCGGCGGTCAGGAAAACGATCGCGATCAGGATCGCGCAGGTCCAGTTGACCGCCACCTGCCACACAGGCTGTTCGTGCGGCAATGCGACAGGAAAATTCGTGGGCTCGCCGAGGGCGGCCTCGCCATCTGCCATATGCATCTAAGAGTATATCGGGGAGGGGGGCTACTTCCGGGCGAACCAGACGTAAAACAGGCCGTCCGGGGCGACGTCTTCCCAGTAAGAGATCGGTTCGCTTCCGGCAGTGCGGCAGTGGCAGGCGAGGAGCTTTTCCAGCTCACGGCGGTCGAACCAGCGCTCCCACTCGGAGGTTTTGAGCCGCCCCCACTGGGAAGCGCTCTTGTCGATAATCGCCAGCTTACCGCCCGGACGCAGCACGCGGCATAATTCGCCGACTGCCAGCGGGATATCGACGGCGTGTTCGAGCGACTCCGTGGCGTAAACCCCGTCAAACGAGCCATCGGCGAAGGGCAGGGCGGTCAGGATCCCGGCAGTCTTGCCAACCCCTTCCGGCGCGAAGCTCAGCATCTGCTCCGAAATATCGAGCCCGGTGATGCGCGCTTCCGGGTTCTCTTCGAAGAGAACCCGCGCGAACCGGCCCTTGCCGCAGCCGGCGTCGAGCAGACGGTGATTTCCGATGGGCGCGAACCAGCGGCGCAGAAAGGCCACGTGTTGAATGCGGGGATC
>Ga0070658_10001543_pt1 | contig 19523 bp, 15 predicted proteins | sample KBSC13metaG_FD_64664 | JGI IMG/M metagenome (GOLD analysis project Ga0070658, IMG submission 64664) | Corn rhizosphere microbial communities from Kellogg Biological Station, Michigan, USA - KBS C1-3 metaG | ecosystem: Host-associated > Plants > Roots > Rhizosphere > Soil ...
TGTAGTCGGCACCGAGCGTGCCGCACCCCCTCCCGAGCTTCGCTACGAGCCTTCTGCTCTAGCTACGCTACCCTCCCCGCGACGGGGGAGGGTGACCGACTGCAGCTATTTGGTCTTTCCCACACCACACACTATCTTCGGCGCTTCACCCGAGTGCCCGCGTTTGTCCCTTCACCCCACCATCGCCGCCTGGTTCGCCGCCAAGGGCTGGGCGCCGCGGCAGCATCAGCTCGACGTGCTGGCGGCGTGGGAGCGCGATGCGACGGCGCTGCTGATCGCACCGACCGGCGCCGGCAAGACGCTGGCGGGTTTCCTGCCGACGCTCAACGACCTCATGCACACGCCGCGCCAGGGCCTTCACACTCTTTATATATCGCCGCTCAAGGCGCTCGCCGTCGATGTCGCGCGCAACCTCGACACGCCCATCGCCGAGATGCACCTGCCGATCGATGTCGAGACGCGCACCGGCGATACCCCGGCCTCCCGTCGTACCCGCCAGCGCCGCAATCCGCCGCACATCCTGATGACGACGCCCGAACAGCTCGCATTGCTGCTCAGTCACGAGGACAGCGCGCGCTTCTTCTCGGGGCTCAAGCGCATCGTCCTCGACGAGCTCCATTCCATGGTCACCAACAAGCGCGGCGAGTTGCTGTCGCTCGATATTGCCCGCATCGCCACCTATGCGCCGGGGCTGCGCATCACCGCGCTCTCGGCCACCGTCGCCCGGCCCGACCTGCTGCGCGACTGGATCGCCGCCCCGGTGCCGGACGCAACCACCGAGTTGCTGATGGGTCAGGGGGGCGCCAAGCCCGACGTGTCGATCCTCGCCTCCGGGGCGCACGTGCCGTGGGCCGGCCACTCGACCCTCTACGCCGTGCCCGAGCTCTACGAGATCATCAAGCAGCACAGGACCACGCTGCTCTTCGTCAATACGCGCTCGCAGGCCGAGATGCTGTTCCAGAACCTCTGGGCCATCAACGAGGACGGCCTCGCGATCGCGCTGCATCACGGCTCGCTCGCGGTCGAACAGCGGCGCCGGGTCGAGAGCGCCATGGTGGCCGGCAGGCTGCAGGCGGTGGTGTGTACGTCGACCCTCGATCTCGGCATCGACTGGGGCGATGTCGATCTCGTCGTGCAGGTCGGCGCGCCCAAGGGGGCAAGCCGCATGCTGCAGCGCATCGGCCGCTCCAACCACCGCATGGATGAGCCGAGTAAGGCGATCTTCGTGCCCTCCAACCGCTTCGAGGTGCTCGAATGCGAGGCCGCGCTCGAAGCGGTGGAGAGGGGCGCGCAAGATAGCGAAGACCCAAGCCTCGGTGGTCTCGACGTGCTCGCCCAGCACACCCTCGGCATGGCCTGTGCCAGCCCGCTCGATCCCGTCGCGTTCCACGACGAGGTGCGCCGCGCCTGGCCCTATCGCGACCTGAGCTGGGAGAGCTTCGAGCGCGTCCTCGATTTCGTCGCGACCGGCGGCTACGCGCTACGCGCCTACGAGCGCTACGCCAAGCTGCGCAAGACCCCCGAGGGCCGGTTCCGCATTGCCAACCCGCAGGTCGCGCAGCAGTACCGGCTCAACGTCGGCACCATCGTCGAAGACCCGATGGTCAAGGTCCGCCTGGTGCGCAGCGGCGGCCACAAGACGGGGTCGGCCACCGGCCCGATCGGGCGTTACGGGCGTGTCCTCGGCGAGCTCGAGGAATACTTCATCGACCAGCTCGTGCGCGGCGACACCTTCGTGTTCGGCTCCGAGATCGTCGCCTATGAAGGCATGTTCGAGACCGAGGCCTATGTCTCCCGCTCCAACGCCACCGACCCGAAGATCCCGTCCTACATGGGCGGCAAGTTTCCGCTCTCGACCTACCTCGCCGATGGTGTCCGCCGCATCCTGAGCGATCCGGACGCCTGGCAGAAGCTGCCCGAGCAGGTCGCCGACTGGCTGCGCCTGCAGCACGATGCCTCCGTCCTGCCGCCGCCCGACTCCATGCTGGTCGAGACCTTCCCCCGCGGCACGCTCAATTATCTTGTGTGCTATCCGTTCGAGGGTCGCCTCGCGCACCAGACGCTCGGCATGCTGCTGACCCGCCGGCTCGAACGCTCCCGCGCCCGCCCGCTCGGCTTCGTCGCCTCCGACTACGCGCTCGCCGTCTGGGGGCTCGGCGACTTCGGCGGCCTGATCCGCACCGGCCGCCTGTCGCTCGACGAGCTGTTCTCCGAGGAAATGCTCGGCGACGACCTCGAGGAGTGGCTGCACGAAAGCCAGCTCATGCGCCGCACCTTCCGCAACGCCGCGATCATCTCCGGCCTCATCGAGCGCCGCCATCCGGGCAAGGAGAAGACGGGCCGGCAGGTCACCGTTTCGTCCGACGTGATCTACGACGTCCTCTACGAGCACGAGCCCGACCACATCCTCATCCAGGCGACCCGCCGCGACGCCGCCCGCGGCCTGCTCGACATCGAGCGGCTGGGCGTGCTGCTGCGCCGCATCCGCCACAACATCACGCACAAGCCCCTCGACCGAATCTCCCCGCTCGCGGTACCGATTCTGCTCGATATCGGCAAAACGCCGATTTTCGGCGAGGCTCGCGAAGGCGCGATGGCCGACGCCGCCGACGAGTTGATGCGCGAGGCGATGGGCGAAGCGCCGAAGATCCCGAAACGGATCGTCGTGCCGCCGCCTCCGCCGCCGCAAAGGAGAGGGCGGAGCAATGAGCTGGGGCAGCGCGGCGCCCGCCGCCGCGCGGGCAAGTGAGGACTCCACGGTGCTCCTCCAGTTTGCCGGCCATACCTTCGAGCCACTGCTCTCGGGCGCCCTGTTCTGGCGCGCCGAGTCGATGCTGCTCGTCGCCGACCTGCATCTCGAGAAATTCTCGTCCTTCGCCCGCCGCGGCCAGATGCTGCCGCCCTACGACACCGGCCTTACCCTCAAGCGTCTCGAGCGCGACCTGGAACAGACCGGCGCCGCGCGCGTCGTCTCGCTCGGCGACAGCTTCCATCGCAGCGAAGGCACCCAGACCCTGCTCGATGCCGACCGGCTGCGGCTGATGGCGCTGCTCGGCCGCGCCCACTGGACCTGGCTCAGCGGCAACCACGATCCGCTGCCGCACACCCTCGGCGGTCTCTGCGCCGACCGCCTCGAGCACCGCGGCATCACGCTGACGCACGAGCCGCCGCGTACTGGCCGGGCCGCGATCGCGGGGCATCTCCACCCGGCCGCGACCGTCGTCGCCAACGGCCGCGGCACGCGCCGGCCCTGCTTCGTGCACGACGGCAGGCTGCTGCTGCTGCCCGCCTACGGCGCCGGCACCGGCAGCATGAACATCCTCGGCCCGAGCTTCGCGGGCCTGTTCGACCATGCGTCGCTCGAGGTCACCATGCTCGGCCGTAACCGGCTCTATCCGGTGAGCACGCGGCGGCTGGTCGGCGGCATCTAGCCTCTTGCACATCGAACGTATCTTGGTAAGATACGTTTGTCGGCGAGGCACGCATGATCGTTTCGACGAAAGGCAAGCTGGTCGAGCAGGTCGCCAGAAATCGGACCTGTCCAAAAGGGTTTCCGGCCGACGCATTTGATCGTGCCAAGAATAAGCTGGCGATGGTCAACGCTGCGACAAGGCTCGACGATCTCAAGTCGCCGCCTGGTAATGAACTGGAGCTCTTGGGCGGCGATCGAAAGGGACAGCATTCGATCCGCATCAATCGCCAATGGAGAGTATGTTTCCGTTGGACTGCCGCAGGGGCAGAGGATGTTGAAATCGTCGACTATCATTGAAGGAGACGGGCGATGAGTTTTCGCATCTATCCGCCGGTCCACCCGGGCAAAATCCTCCGCGAAGAATACATGGAGCCGCTGGGGCTGACGGCCTATGCGCTGGCCAAGAAGCTCAGGACGTCGCGTGCGCGGATCGAAAGGCTGTCGCGGGAGCAGGTGCCCGTTACTGTGGATACCGCACTGCGGCTGGGCCGCTTCTTCGGGACGACGCCCGACTTCTGGATGAATCTGCAGACCAGCTATGATCTGACCCTGGCCGAGGATCAAAAGGCTCCATGGCTCGACGACATTCCGGTCAACGCCGCGGCCTGACTACCTTCGGAACATCACGCCCGCGAGCCAGCCTGTGCCCAGCGCCAGCACCACGCAGACCAGGCCGTAGAGCAGCGGCTGCTGCCGGCTCGCGGCGAACACGAAATTCTCGAACCCAGTCTTGCGCACCGTGAAGCCGTCGCTGTGCTCGGCCACCACCTGCTTGTCCTTGAACACGTAGGTATGGGCGAGGAAGGGGCCGTTGGCCACGTCGCTGGGCAGCGTCACCTGCGCCACATAGGCGGTGGCGGTGAGGAAGCGCACCGCGTCTTCCTTGACCGCGAAATGTCCCTCGGCCGTCATCAGCCGCACCAGCTCGGTGCCGAACTGGTAGGCCCGGAACGGGTTCTGGTCGGTCGAAGCCGCCTCGGCCTGCTCGATCGGCATCAGCTTTTCGGCCTCGATCACGCCGGTCGCCGCGATGGTGTCGAGCTTGCCGCTCGCCAGCACCGTATAGAAAGAGGGAAACTTCCTGAACGTCACCTGGTCGGTGTTGGTCCAGATGCCCCAACTGTTGGTCTTGAGCCGCGTTACCCGGTCCTGCAGCGGGCCGGTGACCACCACCACCACATTGTAGGGCCCTGTCGCAATCGCGTTGGGATCGCTCGATTCGATCGAGCCGAACAGGCTCAGCACCGCGCCGTCGAAGCTCGAGGTGATCTGCACCGTAGCGCTCGACACGGTCGAAGCGAGCTTTTCGGCCGCGACCGGCGTCGCCATCAGGCCGCACGCCGCCAGCGTTGCGATGAGACGCCTCATTGTACCCCCGCCGCGGTGAGCACCGCCATCGAGAACGGGTTGGCCGGCGCCAGCACCAGCGTTACGCCGAAGCGGATGGCGACCCCGAGCACCAGCAGCGCCAGCAGCGCGCGAAGCTGGTCGCCGCGCAGATACTTGCCGGCTGAAGCGCCGAACTGTGCTCCCACCGTGCCGCCGATCATCAGGCAGAACGCGAGGAGGATATCGACGCTCTGGCTGGTCAAAGCCTGCAGGACCGTCGTCACGCACATCATGGCGACGACCTGCAGCAGCGACGTGCCCACCACGACGTTCGCGGGCACACGCAGCAGATAGACCAGCGCCGGCACCAGGATGAAGCCGCCGCCGATGCCCAGCAACGCCCCCACCCAGCCGATGAAGACGCCGATCACCAGCACCGGGATGACACTGATATAGAGCCGCGATTTCTTGAACCGGATCCGCATCGGCAGGCCGTGCATCCAGCTGTGCTGGCTCGGCAGCTTGTCGCGCACCACCACGCCCGAGCGCCGTCGCAGCAGCGTGCGCACCGCCTCGATCATCATCAGGATGCCGACCGTACCGAGCAGCAGCAGGTACGAGACGGAGATGAAGAGGTCGAGCTGGCCCATGGCGCGCAGCAGCGAGAACGTCGCGACGCCGGCCATCGCGCCGATGGTGCTGGCGAGGATCAGGTAGAGCGCCAGATGCAGGTCGATGCCGCCGCGCCGGTAGTAGCTCAGTGCGCCCGAAGTCGAAGCCGCCGCCACCTGCCCGGTCACCGAGGCCACCGCAACGGGGGAGGGAACGCCGGAAAAGATCAGCAGCGGCGTCAGCAGGAAGCCGCCGCCCACGCCGAACAGGCCCGAGAGAAATCCGACCGCCCCTCCCATTCCGATAAGGAAGAAGAGGTTCATCGAAAGCTCGGCGATTGGCAGATAGATCTGCAAGGCGGGCTCGATTGCACGCGGGCCACCGGGTCCGCGCTGGGGCTCTACAAAGAGTCGGGGGCCGCGAGGCTTGCCTCACGTCCCCAGCGGTTCAGGCCCTCACCGTCGTCCGCACTTCTGACGACAATGAGACGGTCGCATTGTCACACCGGCTGGCTGCCCAGCACGGCGAGCAGCCGCGGATTGATCTGTCCGGTCTGGTTCATGCCGGTGCCCGCTTCGAACGCCTTGATCGCATCGGCCGTCTTCTTGCCGGCGACGCCGTCGGCGGTGCCGACGTCATAGCCGAGCTTGCCCAGCGCCTTCTGCACGTTGGCGACAATATCCTTGGTGGTGATCGTTTCGCCGGCGTCGAAGGTCTTGCTCCAAGTGCCGATGGGGGCGAAGTTGGCCTTGAGGTCGATCGGGTCCGGCTTAAATGCATTCACTTCGGCCGTCAGCTTGTTGACCGTATCGGCGTCGAGCGACCGGGCGATGTCGTCGCGCGCCTTGGCGGCGTCCTTGTCGCCGCTCAGCGCCGCAATGGCGAACCACTTGTAGGACTCGCTGAGGTTCTGCGGCACGCCCAGCCCCCGGGCATAAAGCATGCCGAGGTTGAACTGGCTGTCGGTGAGCCCCAGCTTGGCCGCCGACTCGAACCATTTGGCGGCCGAATCGAACTCCTGCTTGCCGAGCTGGCCGCCGGCATACAGTGCCGCCAGATTGTGCATCGACATGCGGTTGCCCGCTTCGGCCGCACGCTCGTACCAGAGCTTGGCGCTGTTGAGGTCCTTGGTCTCGCCGTTGCCGTTCTCGTACAGGCTGCCCAGCCGGTACTCGGCGGGCACGAAGCCCTGCGCTGCAGCCCGCTCGTACCAGGTCGCCGCGGCCTTGTAGTCCTGCGGCACCGCGCGCCCCTCGGTGTAGATTGCCGCAACCTCGAACTGCGCGCGTGGGTCGCCATCTGCGGCGGCCTGCCGGAGATCGGCCGGGCCGACATTGTCCGGCGGCGGATCGACCTTCACCGGGCTCGCGGCATCGGGCGTGGCCGTGAGCGGCGCGATGGCCGGAGTCGCGGCGGGCTGGGTCGCATCAGCCGTTTCGGCTGGCGCGCTGGCCACAGGGGCGGTGGTTGTCGCCGACCCGGCGATGGGCGCGAAGGTATTCGGCATCGCCTGCATCGGCGAGGTGGTGAAGCCTTGGGCGGCAGAGCTGTTGATCGAGCCGGTTGCCGTCGCGTCGGTTTCCGCGATCACGCGCGGCGGCATCGCGGCCGAGCTGTCGTCGACAATCGGCGCGCCCTGCACGTCCTCCGCAATGTCGCCGGTCGTGGCCGGGGCGGCGCTGGCGCTCGACGTGGCCGTATCGCCGGCGTTCATCCGCTGCGCGACGAGGTTGATGGTGAGGAAGCCAAGCGCCACCACCGCGGCGCCCAGCAGAATGGCCTTCCGGTGGCGGCTGAGGAAGCTCTCCTCCACCTCGATCGAAGCGCCGGGTTGCTCCGCCGTTGCGGGCTCGACGGCTGGCGCCGGGGCCGCCGCCGGTGCTGGTCCCGCCGGCTCGGGCGTGAAAACCTTGCGCGCCGGCTTGGCCTTCTCGGCCTTTGCCGGTGCGGCGGCGGGCTCGGGCGTCGCCGCGGGCGCCTCCTCGCTTCCGCTCACATGGAAGCGGGCGAGGGCGCGGCCGATCAGCGAATTCGAATTGACCTCCGCCTTGGCGGGCTGCTGGCGCTGCGCAGCACGGCGCGCCGCTTCGATGAAGGTGTTGGTGCGCGCCGGAGCGGCCGGTGCCACCTCGGGAGCCGATGTGGCAGGACCGATTGCCATGTTGAAGCCGAGGCCGGGTTGCGGTGCCGGCGGAATGGCGATCTTGTCGGGCTCGAAGCCTGGCGGTGCCGGCGGCGGAGGCGGGGCATCGTAACGGGCGGCGAGGGGGGTGTCGTCCTCGAGGCCCGGATGGCGCATCCGGTGGCCGGTCCGCGCTTCGAGCGCACTCGCGACCGGTCCCGTCGGCTCCGGAAACGGTATCGCGCTGAGCGGTGCGTCGTCCGCGGGATTGCTCAGCATCGAATCGGCGATGCCGCGTGGGGCCGGCGCCGGCATGGCGCGCTCGACATCGGCGATGATCGACGCGATGTCGGACTTGCGCACCAAATCGGAGCCCGGCTGGAAGCTGCGCTCCAGCAGCGAGTTTTCGAGACGCTGCAGCCGCTCGTTGACCTCGCTGATGCTGGCCTGCATGCCGTCGAAGGCATCGACCTCCGGGTCGCGCTGCATCGACTGCAGCATGCTGGTAATCCGCTGCTCGAGCCCATCGATGGTCTGCGCGATCGCCGGGTCGGACACCATCGGCGCGCGCTGCATCGCTTCGGCGGCGCGTGACGCGACCATCTCGGCCATCGCCTCGACGTCGGGCATCTGTGCCGGCTCGGACTGGTAGAGCCTGGCGAGGCCCGAGAGCTGCTCGCCGGTCTGGTCCATGCGCGCCACGAGCTGGCGCACCTGCGCTTCGAGCTGTCCGATGCCCGGATCGATCGGCCGCTCGCCGATGCGGTCGCCCAATGCGCCGATCTGGCGGCCGATCTCCGCCATGTCCTCGCGCGTCGACAGCGTCTGCATGTGCTGCTCGATGGCGTCGAAACGCGGTGCCAGCGACACGATAACGGCGTCGCGCAGCGCGTTGAGATCTTTGCGCAATCCATGCAGCAGCCGGTCGCCGCTTTCGATATCCGAGATACGGCTGTTGAGGGCGTCGATCAGCTCGACGAGGCTGTTGGGTCCCTGCGTGCCGTCGCGCATGGCCTCGGTGAAGCGCGCCATCTCGGCGGCGATCTGCTCGAGGTCTTCGGGGCGCAGCGAGCGCTGTCGCTCGAGCGCGTCGATGCGGTCGTAGACGCTGCGGACGCTGTCTTCGATGGAGCGCATGCCGTCCTGGAAGGCCTGGCTCTCGACCGGGTTCTGCACCCGGTCGGCATAGTGCACCTGCAACTCGGCGAGCTTGCCGACCGTCGAGGCCACGTCGTCGAGGCGCCGCGTCAGCGTCTGGATGTCCATCTCGCGGCCCTGCGACATGATCTTGCCCAGGCTCGCAATCTGGCCCTCGAGCCGCTTGACCTGACCGGTCTCGCCCACGGCGCCGGCCAGTAGCTCGACCACATGCGCGAGTTGCGCCACCTGGTCGGCCACGTCCTTCACATTGGCGCCGGTCTTGATCTGCGTCTTGATCTCGCCCTCGAGACGTTCGAGGCGGCCACCCAGCCCCGTCACCGAGTTGGCGAGACGGTCGAGCAGTGCCGCGTCGAGCGCCCGCTCCGCCGGACCAGACGGAGGAGCGGCCGCCGGCGGCGCCATGCGCTGCGTGTTGGCCGGCTGGCCCTGGCGGGCGCGGATCTGGTTGATGGCGGCCTGCAGGCTGTCGCGCGGGTTTGGCGGCATCTGCGGCGGCATCGGTTCTTCGAAGCGGTGGATGGCCCGCTGCACCGAACGCAGCGCGTCGCGATGACGGGCGTCGCCCTGCTCGACCATCTGGTGGCGCATGTCCTGCGCGCGCTCACTGTATTGCGGGGTGCTTCGCGAGCGCGCCACCTGATTGTCGACCTGGTCCAGCAGGGTCACCAGTTCCTGGCGGAGTGAGGACCACTCGGATGGATCATGGTCGATGTCGGTCGGGTGGGACTGCTGATACGCGCGGGCCATGGATTATCCCAAGCACCTGAAAAGGAGCGCTCGGCCGGAAAATCAGCGGACGAGTTCAGTCCGCACTGTTAACGGACATGGTAAAGAAGAGATTAAACCATGATGCATTTTGCGACTCCGCCGGCTTCGCCCTAAGTGGCATTGGTGCGCGCAAAACCGTCCGCTAAAGGCATATGTGTATGAGCCGGATCATCATCGTCGACGACCATCCGCTGTTCCGCGCCGCCCTCCGGCAGACGCTTGCCATTGCCGCGAACGTCGAGGAAGCCGGGGATCTGGCGGCCCTCAACGCTGCCCTGGAGGCCGATCGCGACTGCGATTTGGTGCTCCTCGACCTCAACATGCCCGGTGCCCACGGCCTCTCCGGCTTGCTCCTGTTACGTGCGCAATACCCTGAGATTCCGGTCATGATCATCTCCGCGGTCGAGGATCTGAAGGTTATCCGCCGGACCTTCGAGCTCGGCGCCGCCGGCTATCTGCCGAAATCCGCCGGCCCCGCCGACATCCGCGCCGCCATCGCCACGGTGCTAAAGGGCGAGGTGTTCGTGCCGCCCGGCGTCAGCCTCGGCGCCGACGATGAACAAACGCTTTTTTCCCGCCGCCTCGCGACCCTGACCCCACAACAAATCCGCGTGCTGATGATGCTGAGCGACGGGCTGATGAACAAGCAGATCGCCTATGAGCTCTCGATCTCGGAGGCGACGGTGAAGGCCCATGTGTCGTCCATCCTGCAAAAGCTCGACGTCGACAGCCGGACCCAGGCCGTGATCGCCGCCTCGCGCATCGAGCAGGGCCAGTTCGAGACGCTGCTGTCACCTGACGCGGCCTGAAAGCCCTGGAAACCCTGGCCCTTTGTCCGCACAGCGGACAATTATCCTAGGCCTTTCGCCCGGGCTTTTGTGCCCGCTGCGCCGCCAATCCGCTGATCACGGCGCGCAACGCGGCCGGCTTCACGGGCTTGGTCACCACCGCGATGCCACGCTCTTCGGCGAGCGCGCGAACTGCCGGTGTCCGATCCGCGGTGACGAGCGCCGCCGGGAGGTGACCTCCCACATTGTGCCGTAGCCACTCGACGGCATCGAGACCGGATGTCTGGTCGAGGTGATAGTCCATGAGCACCAGGTCCGGCAGCCAGCCGGTGAGCAACTGGTCGCGATCGATGTCGCGCAGCGACCGCGCCGAGCGGACCTCGCAGCCCCATCCGCGCAACAGCCCCTCCATCGCATCGAGCACGGCGCGCTCATTGTCCACGCAGAGGATCTTGAGACCGGCGAGGCTTGCCGTCTCCGCCGGCCGTTCGCTGTCCACCGCCACCAGCCGCTCGATTCTGCCCTTCGGCAAGTAGAGCGAGAAGCGAGATCCGCTGCCCTCGACGCTCTCCAGTTCGAGCGTCAGTCCCATGGCGGCCACCAGCCGCTCGACGATCGACAGTCCGAGCCCAAGTCCCTGTGCCATCCGCGCGCCCTGGTCGAGACGGGAGAACTCGGCGAACAGCAACTGGTGCTGGTCCCGCGAAAAGCCGATGCCGGTGTCGACGATGTCGAGCCGGATACGGGCGCCGCGTCGCCGGCAGCCGACGAGGACCCGGCCGTCGGGGCGGGTGTATTTGATGGCATTGGAGACCAGGTTCTGGACGATGCGGGCCACCAGCGCGCGGTCGGCGTTGGCGACTGCGGTGCTGTCGACGAGCCGGAGTTCGATCGACTTCTCGCGCGCAAGGGGGGCGAACTCGATCGCCACCTTCTGGATCAGATCGCGAATCTGGAACGACGCTGGCACCGGCTTGAGCGCTCCAGAGTCGATCCGCGACATGTCGAGCAGGGCCGACATGATTTCTTCCACAGCATTTAGCGAGGCCTCGATGGAACGGGCGAGGGCGTGCATCTCCCCATCCTGTGCCCGCTCGGTCAGGGTCGCCGTATAGAGCCGGGCGGCATTCAGCGGCTGCAGCAAGTCGTGGCTCGCGGCGGCCAGGAACCGGGTCTTGTCGCGGTTGGCCGCATCGGCCTTCTTACGGGCGCTTTCGAGCTCCGAATTGACTCGGAGGAGGGTGGCCGTACGTTCCGCCACCCGGCCTTCGAGGGTCTGGTTCGCCTGCTCCAGCGCTTCCTCCGCACCGACCCTCTGGCTCACATCGGAGAAGCTGATCACCAGCCCGCCATCGGGGAGTCGAGAGGAGTGAAATTCGAGAATTTCGCCTTTTTTCCCAATACGTTGCGTCACAGAGCCGGCGGCGTTTGTGAGCACTTCCACGCGCTCCGCCGCAAGCTGCAAGGCATCGCCGGCGCCCAAATCGCCACGCCGCCCGACGTAGAGCGCAAGGTCATAGAGTAGCGTTCCAACAGTACAGAGGCGCTCCGGCAGATCGAGCAGCTCGCGGTAGCGGCGGTTGCAGGCCATAAGCCTCAGGTCGGCATCATAGACGGCCAGCCCCTCGGGGATGAAGTCGACCGCATCGCGGATACTGATCTCGGTGGCGGGAGGTGTGTCCATGAGCCGGTTCCAGTGGATCGCCGCTCCGCATTCTAGAGCGCCGCTGGTCCAACTATCATGCGGAGAGCGCGCGCGGGCAAGTTGACACTAAGTCTTGCCATTGCATTCCGGCGCGATCTGCGTGATTCTCCGGCCACTGCGAATCTCCTGATTTGCAGGGCGCCGTCGGGAGGGTCGGCGACGCGAGTGAGTGGACAGACCGCAGAGAGGTCCCATGTCGCTGTACGAGGAGTTCCGAGACATCGTAGTCAACGGCAATGCCGCCCGCCGCGCCCAGCGCGCGACCACTGTGACGGCATCGAGCACCATCGTCACCTCCCTCGTCGATGATGTCCTCCCGCCGGTGAGCGGTCTCATCCTCGGCCGGCTCGATCTCTCGGATATGTTTGTCGGGTTGGGCAATCCGAACAGCGTTGCAGTTCCTTCCCTCGCTGCCGTTAGGCAGCCGGGAGCGCGGCGCTTACTATCGGTTTGTTCATCAATGCTGTTGTAAAGTTCCACATTGTCGCCCCTGTCTTGTACCTCGTCGTCAGGAGCATCAATGCGGTTAGGCATAAACAGAAAGCTGCGGCTCCGCCCGCTCAACCACCAGCACTAACAAAGGAAGAAGTTCTCTTGACCGATCTCCGTGACACCAAGTCAATGCCGATGGCTGCCGCCAAGGCTCCGTCGAAGACAGCCAAACCGGCCGCCAAGAAAGTCGCCGCGAAGCCCGCCACCGCTGCCAAGGCTCCGGTGAAGAAGGCCGCTGCGAAGAAGGCCCCGGCCAAGAAGGCCGCTGCGAAGAAGGCCCCGGCCAAGAAGGCCGCCAGGCCGGCCGCCGCCAAGAAGGCTCCGGCCAAGAAGGCCGCTGCCAAGAAAGCTCCGGCCAAGAAGGCCGCTGCCAAGAAAGCCGCCAGGAAGTAAGTTCTACTCCGGCCGCTCGGCCGGACCGGACTGACACAATAGGGCCAGCATTCGACGAGGATGCTGGCCCTATTCTGTTGCGTCCTTGCCGGTGTGGATTTCGACGAAAAGTCGTTTGACAATATTCCTGATATAGGAATATTTACCTACCAGATGGTGCTAGCGCCTACGAATTAGCCCGCTCGGACGGAAATTGTGCCTATTGCAAACTCCGACCGTGATTCATCCAAGGCCGGTTGGGGCTGGGTGGACCAGCGTTTCCCCGCCATCGAGGCGGGGTGGTGTCCTCCGCCGGAGCGTTCGGCTCCGGTCATGTGCCGCCGGCGTTTTGGCGCAGTGATGCGCGGAGGCCCTATGTCTGAAGAGATATTCTATCGCAGTTTTCTCAATCGCGATCGACTCGTCCATATCGTCGACCCCGACCTGCAGACCTGCGAACTCCTCAGCGTTCACTTCCGGCTGGAGGGGTTCCAGACGACCTTCTCGATCAACCTCCCAGGCTTCCTCGCAGCGCTTGAGCGGCGGCGGGCGGACGTCGTCATCACCAATTTCGAGCTGGGTGCCGACGACGGTCTTGAGGTTCTCCGCCGCGTCAAGGCCATGCGGATGGGGACCGTCGTCTTCATGATGGAAGACCGACCGATGGTCGAGGCAGCCGTGCATGCCATGAAGATCGGTGCCTCCGACGTCGTTACCAAGCCGATCGACACCGAGCATCTGGTGCGCGTGGTTCGCGAGGCTCTACGGCAGGACATCCACGTCGGCGCGGTGCAGGCCGGCGGCCGCGCTATCGAGGTCCGCGGCTTCGCCCAACTCACGCCGCGCGAACGCGAGGTGCTCCAGTTGATCACCAACGGTCAGTCGAACAAGGAAGCGGGCCGGGAGCTTGGCATCAGCCCGCGAACCATCGAGGTGCATCGCGCGCGGGTCATGGAAAAGCTCGGCGCCAGAAACACTGCCGATCTGATGCGCATCGTACTGACCAGCTGACCGCGTATCGCAATTTTAGCGGACTCGTCTCGTCTCATGCTTGGGTCTATACTGGCGCAAGTGCCTGACATATCGCGTGGTGCGCCGATGCCTGCCCGCCATATCGAGCCCGGGACGATAAAGCAGCTTTCCAGCCTCACCTCATGGCGCACCGCGCTGGCAGTGGGGCTCGACTGGCTTGTCATCGCCGCTGCCATTGCCGTTAGTCAATGGGCCAGCAATCCGCTCGTCTATATTCTGGCCGTCATCGTGATCGGTGGCCGGCAACACGCCTTCGGCGCGCTGATGCACGAGTTCGCCCATTACCGCTTCATCGACAACAAGGCGCTGAGCGACTGGGCCTGCGACCTCTTCGTCTCGTGGCCGATCCTCGCCAGCGTCGACGCTTATCGCCGCAACCACCTCGCGCACCACCGATATACCAATACCGACCAGGACCCCGACTGGGTGGTCAAGGTGGGCACACGCAAGTTCACCTTTCCCCAGGAGTGGCAGTATGCCGTTCTGAATCTTGTGGGCTACCTGGCGTTCATCGGTTCGGCCTTCGACATGATCCAGGCCATCGGGCGGCTACGGGCGCTCGATCAGTCGACCCGCGCCTACAAGCTGAAGCGGCTGGCCTACTATCTGGCCTTCGCTGTTGTCTTCACGATAACCGGCACCTGGGTGCCATTCCTGCTGTATTGGGTCGTGCCGTTCATGACGGTCTTCTTCTTCGCCCTCTATGTGCGAAGCGTCGCCGAGCACTTCGCCGCCATGAACTACGCCGAGGAACTGCAAAGCACGCGGACGGTGCTCCCGTACGTCTGGGAAAACCTGGTCTTCAGTCCGCATGGGGTGAACTACCACCTCGAGCATCACCTCTACCCGAGCGTACCGTTCTACAACCTGCCGCGGTTGCACGACGCGCTGATGGCGGATCCTGACTACGCGGCGCGGGCACATATCACCCGTGGCTACACCACCGGCTTAGTGCGCGAGTGCCTCGCGCCGGCCTTTGTCCGTTCTCCGGGGTGATCGTCCGCGCTGGGTCTCTTGACACCTGAGGCAGGCGGGGTGTCTGTTTTCGCTTGGCCGGTACAGCCTGCCGCTCGCGCCCCGCAAGGGGACGGTGAATGTACCTTGTCATGAAAACGGTTTGACCCGATGGGCGGGCCGTCAGCAATGCGAGCACTGACCTCACAACCTGCCCGACTGAGGATCAGACCATGCACACCTTCCTCGACTCCAAAGCCATGGCCAGGGCTTTGCGCTCCGCACTTGCCGAACGGCAGATCGACATCAGCCACTCCGATAGTCTCGAGCTGGTTGCCCGGCAGTTCGGTTTCGACGACTGGAACACGTTGGCGGCGCGCATCGAGGCCGGGCGCCCGCGCAGGCTTCCACCCGGCTGGCAGACCCATCACGGCGCCGGTTATCCGCTCTTCGACATGGGCATCGACCCCAATGAGCCCGGCAGCGTGACCATCGTCGCGATCAGCAGCCCGGACGTCGTGGGCCAGAACTTCGCGACCCTGATGCAGTCGATCTCGGCCGAGGATTATCGTGGCCACACGCTCAGGCTCGCCGCCGAACTGCGCGGCGAGGACGTTGGCTACCGCTCGCTGTGGATGCGTGTGGATCCCAAGGGCGGCGGCAAGTCGCTGCGTTTCGACAACATGCTGATGCGGGAGAAGGAGGGCGCGATCAGCGGCCGCTTCGGCTGGACCGAACGAAGCATCGTTCTGGACGTCCCCGACGATGCCGGCACCATCCACTACGGCCCGATGCTCAAGGGCTCCGGCCAGCTCTGGGCTCGCAATCTGCGGATCGATACCGTGGCGGCGAGCACCGCGACGACCGACAGCCGAAACTTCCCGCGCCGGCCCACCGGCTTTGGCGGAGGTGTCCTCGCTTAGCCGCCGATGGTCGGCAGCGTCAGGTCGCCGCTCACCAGCTTGTCGGCGGTGATCTTCGGCTCCGGCTGCTCGCGCGGCAGCTCGAGCTCGGCCCAGACGCTGACCAGCGCGTGGCGTAGCGCCATGATCATCTCGTCTGTGTGGAGCGGCGTCGGCGTGATGCGGAGCCGCTCCGTGCCCTTTGGCACGGTCGGGTAGTTGATCGGCTGGATGTAGATATTGTGTTTGTCGAGCAGCAGGTCGCTCGCCGCCTTGCACAGCCGCGCATCGCCCACGATTACCGGAACGATATGCGTCGTCGTCTGCATCACCGGCAACCCGGCCTCGCCGAGCATCTGCTTGGCCAGCCGTGCCTGTCGCTGGTGCGTCGCGCGCTCAGCATCAGAGGTCTTGAGGTGCTCGATCGAGGCGCGCGCCGCGGCACAGAGCGCGGGAGGCAGGGCCGTGGTGAAGATGAATTCGGGCGCGTACGAGCGCACAGCGTCGATCACCGATTTGTTGGCGGCGATGTAGCCACCCATGACGCCGAAGCCCTTGGCCAGCGTCCCTTCGACGATGTCGATGCGGTCCATCAGCGAGTCACGGTCCGCAATGCCGCCGCCGCGTGGACCATACAGACCCACAGCATGCACCTCGTCGATGTAGGTGAGGGCGCCGAACTCCTCGGCGAGATCGCAGATCTCCTTGATGGGCGCGATGTCGCCGTCCATCGAGTAGACGGACTCAAAGCAGATGAGCTTCGGCCGCGACCGCGGGATTGCCGCCAGCAATTCACGCAGGTGGCCGATGTCGTTGTGGCGGAAGATCTTCTTTTCCATCCCGCTCTGCCGCACGCCCTGGATCATCGAGGCGTGGTTGAGCTGGTCGGAGAGAATAATGCAGTCGGGCATCAGCCGGGCGATGGTCGAGATTGCCGCTTCGTTCGACACAAAGCCCGAGGTGAACACGAGCGCGGCTTCCTTGCGGTGGAGATCGGCGAGCGAGCGCTCGAGCTCGACCAGCGGTCGATTTGTGCCGGAAATATTGCGAGTACCGCCGGCGCCGACGCCGAGCTTGGCCGCGGTCTCCTGCATGGCCGCGATCACCTTGGGATGCTGGCCCATGCCCAGATAGTCGTTGGAACACCAGATGGTGATTTCGCGAGCGTTGTCAGCCTGATCGCGGAAGACAGCGGTCGGGAACCGGCCCGCCACGCGCTCGATATCGGCAAACACGCGGTAGCGCTTTTCCTGCCTCAGCGTGTCGACGGCGTCTTCGAATATCCCGCGATAGTCCATGTCGTACCCGTGCCTGGTGCCTGGCGAGCGGACCCTATGAGCAGCGGCGGAGCATTGAAATTGGTCAATTCGCCGCGCGCCGGGGACCGCTAAGTGCTTGAAGTTGCACCAAGCCTCGAACTCAGCCTGGAACAATCCTAAGGTTTTGCGTCGCCGCTGGAAAGTCACGGATCGGTGGGGGCCAGCGTGAAACACCATGCACACATATGCCCTTTGCGGACGTGTTTTCTCGCGACTTTCGCCGCTTCGCTCAGCTTCGGTTCAGCCGGCACGCCGTAATTCCGGCCCCGAGCGAGGGGAGTGCTGCCTTTCGGTCACGGATTAACGGCGTCTTGGACGCCGAGTTGACCAAGGCTTGCAGCCCCCAATATCAATGTTAAGAAGCCGCTAACCAAGCGTAAGGGGGGCCGCGCGTGAAGAGCTTTTCGTCCTCGAGTTTCGCCAACGAACAGGCGCAGGTGCTCGATTTGGCACTGGCCGCGGTCAGGCAGCATCCGCAGGCCCTGTTCACGGACTTCCAGTGGTTCCTCTACGAGGGCCGGGACACGGTCTTTTATACCGCGTTCTCGACGCAGCGCTTCGACAAGTCCACGATCGACAATCTCGTCGCGGAAATGGTGGGGCTGGCGCCGCAACTGACCCACGGCTTCTTCGGCGCCCGCCCGGGTCAGCCATTCCCCAAGCACCTGCTCGATGCCATCACCTCGGTGGAGGAGATCGACAGCTTCGAGGGCTATCCCGACAAGTGGCTCGGCAAGTCCCAGGACATCTTCCTGCGTGACGACCTGCCGCTGTTCCGCGTCATGGCCGCCAACCTGAAGGATGGCCCGGATGCCGAAGGGCGTGCCTCGATCATCCAGGTGCGCTCGTCGCATGCATTGATGGAAGGCTCGGACTCGGCGCTGCTGACGCGCTCGCAGTCGGCGAGCCACGGCATCATGTCCGACAAGGACAACAAGATCAGCCTCGGCACCCGCATCTGGAGCTCGATCAAGGCCTACGCCATGACGCTGCTCTATGTTGGAATCGGGCTGACCTTCGCGCCGGCCGAACGGCCGTTCGGTTTCCGCACGCTGGCGTTGAGCCGGCATCGCCTGCGCCGCCTCGCCAACAAGCTCGGCGTGCGCCAGCGCTCGCTCTACTTCGCGCTGGTGACCCACGCCTTCAACGGCGAGGGGCGCGACAAGTACTTCTCCAAGAAGGTCGTCGGTGCCGTCTACACCATGCTCGACGGCAACCGGAACAGTGCCGACGACGACTTCTTCCGCGTCCGCGCGCTCGAAGCCCGCTTCAAATGGTCGGACGATTTCGTGCAGTTCGCACGCACCATCGACGACACGGTGGGCAGGATCGAGAAGAAGGACGTCACCAAGTTCCAGGTGACGATGAACTCGGTATTCAAGACGCTGCGCGCCCTCAACCGCATGGCACCGTGGCTGCCGGGCCGCCGCTTCTGGCGGTTTTCGGCGGGCATCAAGATCACCCTGACGCTGGTCCCTCCGCACCGCACCTATGGTCCGATGACCAACGGCATGATCGAGCCGATCTACTGCGGCGCCTGGCACAACAGCATGAACATCTGCACCTTCTGCCCCGGCCGCGACTACATCACTCTCAACTTCGCCGTCGAGCAAAGCCTGCTGCCGATGGTCGACAAGATCGAGACCATGCTCAACCGGCTCGAGACGATGGACATCTCCGTGGCCGGCCGCACCGTGGTCGACACCGAAGACGCCTGAGCCGTCGCTGCTGACCGGCTGCAGTTGCCGCGTCCACTGGACGACTGGCGGCATGGCATGCTGCAATCACCATGCTGCCGCATTCTGTTTGCAGGAGTGGCAACGTTTCCGTGGGGGATTCCGATGAAGTCGACTGTCGTTGCCGCTGCCCTGGCTGTGATGAGCCTGAGTGCCTGCACCACCATGAACGCCTACACCGGCGATACGCAGCTCTCGAGCACCGCCGGCGGAGCGATGATCGGCGCCGGCACCGGGGCCGTGGTCGGGGCGCTGACCGGCGCCGCAACCGGCAATGACCCGCGCATCGCCGCCCTGATCGGGGCGGGCCTTGGCGGGCTGACCGGCGCTGCCGTCGGCCACTACATGGACCAGCAGGAAGCCGAACTCCGCCAGCAGTTGCAGTCGACCGGCGTCTCGGTGACGCGCGTCGGCAACCAGATCATCCTCAACATGCCCTCGAACATCACCTTCGATACCGACTCGGCGACGGTGAAGCCCGACTTCAGCCAGACCCTGATCTCGGTGGGCCTCGTGCTCAAGAAGTTCGACAAGACGATCGTCGACGTCACCGGTTACACCGACAACACCGGCTCGGTGCAGCACAACCAGGACCTGTCGCAGCGCCGCGCCGTGTCGGTCGCGACGATTCTTGCCAACCAGGGTCTCGACCAGCGCCGCTTCTACATCGACGGCAAGGGCGAAAATTCTCCGATCGCCTCGAACTCGACGGAAACCGGCCGTGCCCAGAACCGCCGTGTCGAAATCCAGATTTCCCCG
>Ga0070658_10001544_pt1 | contig 19521 bp, 19 predicted proteins | sample KBSC13metaG_FD_64664 | JGI IMG/M metagenome (GOLD analysis project Ga0070658, IMG submission 64664) | Corn rhizosphere microbial communities from Kellogg Biological Station, Michigan, USA - KBS C1-3 metaG | ecosystem: Host-associated > Plants > Roots > Rhizosphere > Soil ...
GATGCTGGGTACGGCGTTGACGCTGCGCTCGAAAACCGTCGATGGGATCTATCAGGAAATCTGGGGAACACTCATCGCCTATAACCTCGTTCGGCTCGAAATCGCCAAGGCTGCGTTGGCCGTCAAGTGCGAACCGGCAGAGGTCAGCTTCATACGCGCCTTCCATTTGATCCAGTTTGAACTGCACTGGGCAGGCGTGACCCGATCCTATGGCAAACTGCCAGCCTCAATGCGGCATTTGCGCGAAAGGCTGGTTAGCCTCCTGAATGACGAACGGCCCGGTCGAAAATACGACCGGGCCGTTAAGGCCGCGCCGAAACGCTATGCCATCCGCAAGGTGAAAAAGCTACCTTAACTGAACGGCATTACCGCATAGCGGGCTTTTTGCTTACTGCCGATCGGGAATCGTCCAGGTTGTTGAATCACCGCCAGCTGAGCACGTAGGGCCGGATACGCCACCATATTCCGTCGATGGACGTTGCCTCTGCGAGCAGCGCCCGACAGGCGCCGCGCCTCACGTACGTTGGACCGTCACGCTGGAAGCCCATTACCACCAGAGCTTGCGTTGTGTACCGGCGGGGAAGCATTGCATAACACTTCGGCTCGCGCTTACGCTTGGGCATCGGACAGCGCAGGCGACGGCACGGTGGTGCTGATGATGGTCGAGATCGCGCCAGAGACACTATAGCCGCCAAGCTCGCTTTCGAACGGCTTGTGGACCAGCCGGTCCAGGTAGATGAACCGGATACCGCTTTTATCCTCGCTGCCGAGGATATTGGCGACGGCCGACCCACTGCTGCCTTCCCGCCTTACGACGACCACGCCGTCACCGACGTGGACAGTTGCTTCACTTGTTTTCACGCTTCCTCCTATGCTGCTTTGAGCATTTTCCGCATCTCATGCGGATGTAGATTGTGGATCTTGGCCAGGTCCTCAACGAAATTCGCGAGGACCGTGGACAGGTGCAAGAACTCGGCGTCTTCCAGCTCCGGCGTGGCCCAGTCGAGGCCCGCGTTGGCTGAATCCTGCTTGAAAGACACCATCTGGTCTTGATAGTGGTCGAGCGACCCCGGCAAATGGAGATACACGACAGTCACCGGTTCTTTCCGTTCAACGCGCATCGGGCGAGCCATCGCTTGGCCTTCCGTCTTCGCGCTCCAGGACCGATCGTAGAAAATCACGAAGTCGGCTTCCGGTATGTTGTAACCTGCGCGGGCGCTTGCCTTAGTGCAGAGAAGGTGGTCGGCTTCGCCGCGGATGAACAGCTCGTCCTTGGCCTTGACCCGTTGCTTGATGCCGATCCCGCCGTGAAACTGGACGGACTTGATGTCGCGTGCGGCAAGCTCCTTGAAGATCAGCTTGACCGTGTCCGGGTTCTCGCAGTACAGCAACGCTTTCTTTCCTTTGCTCGACAGGTCGACCAGAAGGTCGATAGCTGCACGCTGTTTCGACGTCAGGCCCGTGTAGGCGCCCATCCCTTCCACCCCACGTTGCGGGATGTTCAGGGCTGTCTGCACGGCCTGCAGCTTGGCAAGGAGCAGCGCGAGGTTGCACTTCTTCTCGCTGTCGCGCAGGTTCCGATAGATGTCAGCGAAGTCGTCGGCCGCGCGCAGGTAGTACGCCAAATGCTTGGCGTCCCAATCCACGTCGATCTTCACGAACTTCGCCGGAGGCAGATGGATGTACTTCGCGACCTCCGGTTCCTCGGTGAGCCGACGCTTGACGTGCGGCGCCAGCCAGGCCCGGAACTTTTCGACGTTGGCGATCTTCGGGATCTCTCGCTTTGCGCCTTCTCTCAGCGTTTCGGACCATTCATGCGTACACCACTCGACCACAGTGAACTCATCGCGGATTTTCTCGACGCCGCGGACGGCATACTCCATCGTGTCGATCCACCATTTTTCTAAATACCCTCTCCTAAAGCCGAACGGTTGCGAGGCCGTAGCATCCCCGGCCGTGAACAGAAGCAGACCGTGGATATCCCGTGGATAATTCGCGATCGGTGTTCCTGTCAGGATGTACCGCTTGCGTGCCGACAGCTGAAACAAGGCACGCGACTGGTCCGAGTCGAAGTTTGCGAGGCGCTCCCCTTCGTCCGTTACGACCAGGCCGATACGCCGGCGCAGGCGGGAAGCGTAGGTCACGTTCTTTTTGCGAGGCGTGTCGTCGACGCGCATCCGAAGACGCTCGTACGCGATCAGGTTGATCTGCCGGAGTTGCGTGAGCTTTTCCGGTGAATCGATGACGCAGACCTGATCGGCTGTAATGCCGATGCGATGCAGCTGCTCCAGCATTTCTCCGATGAGCCGGGACTCCAGGACCATGAGGCCGTGCTTCACGCCAGACAGCAGGATAAGGGCCGCGGCCAACCGACTTTTTCCGAGCGCCTGCTTCCAGGCAGCGACACTTCCGTGAGGCTTCATGGTCAGCTCGATCAAGTCTTCGACTTGGTAGTGCCATGAGAGCCACTTGTCGATGCCAAGCTTTTCAATCCGTTTGCGCAGCCTTGCGGCCTCTTGCGGATAGGCTTTGCCCAGGCCTTCGTGCACCACCATCCACCCCTCGTTTGCTCCCTCAAGCGTGAACTTGGCCTCGAGGTCGTCGGCGTTGAGCAGGTACTCGCGGTCCTTCTTTGTGAAGGCGTAGAGGCCTGCATCGGTGCGCTTGAACTCGACCTGTTCACCCTCTTTGATGACGGGCGACACCCACTGCCTCGGGTCGCAGTTGAACGTCTTCTTTGCGGTGCCGACCAAGACGTTGAGGTTTGACGCTCCCCTTGTCCAGATCGTGTGCTTGAGGGGCAAGGCCGCGCGCAGATGACGGCGGTGCTTGCGTTTGAGCGTTTCGATCACGCCCGGTTGCAGCTGTGGCTCGCCGCCGGCGTCGCGGATCGACGTCACGAACTTGTCGAAGGCCGTCATCGGATCGTCCGCGAGAAGGTACGCTTCGACGTCTAGCTTTCCTTGGCCAGCGTAGACGACGCCTTGCGGCAGACGGTTGTGCTCACTTGAGAAGATCTTCTTACACAAGACCGCGTTGGCTACCTTTGCTTGCGTCAGCCCGCAGAAGTAGCGCAGCCTGATCTTGCGCCCGTCCAGGCTGATGCGCACGGTGCGATCGCCCGTCACCGACAGGGTGATGGTCGGCGCCGCGACATCGAGCAGCTGGTAACGAAGGCTCGGTTCGCGCGATGATTTGCGCTCACCTTCGAGAAGGTGCAGGGCCGGTACCGGTTCGTCGAACGAGACGACTGTCCCGTGGATTGGCGCTGCCTTGACCTCCCCTTCGCCAAACACGACGACGGAGGTCAGGACGTTCGCATTCTCTTCCGCGAACGTGTCTGACGGAAGGTCGAACACGCCGCGAAGACGCGATTGCACTTTTACCGACGCCCAGCATCCGTTGCGAGAACGGATCGCGTCGGCGCTCGATCGGGGTAGCAGCGCCAGCACCACACGCGCCGCTTTTAACGCCTGAATCACCGAGTATTCGTCGCTGATGGCACTTGAGTCGGGACCAAACCTCCCCATGCGCGTAAACCCGTCGTGCCTTTCCAGGCCGGCACTTTCCAAATGCACCGAGAAGGGTGGATTGATAATCGCGAGGTCCATCCCTCTCGGACGAACCATCTCCATCCCTGCGCACAGGATTTCGCACTCGAAGCCGGCTTCGCTCACGACGCGTTTCACCTCGTCGACCGTGTCTTGGTGGACGTCGACGCCGTAGATGCTGTGCTTGGCCGGGTCAGCGAACTGCACGAGACGGCCGGAGCCGATCGAGTTGTCGAGGATCGAATGAATATCGAGGTCGGCGACGAATTTCCACATCCAGAACGCCACGACGTCGGGCGTGAAGAACTGGCTCAGGTGTTCACGGCGTGCCGCCGCGAGTTCGCCCATGTGGGCAATTTTGCTTTTACGGCTGCCCAGGCTCACAAGAGCGCGGAGCGGGGCGTACCATTTTTGAAGTTGCATGATTTCTCCTGTCAGTGCCAGAAGCTGGCGAATAAAAGCTGTCAGGACGATGCTCTTGCCTATCGCGGGATAGGCAAGCCTTGAGGCTTGCGGTGAAGGTTGTCGAGGCGGCGACGTACTTAACTTACGTGCCGAATTCACCCAGGAACAGACGCAGCTTTTCAGCTGTGCTGTGGGTCATCTTGATGTCCCAGGTGTCCTTGTAGGTGACGATGTCCAGTCCATCGAAGGAGAAGGTCTCGCGCGACTCGTACACGAACTCCCGATCGCCGATGTTGTGGCGGCCGGGTTCCAAACCCGTGCCCAGTTCTACGAGGCCGGCCCATTTGAAGGCATGCGACAGCCCGTCTATGACTTCGTTGACGTAGCTGCGCTCCGTCGGGTAAATCTTGAATCGCCCGTCCTTGACGCCCCACGTGGCCTGGTCGCTGCGGACGTTGATATAGGCGACGACGTGCTTCGCGGTTTGCTTGATGTTGTCGTTAAGGTGGAGCCGCTTGATGAGGAGAGGCGCGAGTTGGCGGTACATGGCCTGCTGGCCAGCTTGCCCTCCATAGGTCTTCTCCAGCTGCGCCCAGATGGCGTCCAGGTCGACCGGGATCGGCGGCCGCGCTGCGGTGTCGTCGCGTCGGCGCTGGCGCCGGGCTTCGAGGTACCTTTCACGCCAGCCACCCTGCCCCGCATCTTCGAGCACATCGTCCTTGTCGATCGAGAGGTCTGTGTAGCGGGTCGAAAACTGCTTGCTCGCTTCAGCGATCATCAGGTTGATGGCCGTGTTGGCGACGTCGACAATGTCGTCGCTCGCCGGGCCATGCGTCAAGTTCAAGCCGAACAGTTCCTGCTCGATGGCAGACTGTTTGGCGGCTGCGGCCGCGATGGCATGTTGATAGGCGGCGTAAGACCGGAACAGGTCGTTGCGGCTGGTCGGGATAGGTGCGGCGTCGTTGCTGGCGCCGGGCGGCTCGGCGGTTGCCTGAGCCTGCGCAGCCTCCGGATCTCGCCGGCGGGTCGAGCTGCCCATCTGGATGAGCAGGTCGAGCTCGGCGTCGTCAACGTGCCGACGGGGCCGTGTGGTAGCTGCAGTGCGTAGTTGTGAGGGCATAAAGCTTCTCCATTGAGTGCCGCAGGGCGGCGTTCGTAAGGGGAAGCGCGGGCGCGTTGCGGCGCGGCTTGTCCATCGGGGCAGCGATGGACAAGCCCGGGATGGGCTCGTCGGTCAGACGAAAAAGTTAGTTTGAAGAAGGTGCGTCAGGCGCCGTACTGCCCGAGGAACAGCTTCAACGAGTTCGCAGCGTCGTGGTTGAACTGCCAGTCCCACTTTTCGGAGTACAAAATAATTTCCAGTCCGGGGAAGGATTCGCGGTGCCTCGACTTGAATGTGAAGTTGTAGTGAGTTAGCTCGGTGCGCTGCAGTGCCCACGACAGTTCGTGCTGTTCGGCCCATGCGAAGGCGCATGCCAGCGCTTTGAAGAGATTGCGCAAGCGTTCATGGCTGTTGTAAAGCTCGAACTTACCCTTGTCCGGACCGTAATCCTTCTTGCTTGAATAGACGCGTACGGAACAGCCAACATAGCGGGAAGTGGCCACCATCTGGGTATCGCGATTGAAGCCGAAGAAGTCGATCAGGACCTTGGCCTGTTGCTGGTGTGCCGCCGTCGCGCCGCCGTCGCCACCATAGGTTTTATCTAGATGGGCTCGGATCTTGTCGAGGTCGACAGGCAGCTGGCCGTCAGTGTCCCTTCGAGCGTGTTCCTCTTGCCAGCGCTGCTGGCCGGTCGCGCCCAACACGTCATAGCGTTCGATCTTCAGGGAGCCTGCTGCCGGCGCATATCGCGTCTCCGCTTGCGCGACCAGGCTGTCAATGAGGCCTTGTGCGATCGCGCTAAGGTAGTCGGTTTTGGGCGTGCTGATGACGGATCGCCAGTCGTCACCGAAAAGCTGACGCTCAGCGTGGCGCAATTCGTCCGCTAGTTCGGCCACCTTGCGCTCGTACTGTGCGTAGAGGTCGAAAAAGCCGGAGAGCTTTACGGGAACTTCAAAGGCCGGGGCCGGCGCGGCAGGGGCGGGTGACGGTGCCGGGGCTTCGGCGGCTTCGACCGCCTGCGCTTGCCGGGTTGGCTTACTGCCCAGCGCGAGCAGTTCGTCGATTTCGTCGGGGTTTACTCGACTCGGGCGGCTCTTGAGGCCGCGCGCGAGCGCTTGTTGTGAATGCATGTGGGTCTCCAAGTTCGTGCCGCTGTGCGGCTGGGAAAAGGAGGCGCCCGAGAGTGAGCTTGTCAGTGGCGAACTGAGAAGCCGTACAGTGAAAAGCAAAACGGCCCAATCTTGCGAAAGGACCGTTCTCGTTGTTCTTGTTGCCGCGCGAAGGACTCGCCTCGCACAGATGTGCACTTACCGAGGCGAAGCGCCGTGGGCGTAATGGTTGATGAAATTGTAAATCGCCAAGAATGGCGTGAGCTGGGCACGGAAGTCCTCAGCCAAAATCTGTTTGGTATATTGAAAGAATTCTTTCATATTCACTCCTTCGATCACTTTTTTCCTTGATCCGAATGTAACACCTAACCCGCAAGGTGTCAACTCGTCGGGGCGATTCGAGGGTGGCTCAGGGTGGCACGGACGCAGGAAAACAAAAGACCCGCCCCTTTCGAGACGAGTCTCCTGCTGCTGAGCCTTATGACCTGGCACCGCTCGGTAAGGACGCAGTGCGACTCAGCTATGTCCTCTCATCACTCGTGGAAAATACCACGAATGACGTTCCACAAAACGACGACAGCGTCGCAGAAATACACGGTGTATTCCAAAACATGGAATACGAACACCACGAACCTTGGTGCCCCATGCGCTTGCAACAACTCTGCCACCAGGCTGAGCACGAAAGCAGCGGCCGTAATCAGAATGACCGTTGCAGTCGTCGAAGCGACGTGCATGGCAAACTTGAAAAACGGTGCATGCCACCACTTGGGCTTAATTGGCACAACCTTAGCTTTCGCTCTGTGGGGTGGTTCTTTTTGTTGAACGTTCATTCTAGTCTCCTATAGAAAATCCCTTTCCTCGGACCCATTCCGATTATTGGTTGAACGATGTATCCAGCGCTTTTATCTCGTAATGCAGATAAAACCGTTGAATTTTGTGTATGCCAGGACGGCATGGAATCATTGCCGGGAAGCCGGCGAGATGAAATCTGAGGTGTTGCTCACCTATAAACAAATAGGTGAGAAAGTGACTTTGGAGATTTTGGCGTGAGCATCGCTGAAAGCGGCCACGCAGGAGCAGTGGCAAAGTGCTGATTGAAGGTAAACCTGCCGCAGAGCGGCTTCGGCCATTGTAAGCCAGGCAATTGCATTGTGGCAAGTACCGGAACGTGGCTTGGCAGCCAGGTTCCAGTCCTTGGGTTGCTCATGTAGGCCCGTTACCTTTCTTGTACGCCCCGGGAGGCAAGGTCCAACGCATACCTTCCGGCAGAATGATGTCCGCGTAGTACTCGGTGCTTTCGGCAAGCAGCAACGCCTCAAGCGGGACAATGTGCGGTACGCCGCGGTCTGCTTGCTCGTCGACCGTTAGCGTACGGTGGATTGTGACGCCGAACTCGCGTTCGTAGCCTGCAATAGGTGCGAACGCTTCTGGCATGTACGTCCGCAGCGTTGCCCACTCGTTCGGTCCCGAAAAGATGCATCCGCGGCACGACCAACGTGAAAAGCCCAGCCAGTACGATGGCGGTGGGTTGATCCTGTGCCTTTCGAGAATCGCCCACACCTGAGCTTCACTCCAGCCGTGGACAGGCCTCCAGTGGTCGATGTGACGCCAGGCCTTCTTGCCATTGCGAAGGTCTGCACGGTGCGGCTCGAAGGTTGCATAGCCAGCTCGAGCTGTCGACTCCTCTGCCCGCTCGCCTGTGATGACCAGGACACGCTTGTTTTGGAATCGCTCGTCGTTGGTCAGCACCCTGGCGAAGACGTCGATCTTCAGGGCCGACGAACACCAGCGGACCAGTAAATCAGCGCTAGTCTGCGGGAACATGCGGCGTGTCGCCACCTTGCCGCGATCGCCACCCTTCGTCAGTACCTGCCCGTCCTTCGTGTACCAGCTGACAGGGGCCGTCTTCGCATTTTCCTTCAGCATCTCTCTTTCGAAACCGCCGTCTTTCCAGCTGTGATAGACCGGAATGCCGAAGGCAGCACCGGCTTCGTCCACGTAGCTGCTGGCGCAGGGCCAGTCCATAAGCTTTGATGCGAGGCCGTCGACCTTCTGATGGTGCAGCTCGATTTTCTCGGGCGTGACGCCGCTTTCCAGCAAGTGTAAAAGGGCTGCCCAGCTATCCTTGCCACCACTGAACCCTATGGCGAACAAATCGTAACTGGCCAGGTCTGGGGCGGTTGTTGGCGCTACTTCCTCGTGTTGCGAAGCCTCGTATTCTTCTTCAATAAAATTGCAGTCACGCATAGATATGCTCCTGATCGATGCCGGTAGCCGGCCATGAAATTCGGAGCGATGTCGTGCGACATACCGCTGCGTGCGCGCAGGGATATGAATCGGATGGGAGAAAGGTGCGCCACCTCCCCGCAGGGAGATGGCGCTGCCTTATGCGGTGGCAGGTTCTTCGGCCGCCGCGTCTTCTTTCGTTGGCGAGGCGTCGTATCCCATGCCCTTCCACACTTCGGTATCGAGTGGGATGGGCCTGGAGACACCGGTTTCGAGGTTAACGAACTTGCCCGAGTAGCTCAGCTTCCCGTTGTGGAACAGCATCCACAGCAGGTTGAACACTTCGTTTGCCATCGTGTTGTTGATGACCAGGCTTTGCTTTTGCAGTGCTTCAGCCACAGAGCAGCTCGGCCTGTCGTCCTTCGCGTCCAACTCGGCGTTGACCATGTCCGGGAACAGGTCAGCGACGTGCGGCAGACGGACCGCCTTGCGAGCGCCCTTGACCAGTTCGCCGATGACTACCTGGCCCGAGTTCTCGCTGTTGCCGCTGTCGATGTAGTAGCAGTGGTAGCTGCTGACTGCGCCGACGATGGCGGCGCGACCTTTGCGCGAGTCGACGCAGCCGATGATGATGTCCGCCTCGACGCGGTCGGACTTCTTCAACTTCTTCGGCACCGCCTGCCATTTCGAGCCCCAGCACTGGTTCAGCCGGTTCACGATCAGGGTTGCTTTGTACTGGCCGACATCCTGCGGGAAAAAGCACTGGCGACCGATGTTCGCCTCGGACACGGTGTCGTCGTCGTACAGCGTCACGTGCAGGCCGCCCGGATGACCGGTCGCCTTCATCGCGAAGTGCAGCTGCATCAGCCGCGACATCAAGGCTGAGCCAGTGCCGCCGGCGCCAACAACGACCACGTTGACGATCTTTTTCAGTAACGGCGCGTGAATATTATGGGTGACTTTCATAGGTTAGATGGTCCAGTTGAGTTTTTTGAACACTCCGCGCACACAAAGTCGTGAGGCGAACGAGGGGTTTGATCTGTCGCAGTAGCCGACAACGAAGGCGTACTTGACGGCGTGTTGATCGTCCCTGTCGTCGGTAGACGAGAAGAACGCGCCGTGATGGCTATGGGAGTGGCAGTCGACGATGATGTGCTCGGTGTCGGCCAGTTTTGCAAGTTCGTAGTTGAGCGAGCCGGACGTAGCGTGGTTCGACTTAGAGCGCCGCAAGGCGTACTCGCCGGTGAGCTCATCCCAAGTGATGACGGCGCCAATCTCGACATGGCAGTCTTTCTGAGCCCAGCCGGCGAACTCCGCAAGCAGTGCTCGCGGAATCTTGCTGGCGGTGAGCTCGACCGCTTCCGTCACTCGTCCGAAAGGCACCGTCGCGGTCAGCGTTGGCCCTACCTGCACGATAAAGCGTGCCCAGGCCCGCCGGACTTCCAGGAAGGTTCCGTTGGACCCGAGGATGATCCGCTCTCCGCTTTCTTGTAGCGGCGACAGCTGCGAAAACATCGGCATGCTGATAACCGGGCAGGACAGTTGCAGTACCAGGTCGCGTTGATCCATCACTCGGCCACTCCCAAAATCTTGCGAAGGCTTTTGAGCAGAATGGCCACCGTAGCTTTCATCGGCACCAGGTACTCAGTTGGGAAGGCGGTGTAGGCGCCGTCGAGCAACTCCTTCCACATGGCGTATTCGCCGCGCTGATGACTCGACTTCTTCACTTCACCGTTGACATGGGTGAACGCGCTGTCGAAGAACGCAGCCTCCCATTGCGGGATAGCATTCGCTGCGATGCCCTTCGGCACTGCTGCTGAGCCGATGCAAATCCCGCCGTTGTCGTACACGTTGAAGTAGGGCGCGTAAAAAAGCTTGGCGTCCGGCTTTGGTCGTTCGTTCTTGTCCAGGGCAAACACGTACCATTGATCCTTGACGACCACGAACAGCAGAGGCGGATGCGGAACCTTGGCGCCGCGCTTGCCCAGCTCCACGTTGTTGAAAAAGACGTTGCGCTCGCACGCCGGCACCCACCAGATCATGTGGTCGGCCGAAATGCTCAGTACGCCCTCGGGCAGATAGTCCACGTTCAGGGTCAGTTGTTTTGCCAACATCCCGAACATGGCCATGATGCCTTCGCGGGTCAAAGCTGTGCCCGCCGCGATCTGGAGGTTCGGGCGCGCTTCGGAGCCGAAGTTTTGGACTGGGTGCACGGTCGCATAGACGACGTCTTGACCGGCAGCCTTGCCCCCGTCCTGCTCACGCGTGTGCAGCAGGATCGCTTGCGACAGGACGATCGGCGTTACGCCCGTTACCAGGCCGAAGCCGTTCATTGATTGGTTCATGATTTATTCCTTCGCATCAGCGTGGTAAGAGATTGCTGGGATCAACGCGTCCATCTGAGCGATAAGATCGAACAGGGCGTCGAGATTTTGAAAGTAAGTTTTAAGTTCAGCAGCCGAGGTTGGCAGCTGTTCGATGGCGTGAAGATCGGAACCTTCCCCGTTCTCCCAGAGGAACTGCGCCCCTTGGTCCGCAAAGTGCGAACAGCGATCGTCGTTGTTGAAGAAGATCACCGTGCCGACGTATAGCGGGTCGAGGCCTTGCGAGCTGGCGGACTTGAACGTGGCGCCAAGTGCCTGCACGCGCGCGACAGCCTGCCGAAGGTTGAGCAAACGAGCCGCGATTGACGCGACGTGCTTGTTCTGGTGGTGACGGAGATTTTTCAGCTTGCGTTTAGAGAAGTGGGGTCGCCGCGGTTTCGAGCGCCCGTTGCGTGCGATGTCCATACAGAAGCCGTTGCCGTAGGCTTCCAGCATTTGGTCGGGCATGTAGTAGTCGCCGCAATCTTCGCCGTAGCGTTCGAGAAGCGCCTCGCGTGCGCTCTCATCCTCGACCGAGTAGATCTCCTCTTCCCAAAGCGAATACTGCGCCTCGTTTTCGAGAACACGTCCAGGGTGCGAGAACTCGACTGTCTGGTAGCCCGCTGACATCAGCTCACAGAAAGCGGTGAGAAACAGACCAGGGACTTGCTTTTCGACGAGCCTGGCAATGTCTTCGACGTAGCGCAGATCGGTTTGCGCGCCCGTTACTGCAAACGTAGGGCCGGTAAATTCGCCGCCAGTCCAGTTGTTGCCACCGTTGGGGTTCTCGACCAGATTGTTCGCTTCGGTCGCGTCAACGATCTGGATGTCAAAGCGAATGTTTTGGATTCCGCCGATCCTGCGCATGAACCACGCACGCAGCCCTTCGTCAACGATGTGACGCGGACTGGTGACGTTGTCGGAAAGATCGTCGGGGTTGATGACCTCGGCATCGAGCAGGTTGCGGGCCAGTTCGACGAAGTCGGTTTCGAATTTCACTAAGGTGGCCCTGCGCGGAACTGATTCGTGGATTCCGGGAATCTGAAACAGCGATGGCAGGGTTAGGGTTGGAATGACGCCTTCGATCTGGCGGATTTCTTCGTAATTGAGTTGCATGAGCTACTCCTGTGCGTTTCCGCAAAGCGGTAAGAAAGGAGCAAGCCTGAACGGCTTTCTTCTGCGAGGTGCAGAAGAAAGCCCCCTGTTTAGGAGGGGCGAAACCGCTTAGAAAATCGGCGGTAATTGCGGGGATTCCAGAACCAGTGGCCGGGCCGACGTACGCTCGGCGCACAGGGCAGTCATGTAGTCGGCACAAGCGATCGTCTCGTCGTTTGCCAAGACAACCGGCCTTGCGGCCGGCGTCTTGTCGCCGAGTGGACGATGGCCGGACAGGATCGCATCGATACGCGTCCTGTTCACGGCTTAGCCCTTCGTGCCGACATTTCGGGTGAACGTGTAGGTTGCCACGTCGCCGCTGATGGTCGGCTCGCTGACGATTGCGCTTGTCAGGTCCGGGTACTGGTTGCTGTAGATGTCCTTCACTTCGTCGACGGTGAAGTTCGGTCCGACGTCGGGCAGGTTCACGCCGTTGAAGACGAATTTTCGGGTCAGCGTTTTTGCTTCGATGGTCATGTCTCGCTCCAGATATTAAATGTCCAGGAGGGACAGCAGATCGTCGTTGTTGCCAGTCGCGGCGGGTGCAGGCAAGGTCGCGGGTTTGGCGGGAGCCTCCGGTACCGAGGCTTTCGGCCGGACGTAGTCCTCACCGTCGAGGACGTCGCCACCGTTGCCGGTTTCGTCGTCGTCGTCGCCGCCGCTAGCGGCTGGCGCATTCAATGCCGGTGCCGATTTGCCCTGCAGCGCTTTCGTGCCCTTGGCCGCGGCGTCTTGCTTGGCTGCGGCGATGAGCGTGGCGGTCACGGCGAGTTGCTCCTGCAGCGACGTACGTTCGACCGCGTAACCGGCGATCACGCCCACGAACTCGGAATCGAGTTCTTGTGGCGTTGCGGCCAGTGCGATCGGTGCTGCGAGGGCGACGTTGCCGCCCTTGACCGCTTTGGGCATGACGACCACTTTCATGACGCCGTCCTTGTCCATGCCAACGATTTTCAGGTTCAGTTCTTCGCCAGCGGCGAGCAGAGGTGCGATTGCAGTAAACATTTGTGATTTCCTTGTCGAATATGGGTAAAGAAAAAGCGCCGAGGACGGCGCTTTTCAAGTTGCTTTTACTTGTACATGATGACCGGCGGGATCTTGGCCGAGAAGTCGAAGTTCGCGACACCAAGCAGAGCCTGAATCAGCGGTTCCTTCTTCTCGTTGAACAGCTTCTTGAAGCCGTCGCCGTACGCCTTATCCAGTCCAACGGATTCGGCGATGACCTGAATTTCGCTCTTGGTGAACAGGTTCAAGAAATCGGCGTCCATCTTCCAGTGCTTGGTCAGGTCCAGCTTGATGTGCTTGGCCAGGCTCTGCAGTTCCGCAACCGGCAGGTTGAGCATTGCCGAGACGGCGATCATCTTGGTTGCCATCTCCATGCGGTCGGCGTCGAGCTGGTGCGTCTGCTGCGTGACCCCCAGCAGATCCTTTGCGCACTTCCCGTCGCTGATCTTCTTGCACACCTGCTGCATGAAGTCCTGGCTGACATGACGGATGTTGCCGGTAATCGCCAGCGCAATCAGGTACGGAACCGATACCTCGTAGCTCTTGCTGAGTTCACGCTTCATCGCCGTGCGCCACAGGTTTTCACGGTAGGCCTTGACCTTCTCGCCTTCGCTGACCGTCGCCTTGACTTGGGATTGATTGCCCGTGCCTTTGGCTTTGTCTGCGCCGGTGGCTGCGCCTTTCGACGAGCCTTTCGCTGCTGCGCCACCTGCGGCCGGGGCCGATGCGGCTTGCGCATCCGCCAGCGCCTGCTGCTGCGCCTTGATGTTTGCTGCGACCTTGGCCTGGTTGCAGACCGGATCGAAGCATTGGTCCTTGAAGACCGTTGCCATGTGTTCCGGCAGCGCGCTGACTGCGGCGCCGAAGTTGGAGCAGCTACGGCATGCCGCCGCCTGTTCCTCACCCACGCCCGACTTACCATCGGCTCGGATCTTCACTTGCGCGAAGTTGTCACCGACGCGCACGATCTTGATCACCGGATACTCGTCCTTGAGCGAATCTTTCACCTGCTCGAGGTGCTCTTCGGTCTTGGCCTTGTAGCAGGTCGCGTTGGTGCATCCGCCATCGGTGATGGCTTCGGCAAACATCGTCCCTTGCACGCTGGAGTTGTGCTGGCAACCAGCACAGTCCGTTTTGTCGAACTTGGCGGCCGACAGCTTGTGCGCTGCTTTCTCGATCACGGCCTTGAGGTCCGAGACCGACAGACCGCGATCGATCACCGGCGCCAGCAGCTTGTCCTGCCCCTCTTTTGCCAGGGCGGCGAGCAGCTCAGCGTGGCCCAGCTTGATTTTCCGCTCGTTCAAGGCCTTGCGGACCGGTTCGGAGCAGTTCATCAGCGCCAGGCGCGATTCGAGCTTGGATGGGGACCAGCTCAGCTGGCGAGCAGCCTCAGCGCGATCGCCCTGCACGTAGGCCAGGATCTGTGCGGCCGAGACTGCTTCCTCGGTCGCCGACATATCCGCCCGCTGCGTATTCTCGATGTGGGCGAGAACTGCAGCTTGCGCTTCGGTGCAATCGTACTTCAGGACCGGCACCTCGAACTCGTCGCCATGCGCAGCCATGGCCGCACGGTAACGGCGTTCGCCGGCGATGATCTGGAACATGTTATCGGCGATGACGCGAACCGAGATGGCTTGCGTGACGCCATGCGTGCGCACGGATTCGGTCAGCTCGGCCATTTCCTTCTCATCGAAGTACGTGCGCGGGTTGTTGCCCTGCTCGATGAACTTGAGCTTGACGATCCCAGGCTCGCCCTTGAGCGGGGCTGCGGTCTGGTCGTTCGCTACCGGTGCGATCGCAGTATTTGCGGTCGCGTTGACGGTGGCGTTGTTGCGTGCAGCAGGTACAGCAGCCGGAGCGGCTTGAGTTGCGTTTTCGAGAGTTGCGAGGGTGGCGTCGACGACAGCGGCGGACACACCTTCGCCAGCTTGCAGACCAGTAACTTGCATGGGGAATTCTCCGAATTATGCCGGGAACCGGCGTTAGAAATTCAGAGCGGGTGAAACTTACGAGTGCCGCAAAGCACTGGAAAGTTAGTTTGAATTGCGTGAGCGTTTGAAGTGAACCTGCCGCATAGCGACCCGCGTAGATTATCGCAAATCTTGAGATTGGGCAATCTTTCGCCGAGGGGACGCCCCCCGGCTCAGATGTTCATAGGTCGTCACATGGGCAGCGGCGGCTCGTTTTGCCACTGGCCACATTCGTTGCATTTTGCGTCCTCGAGGTACGGCACGAAGCGCAAATCGGTCGACTTGCACTCCTTGCAGATGCACTCGCCCGGGATGAATACGGCCGATGGTTCGAGGTCGCCACGGCGGATGAACGCGACGGGCGCTGGCTTGCTATTTTTTTTGGCTGGTGCGTGGGTAAACATAAACGGGAAACTCCTTGTCGGCCGCTGGGCGGCACATTGAAATCGGTATCGGGAACGCGGCCACAATCCACAGCCCCCGTACAGGCGGTCTGTGGTTTGCTTTCGCGCGGTCCTTGAGGCCGCGGTTGAGTCTTAGAAAGGCGCGAGCAAGTCAGTCATCGTGGCGATGATGTCTTCCCTCGACAGGTTGCTCCACAGGTCGACCTCGGCCTCGATTCGGGCCAGGACGTCTGCTTTGTGGCTGAAGCCTTTGCCGTACTTGGTGAAGGCAAATTGCGTGAAGCTCGGCCCGTCGATTTCGGCCGCGGCCACCTTGACGGTGATCGAGACGAGCATGGCTGCGCACTCGGCGCCGACGCGTGCAAGGTCCTCGAGCATCTTGCTTGCGCGTGCGATATGTTGAGGGTTGTCCTCCCAGCCCTGCGCAATCTTGATGTTGAAGTACTCCAGCGCGGCTTCCTCTTCCAAGCCCAGCTTTTCCACCTGAGCCAGCAGCTGGTTGATCGGGTCGAGCGGCTGCGAACTGTCATGCTGGACTGGTGTCGGCTGAACATCGGCTACGACTTGGCCGGGCGCAGTCGGCAGAAGCGCCGCTTGGGGCATACCCTTTGGCGAAGCCAGCCATGCGACAGGAGTCGAAGGCGTCGGCAGTGCCTGCGGACGACCCGTTTGCAGCAGTCGGCCCACGTCGATGTCGGCTTGCAGCTTCGGTACCCATTGGTTGCCGGTCTTCTTCTGCCCATGTTCATCGAAGTAGACGCGCGGCTCGAGCACTTTGGTGATGTAGAACACGGGCGCATCGGGCTTGAAGGGATTCATGCGTGGAAGGGTGCCGAGCGCATCGAGGATACGCTGCAGGTCCGTCCAGATGCCTTCTGCCGCGTATTCCGAACTCGTCTCCATGGCCAGCAACCCGGTGCTCGGGATCTGCGGGATGTAGAACAGCAGCCGGCCGCTGAACTTGCACTGGCCTTGCTGGAACTCGGCGCACGAACCAGGATCGCACGGGCCGCGAACGGCCTTTTCGCGCCGCGGCATTTTCTTGATTCGCTGGATCCGCTGCTTCACCTTCTGTTCGTCGGTCAGGTCGGGGAGATAGCGGCAGTAGCGCACACCATCATCGCCGTAGTGCGATTCGTAGTTCGGACCGCGGCCATGGCGTTTGAAGCGGTTCGGGTAAACATCGTTCAGATCATCCGAGTGAAAAACCACGGGGAAACGATACAACCGCTTCTCGTCATCGCCGTCACGAATTTCGCCGTACAAGTCAACGATCCGGGACGCGATTTCAGGCATGCCAAAGTCGCTGGCCGCCACAGTGAAATACGAGGTATTGCGCGGGTACATCGCGTCGTCCATGCCAGTCGCGTCCTTGATCTTCTTTTCGATCTCGGAGAACTTCAGGCGGTTAGCGACTCCGTCGAGGTAGATCTGTACTACCTTCGGGTTTTGCTGAGCTTTTTTCGTCAGCACTTTGATGCCGGGCCGGATCTTGCCGGCGTGCTTGACTTGCTGGTCGGTACTGGCCGCCCTCGAGGACAGGATCGACATTCTCATGGGTGCATTCATTGCGGGTTCCTTTCGCGGCGTTCGCCGGTAGGGTTGTTGGCAAGCGTGCGCTTGCAGGTTCGACTTAAATGCCTCGTGCGAGGCGTCGGGAAACCGCGCTCTGTGAAGCACTGGTATGCAGGTGCAGGCCAGTGACAGAGGATTGCGTAGGGCTTTCGCATGCAGTGCATGAGAAAACCCCCGGTGCGGGGGCTTGGGCCGTGAGGCCTTGGATTTAAGCTTCTTCCAGAATTTCCAGGATCGTGTTTTTCATATCCCTGCCGGCGCCGAACCAGCTGCTGTTGAGGCGGAATTCCTGATCGCGTGCGCGAACGTGGAAGTCCGCGTACTCGGTCACAGCGTTGATGAGGCCCCAGCCGGTGCCAGCTACGCCGTCGATCCGTGCGCCCGTTCCAGCGCCGTTGAACAGGTCCATGACCTTGACGAAGCCTTTCGTCTTGCGGATGTCACCGTCACGGCCAGTGCGACCGAGATTGCCGAACATGGTCTCGATGATCTCTTCGGCCTGAACGCCGGTGAGCGACGTGTTGGCGAAGCGGCGCATGCGCGAAACGAAGTTGCCGTACACCTCATCGGCGTTCAGGCCCAGCTCCATCTTGACGCTGTTTGGATTGAACTCCGTGTTGTGACGCACCGAGACAGTCTTGCCAGCGTTGCCGTAGGCCATCTGCAGCGTGTTGTTGCACACCACCCGTACGGAGGTGAACATCGCGTCCGTTGCCAGACCCGAGTCGCAACTGCTGACCAGAAGGAGGTAGGTACGGACCGTATCGCCGTCGACGATTTCGCTATCGAGGTTTGTGCGTGCCAGTGCCCAGAAGCGCTTGCCGCCACGCAGCGTGCCTGCGGTTTCGAGTTCGAAGCCGTGTTCAGCAACCAGGTCGCGGAAGAACTCCAACACCTGACGCGGCTGAACGATGCTGTAGATGTTGGACACCGTGTTGAGCGGGGCCTTGGAGTCGCTGCGGTAGAGAACTTCGCGCTGCGACCAGGTTTCCGTGCACGGCGCGATGATGATGCCGGATCCGTTGTGCGAGGGAAGGACACGCTCGACATCAAAGAGAATCGGCGTGCGCATGATTTCCCAGTCCATGCCGGCAGCGATACACCAGTCTTCGATGGATGCGCCGCGGACCAGTTGCTGGCCCAGGCCGTGCCACGGGGTCTGGCCAACGTAGGCCATTTCAGCGCGACCGGTACGGGTGATGGTAAGTTCGTGTGCCATAGGTAGCTTTCGGAAAAAGTAAGTTTTAGAGCAGGTCCAGATGGATCGGGACCACTTTGTTGTTGCGGAGCGTTTCGGCCGGATACGTCTCGGCGACGAGCTTTGCAAACGCCTCGCGAGCGCGTGGTTCGGTCAGCTTCCTGCCCTTTAGCGGGGTGTCGACGGTCTTGTACGGGGCGATGCTCGACTTGCGGACGATGTAGGTCGTGGCGTCGCCCACGCTCTGGGCGAACAGACGCAGCTCGGTCTCGCCAGTGATCGCGCGAGCGATGCGCAGCGTGACGCGCGGTGCGGCGGCAGCCGGTGCGGCGATGGTTTCGAGCGGCGCCGGCGTAGCATCCAGCAACGCACGGGCCATGGCGGTACGCTGGAGGGGCATCGAGGGCGCTACGGTTGCTTCAGGGGGGAAAAACGCAGGCGGAATATCGAACGCCGCGTCGGTTACGGAGAAGGTTTGCATGGTTGAGCTTTCAGTGAGCGAGGCGACGCGCGATCGACGAGGGAGTGCAGATGGCTCGCATGAGCCGTTCCAGCACTGGCCGGCGCTTATGCACCTGCAGGGTGTCTACGCAGAAGTCGATGAGGTTGCGGTGGCCGTCGGTGATGAACAGGCCGAACACGAATGTGCTCTGCGTGCCGGTGACGGTTTGAAATTGATAGATGCAGCACGGGGTGTGCTGGAAAAGCTGACGGTGCGCCTCGAAGGTCGACAGCACGAAATGTCGACGTTCGCGGAACATCGTTGCAGCCGTGGCTAGATCCAGTTTCTGGAGCTCGCCTGGCCGGTATTGCGCGTTCAGTTCGTCAATCACACAGTCGTGCGCGCGAATGAACTTGGAAATCTGTTGAGGGGTCTCGGCGTTGCCGATCGTGATTGTTCTTAGGGATTTTTCGAACGTCCTGTGACCAACGTCCGGACATTGCAGTACGGAGGGAGGCATGCCAGTTCCTTGCCGCGTAGCGGCTGTTTGAAATGGGCGAGGCCTAGATGATGGGCCTCTTCAATGCATGTGCATTGAAGATGGTGTTTGAAGCAGAAGAATTGCGGTGAACCTGCCGCATGGCGACAGTGCAACTTTACTCGATTTTTTACTGCTGAGCCAACATTTTTTCGGCGCGAGAACTTGCGATTTTATGCTCACACTCGCCGCCTCATTCCAGCCTTGGACAGCTATCCTACACGATGGGCTACAGCGGACGCTTTCCGACATCGGACGGGTGTTGATGCACCCTCCCCTATTTATCCAATTACGAGAATGAGCCACATGCATCCGAACGTTGAACTATTTGTTAAGGCCATGGACGAACAGAACTGGGTCCGCCTCCTGGTTGGCTTCGGGCCGGGTTTGATTATCGGTAAGCTGGCCAATCAGATTGGCAGCACCGGCCTGTCCATTGCCTCGGGCGTAGTTCTCGCAGCTGGCATGGGAGTGTATC
>Ga0070658_10001545_pt1 | contig 19509 bp, 17 predicted proteins | sample KBSC13metaG_FD_64664 | JGI IMG/M metagenome (GOLD analysis project Ga0070658, IMG submission 64664) | Corn rhizosphere microbial communities from Kellogg Biological Station, Michigan, USA - KBS C1-3 metaG | ecosystem: Host-associated > Plants > Roots > Rhizosphere > Soil ...
CCGGCACATCTGCCCACCATGTCCACGGCGACACGCCCATCTGGCGCGAGAGAGTGAACAGCGCATATGCGGCGCCGCGTCGATCCGCGCCGGCGATTACCAGCGCGCGCCGCACGCCGGGTATGGGCGCGTTCACCACGGCGGTCACCGCCGCTTCCCACTTACCGGTGGCGGAAGACGTATCCAGCTTGTGCTGAGAAACCAGCCGGTCGATCTCCGGCGATTTGCCGAGCACGCCGATGACGATCAGCTCGGCGGGCACTGGGGCCTTCAGCGAGTCGAGCATGCGCGGCTTGATGCCGGTGACGCGCTCCACGTCGGATGCGAATGCCTCGGCTGCCACGCGCACCGTCTCCGGGCTTTGCGGCGTTACATAGATTGCAGGCGCGCGGCCATTCGCCGCAATCGCGAAGTCCTGCGTGCCCGCGCGTTCGAAACGAATCAGCGAGGCCGATTGTGCGCAGCATGAGGACGCAAGCAGCAACGCCGCAGTGATGAGAAGACGAGAACGCAAACCAACCTCCGCGCGAGCAAAGCGGCCCGGCGGACTCGATTGTAGTCGCGCTACTGCTTTGGCTGTTGCTGCGGCCGGTCTGTTCCGGCCTTGTGTTCGGAGGCGCGATTGTGTCCCCAGTTGAAGCGCCGCCCGAGGATGCCCTTGATAAGGAGGTGGTCGGTCGCGGCCGTCGGTCCCACGCCTACACCGAAGTTGATCTCCCACTTGGGCGAGACATTCAGGTCGGCCACTGCATAGATCTGCTGCTGCTGATCGTGGAGGCCATCCCAGTTCCACAGGCGGCCGTAGTCGGCGTAGTACTCAATGCCGGCATTCACTTTTCTGGTGAAGTCGTAGCCCACTTTTACGCCGGGGGTGAAGCCAACCCCTTCGCGCACGCCCGGCCCGTGCCAGCTCCGCTCCAGCGCGGGATTGAATGCGAGATACCAGTGGCCCAGCGTCTTATCCACGATTGGCCGAATCTCCCACGTCCAGGTGTCTGGTGAGTAGGCCGCGCGCTGATAGCCGATCTCCATCGACAGGCTCGCGCCTACCGGCCAGTGCCAGCTCTCCGGCACACGCACGCGCGGACGGATGTGGTCGCCGACCCATTGCACTCCGTGTCCGTTCTGCTCGCTGGTAAAGAGATAGAAGCCAACCTCGGACCAGCTCGTCAGCCCCTGGGTCAGCTCAACGGTTTCGTGGAGCTGATGGTTCGTTGGGTACACGCCTTCGACGGTCTGCTTCTGTCCCCTGGCGGTGAAGTTGGAGTGCAGCTCGACCATCAGGTTCCCCGGCGGCACGGTGTCCGACCCATACACCTGAATCTCGTAATTGCCCTGCGCGCGTGCAGATGCATCGCCGGAGGCCAGCACCGCGACAGACAAACACACACTGACCATCACACTGCGCGACAGCAATTTCAGCATCTGTGGTGATGATATAGACGACCCACACACGCCAGAAGACGCGAGCTTAGGAGGCGTTGCTCGAGCTCGAAGCGGACTCAATCCAGCATCCGCTCGCGGTTCCACCTGCCACTGCGCCCAGAATGATCAGCGGCTCGCGCCCTGCCACGATGGCCGCAGGCAGCGGCGTATCGACAGGGTCGAACGAGATGTCCTGCATGCACGCGAAGAAGCGCAAAAAGGCGCGCCGCTCCTGTGTGACGTGGTCGCGGATGGTGCCGCAGAGCATTGGGTACTCAGCCTCCAGTGCATCCAACACCGCGCGCATAGTCGCTTCTTGCACGTGCACCGGCACCTCATGCCCGTTGACACCTGCCAGCGTTCGCAGGTGATGCGGAAGCTCCACGCGAATGGTATGTACAGCGCCAGCGGATTCACCCATGATTTCAATAGGTCTATCACACGAGTTGATCAGCACGAACGTGGCATCGCGGAGAAGCAAGGTGCGCCTCACCTCGCTTGCTTGCATGCGGCGCTGGCACTATCCTTCTCGACATGAACAACATGGATCGCCGGCGCTTCCTCGTTGCCGGAGCCGCAGCCGCCGCAAGCATCAAGACCTTCGCGCAGGCACCGGCTGACTCTGCTGCATCCCGAGCCGCGCAGGCGCCTGCCACCTCGGCCGCGCTTCAGGCCGCAAAGATTGAGCTGCATGCCGACCAGACCGGGGCAAACGTCCCTCAGAACTTCGTCGGCGTCTCCTATGAAACTCAGCAACTCTCCGAGCCGAACTTCTTCTCGCCGGAGAACCACGGGCTGGTTGAGCAGTTCCGCGCGCTCTCGCCCAGTGGCGTGCTGCGGCTGGGCGGCAACACATCCGATTATGGCTTCTGGAAGCCGACGCCCCAATCCAAGCCGCCAAAGCGCAAGAAGCGTCCGTACAAAGTCGGCGATCCCAATCCGAACCTCTCGTACTCCGTGACTCCGGAGGCGGTCGAGAACCTCCGCAACTTCCTCGACGCAACCGGCTGGACCTGCCTGTACGGCATCAACCTCGGCACCAACACAGCCGAGCTCGCGGCCGACGAGGCCGTCTTCGTGGCCAAGACGCTCGGCATTAAGCTTGAGTACTTCCAGGTGGGCAACGAAGCGGATCGCTTCGGCTCCACCATCCGCGACCCGCAGACCTGGAACGCCAACAAGTACTTCGATGAGTGGATCGTCTTCGCCAACACCATCAAGTCTCGCGTGCCCAGCGCACGCTTCGGCCTGCCGGATACCGCGGGCAATCCCGAGTGGTACGCCGTCGTGGTCGATCGGCTGCTGCAGATTCCCGGCCAGCAGCGTCCGGACATCGCCGCCCTGACACACCATTACTACTTCGGCGGCCCGCCCTCGAACCCGAAGGTCACCCTCGACGCCGTGTTGCATGCCGATCCGCACGTGGACAAGCTCTATCAGGATGTCAGCTCGGCAGCCGCCCGCCTGGGCAAGAACGAGCGTCGCTCTGTGCCCTATCGCATGACCGAGGGCAACACCTGCTATCGCGGAGGCAAGCCCGGCGTCTCAGATGTCTTCGGCGCCGCACTATGGTCCGCCGACTACTTCCTGAAGCTCGCATCCTACGGCTACGCAGGGGTCAACCTGCACGGAGGCGAAGGCAACATGGTCGCCAACTCGCTCGGCGGCACGCTGCCGGGCGAAGAGCTGATGCCCGACCGCAAGGTCCCGCACCCGCGGCCGTTCTACACACCCATCGCGGATATCGGCAAGGACTTCGTCGCCGAGCCCGTCTCTTATGGCATGCGCTTCGCCGGAGTCTTCGCAGACTCTACCTTCCTCAAGCTCGACTTCGATCCCGGCGAGATCAACGCCACCGCCTACGCCGCGAAGCTCGGCAGCGGCCGCATTATTGTCGCCGTTATCAATAAGGACGCCACCCACGACCTCAACCTCGATCAGCCTGACTGGCATCTTGATCAGACGCTCACCGGTCCCTCACTCACCGCGACCAGCGATGTCCGCTTTGGGCCGGCGAAGTCTCCGAACACCAAGAAGGTCCCGGCCGCAAGCGCCGCAATCTTCCGGGTAGGATGACGCACCGCGCAAGCAACTTCCACCCGATGCCGAGAACCAGGTCGGCCCGCATCCGCAAATCTCGAAGGCCATCTGCAAGGTGATCTGGCAGCCAGAATAGTCACTCATCAAAGTTGATGAGGAAATTCGGTTCAGAAACTCAGCATCAATCTGCTCGTATGGTCAATCAGGAGCATGTGCACTGGTGATGGCGAATCTGAGAGATCATCTCGGCACCACAGGCGGTGCGCTCAAAAATTGGGCGATTGCCCAGTTCCAGGACTCTCTCGCTGTCGGCGTGCTCTGGCTCATCGGCTTGTACATTCTGCATGTCCCGCTGGCTCCCATGTGGGCCATCATCGCGGCGGTATTCCAGATCGTCCCACACTTTGGACCTATCCTCAGCGTCCTGGGCCCGGTTCTCACCGCAACCATCAAGTGGATGGACTGGGAGCACCCCGCCGGCGTGCTCGGGCTATATGCCGCAATCGCCGTGCTCGACGGACTGTTGCTGCAGCCATACATCATGAGGAGAACATCGAAGGTGCCCATCTGGGCCTCCGTGTTTGCGCCGATCGTGCTCGGAATCCTCTGGCCATTCTGGGGAGTGCTCCTAGCCCCGCCCTTACTGGCTGTCGTGTATGCATATCTGTCGCGACGAAAAAATGCAGCAACGCCCTCCTCGGGAAACAAAGCCTAAGTGCGCGTTCCATCACCTCAATCGATCAATAAGGCACGAACTCTGCAACGCTCCGGCCTCTGCTAATCCAGCGTCTGCACCTCAACGGACAGCACCGCCGGCAAGTCGCGCACGATCGCATTCCACGAATCGCCCGAATCTGCCGAGGCGTAGACCTGACCGCCGGTGGTGCCGAAGTAGATGCCGCAGTCATCAAGCTGGTCCACCGACATGGCATCGCGCAGCACGTTGACGTAGCAGTCGCGGTCTGGCAAGCCCTTACCCAGCGGCTCCCACTCATTGCCGCCGCTGCGGCTTCGGAAGACACGCAGTTTTCCATCGTGGACGAAGTGCTCGGAGTCGCTCTTGATCGGCACCACGTAAATCGTCTCAGGCTCATGCGCGTGCACATCGATCACGAAGCCGAAGTCCGTCGGCAGGTTCCCTGACACCTCACGCCAGTTATCCCCCGCGTCGTCCGACCGCATGATGTCCCAGTGCTTCTGCATGAACAGCACGTCCGGCCTGCTCGGATGCGCAGCGATGTGATGCACGCAGTGACCTACCGGCGCCTCAGGGTCAGGGATATGAGCGGACCGCAGTCCCCGATTGATCGGCTTCCACGTCGCGCCGCCATCGTCCGTGCGAAAGGCGCCGGCGGCCGAGATCGCAATCACCATCCGCTGCGGATTCTTCGGATCGATGATGACCGTGTGCAGGCACATCCCCCCGGCCCCCGGAGCCCATGCTGACCCGGTCGTATGCGTGCGGAGGCCGGCCAGCTCCGTCCAATTCTGCCCGCCGTCGGTGGAGTGGAACATTGCCGCGTCTTCCACACCGGCGTACACCTCGTCGGCGTTGGTCAACGAGGGCTCCAGGTGCCAGACGCGCTTGAACTCCCATGGATGCGGCGTGCCGTCGTACCACTGGTGCGTACCCGGAACGCCCTCGTACGCAAACTTATTGCCCACCGGACTCCAGGTCTTGCCGCCGTCATCGGATCGCTGCACCACCTGTCCGAACCAACTGGAGGATTGGGACGCATAGATGCGGTTGGGGTTCATGGGCGACCCCTTCACGTGGTAGATCTCCCACCCGGCGAAATGCGGCCCTTCGACCGTCCACTCCTTGCGTTTGCCATCTGAGGTCAGAACGAAGGCGCCCTTCCGCGTGCCCACGAGTACCCGAACCTGAGCCATGTGATCTCCTCTGTTTGTCTGCGAATGATCTTTTCGACCGCCGGGGCCAAGCTACCAAGGCTGCACACCTAACCGCAACTTGCAGGAATTGTTAGGCAATCTACTTCACCATTAAGCGCAAACTTTTGCGCATACCAGTTATCCTCAGGTGCAACACAACGTCATAAGTCCGCATTTCTCTGCCTATTTGCGATTTTCGGAATGGCCGCCCGATTGCACTACTCCTGGGTAAGTTAGAAACACCTCCACGGGAGCCTCTCATGTTGAAATCGCTTGTTGTACTTTCTGCCTTGACCCTCGGAACGGTTGCTGCACACGCAGCCCCGCTCTCTGGGTACTTTTCTGCGTTTGGAACAGATCAGTTTACGTCCTCCACCATCACCTTCGGATCAGCGTCGGTTGCCGGCGCGATCGGCGGCGATTTCCAGACCTATCTCAGCGATGGAAACGCTATTAACTTCCTCTCGGGCGCTCTGCCGTATACGCAGGGTACGAACAACATCCCTCCCTTCCCCGGCGGAGTTGTGCCACTGTTCACCGTCGCTGGCAGCGGTGGTGAGGTATTTACCTTCGACATGACCAGCTACTCGGCGAACTATATTAACGACGGCAGCTCGGGATGCCTGGCAGGGAGCATCTGCCTGAATGCCACCGGCACGGGCTACTTCACCGCAACGGGACCTCTGACCGGACAGTCCGGCGCAGCCGTATTCACCTTTACGTCGCAGTATGCGCCGGGCAGCGATACTGCCCAGCTCACAACCTTCTCGGCCTCGTCTTCGGCCCTTGCACCCACTCCTGAGCCAGAGTCCCTTGCGCTGGTAGGAACTGGGTTATTCGCTGTTGTTGGCTTTGCGCGGCGCCGTTTCAACGTATAGCTTCGCGCAATCGATAAGAAATGCGTTCGAGAGCTCCGTTCGTTCAAGCGAACGGAGCTTTTTTTATTCCGGGATGGAATGAGACTTCCACTCATCGGCGCAGCCAACCCCGCGCCAATTAAAACGCGGCGTGTGCTGCATCGGATCTGCATCTGCTTCCCTGCTTCCGCCTGTAAGCCTCTAAAATCAGCAGATGGGTCAAATCGCCCGCAGACATAACCTGGCCGTTACGCATGGGCTTCTCTGCGCAGAGGTGTCATGGCTGAGCTGACCTTCGAAGAGCTTCACTGGAAACCTCATCACAATCCCTGGCTGGTCGCCCTCACCGTTACGCTGGCGACGTTCATGGAGGTGCTGGACACCTCGATTGCCAACGTTGCGCTGCCGCACATGGCCGGCACGCTGGGCGCAAGCACCGAGGAGGCGACCTGGGTGCTCACCAGCTATCTGGTCTCCAGCGCCATCATTCTTCCTATCTCCGGCTGGCTCTCAAATCGGATTGGACGCAAGCGCTTTTATATGACCTGCGTTGCGATGTTCACCCTCTGCTCCATGCTGTGCGGACTCGCCAATACGCTGCCGCTGCTGATTATTGCGCGTATCCTGCAGGGGCTCGGAGGCGGCGGCCTTGCACCCAGCGAGCAGGCCATTCTCGCCGATACCTTTTCCGTCGAGAAACGCGGCCAGGCCTTCGCGCTCTATGGAATGGCAGTCGTTGTCGCGCCGGCCATTGGACCTACGCTTGGCGGCTGGATCACCGACAACTTCAACTGGCACTGGATCTTCTTCATCAACCTGCCGGTCGGGCTGCTCTCGCTTTATCTGTCCAACCGCATGGTTGAGGATCCACCGTTCCTCAAGGTACGCAAGGAAGAGTCTAAGCACCTCAAGGTCGACTTCATGGGTCTTGGTCTGGTCGGCATCGGCGTTGGCCTGCTTGAGTTCACGCTGGACAAAGGCCAGGAGAAGGACTGGTTCGGCGATCCTATGATCCGAACCACCGCCATTCTTGCCATCTGCCTGCTGGTCTTCTTCGCCTGGTGGGAGTGGCACCATCCGGACCCCATCGTCGATCTGAAGCTCCTGAAGAATCGCAACTTTGGGACGGCGGTATTTCTGCAGCTCGTGCTGGGCATGGTGCTGTTTGGGTCCACCGTGCTGATTCCGCAGTATCTTCAGCTTCTGCTGGGCTACACGGCGGAGCGCGCCGGCGAGGTGCTGTCTCCCGCCGGCTTTGTCATGATGATCATGATGGGGGTTGCCGGCCGCATGCTGGGCAAGATGGATCCGCGGCTGATGGTATGCCTCGCCTACATTGGGACAGCGGCGGGCATTTACAACCTGACGCGGCTGGATCTGACTACGCCCTTTCACAGCGTCATGCTCTGGCGCTGTCTGCAGGTGCTGTGCCTGCCGTTTGTCTTCATTCCGATCAGCACCCTGAACTATGTGGGCGTGCCGGCGACGAAGAGCAACCAGATCTCAAGCCTTTCCAACTTTGCCCGCAACCTGGGTGGCTCCGCCGGCACGGCGCTGCTGACCACATACCTGGCGCGTACTGCCCAGGTACACCAGCAGACGTTGGCCGCACACATAGTGCCGGGCAGCCCGGCGCTCCGGCTCTTCCGCCAGAGGGTGGCGGAGATGCTGATGCGCGGCCGCGGTAGCGGCATGGATGCTGCCGGCGTCGCGATGGGTCAGGCGTACCAGATGATGCTGCGGCAAGCCTCGATGCTGAGCTACAAGAACGCGTTTACGGTTCTGGCGCTCGTGGTGGTCTGCCTGTCACCGCTGCCGTTCCTGATGCGGCTGCCGCCGAAGCGCGGGCCCAAACCGCCACCGGAAGAGGCTATGGGGCACTAGCGGAACGGTAAGTGGAGCGGAAGACAAAGTGATGGAATGAAAACGTAAGGATTTCCGCGGCCAACTCCCTGATTGTGTTGGCGTCGAACGTTGGCATGGCCAACACAAAGAACTGCGAAGTGCAGTTGGTGGATCGCACCGCTACTGGGGTCTTGATCACCTTTGGGGACGGGCGGTCGGGATTGTTTCCCGGCGAGCTGCTCTATTCACTCCTGCCCAAAGTCCGAGAGGTTACCGATCCAGCAGACCGGAAGTTGGGTCGCGCACCGGACTACTCCGACGACGGCCATTGTTGATGACCATATCAATTGGTGCTCGGAGATAAATGGTGGCTCTCGTACAAGCGGGAGTTCAGGTCCCGAACGATGGCGTAGCAGTTGCAGGCGGCTGCCTCCAGCCCGGTCCGATTCATGATGTGGATGCTGCCCCGGCTGTACTGAATGAGGCCGTTATGCTGCAGCTCGGCGGCAGCGATACTGACGGTGGGCCGGTGCGTGGCAAGCAACGCGGCCAGGTACTCGTGGGTAAAGCTGAGAACGTCGAAGCCGGTTCTGTCGGCCGCCGTCAGCAGCCAGCGGACCAGTCGCTGCTCGGCGCTGTGGACCCGGTTGCACGCGGCGATCTGAGATCCAGCGGCAGCCTGCTCCTGAACAGAAGCCAGAACCAGTGTGCGTAGTTCGGCGGAGGAGGCAAACTCACTCTGCAGGCGAGTGTATGGGATGCGAAGCCCTGCCCCGGGGAGCTGCATCATGCAGTGCGCAGGAATCGCTGCCGGTCCCAGCAACTGGAGGCCGCCGATCACGCAATCCGCGCCTGACATTGCGACCTCCACAGAGATGGCTTCAGGCATACTGACGACAACAGAGGCCAATCCGGAAAGAAGGAAATAAGCGAAGCGTGGCGTAACGCCGGCCGCGTATAGCTCCGTATGGAGAGGAAGCTCGACCGAAGTGGCGTGGTTGAGGACAGAAGCCCGGGCCGAGGGCGTAAGGGCGGCTAGCAACCGGTTGGATCCAAGAGCGGTCATCGTTGCTCCTTGGGTAGTGCGCCGGTCTCGGAAAGCCTTGGCTGCAACGGGGGAAACGTCTTGGCTGGCGGGTGGGCGTGCTGCCTGCCTTCACTGTACGCTTTATTACAAAAGGCCCACAGATTATTCAGGTAATCCAAAATTCCGGGGGTTAGACCGGTCGCAACGATCGTGAGACGCCAACGTCCCGGATGAGTCCGCTGTTGCTTCCGCTGCATGCTATATCTCACATATGCCACGCACGATTACCGCACCTCGTCCGCCACGATATGACACGGCCCGCGCTATAGAAGAGCTTTCGGCTGCCGACCCGAAGCTGGGCAGGTTGATCGAGCGCGCCGGGCCGTTCCGGCTGCGGATTTCAAGCACGCAGTCGCCCTTCGAGGCGCTCGTGGAGTCGATTGTTTACCAGCAGTTGCATGGCAAGGCAGCGGCAACCATTCACCGCCGGTTGCTGGAGTCATTTGCGGAGCCGGGACCGGGCGGCCCGGGAGCAGAGCTGGCCACCCACCCGACCGCACAGCACATTCTGGATGCGCCCAACCAGCAGTTGCGTGCTGCGGGGCTTTCGGCCAACAAGGCGCTGGCGCTCCGCGATCTGGCTGCGAAGACGCTGGATGGCACGGTGCCCACACTGCTGCAGGTAAGGCGCATGTCCGACCAGGCCATCATCGATCATCTGACGCAGGTGCGCGGCATCGGCAAGTGGACCGTTGAGATGTTCCTGATCTTCCGGCTGGGGCGGCCAGATGTGCTGCCGACCAGCGACTACGGCGTGCGCAAGGGCTTCGCCCTTACCTTCGGCAAGCTCAAGCCCGCTGACAAAGTGACTCCGATGGACCTGCCCGCGCCAGCGGTGATGGAGAAGCGCGCCGAGAAGTGGAAGCCGTGGCGTTCGGTGGCAAGCTGGTATCTGTGGCGCGCCTGCGACCTCGCCGCGGGCAAGGTGCTGCAACCTGAGTAGCGGAACGCGCAATTCACTTGCTCCACATGCCGGCGTGGCCCAATATCGAATGAACCCCTTTGATCCTGAATAACGGGCCCGAATCCTTGCACGCGCCTGAGCAGCTAACCTAAACCCATGAGGACAGCGGGCCACCGAGGCGTTTACCTGCTGATTGCGGTAGTCACGCTGGTCTTAGGCCTGGTGTGGCGATTTGTCTGGGTCGGCCTGCCGCCGTTCTTGTACAAATACGGCGGGTCAATGCTATGGGCCGCGATGATCTACTGGCTGGCTGCAATGATCGCGCCCAAGGCGAGACCGTACCGGCTCGCCCTTGCGGCAGTAGCAATTGCCACCGCGGTGGAGCTCTTCAAGCTGGTGCACACACCGGAGATCGACGCCTTCCGGCAGACATTTGCGGGCAAAGTGCTGCTGGGACGCTTCTTCTACTGGTCGGACTTCGTGGCATATTACCTGGCCATTGCGTTGGTGGCCTGGCTCGATTCGTCGGCCATCCGGCACAAGACTCGCGGAGCAGCGGTCCTGGGCCATCGGGCATAGCAGCTGTCGAGAGGCAATGAAACATTCCCACCCCTGGGCGCGTCACCACCACAATCCTGAATGTCAGGAACGGCAGGAATCAGTCTCTTCGTGAAAATCTTCTCGGTCTGTGTCGTGGCGGTCGCGGTCTCGCTGTTTGCCGCCGGTTCGGGCGGGCAGACCGTTGCGGACACGGCCATCCAGGCACCGCAAGCCAGCACGGCTTCTCCTGCGAATACGGCTTCGGACGCTCAGGCAACGCAGCCCTCCCCTGATCCACCCGTGAGCGCAGCCGCTACAGGGGCGGTGCGCGGCGAGGTCGAGTATCCGGACAACTCCCCAATCGCCGGCGCGCAACTGGTGCTGACCCCCGCAAGTGGCTCCGCTCTGAACGCAACGACCGAAATCGACGGCACCTTCGTCTTTGAGCAGGTGCCACCCGGCCCATTCACGCTGCGCGTCACGGCAGGCGATGTCCAACCGGAGACGGTCTCCGGAACGCTGCCGCCTGCCGGAGCGGTGGAGATGCCCGCGCTCACCATGCGGCTGACTGCCGTGCACACCGACGTCTCCGCAATCACCCAGCATGAGGCAGCCGAGCGCGAGGTAAAGGCCGAGGAAGGCCAGCGCATCCTGAAAGCCATCCCGAACTTCATGGTCGTGTATGACGCGGAGCCTTTGCCTCTCTCAGCGCGGCAGAAGTTTCGCCTGTCGGTCCGGACGCTGACCGACCCGGTGACCATCGGCATCTCCGCGGCAGTTGCGGGCGGCGAGCAGGCGTCGAACTCCTACCCCGGATTCGGCAAAGGCCCCGCCGGATACGGAAAACGATTCGGCGCCAGTCTCGCTGACAGCACCACCGCCATGCTGCTGTCCGGAGCGATCCTGCCCACGGTCTTCCATCAGGACCCGCGCTACTTCTACCGCGGCACCGGCAGCCGAAAATCCCGCTTTCTCTACGTGCTCAAACAGACGGTCGAGCAGAAGGGCGACAACGGACGCTGGCAGTTTGCGTGGTCAAACACGCTCGGAGCCGTAGGATCCGCGCTGATCTCCGACACCTACTACCCGCGGCAGGGGAATCACTGGGGTTCGAACACCGGCCAGTTATTCGGGCTCAGCCTGGCGAGCACAGGCATCTCAAACCTGCTCCAGGAGTTCGTCTTTGGCCGGATGACCACCCACAAAGGCCAGTAGCACCTGACGAACCTGCCGAATCCTGAGCTCAGGACCTGCCGAAATCAGCCCTGCCGTCAAACTGCATCGCAGGAATGCGGGTTCCATCTCCTTCCTTTTCCGCCGCAGGTGAGACGAGGGGCAGCAGACTATCGTCTAATGCGGGGTATGGCTGGAATCAACGAATCTTCTGGTTGGGTGGACGGACGCGCCGCCGGAGCAGGGCAGCCGTCTGCGTTCCGGCGGTCCCGCGAGTTTCGGCTGGCGGCCGCGCTGGTGGGCGCGGTTGTGCTGAGCGCCGCAACAACGCCACGCACGGCAGCCCAGATGCACAAAACCGAGCAGAAGCCGCAAAACGTCGTGCGCGCCGTGGGTGTGTACGAGTGGACGGGCGACCTGGCCAAGCCAACGGCCAGCCGGCTGATCCCGGTCTCGCTTTTTCTCGATGGCAAGCTGCAGGACGCGGGCGTGTACATGGCGCGGCCCGTGCCGCTCTCCCTGCTGACGGGCAATGTGTACGAATTGCAGAAGAGTGGACTCGCGCAGGGCACGCTGGAACTGGCCTATGCGCGGCACCTGGTTCCGCGGGAGAACCAGGCCACAGTGTTTGACGACGGCTGGTTCGGCTACGGCAAATATGCTCCACAGGCCGCACCGAAGAAATCGACTCTGAAGGCATCCACCGCGCCGATCAGGCTTGACGGCCTGGATGAAGACGACGACAAGCCGCACTTCTCCGGACGATCGGCGATACCGGGCACCGGTGGCGCTGCGAACCCTCGGCCGGGGTCGGCTTCGAGCACGCCCAGCAGCAGCCCATCCAACGACCCCGACCGGCCGACCATGAAGAAGCGCGGTGCAAGCGACAGCGCCAGCGACACAGTACCGGGTGACGACGCCGATCGCCCGACCCTGAAAAAGCGCCCCGGCAAAGACAAAGATCGGCCAATGGGCGACGAGCAACGGGTCGAGAAGGTCGGCTCCGGACTGGATGACCCCAACCGGCCGACGATCCATCGCGGCAAGCCGGTGGCCGCAATGAGCGAGGATGACCTTCCCAAGCTGATGGGACTGCCGCCTGAAAAGGAGCTGCACCAGATGATTGCCGTCTCGGATGCCGCCGACCGCTCGCCACACGATTTTGCGCGCGAGTGGGAGGGCGACGACGAACGCGCCGAGGTGTTGGCGAAGATGCAGGCCGAGGCGCGCGCGCAGATCGCCGCATATGGGTCAGCCCATCCCGGAGCTGCAACTGCGGTGAAGATGGAGCCTCCGGACAGGCGCCGGCCCAACAGCAAAGCCCGCCGCGGAACCGCGCAGGAGGCGGCGCCGCCCGCTCCCGCAGTGCTCGAGGACGAGGATCTGCGCGGATTTGAGCTGAGCTATAACGGCACGCCCACCTTCGTCTACACCGCGCACACCGACGGTGTCGGCGCGGCACGCAAGGACGTAACGCTGGTGGCCCAGATGAATCCAAAGGGCAGCCCGCAGTATGCCCTCAAAAGCGTGACCGACGAGGGCCACCTCGATCAGAACCCGCGCATGCGGCTGGTGGACGCCGTAGATGCGGAGGCCTCAAATCGTGCCAGCCTGCTCTTCGAGCTCAAGGCGCAGCACACGCGCCAGTTCAGCCTGTACCGCGTCATCGGCGCGCGAGCCGAGCAGATCTTTACAACCGGCACAACCCAGTAAGCCTGGTCCGCAAGCAAACGAAAGGGCATGGGACCAACCCATGCCCTTTTCATCTTTCCTGCGTCACCGCGGAATTACTGCGGAGTAGCAGGTGCGTTGCCGGGTGGCGCGATGGTCGGACGGCCCGGACCCCGCTGACCCTCAGGACGCGGCGGAGCGACAAAAGCCGGCGGGTGCTTCTCGCCGCGGTGGCAGGTGCCGCAGCCGATCACGGTCCGGTCGCCATCCTCGCCGGGGAGTTTGGCGAGCAGCGGCAGATACTTCTTATTAAGGTCGTCCGTCATCTGGATCATGACGCGCGCCTGATCCTTCATCGGATTGGCATCCGAAGCGCGATCCCCACGATGCGTGACGGGATCCGCCGCGGTGTGGCAATACTCGCACTCGACGCCAAGGGCTGCTTCAAACCCGCGCATCACCTTGATGATGTCCGTGTTCTCGGGCAGGACCTTGAGGTTTTTGGGCTTGAAGACACGGCGCGCAGGCCCGGCGGACTGGCCGGGTGCGCCCTCTGCCGGAGGAGTCGATGGGGCGCTCTGGGCAGCGGCAGGAAGGACCAGAAGAAGTCCCGCCGAAAGTAGGGGAAGAGTAGGCCATAGTACAAAGCGCCGAAGCAGTCGAGTCATTCGTGCAGAGACCTCAAAGCTGAATTGGTAGGACAAGGTTCGCTTCAAGGTGTACGGACGCGGGCCGGTGGCTGTCAAGAGAACCGGACGCGGCCAGTGGGTCAGTTGACCTCGCGCATCAGATCCCGGTCGCTTCCGTTCACCGTGCGAGAATGAGCCGATGCTTAGCCGAAGCAAAGGCATAAGAATTGCCGCCTTGCTGGTCGCTCTCTCCACCATCCTCTTCAGCATGGCGTGCATCGTTTCCCCTGACTACGGGATGACGCTTCGCCGGTTGTACTATGCAACGCCTGGCCGCTTCTACGCAGCCGGAGCTGTTCGGGTTGCGATGGGGCTCATATTGATCCTGGCTGCCTCCGGCTCTCGCTGGCCCAGAACCATGCGCGCCTTAGGAGCCCTGATGTGCCTTCAGGCAATTGCCGCGAACGTCTTTGGTCTTCAACGCGCGCGAGAAATCATGGAATGGGAAGCGACGCAGGGAACCGCGCTCCTGCGTGCCGGAGCCGTGGTCGCTTTAGCTACCGGGACCCTCATAGCGTTCGCAGTTGCGACAAAGTCGCACGCAGAGCAGAGCCACCCAACTCATTAGCGTGATTCCAAACTCAGACCGCTAAGCCACGGGCCGGCTATCGATCACTGCTTCACTTCCTTAGTCTCACTTCCAAGCACGGCGCGCAGGCACTCCGGACACAGGCAGCCTTTCGCGGGGTCCGCACGGTCATCTGGCACCGGCAGCGTCCACGGCAGGTCGGCGCACCAGCAGCCTGTCGCCTGCTTGCACCCGAACGTCACGCCGCATTGCGGACAAGTCTTCTCCATGTGTCTCTAAGATTGCCTGCCCGCGCCAACCGTAGCAAGCAAACTGGCTTCATCGAGCCTTGACTGGGCCGCTTCAAACATCCGCGTGACTTGCAGGCCCACGAAAACCCTGTCAAGTCCCAAACCGGCTATCCTGCTGAAAACAAAGAGAAGATAGATAGCAGATGAGTTTCCGCAAATTGGTAAAATAGAAATAGAAGAAGAAAAAAAGCCCTGCGCATACGACGCAGGGCTTTTGCTTTAGGCTGAGCAGGATAAAAACAGCAGAATCAAATATTTGCCGCTAAATACCCTGGATAGTTATAGTTAGACGTAAGTCACACATTCTACTCTATTTACGGGCCGGGGGGGGCGTGCCTAGTCGGCAATCCCCACGTCCGGCGGGTCGATGCCAAGTGCGGTGGCGAGGTCCGTAAGGTGTTCCTGCTCATTCACAAGGATGGAGCGGATGGACTCAGCCATCGCGAACTCGTTCAGTTCGTCGGCCTGCTTCAAGCGGCGGCGGTACTGGCGGATGGTTTCCGCCTCGTTCTCGAGATCGAAGCGGAGCATGTCCTCCGCCTTTTCTGAGGTCTTCACCGGCTTAGGAGTCACGGTGGGCATTCCGCCCAGGTAATCGATCTGCTTCGCGATAATGAGTGCGTGGTTCAGCTCTTCGGTAGCGTGCTTTTCGAGCTCGGCCGCAATGTTCATATAAGCAGCGCCCTTGAGGACCTGCGAGTAGTTCACATACGCGATGATGGCCTGGTATTCGCGGGAAAGGTCGTCATTGAGCAGGTCGATCAGGCGCTCACGGGTCATAGCTTTAGTGGTCTGGTTGGGCATGCGGTCTCCGGTCGTATGGGTTTGTACGTTCCCTGAGATGCAGATTGCGGGCACCGGGACGGCAGAAGGCTTTCCGTAAGAAGATTTCATCCGGTGAACGATTCCTGTTGGGTTGACCGGAACCTTTGATTATTATTACGTTTGCATGTCATTTGCTGATTCGCTGTTTGGCAGGCCTCTGGCCACAAGTGAAGAACGCGCCGAACACATCGGCGCGGCGGCCGGAGTTCCCATTTTCGGCCTGGACGCACTGACCTCAGCCGCATACGGGCCTGAGACCGCGCTGGCGCTGCTGATTCCCTTGGGGGCCGCCGGCGTGCAGCACCTGATGCCGATCGTCACCACGGTGCTAATCCTGCTGGTCATCGTCTTCCTGAGCTATCGGCAGACGATTGCGGCGTACCCAACCGGCGGCGGCTCCTACACGGTGGCCAGCGAGAACCTCGGGGCGGGCGCGGGTCTGGTTGCAGCCGCAGCGCTGATGATTGACTACATTCTCACGGCCGCGGTCGGTATATCCGCCGGCATTGAGGCCGTTGTCTCGGACCAGCCTTGGCTGCATCCGCACATCCTCGCGCTTTGTTTGTCTGTGCTGGCGGTGCTGGCGATGATCAACATGCGCGGCACCAAAGAGAGCGCCGCGGCCTTCATGATTCCCACGGCGATGTTTGTGGGCGCGCTGCTGGCGGCGGTATTTGTTGGCGTGTGGAAGGTCCACCAGGCAGGAGGCAATCCGATGCCGGCGGCTCCAATTCCTCCGGCAATGCCTCCGACTGTCCAGTACCTGAGTTGGTGGCTGCTGCTGAAGGCGTTCTCAAACGGCTGCGCGGCGATGACCGGCGTTGAGGCAGTTTCAAATGGCGTGACGGCCTTCCGCGAACCGCGCGCTAAGAATGCACAAAACGCGCTGACTGTAATCATCGCGACCCTGATCGTGTTGCTCTACGGCACGGCATGGCTGGCGACGAAGTATCACATCATGGCGATGGACCCCTCGGAGCACGGCTATCAGAGCCTGCTCAGTCTCATCGTGATGGCCGTGTTCGGCCGCGGCTGGATCTATCACTTCACCATGTGGTCCGTGTTCCTGGCGCTGGCCTTCAGCGCGAACACTGCGTTTGCGGGCTTCCCGCGGCTGGCGCGCACCATTGCCATGAACGACTACCTGCCGCACGTTTTCACGCTGCGCGGTCGACGGCTGCTGTTCTCACATGGAATCTACGCGCTCACCGGGTTCACTTTCGTCATCCTGATCATGTTCGAAGGCAGCACCGTGAGGCTCATCTCGCTCTATGCCATCGGCGCGTTCCTCGCGTTCACGCTGTCGCAGGCCGGCATGGTCATGCACTGGTACCGCGAGAAGGACCAGAAGTTCCGCTACGGCCTGATGGCGATCAATGGCACGGGCGCCATCGCCACCGGCATCACGACGATCATCGTGCTGGTCGCTAAGTTCACCTCCGGAGCCTGGGTAACGGCGCTGCTGATTCCGACGCTGATCCTGCTGATGGTGGGCGTGAAGCAGCATTACACCCGCGTAAGAGAAGCCGTGCGGATGGGCAAGCTCAACCTCTCCAACCTGCAGGAACCGCTGGTCGTGATCCCCATGGCCCGCTGGGACCGCATGACCGAGAAGGCGCTGCGCTTTGGCGTGCTGCTCTCGAAAGACCTTCAGGTCGTCAACGTCGAGTCGGAGGAGGGCGAGGACAGGCTTACCCCGATTTGGGAGGAAAACGTGCTCGGCCCCATCCGCGAGAAGGGCCTGCCGCAGCCGCAACTCATTACCCTTCACTCAAGCTACCGCCTTGTAGTCTCGCCACTTATGGACTACATCCTGGAGCTCGAACAGCAGCATCCGGACCGCAAAATCACGGTGCTGCTGCCGGAGTTGGTAGTGAACCATTGGTGGGAGAACCTGCTGCATAACCAGCGCGTGCAGCTGCTGAAACTACTACTTTTGTTGCGCGGCAAACAGAGAATTATTGTGGTGGACATCCCCTGGTACCTGTAATACTGGATGGGCACCCCTGTTTTGGAGAAACAAAGATGCTGGATCGGATCGGCGAGTTGCTTGAAATGTTTTTGGTGGGCCTGGGCCAGTTTCTGACACGCCTCTCTTCTGAAGAAAAAAGCATGATCGGCCTGCTACTTGGGCTCCTGATGATTGCCGCGGCCATGTCGCGTGCGCTCTCGCACCTGGTGCGCTAGCCTCCCGATGGCAGGCCCGCAACCGCTTTCAGGCGGTTGAGACATTCGATCGCGGACTCCACTTCAGATACCGTATAAATTTTGCCGACGGACGCTACGCGCTGCCTAGCCGAAACGCTGGTTCTGCCTCCAGAACTCAGGCCAACCCTTGCGCGGCGGGCCGCACACGTAGATGTCGCGGTGGTATTGGCTCTCCTCGTTCTTCACACCGAGGGAGTTGCCATTGTGCCCGGCGACACGGCAGGCGGTGAACTCACGATCCAGTTGCGACCGGCTCCAGCCCACCACGATCAGCGTGGAGGGTGGCGAGGCAGGATAGCTACGCAGGTAAAAGGAATTGGTGAGGCTGATGGGCGGCGGCAGATGGTACGCGGACCCGAGATTCTCGATGGCGCCGGCCTCGCCGTAGTTCCCAACCAGGATGCCATAGCTCGATTGCTGTCGCGGTGACAGCGTGTCGCGGACTGCGGCGACCGCGCGTACCAGATCGTCCCAGCCGATCTCCTCGCGCAGGTCAGCGTTGTTGTTCATAGCAAACTCGCGGAGCGGTCCGGTGGAGGCCAGTGGCAACAGCAACGCCGCATAGTAGCCTCCGAAGCCAAGCAGCCCGGCGAAAAACACCACCGCAACCGGGCGCCGAACCCAGACGCCACGGCGAGCCAGCCAGCGCTCCGCAACCACCGCACCCATCGCAATCAGTGCGGGGTATGCCTCGGCTACGTAGTAGAAACGGCCCTTGCCGATCCAGAACAACAGAACGGGAACGACGTACATCCACGCGAGCATGCGATAACGGCTGCTGCGGAGGCATGCGACCAGGCCTGCAATCCAGAGCGGAATGGCAAAGGAGTTGATGTCGAGAAGAAATTGATACTTCCAGTAACCGACGGCTCGGCCCTGGCCCACATCGCGCGCGTGAATGTGCTGGAGGAAGCGATAGGAGACGAAGTCGTGGCGGACCAGCCAGAGGACGTTGGGTAAAAAGAGCAGGAGTGCAATGCCGGCGCCGGCCCAAAACCACACGCTACTGATATGGCTGCGAGCGCGAGTGAAAAAAAGGCCTGCGATCAGGCCCGCGATGTAGAAGACAACCGCGTATTTCGTGAGCAGGCCAAAGCCAAGGACCGCGCCGATCGCAACCCACCAGCGCGGATTGACTGACTGGAGCAGGCGGATGGTGAACCAGCACACGAGGATCCACCACAAGTAGGAGAACGAGGTGTACTGGAATTCGGTGGCTTCGAACATCGGCAGGCCCGAGAGAGCAACGGACAGCGCCGTTACCACCTGTGCGAGCCGGCCACCGCCGAGGTCGCGCGCCATCAGACCGCTGACGAGGATGACTATGGTCTGGCCGAGGACTGAGAAGAGTCGAAGACCCACGAGGGACAGCCCGAACAGCTCAAGAGCCACGCGTTCGATAAACGGCGTAAGCGGCGGATAGGCGACAAACCCCCAGTCGAGATGACGGGCGTCGGAAAGGAACTGAAGCTCGTCGCGGTGAAAGCCGTAGCGGTTATTGGTGGCAATGTGGAGAAGGGCGAACGCTGTGGC
>Ga0070658_10001549_pt1 | contig 19478 bp, 18 predicted proteins | sample KBSC13metaG_FD_64664 | JGI IMG/M metagenome (GOLD analysis project Ga0070658, IMG submission 64664) | Corn rhizosphere microbial communities from Kellogg Biological Station, Michigan, USA - KBS C1-3 metaG | ecosystem: Host-associated > Plants > Roots > Rhizosphere > Soil ...
TTCGTGATGTATTGCTTGGTGCCGTTCAGCTTCCAGGTCTTGCCGTCGGCCGACAGGGTGGCGCGTGTCTTGGCCGCCAGCGCGTCCGAGCCTGAGCCCGGCTCGGTCAGCGCGTAGGCGGCAATCAGCTCGCCGGTCGCCAGCCTGGGCAGGTACTTCTGGTGCTGCGCGGGCGTTCCGAACAGCACCAGCGGCATGGTGCCGATGCCGACGTGCGCGCCGTAGCTGACGCCGAAGGACCCGATGCGCCCCACAGCCTCGGTGATCAGGCTGCTGCTGGTCTTGTCACCGCCCAGACCGCCGAACGCCTCGGGGATGTCGTGACCCAGCAGGCCCACCTCCCCCGCCTTCTCCAGCAGCCCCCGCATCACGCCCGGCTTCTTGGCCTCCATGTCGGCCAGGCGCGGTTCGACCTCGCGCCGGACGAAGTCCTCGGCCGTCTGCTGCATCATCCGCTGGTCGTCGCCCAGCATCTCGGGCGTCAGCACCGTCGCCGAGCCGGCCGGCTCCAGCAGGAAGCCGCCCCCGGGAGACAGCGTTACGTTCATTCCGCCTGGAATCCCGCCATTCGACGTGCTCCCCATCCGGATACTCTAAATTCAAAAGCAACGGCCGTCGACAGACGGGAATTTTTTCAATACGATCAATGAATGACCAGCGCGACGTACTGGTCGGTGGAGGTCGGATGAACGCTCCGACACGCCCCATCCACCGCGGCGACCGCCCGCGCCTGGCGCTGGTGTTGTCGGGTGGCGGCGCGCGCGGCGCGTACGAGGCGGGCGTCATGCGCTACATCCGCGAGGATCTGGCGGGCGATCTGGGCGGACAGGTCGGCTTCGACATTTATTGCGGCACGTCCGTGGGCGGCATACACGCCTGCTTCTTCGCCGCCACGGCTGATCACGCCGCCGCGCAGGGGCGCATGCTGGTCGACCGCTGGGAGAGCTTCGTGCTCGAAGAGATGGTCGGCTTTGGCTTGCGCGAGTTCATGAAGGCGCCCGGCACGCTGCTGGGCAGCGGGCTCATCGCCGACGCCGACGGGGGGCGGCGCCTGGGCGGCATCGTGAATACCAACAAGCTGGAGCGCGTGGTGCGGCGCCTCATCCCCTGGGGACAGATCTCCGAGAACAACCGGCGCGGCCTGTTCGAGTCGCTTTCGGTCACCGCCACCGACATCGGCTCGGGGAAGAGTGTCGTGTTCATCCAGCGCACCGGCGGACCGATGCGGCGCTGGAGCCAGGATCCGTTCGTGCGCGCGCAGTTCGTGACCATGGCCTGCGAGCACGCGCTGGCGTCCGCCGCCCTGCCGGTGCTGTTCCCCGCGGTGGCGGTGGGCGACCGCTTCTTCTGCGACGGGGGCCTGCGCCAGAACACGCCGCTGTCGCCCGCGCTGCGGCTGGGCGCGGACAAGGTGCTGGTGATCGGGCTACGGCACAAGCCGACCGAGCCGGAGCAGGACGAAGAGTCGATGCCCTACCCGGGCGCCGCATTTCTGGTCGGCAAGATCCTGAACGCGTTCTTGCTGGACCACATCGATTACGACCTCGATCGCTTGCGGCGGTTCAACGCGCTGATCCGCGCCGTTCGCGACGCGGACCCCGTCGGGCACGGCGCGCGCTTCGACGAGGAGATCTCGAAGCGGCGGGGCGCCCCCTATCGCGTGGTCGACGAATTGATGATCCGGCCGTCGACGGATCTGGGCGCGCTGGCCGGCGAGATCGGGCGTTCGGGAAAGTTCAAGGGTCAGGGCGGCGGGCCCGGCATCCAGCTGCTGCGACGGCTGGCGACCGCGCGCGGCGCCGACGAGGCGGACCTGCTGTCGTACATCCTGTTCGACGGCTTCTACGCCGCCGAGGTGGCGCGCCTCGGCTACGAGGACGCGCGCGCGCAACACGACGAGCTGGCCGCCTTCCTGTCGGACTGCGTGATCCGGGAGTGAGGCTCGCCTTCCGGGGCGAGCCCACTCGCAGGCCCGAAGCGCCACCACGGCCGCGCCGCTACTTGACGAGGCGAAGCTGGGGACGCTTCCGGCGGCGGGACGGGGAGAGCCCTTCTTCGCTCTCTCCGTTCACGAGGCCGAAGTCCATACCCTCGAAGTCGACGGGGCCGGTCGCGGGAACGGCGCGTAGCGCGCGCGGCGTCGGCGACGCCGGCCGGCCGGTGGTCCCGGTCGCCGCGGCCACGTTGGGCCGCTGCGCGCCGTCGGACGCCGCGTCGTCGCCGCCTGCACCTGCAATGACGGAGACGTCGCCGGGGACGTCTTCCTGATACAGGACGCCGCGGCCGTCGGGCGAGGTGACCACGTAGACGGCGCTCCAGGGCACCACCGTGGGCCACGGGGTGCGTGCGAACGAGAGGGTCGCGCTGACCCCATTCTCGTCAATCTGCAGGTCCGGGATCGGGATGGGAAGGTCGTTCCCGTACTGCAGCACCAGGTGCGCCTCGCCCTGCAAGTGGGTGGGCACGACCACCCCTTCTCGGCGGGCGTCGAGATGAAGGAGACATCCTTCCGCGAGCAATGCGAGAAAGGCGTCCTGTTTTGAAGGGCGGTCGGGGAACCCCATGCAACCTGCCGGAGCGAAGGTTAGTAGGTGTAGCACAAAAAAGCTCCCAAAAAGTAGGAGCTGTCCGTCCATGCGAGCGAAATTGAGATACCCTTTCGCAGAATGAATCGCTCCCCGTTTGCGCCGTCACCCGCCGTCGCTGCCCGGTTTCCGTCGGGCTGGCGGGCGCGGTTGGCCCGGGATCCCATCCCGGCGTTGCTGCGCGACGGGCCCCCGTCCCTGTCGGCCCGCGTACGCCGCGAGCTGATCGATGACGACGAGGCGCCGCGCGGCGCCGAGGTGCTGGTCTACACGGACGTCAAGGCGTTCCTGAAGAAGCAGACGAAGAAGGGTGACTTCCCCGCCAAGCCGCTGGAGAAGGGGCTTGGCTCCGAGAAGTTCGCCGCTGTCATCGCCACCGTTCGCGCGCTCGAGCGCATGGCCGAGCTGGGCCTGGATGCCCAGGAGAGCGCGGTGGAGCAGGCGGCCGAGTTCGTGCTGGCCACGCAGGGCAAGGACGGCGGCATCGCGGCGCTGGCGATCGGCGAGAACAAGACCGAGCGCGCCAAGTTGCCCGCCGTGCACTTCCAGGGCTGGGCCGTCGCTGCCCTGTGCCGGGTCGGGCTGGACAGCGAGCCGCGCGTGCAAGAGGCGTTTCAATTCCTGCTGCAATGGCGCCAGGCCGACGGCGGCTGGGCATGGCGGGGCGTGCGCAGCGATTCATCCGCGCGCCCGTCCAGTCACCTGATCACGGGCATGGCCTTGCGCGCGTTCGCGGCGTCGCCGTCGCGGCGCTCGTCGCGCGAGGCGCGCCGCGCCGCCGAGCTTCTGGCGACGCGCTTCCTGCAACCCGATCGTTATCCCGATCGCAAGGCGCCGACCTACTGGGAGCAGCTGGCCGAGCCGCGCTTCTACGTCGACATGCTGGACGCGCTGGACACGGTCACCGCCGTGGGCCTGGGCAAGGAGAACTCCGGCGTGCGCACGGCCGAGGCCTACGTGCGAAGCCGCCAGTCGGCCGACGGCCTGTGGTACCCGGGCGGGCCGGCCGAGCCGGGCGCGGCGAAGGTCCCCACGGTGTCGCCGAAGGACAAGGAATCGGCGCGCTGGCTGACGGTGCGCGCCCTGTCGGTCTTGCGCCGCGTGAACTGAACGCGCGCCGCATCCCGGCGCCAGCCGCAGAGACGATCATGGCGCGCTGGTCTCCCCATCCCCTGACCTTGCGCCAGCTGCAGTACGCGCTGGCCGTGGCGAAGTTCGGCAGCTTCCGCAAGGCGGCCCACGCGTGCGCGATCGCGCAGCCGTCGCTGTCCGCGCAGATCGCCCAGCTCGAGTCGGCGCTGGGCGTGGTGCTGTTCGAACGACTGCCGCGCGGGGTGACGGTCACCGAGGCGGGGCGCGCCGTGCTGGAGCGCGCCGAGCAGACGCTGCTGGCGGCCGACGATCTGGTCAACGCGGCCGAGCGGCGGCGCGATCCCGAGGGGGGCACGCTGCGCGTGGGCGTCATCCCGACGGTGGCGCCGTATCTGTTGCCGGAGATCATGCCGCTGCTGCGCAAGCGCTATCCGCGCATGCAGTTCCTGTGGGTCGAGGAGAAGACGGAGCCGCTGCTGGCGCGGCTGCAGGCGGGCGCGCTGGACGCGGGGATCGTCGCGCTGGACGAAGAGCTGGGCGAGCTGGAGCACGCGGAGCTGGGGCGCGATCCTTTCCTGCTGGCGGTGCCCGCCGGTCACCGGCTGGCGCGCGCCGGAGCGCCCGCGCAGCTGGAACACCTGGACGGCGAGACGGTGCTGCTGCTGGATGACGGGCACTGCTTCCGCGATCAGGTCCTGTCCTTCTGCCAGCGCGCGGGCGCCGACGAGGCGAGCGTGCGCGCCACCAGCTTGTCGACGCTGGCGCAGATGGTGGCCGGCGGGGCCGGGATCACCCTGTTGCCGCGGCTGGCGATCGCGACGGAGAACCGGGCGCGGTCCCTGGTCACCAGGTCGTTCGGACCGCGCGGTCCGTCGCGGACGCTGGCCCTGGCCTGGCGCCGCACCTTCCCCGCGGCGGGCACGGTGTCGGCCATCGGCGGGCTGATCCGCCAGGCCCTCCCCGCCCTGCTCCGCTGAGTTGCCGATAGGCCGCGCCTATCGGTCGCTTAGGAACGATGTACTGGTCCCCTCGGTCGGGAACGCCAATGCTTCGTCCTCGTGGCAACTCAATCAATCAGCGGAGAAGCAGCGATGAACGACCGGGACCAGGCCACGCCGCCGTCAGCGGCCTGGCTGGCCTACCGGCGCACGATGACGAAGGAGATCGATCTGCACCAGGCGGCGCGCGGCAACGACGTCGCCACCCTGCAGCGCCTGCTGGATGGCGGCGCCGACGTGAACGCTCCGGACGCGAAGGGTTACGCGCCGCTGATGCTGGCCGCCTACGCCGGTCACGCCGAGGCCGTCGAGTTGCTGCTGGCGCGCGGCGCTGATCCGAACACGCGCGACGGGGCCGGCAACTCGGTGTTGATGGGCGCCGCCTTCAAGGGGCACGGCGCCCTGGTCGAACGCCTGGCCCAGGCGGGCGCCGCCCTGGACGCGCGCAACGCTGCCGGCATGAACGCCCTGCAGTTCGCGCAGATGTTCGGGCGCCACGAGACCGTGGCGCTGCTGGGGCGCCTGGGCGCCTGAGCGAGAAGGTTGAACGACCCCACCCGCACCGAAGGAGGAAGACCTTGGCAACCCGACACCTGACCACCGCGAACGGCATCCCCGTCGCGGACAACCAGAATTCACTGACGGCCGGCCCGCGCGGCCCCATCGTGTTCGAAGACTTTCACCTGTTCGAGAAGCTGGCCCACTTCAACCGCGAGCGCATCCCCGAGCGGGTCGTGCACGCCAAGGGGTCGGGCGCGTTCGGCGCGCTGACGATCACCGCCGACATCACGCGCTTCACCAAGGCAAAGCTGTTCTCGCAGGTCGGCAAGCAGACGCCGCTGTTCCTGCGGTTCTCCACCGTCGGGGGCGAGGCCGGCTCGGCCGACACCGAGCGCGACCCGCGCGGCTTTGCCGTGAAGTTCTACACCGAGCAGGGAATCTGGGATCTGGTCGGCAACAACACGCCCGTGTTCTTCCTGCGCGATCCCTCGAAGTTCCCCGACTTCGTGCACACGCAGAAGCGCCATCCGCAGACCCACACGAAGAACGCCACCATGCAGTGGGACTTCTGGTCGCTGCACCCCGAGTCGCTGCATCAGGTGACGATCCTGTTCTCGGATCGCGGCATTCCGGATGGCTACCGGCACATGGACGGCTTCGGCAGCCATACGTACAGCATGGTCAACGCCAGCGGCGAGCGATCTTTCGTGAAGTATCACTTCAAGACGAAGCAAGGCATCCGCAATCTGGCGCCCGAGCGGGCCATGGCGCTGGCGGGCTCGGACCCCGACTACGCGCAGCGCGATCTGTTCGAGGCCATCGAGCGACAGGAGTTCCCGCGCTGGACGATGGAGATCCAGGTGCTGCCCGAGGCCGAGGTGGCCGACTTCGACGGCAATCCGTTCGACGTGACGAAGGTGTGGCCGCATCGTCGCTACCCGCGCATCCCCGTGGGGGAGATCGTGCTCGACCGCAATCCCCAGAACTACTACGCGGATGTCGAGCAGGCGGCGTTCGCGCCGTCCGCCGTGGTGCCGGGGCTGGGCTTCTCGCCCGACCGCATGCTGCAGGGCCGACTGTTCTCCTATGCCGACGCGCATCGCTACCGGCTGGGGGTGAATTATCACCAGATCCCGGTGAATCGTCCGACGAACGAGGCGCAGCACTATCACCGTGACGGCGGCATTCGCATCGACGGCAACGGCGGCGCGGGGCCCAACTATCACCCGAACAGCTTCGACGAGGTCGCCGTCACGAACGACGGCGAGGCGCCGCCCTACGCGCTGTCGGGCCCGCTGCTGCGGCACGACCATCGCAGCGATCTCGACTACTACAGCCAGGCCGGCGACCTGTACCGCCTGATGAGCGAGGCGCAGAAGAAGCTGCTGACCGACAACATCGTGGGGGCGATGAGGTCGGTCCCCAGCTTCATCCAGGACCGGCAGCTCGAGCACTTCACGCGCGCCGACGCCGACTATGGCGCCCGGGTGGCCCGCGGTCTGGCCCTGGCCCCAGCGGGCGATCCCCGCCAGGTGCCCGTCGTGAAGTAGGACGCCGGTTGTCAGCGCGCGCCGGACCGCCATGCGGGGCGGCCGGCGCGCGGCAGCTTCAGTTGACCTCGCGCACGCGGATGGTGGAGCGGCCCCAGCCGATCCCCAGCGACACGACGAAGCTGGGGGCGTACGACGAGCCATAGCTGGTGACCGTCGAGGACGACGTGGACGTCAGGGTGTCGCTGTGAATCTTGTAGAACGGCAGCGAGACGTCCCCCTGCAGGAAGATGCGAATCGTGCTGGCGCGCAGCAGCTCGTAGCCCAGCGACACCTCGCCCTGCAGGCCGCTGCCGGAGTACGCGGACACCGTTCCGGTCGTGCTGTTCACGTCGGTGGCGCTGGCGACGGCCGTGGCGCCCCAGCCCAGCCCGGCGCCGACGTAGGCCGAGCGGTTCGCCGAGGGATTGAGGAAATAAAGCGCCATCAACCGGATCCAGGTCCCGGTCACGCCGACCGAACCTGACGAGCCGTTGTTGTTGGTGTTGTTGGCGAACATCAGGTTCAAGAACGACAGATCGATGCCCAGCTCGTCCAGCTCGTAGCGATAGCCGAAGCCGATGGCCGGCCCGTGGCCGAACGACGGTCCCGCGACGCCGCCGTAACCGAGGCGCGCGTACCACAGGGAATCCGCCTCGACACGGTTGGGCGCCTGCTGGGCGGACGTGACGTTCGTCCTGTCCACCGTGTCATTGGCGGCGTTCATGGGCCGACCGGACAGCAAGGAACGGATCATCTGGCTGTAGACGGCCGGGATCTCCTCGACGGCGTGGGCGGTCGTCTCGCGGTAGCCCTGCGGCCCCTGCATGAAGACGGTCACACTGTTACCCAGCTTCACATGATAGACGGTGTAGGTCTCGCTGCAGCCGCTCTCGACGACCTGCAGCCCCTCGCGTCGCAGCGACTGTGTCAAAAAGATCTTGGTTGCGTTGCGATCCGCCTCGGACAGCGTGTCGCGTGAAGCGTCGATTTGCGCACACACGGCGGCGGAGGCACCACGGCTCAACGATACGATTGTAAGAACACTAATGAACGACGCGAGGATGGGTTTGGTCATGGACCACCCATGGTAGCAATCAGCGGGCCGGAGGTTGGTAGTTCATCGCGCAGATCATTGCGATGGTGAGCCCGATGTGCCCCACGAGCGGATGTTATCGTCCAATGTGGCCCGTCGTATTTCGCGCGCCACATGTCGGACAGGCACCGCCCTTTGCGTTGCCTGCCCGCTGGCGCGGTCTCACGGAGGCGTGATCTGGATATCGTCCAGGTACATCGTCGCCTGGAAGCCGTCCCCGGAGCTCGACGCGGGATGTGGAATCGGAAACTGCACGTAGATGTTGGCGTAGGCCGCGTTCGAGATCGTGCCGACGCTGCCGCCGAACATCATCCACGTGTTGATAAAGGACTTGTTCACCGAGATGGGATTTTGCGCCGTGTACCCCCCCACCATATCGGGCGGGTACAACATCAACTGGATCAGGTTGGCGGCGTTCATCGGAAAATCCGTCCCCTGCGTCAACGGACCGAACCGTACCCAGGCGGTGAACGTGTACCCGGCCAGGTTCGCTGATCCGCTGCCCGTGCAAAGGGGAATTTGAATCGAGGCGCCCGCGGCATCATTGTCTGACCAGACGCCGACGGCCAGGGGGATGGCCAGCGAATGCGTGCCACTGTGGGCCACGGACGAGCTGACGGTGAAGTTGGTGATGGCACTGCCGCTGTTCATGTCCGCCACCCAGCCCTCGGTCGTGCCCGACTCGAAGCCCCAGTTCATGCAGCTGGGCCCCGAGGTGCAGGAGACCGCGCTGACGCCCTGGTAGCACTTGCACGCCCCGCTCTGGCACAGGCCGTACAGGTTGCTGGTGCACACGCTGTTGGCGGCCTTCGCGGTGCCCATGCACATGCCGGCGCTGGTGCAGGTGTCGGGGCTGGTGCAGTCGTTCATGTCATTACATGAGCTTCCCGGCGAGCAGCTTCCCACGCACGAGCCGTTCACGCAGGCCATGCCCGTGCACGACTTGCAGGTGTTGTTGGCGCCGCCGCCGCACATCGACGCGGTCTCGCTGGCGACGGGCACGCAGGTGTTGCCGCTGCAGCACCCGGTCGTGCACGAGGCCGCCGTGCAGACGCAATTGCCGGCGCTGCAGGTCTGACCGGTCCCGCACATCTTCGGCGTGGGCGCCGGGCAGCCGGTGGCGGGGGCGCACGTGCCGGCCGTCAGGCAGGCATCGGACGTCGTGCAGGTGACGGTGGTGCCGCCGCCGCACACGCCCGCGTTGCAGGACTCGTTGGTCTTGCACATGTTGCCGGTGCTGCACGAGCCGGAGTTCTTGGCGACGACCGGCGGGCAACCGGTCGCCGGGACGCAGGCCCCGACCGTGTGGCACTGATCCGCCCCGTTACACGTCACGGGCGTTCCGCCGCCGCACACGCCGGCGTTGCAGGTCTCGCCGCTCTTGCACATGTCGCCCGTGCTGCACGAGCCGCCCGAGGTGGGCACGCACATCCCCGTCGTGGACGAGCACATCGAGCACGTGCCGCAGGCCGAGCCGTCGTTCTGCCAGGCGCCGTTCGTGTCACATAGCTGGGGCTGGCCGCCGTTGCACTTCCGGGCGCCCGGCTTGCAAACGCCGGTGCAGGCGCCGCCGCTGCAGACGTTCGCGCAGGCCGTGCCGGTGTCCTTCCACTGCCCCGTGGCGTCGCAGACCTGCGGCTGCAGGACATTGCACTGCACCGCGGTCGGCTTGCAGACACCCGCGCAGGCGCCGCCGCTGCAGATGTTCGTGCAGGCTCCCCCGCTGTTGTCCTTCCAGGCGCCCGTGGCGTCGCAGGTCTGGGGCGTCGGGCCGTTACACTGCTTGGCGGCCGGCGTACAGGCCGCGCAGCTGCCGCTGTTGCACACGCTGGGACAGGCGGTCCCCATGTCCTTCCACTGGCCCGTGGCGTCGCAGACCTGGGGCTGCAGGGCGTTGCAGCGGGTCGACGTGGGCGAGCAGACACCACCGCAAACGCCGGCCGTGCACACGTTCGCGCAGGCGGCGCCGGTGTCCTTCCACAGGCCGTCCGTGCCACAGGTCTGCGGCTGCAGTCCGTTGCAGCCCAGGCTGCTGGCCGCGCAGGTTCCCGTGCACACGCCGCCGATGCAGGCGTTCGGGCAAACGCTGCCGCTGTTCGTCCACGTTCCAGTGGCGTCGCACAGCTGAGGTTGCAGGCCGGAACACTGGGTCGTGGTGGGCGTACAGGCCCCGGCGCAAGCGCCCGCCGTGCAGAGGTTCGGGCAGGCGGACCCGCTGTCCTGCCAGTGGCCGGCGTCGTTGCAGGTCTGCGGCTGCAGGCCGCGACATTGCTTCGCGCTTCCGCTGCACTCGCCCGCGCCTCCCGCGCCGCCCGAACCGCTCGCCGAACTGCCGCCGCCGCCCATCGCGTGCGCGCCGCCGCTGCCGGCCGTGGCCGGGATGCCCCCGGTGCCACCAGAGATGCCGCCGCTCGCCGTCCCGGTCGTGCCCCCCGTTCCCACCCCCGCGCCGCCGCGCCCGCCGCTCCCCGACTGGGTGCCCGGTGAGAAGCCCTTGCAACCCGGCGCCAGCACCAGCACACCGGCCACCAGACACAGGACACGCACAGACGAAACGCTCGTATTCAACACTTGATCCCCCCAACGACGCAGACGTCGATGGGGAGTATTGATATCAGACTCGAATTATTGTCGTCAAAACTTGGATTTCTTCCTCAGAACGTCAGCGCGCAACCGACGCCGGTCGTGCCCAGGGTGGGGGCGCAGGCGACCCGGGTCGGCTCGGCGTCCCGGCTGGGGTCGGTGAAGTACAGGATCACGGCCGTGGCCGCGAACGCCGCCCCCAGCCCGTAACCGACGAACGCGCGCAGCTTCGCGCGCTGGCCGTCGTCGTACAGCGACTGACACCCCGGGCCTCCCTTGGCCGGGAAGGTCGTCCCGCACGCCGACATGGACGCGAAAGACGAGACCTTGTTCTGCCAGGCCAGGTGCTCGACGATTCCGAACGCCAGGGACGCCGCGGAGAGCCCACCCGCGGTCAGGACCCACGGCAAGCGCGAGGAGCTCGCGGCCGGTGCCGGGGCGGTCGACGGGCCACTGGCGTGGTCGCCAGGCGTCCCGGCGGCCCCTTCGTTGGCCGATACACTCCGGGAGGGTGGCACCACGACGGCCGCCGGTTCGGGCGTGGCGGGTGCGCGCGCGGAGGCAGGCGTCTGGTCCGCCGCGGGCGCCGTCGACTGCAGATTGAACAGCTCACGCGTCAACTTGCCCGGACTGACCATCGTCGAACGCAGGATCGGCAGGTAACCGCGCGCGCTGACCTCGACCGCGACCCCGCCCGCCGTCACCGTGATGGGATGGGCCAGCGGCAGCTGCCCGACACCCTCGCCGTCGACGCGAACCTCGGCCCCCGGAGGCTGGCCGATCACGTCCAGCTGGCCCACGTGCGGGGCGATCGTGTCCAGCGACGTGCCGATGGCGGCGCGGTTCTTCTTGATCCACGGGTCGGTGGCGCCGGTCTCCAGCGCCTGACGCAGGTGCCTGTCGGCGGAGCCCCACCTGCCCAGCGCCTGCTCGGCCAGCCCCATCTGCGCCAGCGCCTTGGCTGTCTTGTTCAGCTCGTAGGCCTGCTGGAACAGCTTCAAGGCCGCCGTGTCGTCGCCCGCCCGCCGCTTGCTGACCGCGTCGCGCATCAGCGACTCGTAATCAGCCGCGCCGGCGAAGGCGCCCAGGCCCAGCGCGGCCGGGCCAAGAACGATCAGAACGACGAACGAGATCCCTCGGATCGCCCGCGCAACGCCGCAACACCGCATGCAAGGCCGCATGATGAGCGCGCCACTCTATCACGGGCTTCGCGGCCTGCACGGGCTTCGCAGCCTGCTAGCGGCGCTCCCCGCGCAGCTCGGGGTGCTCGTCCAGGAAGGCCTTGCGGCTCTCCACGCTGATCTCGCAGACCACCGTCACGTCGCGGGTGATGGCGCTCTGGCAGCCCAGGCGCGAGTTGGGCCGCACGTCGAACGCCTTGTCCATGATGTCTTCTTCGCGGTCGGTGGCGGGCTTCAGCGCGTCCAGGCCCTGCTTCACGTAGACGTGGCAGGTCGAGCAGGCGCAGACACCGCCGCAAGCTGAGCCGACCTGCGCCCCGGCGGCGCGGGAGGCGTCCAGGATCGAAGTGCCGAGGGGGACGTCGACCTCGATTCCATCCGGCTCGAATCTGACCTTGGGCATGAACGGGGACCTCTAGCGATGTGAGTGGCCGGCGTGGCCGGCGCGTTCCAGGCGGCTGGCCAGATCGCCAGCGCCCTCCGATTTTTCGACCTGCTCCTCGACGGCGCCGACGGTGCGGCCCCGCAGGCCCTGCTCCAGGGCGCGATTCATGCGGCGGGCGGCGAAGTCCTTCGACGCGGCGTCCAGACCCTCGACGGCGCGACGGATGGCGCCGTGATCCGTGCCGGCCTTGGCCGCTGACAGGACGTTCACGGCAGCGTCGATGCGGGCGCGATCCTCGTCGGTCAACAGGTCGGGGGTGGCGGCCATGGCGGCCTGCGCGGCCTGCAGGATGCGGTCGGCCTCCACCCGCTGCTCGGCCAGCTGCCGCGTCTGCACGTCGTCCTCGGCGTGCGCGAACGAGTCGAACAGCATGCGCTCGACCTCCTCGTCGGTCAGGCCGTAGGTCGGCTTCACGCTGACCGACGACTCGAGGCCCGTGGTCTCCTCGCGCGCCGACACACGCAGGATGCCGTCGGCGTCGACCAGGAACGTCACCTCCAGGCGCGCCATGCCGGCGGGCATGGGCGGCACGCCCGCCAGCTTGAAGCGGGCCAGGGAGCGGCAGTCGTCGACCAGCTCGCGCTCGCCCTGCACGACGTGCAGGTCGAACCCGGTCTGGTTGTCGGCGTAGGTCGTGAACGTCTGCTTGGCGCCGCAGGGGATGGTCGAGTTGCGATGGATCAAGCGCTCGACCACGCCGCCCATCATCTCCAGCCCCAGCGACAGCGGCACCACGTCCAGCAACACCACGTCGCCGTGGCCGGTGCCGCCCGTCAGTACGTCGGCCTGCACCGCCGCGCCCAGCGCCACCACCTGATCGGGATCGATGTCGGACAGCGGCTCGCGCCCGAACTGCTGGTGTACGAACTGGCGCACCAGCGGCATGCGCGTGGCGCCGCCCACCAGGATCACGCCGTCCAGCTGCGCGGCCGTCAGCTCGGCGTCGCGCAGCGCCCGGCGCACGGGCCCCGTACAGCGCGCCAGCACCGGCCGCACCAGCGCCTCCATGGCCGTGCGCGAGAGCGACACCGTCGTCTCCTTGCCGTCGCTGGCCGCCAGCGTGATCGACGCGACCGCGTTCTCGGTCAGCGCCTCCTTGGCGGCGCGCGCGGCGTCCAGCACCCGGCGCGCCATCACGCCATCGCCGCCCGCGTCGTCGGGCAGGCCCAGCTCCTTCAGGAAGTGCGCGGCGATGGCGCGGTCGAAGTCGTCGCCGCCCAGGGCCGAGTCGCCGCCGGTCGCCTTCACCTCGAACACGCCGTTCTCCAGCGCCAGGATCGAGATGTCGAAGGTCCCACCGCCCAGGTCGAACACCGCGAAGGTCCCCTGTGCGGCCTTGTCCAGGCCATAGGCCAGCGCGGCCGCCGTGGGCTCGTTCAGCAGGCGCAACACCTCCAGGCCGGCGATGCGGCCGGCGTCGCGCGTGGCCTGGCGCTGGCCGTCATCGAAGTAGGCCGGCACGGTGATGACGGCGCCGAACAGCGGCGCGCCCAGCTGCGCCTCGGCGCGCTCCTTCAGCGCGCGCAGGATCTCGGCCGACACCTCGACCGGCGTCACGGCGCGGCCGCCCGCCACCTGGAAACGGACCACCGGATCGCCGGCCGCCGCCGGGGCGAACCGGTACGGCGTCAGCTTGCGCTGCGCCTCGGCGTCCGACGGGCCACGCCCCACGAACCGCTTCGCCGAGGCGATGGTGTCCTGCGGGAACCGCTGGGCCAGCTCGTCACGCGCCGCTTTTCCCACCACGGTCGAGCCGTCAGCCGCGTAGTGCACCACCGAGGGGACGATCGCCTCGCCCTCCTCGTCGACCAGCGCCACGGGCTTTCCGTCCTTCACCGAGGCCACCAGCGAGTTCGTGGTGCCAAGGTCGATGCCGATGGCGCGGGTCATGCCGGGCGGGCAGGGCGCCTTCACGCGCGTCTCGCCGGGCTCGGAGATCTGGAACAGGGCTTCAGGCACGGGCGGATCCTTTCGGGGCGTCTGCGGAATCGTCGTGGCCTGCCGCCGCGGCGTCGCTCGCCGCCTCGTGGGCCTCGTCGTGGAGGGCGACCTCGTCCAGGAAGCGGCGCCAGTAGCGGATGCCGATCAGCGCGTGAGCGACGGGCTCGAGGGCAGCGCTCCGGTCGGTGGCCGTCTCGGCGGCCGCGAAGCCGGCTGTCACCTGGGCCATCGCCTGGTCCGCGCGCTGGTGCACGTCGCCGGCCAGCCGCTGCACGCGCGCGTCGTCGCCCTCGGCGCGGGCCTCGGCCAGCTCCTCGCGCAGCTCCAGCACCTCGCCCAGCAAGGCCGGGGGCACGGGCAAGCGGTCGCGCGCGCCGCCGGCGCCGGGACGCGAGGCGCCCGACTCGGCGCCCACTTCCCAGCCGTCCAGGGACAGCAGGTACTCGGCGCGGCGCACGGGGTCCTTCAGCGTCTTCCAGGCCTCGTTCAGCTGCACCGTCCGCTGCATGGAGAACTTGCGGGCGCGCGGGTCGGCGGTGGCGAAGCGGTCGGGATGAACCTCGCGCGACAGCGCGCGGAACCGCCCCTCGGCCGCCTTGGCGTCGAGGTCGAAGCGACGCGGCAGACCCAGGACACGAAAGTGATCGGCGGAAAGCTCGGGCGGCTGCAGCGCGCCGCAGGACACGCACTTCTCGCCGCTGCCAGCGTCATGCTGGCAGGACCAACAGATCACGCGTGCCTCCTAGAAGCTGACGCTCTCGCCGCACCCGCAGGTGCTCTTCACCTTCGGATTGACGAACTTGAAGCCGCGGGCCATCAGCGAGCTGGAGTACTCCAGCGTCGAGCCGTCCAGGTAGACGAAGCTCTTGGGATCGATGAACACCCGGACGTTCCCGCCCTGGCCGTCGTCGAACGACAGAACCTTGTCCTCGGCGCGCGGCTCGCTGTCGGACCACTCGAACAGATACGAGAAGCCGGTGCAGCCGCCGCCGCGAATGCCGACCCGCAGGCCCTTCGGCCTGGTGGCGCGGGCGCTGGACGCCTTCTTGATCTCGTTGACGGCGCGCTCGGATACTTCCACGGCCATGGCGACTAGACCCTCGCTGCGCCTTCGGGCTGAACCGGCGTGGCGGACTTCTCACGCTTGGCCTTGTAGTCGGCGATGGCGGCCTTGATGGCGTCCTCGGCCAGCACCGAGCAGTGGATCTTCACCGGCGGCAGGCTCAGCTCCTCGACGATCTGCGTGTTCTTGATCGCCATGGCCTGATCGACCGTCATGCCCTTCACCCACTCGGTGGCAAGCGAGGACGAGGCGATGGCCGAGCCGCAGCCGAACGTCTTGAACTTGGCGTCCTCGATGATGCCGGCGTCGTTGATCTTCAGCTGCAGCTTCATGACGTCGCCGCAGGCGGGCGCGCCCACCAGGCCGGTGCCCACGGTGGGATCGTTCTTGTCGAAGGACCCCACGTTGCGGGGGTTCTCGTAATGCTCCAGGACCTTCTCGGTGTATGCCATCTGAATTTCCTCGGTTCTGTTCTTCGCTACAAGGACCTAATGCGCCGCCCAGGCGATGCTCTTCAGGTCGATCCCGTCCTTGACCATCTCGTAAAGGGGCGACATCTCGCGCAGCTTGTCCACCTTGCGTGCCACCAGGTCGATCACGTAATCGACCTCCTCGTCGGTGTTGAAGCGGCCCAGGCCGAAGCGGATGGACGTGTGCGCCATCTCCTCCTCGACCCCCAGCGCCCGCAGCACGTACGAAGGCTCCAGCGACGCCGACGTGCAGGCCGAGCCCGACGACACGGCCACGTCCTTCAGCGCCATCAGCATCGCCTCGCCCTCGACGTAGGCGAAGCTGATGTTCAGGTTGCCGGGCAGCCGGTGCTCCATCGAGCCGTTCACGAAGGTGTCGCTGATGCGACCCTGGATGCCTTTGCGCAGCCGCTCGCGCATGCCCAGGATGCGCGCCGACTCCTCCGGCATCTCGGCCAGGGCCAGCTCTGCCGCCTTGCCGAAGCCGACGATGCCCGGCACGTTCAGGGTGCCCGAGCGCATGCCGCGCTCGTGCCCGCCGCCGTCGATCATGGCGGTCAGGCGCACGCGGGGCTTCCGCCGCACGTACAGCGCGCCCACGCCTTTCGGCCCGTACATCTTGTGCGCCGTCAGCGACACCAGATCGGCCTTCGCCTTCTCGACGTCGAAGGGGATCTTGCCCGTGCCCTGGACGGCGTCGATGTGGAACAGCGCGCCCTTCTCCTTGACGACGGCGCCGATCTCCTCGACCGGGTTCACGGTGCCGATCTCGTTGTTTGCCAGCATGATCGACACCAGGATGGTCTTGTCGGTCATGGCGGCGCGCACGGACTCGGCGGTCACCAGACCGTCGGTGCCCACCGGCAGGTACGTCACCTCGAAGCCCTCGCGCTCCAGGCGCTTGCAGCTGTCCAGCACGGCCTTGTGCTCGATGGCCGACGTGATGATGTGGCGGCCGCGATCCTTGTAGAACTCGGCGGCCCCCTTGATGGCCAGGTTGTCGGACTCGGTGGCGCCCGACGTCCAGACGATCTCACGCCCGCTGGCGCCGATCAGCGCGCCCACCTGCTCGCGGGCGGCGTCGACGACCTTCTCGGCGTTCCAGCCGTAGCTGTGCGACCGGCTGGCCGCGTTGCCGTAAACCTCGGTGAAGTACGGCAGCATCGCCTCGACCACGCGCGGGTCGACCCGGGTGGTGGCGTGATTGTCCATGTAAATCGGAAGCTTGATGGCCATGTTGATCTCTGGGTGCCTCAGGATTTCGAGATGCCGTCGACCAGCAGCGGCGCCTTGCCACCGTGGCCGTTGATGTCGCAGGTGCCGCACTCGCTCTGGCCGTGGTCGGGCCCGCACGAGCGGCAGCTGTCCATGTAATTCAGGGTTTCCTGTAAATCCGTTACCAGCTGGGTCAGCCGGCCGATGGTGTCACGGGTCTCGCGCAGCTTGTCCGAGAAGATCTCGCGCAGGCGCGACATCGCCTTGGGCGCCGTCTCGCTCTGCTCCCAGTCACGAAGGAAGGCCTTGATCTCCGTCAGGCTGAAGCCCAGGTCCTGCAGCTTCGAGATCCAGTCGATGCGGGTGGCGGCGCGGGCGTGGTACAGGCGAAAGCCGCCCTTCGAGCGGACGGCCGGCGCCAGCAGACCCAGCTCCTCGTACAGATGAACCGCGCGCACGGTCTTTCCGGTGCGCTTGGCCAGCTCGCCCACCTTGAGGAGGGACAGCTTTTCGGCCGAGATCGGTTCAGTCGTCGGTTGAGTCATCGCCACGGTCATCAATCGAACCCTTACGTATGGGTCAGGTTATGTGACTGGCGTCCAGGAATGTCAAGCGCGGGGTGGGGGCGGCGGTGGGCGCAGGTGCGCTGGGCTGCGAGACGGTGACTCTTCGCGGCAACATCTTGTATGGCGCACCACAGGCGGATTGACCGCTGACACGCCTAACCACTACCCTTGAGGGTCACTTTGGGCGCGGCTATCGCGCCCCGAATCAATCACTGACTTTGAGGAGGACGACATGAGGCTGGGTACCTGGATCGCGATTGGATTGTTCACCGTGGCGGGGATCGGGTGTGGCGGCGGAAGCAGCAAGCCGGCAAGCTATGCGGACATCTCGGCGAGCTTCGCGCATCCCACCGGCACGCTGGCCGCGACGAACGCGGACACCGTGGCGAAGGCGTACCAGGCCTCGCTGACGGCGGGCGCCGGCCCGGCCGGGCGCCGGCTGGAGCAGAAGACCAGCGCCCAGGCCGTGGTCGAGGCTTGCCCCGCGGGCGGGAACATCTCGGTCGACGTCAAGTCGGCCACCTCGCAGGCCGTGTCGGAGACCTTCTCGTACAACAACTGCTGCGAGACCGCGGACTGCTGCCTGAATGGCGGCGGCGACGTCTACTATGCAGGCGCGGGGACCGCCGCAGGCTCGTTCTGCGAGAGCTTCCACATCACCGGCACCTGCTCGGCGCAGCCGCTCTCCGAGACCTACTCGATCTGCTCCGACGGTACGGGAGCGGTCAGCTATCTGGTGGAGGTCGAGGGAGAGTCGTTCGCTGTTTCGGGCAGCTACAGCAACGGCAATGGCACGCTGACCATCACCGGCAAGAACGGCATGTTCACCTGCACGTACACGAACGACACCGGCTCGTGCACCGGCACCGGCGGAACGTTCGCGTTCTAGCCCGCGGCTGACCACCTGAGGCCCCCGCCGGTCGCGCGCATGTCCATTCGAACGTGCGCAGCGGTCGCCGCGGGGGCTTTGCTATTCGGGGCGCACGTCGCTGCCGCTGCGCCGGGGGCGCCATTTCGCGAGCACCGGGCGCTGCAGCCGGTCGCCACCGCGGGCGCCGGCGGATCGCTCCCTCGCGCCGGGGCCCTGGCTGCAGCGCCCATCGTGGGGGCGAACTTCGTGTTCCTGCCCGACGCCACGGCTCTGGCGAATCAGGTGTGCGCGCCCGGGCTGAACGGCGGGCAGCAGCTGGCCGTCGCGCTGTCGGCGCTGCTCTCGGGCCTGACCTTGGATCCGCAGCTGATGGTGGTGCTGGCCACGCAGCCGCTGCTGTGCGGCGACATCTTCTATCAGCCGCTGGCCAACGACGTGCGCGGCATCGGCTACCAGCACCAGTCGCTGGGCGAGCTGTTCGATCAGACGCCCGACAGCCGGCTGGAAGGGATGGCGTTCCTGAACGACTTCCCCTACTGGCAGGCCCACCCGGCCGAGTTCCAGAACGACTTCGACCACGAGCTGGGCCACCGCTGGGGCGCGCGTGTGCACGCGCTGATCGACGGCGTCGAGTCGACGGCGCTGCTGGGCCGGCAACAGGAACACTGGTCCTACTTCCTGAACAGCGGCGGCTCCCCGCTGGAGGGGAATGTCTGGACAGACCTGGGCGGCGGCCAGTTCCAGGCTGATACGCCGCTGGGCCCCGGCACGTTCTCCGACTTCGATCTGTACGCGATGGGGGTGCTGCCCCCCGCCCAGGTGCGGCCGCTGGAACTGTTGCGGCCAGGGGCGGCGCCCGCGGCCACCGACTGCCTGGGCCTGACGCTGGACGCGACCTCGCCGCCGCAATCGTGCGGGCCTTACCAGACGCCTGCCACGGCGGTGACGGTCGGCATCGCGGACGTGATCGCGGTCGAGGGGGAACGCACGCCGCCCGCCGCCGCCACTCCGGTGACCGTCGACGTCGTGGTGGTCGTCGTTGGCACCGGCATGCAGCCGTTCGACCTGGCGAGCTGTCAGGCGGTCGCCGACGCCGTCCCCGCCCGCATCGCCGACTTCGCCACCGCCTCCGGCGGCCGCGTGCTGCTGAACAATCTCGTCACCGGGGGCAGCGACTGCGCGGCGTTCGCCAGCCCGGCGGCTGCTGCGCATGATCCGTCAGGCGGCGGCTGCGCGGTCGCGCGGCCACGGGCCTCGGCGGTGGGGCTGGCGCTGGCAGCCATCGCGCTCGGTTGGCGCAGGGCACGGCGGCGCTGACCATCGTCCCGCGCGCCTCACTCCA
>Ga0070658_10001550_pt1 | contig 19464 bp, 17 predicted proteins | sample KBSC13metaG_FD_64664 | JGI IMG/M metagenome (GOLD analysis project Ga0070658, IMG submission 64664) | Corn rhizosphere microbial communities from Kellogg Biological Station, Michigan, USA - KBS C1-3 metaG | ecosystem: Host-associated > Plants > Roots > Rhizosphere > Soil ...
CGCGGAAATTTGCGCTACGACGTGCTAGCGCATCGATGGTCGAGCAAGATTTCGGCCGAGCCCGTACCGCCGTCGGTATCGAGACTGCTGTTGACGATCAGCCATCCCGCCTGTTCGGCGGATGGGCCGGCGCCTGTGACGAGGATCGTTTGCATGGCCATCGTGCTGGGGCTTGCCGCATCGCGGGCGACGATGTCGAAAGGATTGAAATCGAATGCGGGCCCGGGCATATGCATGACGCGATAGCGCGCCCCGTCGATCGTCATCGAGCGCCAGACGCGAGGCGGATCGCTTCGATAGGGGCCGAGCGCTGTGACGGCATCGCCACGCATGCAGTCGATATGGATATGCAACTGCTCTTGCGAGCGGCGCACAGCGGAGTTGATCTCGAGCCCGATCCGATCGTCGGCGAGCGCCGCGCGGTCGGCCTTCTTCAGTGCGCCTTCGACATAAACGCGCGCGTCCCATGCATCGGCCCAGTAGTTCGGGGCGTCCGGCTCGAGAAGGCCCGGGCTTTCGATGCCCGAAATTCGATCGGTCGGAATCAACAAATGCTGCGCCACGCCCGATCGATCTTTTAGCACGGCGAAGTGTCCGGGCAGATCGACATCGGCACAAAGGCCCGTCGTCCCCTTCGCGCGTGCGGCAGGCTCACAATCGAAATGAACGATCTGCCATAGCGCGTTGGGATCGGCCGCCGCGAGTACCGAACAGCCGGCCGCGAACAGTGCCGCGCAGGCGACGAGGGCGAAAGGGCGGCGACGTCGTGCGCGCGTCGATTGAAGCAAGGGGGACGGCAGCGAGTCGGACATGGCCGGGGTTGCGCGTGTATGGGCGAGTGCAAAACGCGGCCATTCTGTCACGGAACACGGTCAAACGAAACGGCGAAGGCGGGAAGCGGCGGCGCGGTTTCGCACCGGGCAGGCGCCGCCCGCAGGCTGCCGCGAGCGCGGCGGCCGGGCTTCGCAAGACTCGGTAAGCTCAGAAGACCTTGGTGACGGTCGCGAAGAAGGTCGTTTTCAACGGGTTCGATACGGCGATGTTGCCCGACGAATCCGGCGCGCCCGTCGTGTAATGGTCGTAGACGTTCGTCGCGCCCCAGGCTTTCGTCACGGCACCCGTCACCGTCCAGCCGCCGTCGAATGTCTTCGAGACGGCCACCTTTCCGTCTTGCCAGTTATAAGCCGAGAAGTTCTGCACGCGTTGCCAGCCGTAATGCAGCAGCAAGGCGAAGCCGTGCGTGAGGTCGATATTCGTATTCAAGTCGAGGTAGCCCGAGCCGCGGCTGCCCTTGCCGCTGCCGATGCCGAGCGATTGACTGTCGTAGCCGAAATAATTCGGCGTATAAGTAAGCCAATACTTGGCCGTGAACCACTTGTACGTCAGCGCTGCCACGAACTCGCCGTAGTTGTAGCTCGTTTTGCTCGCGGACATGCGCGCACCCGGGTACACGTAGTAGTAGACGGTGCCCGTGTACGACAGATCGCCTAGCGCGCCGCCGTATCCGCCATAGAGGTCCCATTCGACGGTGCCGCCTTCGATGAACTTGCTGCTCACGCTCGAGAGCCAGGTGCCGACGAAGAGGCCGCTCGAATGCGCGTAATCGATGCCGCCTTGGATCGCGGGTTTGCCCCACGTTTGCCGGAAGCCGCGCGAGACATACTGCGAGGCCAGCGTGACATTGGCGGTCAGCGGCGAGGCGGCCGGTGCGGCGGGCTGCGCGCTGGCCGCGGGGGGGGTGGCCGGATCGGCCGGTGCGGTGGAGCTCGGGGCCGCGGCGCTTGTGCCCGTGCTGCTGCTGTCGCTCGCCTGTGCAAGCGCCGCTGGGGCGTACAGCGATCCGACCAATAGCGATAGCGCCGCGCCGCCGAAAGCGGCGGATGTTAGGCGTGACTGCGTCTTCGGGTGAGTCATGTGCGCTCCGTCGTCGTTGTATTTGATTCCCCTCGGCCGCTTATCCCGGTTCAAATCGGGTGCGGATCCGGTTGGCCGAGTATTGCCAGCCGATATACGCGGTGCGCATGAGTTTTCGGACGGGAATCTGTCGTTTCGCGACATGTGCGTCGAGCGTGGGACGGTGAATCGGGCGCGCAGCCTTATGCTACGGGCCAGTGGGCGCTCCCGCGGTAGTCCGGGGGCGACGCCTGTGTCGCATTTTCGCAAGCGTGCGTCGGAATTCGTCGGCTACCGGGGCTTTTTTCTGGCAACTATGTAGGCAGACTGTGCAGGCATTGGCCTGCCGCAAGGAGACGGAAGAAATGAGTTCATCGAAGGTGAGGGTGCAGGGGCTCTGCAAGGTGTTCGGCGCGAACCCGAAGCAAGCGCTCGACATGCTGGCCGCCGGCTCGACGAAGGACGAGATATTCGCTCGAACGGGCCAGGTCGTCGGCGTGCACGACGTTTCGTTCGATGTGCAGGAAGGCGAGATATTCGTGCTGATGGGGCTCTCGGGGTCCGGCAAATCGACGTTGATTCGCCTGATCAATCGTCTCGTCGATCCGACCGCCGGCCACGTGCTGATCGACGGGCGCGATATCGCATCGGCGCGACGCCGCGATCTCATCGCACTGCGTCGAACAGACATGAGCATGGTGTTCCAGTCGTTCGCGCTGATGCCGCAGCGTACCGTGCTCTCGAACGCTTCGTTCGGCCTCGAAGTGGGCGGGATGGGCCGCAAGGAGCGCGAGGCGCGCGCGATGACCGTACTCGAGCAAGTGGGCCTTGCGCCTTTCGCGCACAAACTGCCCGCCGAGCTATCGGGCGGTATGCAGCAGCGCGTCGGATTGGCTCGTGCGCTGACTGTGAATCCTTCGCTGATGATCATGGACGAAGCCTTCTCGGCACTCGATCCGCTCAAGCGCAAAGAGATGCAGAACGTGCTGCTGCAACTGCAAAAGGAGCAGCGCCGCACGATCATGTTCGTCTCCCACGATCTCGAGGAAGCCCTGCGCATCGGCAATCGCATCGCGATCATGGAAGGCGGCTGTCTCGTGCAGCTCGGCACGCCGCAGGAAATCATCAGCCGTCCATCGAACGACTACGTGCGCGCTTTCTTCGAGGGCGTCGACACGAGCCGTTATCTCACGGCCGGCGATTTGATGCAGACCGATGCCGTGCCGCTCGTGCGTCAGTTCGATGCGGCCGGTGTGGCTGCGTCGCTGAATGGCAGCGCCGATTACGCCTTCGTACTCGATGCCCAGCGCAAGATCCGCGGCTCCGTGACGCGCGAAGCGCTCGGCAGTGACGGCCCTCGTCTGGCGCAGGTGGAGTCGATCGCCCGCAGCGCGCCACTCGATCACGTTGTGTCACGCGTCGTCGCGCATGCGCGTGCGCTGCCCGTCGTCGACGATGACGGCTGCTATTGCGGCTCGGTCGATCGTGCCGTCGTTCTTCAAGCCATCACCCGTACACGAGGCTCCCATGTCTGAACTCATTCCACTCGGCACTTGGGTCGATCAATCGGTCCATTATCTGCTCGATCACGACAGCCAAGCGTTCGACACGATCGGTCGCGGGATCGAATGGCTCGCAGCGCTCGTCGAACACGGCTTGCAGATCATCCCGATGTGGGCGCTCATGGCATTCTTCATCGGCGTGGGGCTTTGGCGCGTCGGCTGGCGCTTCGCCTTGTTCACGACGCTTTCCCTATTGCTGATTTATGCCACGGGTTTTTGGGATCAAACGGTCGTGACGCTCGGATTGACGCTCTCGTCCACCTTGATCAGCCTCGCCTTGGGCATTCCGCTCGGTATTTGGACGGCCAAGGATAAGCATGTCGCGCTGGTCGTGCGCCCGATCCTCGATCTGATGCAGACAATGCCGGCCTTCGTCTACCTGATTCCCGCGGCGATGCTGTTCGGGCTCGGCCGGGTTCCCGGCATCTTGTCGACGGTGATTTTTGCCATGCCGCCCGCCGTGCGCTTGACGAGTCTCGGTATTCGCCATGTCAACCGTGAAATCGTGGAAGCGGGGCAAGCGTTTGGCTGTACGCCGTGGCAGTTACTTTACAAAGTGCAGTTTCCGAACGCATTGCCTTCGATCATGCAGGGCGTCAATCAGACGATCATGATGGCCCTGTCGATGGTGATCATCGCGTCGATGGTCGGCGCGGGCGGTCTTGGCAACGACGTACTGGCCAGTATTCAGCGGCTCGATATCGGGCTCGGCTTCGAAAGCGGTTTATCGGTCGTCCTGCTCGCGATCATTCTCGATCGCATCACGGAGAGTTTCGGCCGCACGCCGGGAACGGCGCTCGCGCCGCGCTTCAAAGGTTTGCGCAGCGTGATGCGCTTGCGCAGCGGCGCCCAGCAGCCTGCGACACTGAGCTGAGCGGAGCGAGGGCACGCATGACGCCGGCCACCGTGATGCAGCCTGAAGTCGCAGCGTCGGTACCTCTGCATTTCGGATTTCTGACGCTGCCGAATTTCTCGATGATCGCTTTCACGAGCGCCATCGAGGTCCTGCGGATGACCAACTACGTCAGTCGCGCCGCGCATTATCGATGGTCCGTTTTATCGGCCGATGGTGTGCCGGTGCGAGCGAGCAACGGCGTCACGGTGACACCCACGAGGACGATCGAGGAGGTTGGCGTTCCCGATGTCGTCATCGTTTGCGGCGGCACGCAGATCCGCAGTGTCGTCGATACCCGTGTCAAGGCGCTGCTGGCCGATCTGGGCGAGCGCGGCGTGCCGCTCGGCGCGCTGTGCACCGGCGCTTACGCGCTGATGAGCGCCGGCTTACTCGACGATTATCGCTGCACGGTGCATTGGGAAGACATGTCGGCGCTGCATGCGGAGTTTCCGCGCGTGAAATTCACGGACGAACTGTTCGTCATCGACCGCGACCGTCTGACGTGTACGGGCGGCACCGCGCCACTCGACTTGATGCTTCATTTGGTGGGCCAGCGCCTTGGCCGCAATCTCGCGGCGCAGGTCTCGGCGCAATTCATTCTCGAACGGATTCGCAGTGCGTCCGATCATCAGCCGATCCCGGTCGACGCGCGGATCGGGTTCTCTCGGGCGGAACTGATCGAAGTCGTCCGCCTCATGGAAGCCAATATCGAAGAGCCGCTATCGCTCGAAGAGTTGGCGCGGCTCGTGCGGCTGTCGCAACGACACTTGCAGCGGATGTTCAAGGTGTACCTCGAGGTGTCGCCGACGCATTACTACCTCTCACTGCGGCTGCGGCGCGCGCGCGATTTGCTGCGAACGACCGATGCGTCGATCGCGCGGGTCACGATGGTCTGCGGTTTTCAATCCCCGTGCCATTTCAGCAAGGCGTACCGCGCACAGTTCGGCTATGCGCCGAGCCGAGAACGCCGGCAAACGAATTGATGCAAGGCCGTTGCAGGCGTCCTTGCATGCTTGTAGGTGTTCTAAAAAGCGGCGCTAAGCCGACATGACATAAACGCGCGAATAGAGGAGTATTTGATGAACCAACGCTTGATGAAAGCCGGCTGGGCCGTGGCGCTCGCGGCCCTGGTGACGACGAGTGCTTACGCGGCCGATCCGGCGGTGTGCCGCGACGTACGTTTTGCCGACGTGGGCTGGACGGACATTGCCGCGACGACAGGGCTCGCGTCGGCTGTATTCCAAGGCCTCGGCTACCACCCGACGAAGACGATCGCTTCGGTACCGATTACGTTCGCGGGCATCAAGAGCAAGCAGATCGACGTGTTCCTCGGCTACTGGTCGCCGACGATGGACCCGATGATCGAGCCGTTCGTCAAAGCAAAGCAGATCGAAGTGCTGGCGACCCCGAACCTGACCGGTGCGAAGTACACGTTGGCCGTGCCCGATTATGTGTACAACGGCGGCCTCAAGACATTTGCCGACATTCAGAAGTACGCCGATAAGCTCAACGGCCGTATCTACGGCATCGAGCCGGGCAACGACGGTAATGCGCTCATCAAGAAGATGATCGACGGCAATCAGTTCGGGCTCGGCAAATTCAAGCTGGTGGAATCGAGCGAGGCTGGCATGCTCGTGCAGGTCAACAAATCGATTCGCGAAAAGCAATGGATCGTCTTCCTCGGTTGGGAGCCGCATCCGATGAACGTGCAGATGAAGATCGATTATTTGAGCGGCGGCGACGATGTATTCGGGCCGAACTATGGCGAAGCGAAAGTGTTCACGGCCACGCCGCCCGATTACGCGGCGCGCTGCCCGAATGCCGCGAAGCTCGTGTCGAACCTGCGTTTCACGACCGACATCGAGAATCACGTGATGATGCCGATCATGGATAAGCAAGACCCGAACAAGGCAGCTGCCGCTTGGCTGAAGAAGAATCCGCAGGTGCTCGATAAGTGGCTGGCCGGCGTGACGACGCTCGACGGCAAGGATGGGCTGAGCGCGGTGAAGTCGTATATCGCCGCGCATTGATTGGATCCACGCCGGCCGAACGCGGCCGGCGGATAACGATGTCGGCAAGCCTCACGACGTTGCGCCCGACGCCGAGAAATAGGCCTCCTCCTCCTTATCGCCCGGCTCGCTGCCTGCGCGCTGTTCGCGGAACGCGACCGGTGGCATCCCGTACTGCTTGCGGAACTCGCGGCCCAAGTGCGACGCGTCGGAAAAACCGCAACTCGACGCGATGTCCGCAACGGTTCTATCCGAACTCGTCAGCAGCCATGCGGCTGTGCGCAGCCGCACGTGTTTGGCGAACGTCTGCGGCGTCTTGCCCGTCTGCGCCTTGAAGAGTCGTTCCAACTGGCGCGGCGAGAGATCGAGCTTATAGGCCAACTCTTCCAGCGGCAGCCCGCGCCCGACATGCTGTTCCATCAGCAGAATCGCGCGCTTGATCTTCGGATGCGTGGCAGGCTCGAGTCCGGGCGGATGGGGCTGCGGCGCATTGCCCTTCTGCATCTCGCCGACAAGCAGAATGCGCAACGCCTTCTGCACGGTCGCGTGATCGAAATGCCGCAGCAAGACAGCGGCTGCAACGTCGATCGATGCGCGCCCGCCCGAGCACGTGATGCGCCGGCGGTCGATGACGAACAGTCGATCGGCCACGAGCATATCGGCACTCGCGGACGGAAAGCGCTCGATGAAATCCCAATAGTGAAACCAGCTGACGCATACGCGGTGGCCTTCGAGCACGCCTGCCCGCATGAGCGTGAAAACGCCCGTGCAGATGCCGACGATCGTTGCGTCGTTGCTCGCGGCGCGGCGGATGAACGCCAGCGTTTGGTCGTCGGCCTGGGGCCCCGAATGCAGTAGCCCGCCCACGACGACGACGTAATCGAACGGCTTGGCCTCGTCGAACGTTTCCCAGGGCGTGATCTGAATGCCGCAACTTGCCCGTACGGGCGCGAGCGTCTTGCCGACGACGCTCCACGCACAGCGAACCGGTTTGCTGAAATCGCTATCGTCGGCCGACAGCCGCAGCATGTCGACGAAGCCGGAAAACGCCGTCAGCGTGAAATTGGGCAGCAGCACGATCCCGAAGCGAATGCGTTCTCGGGCGATGGGGGAAACAAGCGGTGACGGATCGACGGCGTTCATGCAAGTTAAGAGTAATGGCGCAACGGGCGCAACAACAACGCAACAGCAACGCAACAACAACGCAACAACGGTAAGCAGCGCAAGCGTGGCTGACGGCGCTGCCGGGCGTTTGTCTTTTTCCGCCGCCAATCATAGTGAAAACGCACGTCCTGGCCGATGGCTCGGGCGTTTGGCGACGGCATCCCACTGCGATGCCGCTTTTGTTCTATCGAGAGATTCTACGCTTTGGTGTACTGGCGTCCATGCGTAGCGGCACGTATGCCGCGCAAATCGTCCCTTTCAACCGCACCCCTTCCGAGGCTGTCCCATGAACGTCAGTGTCTTCGATCTGTTCAAGATCGGCATCGGTCCGTCCAGTTCGCATACGGTCGGACCGATGATCGCCGCTTGCCGGTTCGTATCACACGTGGAAGATGCCAACCTGCTCGTTTATGTGCGCCGCATCAAAGCCGAGCTTTACGGCTCCCTAGGCGCAACGGGCAAGGGCCACGGCACCGATAAAGCCGTTTTGCTGGGCCTCGAAGGGTACCTTCCCGATACGATCGATCCCGATTTGATCGAGCCGCGCCTCGCCGCGATCCGTTCGAGCAAGACCTTGCGGTTAATGGGCGGCACCGAGATCCGTTTCGACGAGAAGGAGGATCTCTCCTTCTACCGCCGGATGATGAGCGGCACCGCGCTCGTCCACCCTAACGGCATGCGGTTCCAAGCCTTCGACGAACACGGGCAGCTGCTCGTGGAGAAGGAGTATTACTCCGTGGGCGGCGGCTTCGTCGTCAACCGCGACGGCGATCGGGTCAACGGCGTGCGCGCTGCCCATGAGGTGCCGTACCCGTTCCGCACCGGCGCCGATTTGATGCGCGCGTGCGAGGCCAACGGACTATCGATTGCCGAAGTCGCCCTGCGCAACGAATGCGCATCGCGCTCGCCCGCCGAGGTGCGCGAAGGATTGCTGGCGATTTGGCGCGTGATGGCCCGTTGCGTCGAGCGCGGCTGCCGCACCGAGGGCGATCTGCCGGGACCGATGCGCGTGAAGCGCCGCGCGGCGGAGCTCTCGAAACATTTGCGGGCACGTTCCGAGGAATCGCTACGCGATCCGCTATCGATGCTCGATTGGGTCAATCTCTATGCGATGGCCGTCAACGAAGAGAACGCAGCGGGCGGGCGCGTCGTCACCGCGCCGACGAACGGCGCGGCCGGCGTGATACCTGCCGTGCTTCATTACTACGTCAAGTTCGTGCCGGGCGCGAACGAAAACGGGATCGTCGAGTTTCTGCTGACGGCCGCGGCGATCGGCATCATCTACAAAGAGACCGCGTCGATCTCAGGCGCCGAAGTGGGCTGCCAAGGCGAGGTCGGCGTTGCATGCTCGATGGCGGCGGCGGCGCTCGCAGCGGTCATGGGCGGTACGCCCAAGCAGGTGGAGAACGCCGCCGAGATCGGGATGGAGCACAACCTCGGCATGACGTGCGACCCTGTCGGCGGGCTCGTGCAGATCCCATGCATCGAGCGCAATGCGATGGGCGCCGTCAAGGCACTGAATGCGTCGCGCATGGCGCTTAAAGGCGACGGACAGCACTACGTCTCGCTCGATTCGGTCATCAAGACCATGCGCGAGACGGGCGCCGATATGAAAACCAAATACAAGGAGACGTCGCGCGGCGGGTTGGCCGTGAACGTCATTGAATGCTAATCGACCCTTCGGGACCATCGCTATGAGCCGCTTTTCAATATTCAGTCTGGTGCGCAACGGCTTGTCGTACCACGAGAACTGGGAGCGCCAGTGGCGCAGCCCGGAACCCAAGCGTGAGTACGACGTCGTTATCGTGGGGGGCGGCGGCCACGGGCTCGCCACGGCCTACTACTTGGCGAAGGAGCACGGCGTGCGCAATATCGCCGTGCTCGAAAAAGGATGGATCGGCGGCGGCAACACCGCGCGCAATACGACCATCATCCGCTCGAATTACCTGTGGGATGAATCGGCCGCGCTTTACGAAAAAGCGATGAAGCTGTGGGAGGGACTTTCGCAGGACGTGAACTACAACGTCATGTTCAGCCAGCGCGGCGTGATGAATCTGTCGCACACGCTGCAAGACGTGCGCGACACGATGCGGCGCGTCAACGCAAACCGGCTCAACGGTGTCGATGCCGAATTCTTGACGCCCGAACAGATCAAGGAAATCGAGCCCACGATCAACCTGAACGCACGCTATCCCGTGCTGGGCGCGTCGTTCCAACGGCGAGGCGGCGTCGCGCGGCACGATGCGGTGGCCTGGGGCTTCGCGCGCGGCGCGGATGCCCACGGCGTCGACATCATTCAGAACTGCCAAGTGACGGGCATTCGTCGCGACGGCGGCGCGGTCGTGGGCGTCGATACGGCGAAGGGGTTCATCAAGGCGAAGAAGGTGGCGGTCGTCGCCGCGGGCAATACGACCACGCTCGCCGACATGGCCGGCGTGCGTCTGCCGCTCGAAAGCCATCCGCTGCAGGCGCTCGTCTCCGAACCGATCAAACCCGTCGTCAATACGGTGGTGATGTCCAACGCGGTCCACGCGTACATCAGCCAATCCGACAAGGGCGATCTGGTGATCGGCGCCGGCATCGATCAATACACGGGCTTCGGCCAGCGCGGCAGCTTTCACGTCATCGAAGGCACATTGGAAGCGATCGTCGAAATGTTCCCGGTGTTTTCGCGCGTGCGCATGAACCGGCAGTGGGGCGGCATCGTCGACGTGTCCCCCGACGCCTGCCCAATCATCAGCAAGACCGACGTGAAGGGGCTGTATTTCAACTGCGGTTGGGGGACGGGCGGCTTTAAGGCAACGCCCGGCTCGGGCTGGGTCTTCGCTCATACGATTGCGAACGATGCGCCGCATCCGCTGAATGCGCCGTTTTCGCTCGACCGGTTCTACACCGGCCATCTCATCGACGAGCACGGCGCCGCTGCCGTCGCGCACTGATGCACTGCACTGAGCAAGGAGAATGACATGTTGCTGATCGAATGCCCCTGGTGCGGGCCGCGCGCCGAAAGCGAATTCTCTTGCGGGGGCGAAGCCGATATCGCTCGCCCGCTCGAGCCCGAGAAACTGAGCGATCGCGAGTGGGGCGATTATCTCTTCATGCGGAAGAATCCGCGTGGCGTGCATCGCGAGCAATGGCTGCATACGCAGGGGTGCCGGCGGTGGTTCATGGTCACGCGCGACACGGTTTCGTACGCGATCCAGGGCTACGACACGTTCGGGGGCACGGCTGCGCCGGGTGCGAGCGGGCCGAATGCGAGCGGGCACAAGAGCACGCAAGGGGGCAAATAACATGAGCAATCAGAAAGACCGCTTGGCGTCGGGCGGCCGGATCAATCGGGCGATTCCGCTGACCTTCACGTTCAACGGACGTACCTATCAGGGTTACCAAGGCGACACACTCGCCTCCGCGCTGCTTGCCAATGGTGTTCATTTCGTCGCACGAAGCTGGAAGTACCATCGGCCGCGCGGCATCGTGACGGCCGGCGTCGAAGAGCCGAACGCGATCGTTCAGCTCGAAGGCGGCGCCTATGCGGTGCCCAATGCGCGCGCAACCGAAATCGAGTTGTATCAAGGGCTCGTGGCGACCAGCGTCAATGCCGAGCCTTCGCTCGAAAACGACAAGCTCGCGATCAACCAAAAGATCGCGCGCTTCATTCCGGCTGGGTTCTATTACAAAACCTTCATGTGGCCGCGCAAATGGTGGCCGAAATATGAAGAGAAGATTCGCGAAGCGGCGGGCCTGGGCAAAGCACCCGATACGCGCGATGCCGACCGCTACGACAAGTGCTTTGCGCATTGCGATGTGCTCGTCGTCGGTGGCGGCCCCGCCGGCCTCGCCGCGGCGCATGCGGCAGGCAGCGCCGGCGCTCGCGTGATGCTGGTCGACGATCAGCGCGAACTGGGCGGCTCTCTGCTCTCGTGCCGTGCTCAGATCGACGGCAAGGGGGCCTTGCAGTGGGTCGAAAAAATCGAGCACGCGCTGTCGCAGATGCCCGACGTGAAGATCCTGTCGCGCAGCACGGCGTTCGGCTACCAAGATCACAACCTTGTCACCGTCGTCCAGCGCTTGACCGATCATCTGCCGGTTTCGATGCGAAAGGGCACGCGCGAACTCGTTTGGAAGATCCGTGCCAAGCGCGTGATTTTGGCCACGGGCGCGCATGAGCGGCCGCTCGTGTTCGGCAATAACGATTTGCCCGGCATCATGCTCGCATCGGCCGTGTCGACCTATATCCAACGCTATGGCGTATTGCCCGGAAACGAAGCGGTGGTGTTGACGAACAACGACGACGGCTATCAATCGGCGCTCGATCTGAAAGCGGCCGGCGCGAAGGTCACCATCATCGACCCGCGCGCGCAGAGCGACGGCTCGCTGCCCACAGCCGCGCGCCGCCACGGCTTGACCGTGATGAACGGCGCCGTCGTCACGCACGCAACCGGCAACCGTCGCGTGGCGCGCGTTGAAGTGGCGTCGTTCGCGAATGGAGCAGTCGGGGCGTCCATGACGACCCTGTCCTGCGATCTCGTGGCGATGTCGGGCGGATGGAGCCCTGTCCTGCACCTGTTTGCTCAGTCGGGCGGCAAGGCGCATTGGCATGACGAGAAGGCGTGCTTCATACCGGGCAAGGGGATGCAGGCCGAGGTGAGCGTGGGTGCCGCGGCGGGCGAGTTCAGTCTCGCGCGGGGCCTGCGCTTTGCGATCGACGCCGGTCTCGAAGCGGCGCACTCCGTCGGCTTCAAGGGTGGATCGCGTCCGGTTTCGCCGCAAGTCGCCGACATCAAGGAAGCGAAGATTCTGCCGCTGTGGCTGGTCGGCAGTCACGAGCGCGCGACGCGCGGGCCTAAGCAGTTCGTCGACTTCCAGAACGACGTATCGGCGGCCGACATCCTGCTCGCGGCACGCGAAGGCTTCGAATCGGTCGAGCACGTCAAGCGCTATACGGCGATGGGTTTCGGCACCGACCAAGGCAAGCTCGGCAACATCAACGGCATGGGGATCCTTGCGCAGGCGCTCGGCAAGACGATCCCCGAGACGGGCACCACGACGTTTCGGCCGAACTATACGCCCGTGACGTTCGGTGCGATCGCCGGCCGCGAGATCGGCGACTTCATCGATCCGATCCGTAAGACCTGCTTGCACGAATGGCACGTCGAACATGGGGCGCTGTTCGAGGACGTGGGCAACTGGAAGCGCCCTTGGTATTTTCCGAAGGCCGGCGAGGACTTGCATGCGGCCGTCGCGCGCGAATGCTTGGCCGTCCGAACGAGCGTGGGCATCATGGATGCCTCCACGCTCGGCAAGATCGACGTGCAAGGCCCCGATGCGGCCAAGCTCCTCAACTGGGTCTATACGAACCCGTGGTCGAAGCTCGAAATCGGCAAGTGCCGTTACGGCTTGATGCTCGACGAGAACGGCATGGTGTTCGACGACGGCGTGACAGTGCGGCTCGGCGATCAACACTATTTGATGTCGACCACCTCCGGCGGTGCTGCGCGCGTGCTGACCTGGCTCGAGCGCTGGGTGCAGACCGAATGGCCCGATATGAAAGTGCGCATGACGTCCGTGACCGATCACTTCGCGACGTTCGCGGTCGTCGGGCCGAACAGCCGCAAGGTCTTGCGCAAAGTCTGCAGCGACATCGACATGTCGAACGAGGCATTTCCCTTCATGTCGTTCCGTGAGGGCACCGTGGCCGGTATTCCCGCACGCGTCATGCGCATCAGCTTCTCCGGCGAACTGGCCTATGAGGTCAACGTGCCAGCCAATGCAGGTCGCGCGGTGTGGGAAGCCTTGATGGCGGCGGGCGCGCAATTCGACATCACGCCGTACGGCACCGAGACGATGCACGTGCTGCGGGCGGAGAAGGGCTACATCATCGTCGGTCAAGACACCGACGGCTCGATGACGCCGTTCGATGTCGGGATGGGCGGTCTCGTGGCGAAGACGAAGGATTGCCTCGGCAAGCGTTCGTTGACGCGCTCTGATACGGCGAAGGAAGGACGTAAGCAATTGGTCGGGCTACTCACCGACGATCCCTCGTTCGTCTTACCTGAAGGCAGCCAGATCGTGGCACACGGCGTCACCGGTCCCGCGGCGAATCGGGTGGCCGACACGCCGGTGCCGATGCTCGGCCATGTGACGTCGAGCTACTACAGCCCGATCCTGAAGCGATCCATCGCGATGGCGGTGGTGAAGGGCGGTCTCGGCAAGATGGGCCAAAAAGTGTCGGTGGATCTGAACGGAAAATCGATGGCGGCGACGATTTCGGGCACCGTCTTCTACGATGTCGAAGGAGTGCGTCAGCATGTGGAATGAAAACCGAAGCAATGCGGCGGTAGCCGGCGTGCTTTTGCCCCTAGAATCGCCGCTCGTCGGTGCGCAAGCGCTGCTCGACGCGAATCAGGCCCGGCAATCGAAGGCGTTTCGCTTGCGCGAGCGGCCGTTTCTCGATCTCGCGAATGTGCGTGGCGATGCGCGCGACGGCGCGTTTGTCGCGGCAATGGAAAGCGCGATCGGCGTGCGGGTGCCGGACAAACCCAATACCGTCGCACGCGGCGCCGAGTATGACGTGCTTTGGCTGGGGCCCGACGAATGGCTCGTGCGTTCGGCACAGGCGCGCACGCCGCAACTCGAGAGCAAGTTGCGTACGGCGTTCGGTACGTTGTTCGCCTCGGTCGTCGATGTCGGCAGCGGCTATACGGTGCTCGAAGCTAGCGGCGATCGCGTACGCGACGTAATCTCCCGGGGTTGTCCGCTCGATTTGCATCCGCGCGTGTTTCAACCGGGTCAGTGCGCGCAAAGCCACTACTTCAAGGCGCCGATCGTTCTGATCCCGACCGCCCACGACACATTCGAGTTGGTAGTACGCCGCAGCTTCGGCGATTACTTCTGCCGGATCATCGTCGACGCGGCCGCGCCGATCCTATTGTGAAGCCGAGCGAACCCTTTGTCGTCGACGAAGCGCTGTGGCGCTCGGTGCGCTCGTCGACGCGCAATGGGCGAGGGTGGTCAGTGTTCGTGGAAGGCCTGGAAGTGCTCACCCGCGTCGGTATTCACGCGCACGAGCACGAAGCGCCCCAGCCGGTGGTTATCGATGCGCGTCTTGGCTATCGCTGTACGCCTGCTGAAACGAGCGCGCACGAATGGATCGATTACGAGCGGTATTGCGAACGCCTGACACGGTTTTTGGAAACTAAACCGCACACACGGCTGCTGGAGACGCTTGCCGTCGAACTGGCACTTTTGTCGTTCCGCGAATGGGACGCACTCGATGCCGTTACGCTTGCGCTACATAAGCCGAAGATTCGGCCGGGCACGCAGCGTATCGGCATCGAGTTGAATTGGACCAGGGCAGATTACGACATTGCCCGGAGTCCTGGCTAAGCATGGCGGGCACGGCGCGCAGTCCATGCCGAAATCGCCTGTCATGGGTGCGCGCCGTTCAGCCTTCGGTTAGTTCGACCTGCATTCTTGCTTCGCTTTCAGTTGCCCTTGGTAGAACGGCACGCGGCGAGCCACCGGTTGCTGCACCGTCGCTTCGAGGCGTTGCATCCGTGCGATCTTGCAGCGCATTGCGTTGCGCGAGTAGTTGCCCCCATGCGTTGTCGCCATAGTTGACGACGTAGTAATCCTGCCCGCTCGGGTCGGCGAGCACTGCGCCGCATCCGGCCAACCGCACCTGCATATTCATATCCTTCATCGCAATCGTTTTGCGATTCTCTATGCCGAAGCGAAGAGGCGGCGACGCCCGAGAGATCAGCGGGACACTGCGGCGTGTCAACTGCCTTTCATATTGTATTGGTCGAATGTCCCCCATAGTGCCGCGACTATGATTATTGGCGTGCTTAGAATGTAATCGGAATGAGTAATCTATTCGGAATCAATAAATTGATGAAAATATAACGTAAATGGAACGCGCCACGGCCGATAAAGCCCCTAGATCGGTCTATCCGTTTCAACGATATCGCGAGCGAGCGATGCTGCCGATCGGCGCCGCCGCGCAATTTTTGCCTCGAAATCGGTATTTCCCCGTACCCGTTGCGAAATTTTATTCCTGTCGCTCGGCCGTACACTGTTCGCGCGAGGACGCTCGCGGAACAGGATCGAAAGCATGCTCCTGTCGAGCCGGCGAAGTATCGCGCTCCCATTCTTTTGGTGACATCGACTATGTTCCAACACGTTGACGCCTACCCAGGCGATCCGATCCTGACGTTGAACGAAGATTTTCAGAAAGATCCGCGTCGCGACAAGATCAATCTGAGCATCGGCATTTATTTCGACGACGATGGTCGTCTGCCGGTCATGCGCTCGGTACGCGAGGCTGAAACAGCCTTGTTGACCGACCTCGGGCCTAAGCCCTATTTGCCGATGGCTGGGTTCGCGCCCTATCGCGATGCCGTGCAGTCGCTGGTATTCGGCGAGCAATGCGCTGCACGCGCCGAGCGACGCATCGCGACGATACAAACCTTGGGCGGTTCGGGCGCGCTGAAGATCGGCGCCGATTTTCTGAAACGCTATTTCCCGCAATCGGAGGTTTGGGTTAGCGATCCCACTTGGGAAAATCATCGCTTCATCTTCGAGCGCGCGGGCTTTACGGTACGCAGCTATCCATATTATGACGATGAGACCGGCGGGCTCCGGTTCGATGCGATGTTGGCGGCAATCGATACGTTGGACAAGCGTAGCGTCGTCGTGCTGCATGCGTGCTGCCACAATCCGACGGGTGTCGATCTGAGCCACGCCCAATGGAATCGATTGATCGAGGTTTTGCAAGAACGCGAGTTGTTGCCGTTCATCGACATCGCTTATCAAGGGTTCGGCAGTAGCCTCGATGACGATGCCTATGCCGTACGCGAACTCGTGCGCCGCGGCGTGCCGATGCTCGTCGCGAACTCGTTTTCGAAGAATTTTTCACTCTACGGCGAACGTTGCGGCGGTCTCAGCGTGCTTTGCGATAGCGCGGTCGAGGCCGATCGCGTGGCGGGCCAATTGACGAGCGCCGTACGCGCGAATTACAGCAATCCGCCAACCCACGGCGCGAAAATCGTGACCAGAATCTTGACGACGCCGGTGCTAGAAAAGATGTGGCGCGATGAATTGGCGGCGATGTGCCGGCGGATTGCCGCGATGCGTGCGGCCATTCACGACCGATTGAGCCAGCATATCAGCGGGGAAGCGCTGGCTCGCTACGTCAAGCAGCGCGGGATGTTCACCTACACAGGGCTTACCGCGGAGCAGGTCGATTGTTTGCGCGAGCAATACGGCGTGTACATCCTACGTTCGGGCCGGATGTGCGTGGCCGGCCTGAACGAACGGAATGTCGGACCGGTAGCGGAGGCAATCGGCAAGGTGCTGGCGGATGGCGCTTGACGCCGCTTGACGGCGCTTCCAAGGCAGCGCTAGGGCAGCGCGATGACGCTGTGCTCTGGGCTGCCGGTTGAATCGCGCTCATCACTGCGGACTTGATCGTCGCGGCGCAGATCGCGCGGCATTTGCGTCGGCCTCGCTACGGCGAAGGCGACCGTGTTCCATAGAGTGGAACGCGCCCCTACGCACGCGGACGGCGGCAACCATAATGTTCTTCAGGCGACACGCGATTCGCTTCTGTCTCGGATCGCGTCGATTGCCGGTCCCTCAGCGGAATAATGATCGGAGACATTATGCAAGCAGTTACGAGTTCGTCGTCGCCCGAAGCGGTTGCCGGTGATCGGTCGTCAGCGGAGGCGGTGTACCGCAAGGTGACGTGGAAACTGATGCCGTTGCTGTTCATCTGCTATGTTTTTGCATATATCGATCGCGCAAACATCGGCTTCGCCCATCTGCAATTCAGACATGACGTGGGCTTGTCCGAAGCCGCTTTCGGGCTCGGCGTAGGGCTTTTCTATCTGGGTTACATGCTGCTTGAAGTGCCCAGCAATCTCTTGCTACAGCGCATCGGGATCCGTCGCACCCTGTTGCGGATCATGACCTGCTGGGGCGTCGTGTCGGTTGGAACCGCATTTGTCAGCACGCCTGTCGAGTTCTATGCGGCTCGCATTCTCCTGGGGGTGGCGGAGGCGGGCTTTTTCCCGGGTGTCATTCTCTACTTCACTTACTGGTTTCCGGCGTCGCGTCGTGCACGGGTCACTTCGGTTTTCATGACGGCGATCTGCGTCTCCGGCATTGTGAGTGGGCCCATGTCCGGACTCATCCTGAATACGCTGACGGGGGCGCTGCGGCTGAACGGCTGGCAATGGATGTTCATCCTTGAAGGTGCGCCGTCCATTGCTGCCGGCTTCGTCGCTTATTTTTGTCTGACGGATCGACCCGAACAGGCGAAGTGGCTCGACGACGATGAGAAGAGCCTTTTGCTCGATGCGCTGCGGCGCGAGGCTGAGCTTAAGGAAGCTCGGGCGCCGAAGTCGATCTGGACTGCATTGCGTGAACCGAAGTTTTACTTCCTGACGTTTGCTTACTTCAGCGTCCCGTGGGCGAGCATCGTGGTTCATATTTGGGCGCCCAGCGTCATCAAGCACAGCGGCGTGACGGATTTCTGGCATATCGGCGCGCTGTCGGCCATTCCCTATGTGGTCGGTGCGGCGGCGATGTACGTAATGGGGCGCAGCTCGGATCGCAGGCTCGAGCGACGTTGGCATTTCATGCTCAGCGCTGCGTTGGCTGCAGGCGGTGTTGCGCTGCTGCCCATTTTTGCTCACGACGTCGGTGTGTTGATGGTGCTGCTTTGTATCGCGACCGCGGGTTATCTCGGGATGCTTTCGCTGTTCTGGACGCTCCCGCCTGCGTATTTGAAGCCGTCAGTTGCTGCGAGCGGCATTGGTCTGATCAGCAGCCTCGGTCAATTCGGCGGGATCTTGGCGCCCACCGTCATCGGCTTGGCATCGTCACGGTTCGGCAGTACCTCGATGGGTCTGTATGCCGTTGCACTCGTTTCGATACTGGGGGGACTGGCCGTTGTGATCGGCGTGCCGCGCCGCGCGGTTAGCGAACGATAAAGTGCGCGCCGCGAATCAATCGTGCTCGAGTGCTGTCATGGCTTTGACGATCGCCTCGCGCAATTGCAATAAGGGCTTGGAAAGATTAGCCGATACCTCCCGCAGCGCATCGGTCGTGCGCACGCTGAAGTTCAGCACGACGGGCTGATGGCCGGCGATTGTCAGCGGCGTCGCAAGGGCGACGACCTCGGGTTGCCACGCCGCGACGCAGTACCCGAGACGGTGCACGTGATCGATTGCTTCCATGACTTGCGCCTTGATCGACTTCCAGTGACGGGTGCTGCCGTGCTCGAGCGATGCCAGCCGCGCTGCGCGTTCTTCGCCGCTGAGCGTCGACAGGTGGGCACGGCCGAGAGCAGTCAACTCCATCGGGACGCGTTGGCCCGAGACCACCGTTCGCAGTGAAGATCGTTGGTTGAAACGAAAGGACTCCAGATAAACCATGTCATCGCCATCGGCCGCTGCCACCCCAACGTTGATCAGCCGCTTTTGGGCGACCTCGCGCATCAACGGTGCGGCGGTCTGCAGGATCTTCGAGCCGGTGCGCATGGCGTGCGCGACGCTTAAGACCGGAACGCCTAGGCGGTACGCCTGGCGGATGACATCGTGCTCGAGAAATCCGCACTCGACGAGCGTACGAGCCAGGCGGCTCACCGTGGCCTTCGGCAAGCCTGTGCGTTCGACGAAATCGCCGTTGCCGAGTACGTCAGCGCCCGGTCCGAAGGCTCTCAGCAGTAGCAAACCGCGTTCGAGAGAGCGGTTCAGTACAGCGGCGGAGGTTTTGGGGGGAGCCTTTCTGAGCATTTTCATTGTGTCGTGCGCACGTGGCGACGGGGCATGGAGCGATGCGGCGTAGGTCGCTGCATCGACGAGACTAGACGAACCCTAAGCCGAATATCGAATTATCAATCCATCACAGCAAGCCTGAAATCCATGAATAACCTGAT
>Ga0070658_10001551_pt1 | contig 19464 bp, 13 predicted proteins | sample KBSC13metaG_FD_64664 | JGI IMG/M metagenome (GOLD analysis project Ga0070658, IMG submission 64664) | Corn rhizosphere microbial communities from Kellogg Biological Station, Michigan, USA - KBS C1-3 metaG | ecosystem: Host-associated > Plants > Roots > Rhizosphere > Soil ...
CGTCGCGTCCTTGATTGCCGCCGCTTTGATGGTCGTCGCGGGGGGTTGTGGAGGCGGTTCCCATCCAGCCACGTCGGGCACGGGTGGCGCGGGGACCGGCGGGACGACCGTCACGCCAGCCGGCACGCTGTCCTTCCTCACGGCCGACTACGACAGCTCGCCCGAGCGCGACCTGGCCGCGGTGACCGTCGCCGACCTGAACGGGGACGGGCATCTGGACGTTGCGGGAGCGTTGCGCGCCGGCGGCGTGGCGGTCCTTCTGAATGACGGCCGGGGCGGTCTTCTTCCAGGCCCCATGTACGTGCAGGAAAGGCTGGCCCGAAGCATCGTGGCGCGGGACCTGGACGGCGACGGTGACGTGGATCTGGCCATCGGCTGCGTGAACCTGGACCCCGTCGTGGGCGCGACGGTGCTGTTCAACGACGGCGACGGCACGTTCGCCAATCCGCTGGCGCTGCCGCTGTCCGACATCGTGGGCGGCATCGCCGCCGGCGATGTGAACGGCGACCGACTGGCCGATCTGATCGTCCTCACAGCGGGCGGAACGATCGCCGCCTACCTGGGCGACGGTAAGGGCGGGTTCAGCGCCCTGCCCCCGACCCCCACCCCGTCCAGCTGCGGTCAGGGAGTGGCGGTCGCCGATCTGGACGGCGATGGCTTCGATGACGTGGCCAGCGCCTGCTACACCCCGGCCGCGTTCGCGGTGCTGTACGGGTCGGCGCAAGGGCTGGCGGCGGCGGCGCAGGTCGTCGCTCCCACGGGCGACCTGGCCCGCTCCGTCGCGGCGGCCGACATCGACGGCGACGGGCAGGTCGATCTGTTGCTGGGCACCGAGACCGTCGCCGGCTCGAAGCACCTCGGCTACCTGCAGGTCTTCCGCAACGCCGGCAACCGCGCCTTCTCGCCAGGCGGCGCCTACGCCGGAGGGGAGACGGCCCGGGCGATGGCCATGGGCGATCTGGATGGCGATGGGGACGCCGACGCCGTCATCGCCGACGACCACGGCGCCCGTCGCGTCGATGTGCTGTTCAACGACGGGCACGGCGTCTTCTCGTCGCCGTCGTCGGCCTACGGGGCGGGCGCCAGTCCGTCCAGCGTCGCCCTGGGAGATCTGGACGGCGATCGCCTGCCGGACGTGATCGTCGCCAGCGAGGGGCTGGCGGTGCTGCGAAACAGCGGCGGGGGGACCTTCGTGGCGGCCCCGCACATCGGAGGTGGCGGGTTCGTCGCCGCGGGCGACGTCGACGAGGACGGGCGCACCGACCTGGTGGCCGCCGACTACGAGAATGGCGACGCCGTCCTGTTCGCCGCGGGCGACGGCACGTTCCGGGCTGCCGCCACCAGCGCGCCGGAGGAGGACACGAGCGGCGTCGCGCTGGCGGACGTGAACGGCGACGGCCACCTCGACGAGATCGGCATCCAGTATCAGCCCCCGCACCTGCAGGGCGACCTGAACATCCCCGCGACGAACGTGGCGTTGATGATCCGTCTGAATGACGGCCACGGCAGCTTCGGCGCGCCCGCGTTCCGGCTGGTCGGCAGCGACGTGGCGGCGGTGGTGGCGGCCGACTTCGACGCCAACCAGCTTCCCGACCTGGTCTTCACGGTCAGGGATCCATCGGGCCAGGTGGGAATCTTGCTGAATGACGGCCAGGGTTTCCTGAACCAGGACGGCCCCCGCTATCCCGTGGCCGGCCCGTCACCGCCGGCCACGGGCGATCTGAATCGCGACGGCCGCCTCGATCTGATCGTGGCCTCGGACAGCACCGGAAGCGTCAGCGTCTTTCTTGGCACGGGCGCAGGAAGCCTGGCGGACCCTGTCTCCTACGCCGCCGGAGGGAACCCGAACTTCGTCGTGGTCGCCGACCTGGACGGCGACGGCAAGCTGGATGTCGCGTCCTCGAACGCTGCCGACGAGTCCGTCAGCGTCCTGCTGGGACGGGGCGACGGGACGCTGGCGGCGGCCGTCGCCTACCCGGCGGCCTCGCCGAGATCCCTCGCGGCGTCCGATCTGGACGGCGACGGCAAGCTGGACCTGGTCGTTCCGGGTGACCAGTCACTGACGGTGCTGACCAATGCCGGAGCGGGGACGTTCCAGGCGGGGCGACGGTTCGATAGCTGCGGACGTGCCTCGTCCGTCGTCGCCACCGACGTGAACGGCGATGGGCGTCCCGATCTGGTGGTCGGCCACGCGGACGGGGGGCTCTGCTTGCTGCTGAACACCTCGCGCTGAGCCTCACCCGGCCGCGCCGCGGGCCGGGTGAGACAGGGGCAGGACGTCGGCCTTAACCGACGGGCCAGCCCTTGGCGTCGCGCTTCGGTCCGCCGGCGCCGCCGGGACCACCCGCGCCGCCGGGGCCGCCAGCGCCGCCGGGGCCCCCACCGGGGCCACGACCGCCGCCGGGACCACGGCCGCCGCCGCCGGGACCGCGGCCACCGCCGCCCGGACCGCGACCGCCAGGACCACCGCCGCCGGGGCCCCCTCCGGGACCACGACCGCCGCCGGGACCACCGAAGCTGCGCCCGCCACCGGGACCACCGCCACCGGGGCCGCCGAAGCCAGGGCCGCCGCCGCCGGGGCCGCCGAAGCTGCGGCCAGCACCAGGAGCGCCGCCACCGGGCCCACCACCGCCGCCAGGGCCGCCGAAGCCGCGTCCACCGCCACCGGGGCCGCCAAAGCTGCGACCGCCGCCAGGGCCGCCGCCTGCGCCGCCAGGGCCGCCCCCAGGGCCACCCGCGCCACGACCACCGCCGGGGCCACCTGGGCCACGCGGACCCCGTCCAAAGCCGGGGCGATCACCGCGGTCCGGAGGCGTCGGTCGGACCGCGCGCTTGGCGCCCGGTCGCTCGCCGTGACGGTCCTGCGTCGGCGCGCGGGTCACCATCCAGCCGGGACCGGCCACGGGAACGTCGCGGCCGGAAGGACCGCGCTCGCCGCCGCCGAAGCCGGCGTCGCGATCACGGCCCCCGCGGCCACCGGCGCCGCCCGGCGCGCCCGGGGCGCCGCCGCCGCGCAGCCCACCGCCGCCGCCGCCACCGCCACCGCCACCGCCCGGACCACCACGGCCGCCGCGCGGTCCGCCCTTGCGATCGCCGTCGCGACCGCCACGGCCGCCGCGGTCCCCGCGATCGTCCATCCGGCGCTGGCCGCCCGTGGGGGCCAGATCGGCGACGTAGTAGTGCTCGCCCACCTTGCGTGCGCTCGGGGACGGATCCTCGCCCTGCAACACGCGGATCAGACGGACGTTGTCGACGCGATCCTTGACGGAGTCCAGCGCCTCGAACAGCCGGGCCAGGCGGTCGTCCTTGATGGCCAGCTTCTCGGCGACCTCGGCGCGGGCCGCCTCGTCGGCGGCCTGCATCTCGGGATCTACCTCGGGCGCCGCCTCGGCGGCGGGCGCCGCGGCTTCGCCACCCTCGGCGGCCGCTTCCCCCTCGGCGGCCTGCTCGCCCTCGGCGGCCTGCTCGCCCTCGGCCGGAACGGCGGCCTCGCCGGCGGCGGCGGCCTGCGCCTCGCCCTCCAGCTCCTCGGCGTTCTCGGCGCCCGCAGGCTCGTCACCCGCGGCGGCCTCGGAGATCTCGACGGGCGCTTGCGCTTCCGTCGACGCGGGCGGCGCCGCTTCGGTCGCGGGCGCTGCCTCCGCGGCCGGGGCCGCGGCGTCGGGCGCCGGGTCCTGTTCCACCTCCGGGCGCTTGGCGGGCCGTGCGGGTCGGTGCAGCTTGCGAATGCGCGCGGCCTCGCGCAGGACCGTGCCGGAGAACTCGGTGATCGTCTTCATGGTTGCGGCGCCCTTCCTAGTGGCGGGGCCCTTCCTATATGTCGCAGGCAACCGCCGTCAACAGGAACGACCGCCTCCGCATGGAACGGGGGCGGTCGTTTTCGGTCACGGTCCGACGGGGGACCCTACTTCGGACCCGGCTTCGGACCCTACTTCGCGAGCACCGACTCGAGCCGCTTGAAGTCGACCTTGGCGTTCGCCGTCAGCTCGTAGCTGTCCAGATCCTTGTGGCAGCCCTCGCAGGTGAACTTCTGCCCCTTGGCCTTCGCGTCGGCGACCATCTTCTTCATCATCTTCTTCGCCTCGGGCCGGCCGCCCTTGGCGCAGGCCTGCGCCGTCGCGCTGTTGCCCGAGGTGGCGATGGTGCACTTGTCGCCACCCAGCGCCATGCCGCCGCCCACGAACCCCCCGACACTTGCTGCAAAAATTCCAGTGAGAATCGCGATTCGAGAAAACCGAGTCATTGTCATTGCCCCTTTTTCTGGAGGACCCACTCTGTGGTTCCGATGCGGCGGACCGTTATATCCCGGACGTGCGCAGGGGAACAAATATTCGCCGTCACGCTTTGGTCGATTCAGCGATGCTTTTCCGACGAAGATTCGCCGGCCGCCGCTCGGATTTCACCTGCAGGGTCGGACGGAAATCCCGGTGCTGACTCGCTCTCACGACGACGAAGAAGCCTCAGACACTTCTTGTCGACAGCAAAAGGCGTTATAGTCTCGCAACGTTTTTCTGCCCTTACCCGGAGAACCTACTATGCGCGGACGTGGACACGTGGGTACGGTAGCGCTCTTCCTTTTGCCTCTCTTGGCCCCGCTGGCGGTCGTCGCGACCGCTAGCACGGCCCACGCAGAGGACGCTGCTACCGGAGGAATGGAACTGCCCCAGAAGGGCTTCCAGCTAGAGCTCGGCCTGTTCGGCGGCGCTCACATCTTCGCCAAGGATCTGGAGCTGGGCGTGGCCGACATGCCCATGACGCCACACCCGAAGCTGGGCGCCGAGATGGGCCTGCGGGTCGCGGCGGTGATGCTGCCGTGGGTGGCGCTGGAAGGCGAGGCGGCGCTGATTCCGTCGGCGGACAGCGTCCACAACTATCGGCTGTACCTGATGACGTACAAGGTCCACGCCCTGGTGCATCTGATGCACGGGCCGCTGCGACCGTTCGTCCTGGCCGGTATCGACTGGATGCAGGTCGCCTCGGCCCAGCCCAACCCCGGCCCGACGGAGATCGCGAAGGACACCGACTTCGGGTTCCACTTCGGCGTCGGCGCCAAGTACGCGCTGGCGCGGCAGCTGGACGCGCGCGTCGACGCCCGCGTCCTGCTGGCCCCCAACACCGGAAAGAACAGCGACTCGGCGGACTGGGAGTTCCTGGGCGGCCTGACCTACCGCTTCGGCGGTGAGGAGGGTGCGGCGCCCCCGCCCCCGCCGCCGCTGGCGCGCGATACCGACGGCGACGGCATCCCCGACAACGTCGACAAGTGCCCGAACGAGCCCGAGGACAAGGACGGCTTCCAGGACGACGACGGCTGCCCCGACCCGGACAACGACGCCGACGGCGTGCCCGACGCCACCGACAAGTGCCCCAGCGAGGCCGAGGACAAGGACGGCTTCCAGGATGACGACGGCTGCCCCGACCCGGACAACGACGCCGACGGCATCCCCGACGCCACCGACAAGTGCCCGAACGAGGCTGAGGACAAGGACGGCTTCCAGGACGAGGACGGCTGCCCCGATCCCGACAACGACGGCGACGGCGTGCTGGACGCGCAGGACAAGTGCCCGACGGAGCAGGAGACGCGCAACGGGTACAAGGACGACGACGGTTGCCCCGACGAGCTGCCGGCGGCGGTGAAGAAGTTCACCGGCGTCATCAAGGGGATCAACTTCAAGGCGAACTCGGCCGACATCCAGAAGTCGTCGTTCAAGCTGCTGAACGACGCGGTGAAGGTGATGAAGGAGTACTCGGATCTGCGCCTCGAGATCTCGGGGCACACCTCCAGCGAGGGCAAGGCCGAGAAGAACCTGAAGCTGTCGCAGGATCGCGCGGCCTCGGTGAAGGCGTACATGGTCGCGCAGGGCATCGCCGACGATCGCATCGTCACCGTCGGCTACGGCTCGGAGAAGCCGATCGCCAACAACAAGACGGCCAAGGGCCGGCAGCAGAACCGCCGCATCGAGTTCCGCCTGCTGACCCTGGCGGACAACGCGCCGGCGGGCGCTGCTCCGGCGGCCGGCACGTCGGCCCCGGCGCCGGCGGTGGGCGCTGGCAAGGCGGCCGAGCCGAAGCTGCCGCCGGCCGGCGAGCCGATGCCGGCCAAGTAGTACCGCACGCCGCTCGACAGACGAGGCGGTACGGCGCCGGGTTCGCCCGGTCGCTGTACCGCCTTCTTCTTTTTCGGCTACCCGATCTCGACGTCGACCGGCTGCGTGTAATCGACGCCTTCGACCTCGAACCCGAACAGCTCGCGAAACTCCCGCTTGAAGCCGGCGTAGTCGGTGGCGGTGAACAGGGTCTCGGTGGTCACCTCGTTCCAGATGCGATCGACGGCCGCCTGGACCTCGGGCTCCAGCTCCCAGTCGTCGATGCGGATGCGCCCCGCCTCGTCCACCTTCGGCTGCACGCCGGGCGCCAGGTGATCGCGGAAGAGACGGACGATCTGCTGGATCGTCCCCTCGTGGGTGCCGCCCTCCTTCATGACCTTGTACAGGATGCTGATGTAGAGGGGCACGATGGGGATGGCGCTGGAGGCCTGGGTCACCAGGGCCTTGTTCACGCTGACGAGGGCCCGGCCGCCGAGCGACGCCAGCTCGCCCGTCAGCGCGGCGGCCGTCTGCTCCAGGTGCTCCTTGGCCCGGCCGATCGTTCCCGAGCGGTAGATGGGATAGGTCAGCGCCGGCCCCAGGTAGCTGTAGGCGACGGTGCGGCAGCCCTGGGCCAGCAACCCCTCGGCGGCCAGCGCGCGGATCCACAGCGCCCAGTCCTCGCCCCCCATCACCTTCACCGTCGCGTCCACGTCGGCGGGGCTGGCGGGCGACAGCTCGACCGTCACCAGCTGATCGTTGTTCAGGTTGATGCTGCGGCTGCTGAAGGGCTGACCCAGCGGCTTCAGCACCGACGTGAACGTCTGGCCGGTCGCGGGGTCGGTGCGCCGGGGGCTGGCCAGGCTGTAGACGACCGTGTTCAGCTTCATGCCCAGGCGCTTCAGCGTGGCGATGGTCTCGGCCTTCACCTCGTTCGAGTAGGCGTCGCCGTTCACCACCTCCAGCGTGCGGCCCTCGGCCTTGGCGAAGCGGCGGGCGGCGACCAGGTTGTACCAGCCGGCGGAGGCCGGCTTGTCACCGTGGGGGGCGCGTTCCAGGCACACGCCGACGGAGCGCGCGCCATAGCCGAAGGTGGTCGTCAGCAAGCTGGACAGGCCGTAGCCCGTGCTGGCCCCCAGCACCAGGGCGTCGCCGATCCCCATGCCGGGGCTGCCGGCCTTCGCGACGTCGATCTGACGGGCGACGTTGGTCGCGCAGCCGACCGGGTGGGCGTTCAGACAGATGAATCCGCGGATGCGGGCGGTGATGACCTGGGGGCTCGACATGCCCCTTCCTGCCAAGCAGCCAGGCCTGACGTCAAGACGAGGGTACGGCGGGCGCCGGCAGCGAGAAGCCGATCTTCATGCCGCCCCCCTGGCGGCGCTCGAAGGTCAGCCGGCCGCCGTGACCTTCCACGACGGCCCGACACAGGGCAAGGCCGATCCCGCCGCTGCCCGGCTTGGTGGTGAAGCCCTTGCGCCCCAGCGCCGCCAGCTGCACGTCGGTCATGCCGCAGCCACGGTCCAGGATCGAGACACGCAGGCTGCCCGCGGCCGGCTCGAACAGCAGCCGCAGCTCGCCGCCGCCCGCCTCGCGCGCGTTCTTCAGCAGGTTGATCAGCACCTGCTCGATCTGCACCGCATCACAGGCGGCCGCGGGGGTGGGAATGCCCTCGACGATCAGCTCGGGAAACAAGATCTCGAGGCGCGTCGCCAGCCGCTGCCAGTCGACGGGCGCCTTCACGGGCGCCGCGACCTGCGAGGCCCGAACACAGTCCGTGACGAACGACTGCAGGTGCCCCGCCCGCTCCTCGACCGTCGCCAGCAGACGATCCAGGCGGCCCGCGTCCGTCTGCCCCCCCATCAGCAGCCGCGTCGAGCCCAGCAGCGACTTCATGGGGCCCAGCGAGTTCGCCAGCTCGTGCCCCAGCACCTGCACCAGCCGGCGCAGCCGCGCGATCTCCTGCTCGGCCTCGGCGAGCAAGCGCGACGCCTGCCCCGCCCCCGCCAACCCAAGGTCCAGCTCCTCGTCGCCCCCTCGTCGCGCCAGGTTCAGCATTCGTCGTGTCCTCGCCCATATGAACACCGGAGCGGGACCGGAGTGTCACCGCGGAAACGCTGCCTGGGCCACCGGGCCCCCCCGACCTGCCGGCGCGCCGTCGGCCGGGCGCTACGAGACCAGCTTCAGCCCGATGATCGACCCGATCAGCGTGCCCAGGAAGGCGATCCGCCAGAAGGACGTCGGGTCGCCGAAGAACATCATGCCGATCGCCGCGGTGCCGAAGGCGCCCAGGCCGGTCCAGACGGCGTAGGCGGTGCCCAGCGACAGCTGGCGCGTGGACAGGTTCAGCAACCCGAAGCTGGCCAGCGCGCAGACGGCGAAGGCGATGTTGTAGCCCCAGTGCCTGAAGCCGTTCGACAGCTTCATGAACGCGGTGAACCCCATCTCGCAGAATCCGGCCACCACCAGGTAGACCCAGGGATTGAGGTGCAGCAGGGACTCGAGGAAGGTCATGTGGCTTGGTCCGGGTTCATGCGAAAAAGCGCGGCGGATCGTCGTACAGCCGCGAACTCGCAAGACCAATCTACCAGCCCGCGAACTCGCAAACACCAATCCACGCACACCGCGCGGGCGCGACCGCGCCCTCGTCAGCGCAGCGGGAGAAGACAAGGGTGAGGGGGGCCGCGCCCGTTCGCGGCACCGCTCCCCTCACCCGCGGGGACTACAGCGACTGGGTCATCACGTCGGCCAGGACGTGGCTGAAGGCCGCCGGGTCGGGCAGCTGGCCCGTCTCGGCGAGGTGGGCCTGGCCCAGCAGCAGCTGCGCGTAGAGCTCGAGGCGCGGGTCCTTGTTGTTGGCCGCGAAGACGCCGTGCAGCTTCTTGATCACCGGGTGGTCGGCGTTCACCTCCAGGATGCGCTTCACCTTCTCGGCCTTCTGCCCGAACTGCTCCATCAGGCGCTGCATGCGCGGGGTCATGTCGTCGTCGTCGCTGACCAGCACCACCGGCGACGAGGTCAGGCGGTTCGACAGGCGCACCTCCTTCAGCTCCTTGTCCAGCAGCACGCGGAAGCAGGTCAGCAGGTCGTTGTACTCGCGCTGCTTCTCCTCCAGCGCCTCCGTCTCCTTCTTGCGCTCCTCCTCGCTGCCCAGCTTGAGCTCGCCGCGGCCGATCGACTGCATCGGCAGCGGGTTGCCGTCGTGCTTGTACTTGGGGGCCCGCTCCAGCCACAGCTCGTCGACGGCGTCCGAGAACAGCAGCACCTCGTAGCCCTTGGCCTGGAACGCCTCCAGCAGCGGCGACTTCGCCAGCGCCTCCTTCGAGGCGCCGCTGAGGAAGTAGATGGCCTCCTGCCCCGGCTTCATGCGCCCCACGTACTCGCCCAGCGACGTGGTCCTGGCCGCGTCGGCGGTGGAGGCCGCCAGCACCAGCTCCAGCAGCTTGTCGCTGTCCGCCGCGTCGGGGCCCAGGAATCCTTCCTTGATCACCGGCCCCACCTCGTCCCACAGCGCCGCGTACTCGTCGCGCTTGTCCCGCTTCATCTCGTCCAGCGTGGCCAGCACCTTCTTCACCAGCTGCTTGCGGATGACCTGGATCTGCCGGTCCTTCTGCAAGATCTCGCGCGACACGTTCAGCGACAGATCGTGCGCGTCGACCACGCCCTTCACGAAGCGCAGGTAGGGCGGCATCAGATCGCGGCACTCGTCCATCACGAACACGCGCTTCACGTACAGCTGCAGCCCCCGCTTCATCTCGGGGCTGTACAGATCCATCGGCGCCTTGGCCGGGATGTACAGCAGCGCGTACGCCTCGAACGTCCCTTCCATCTTCACGGGGATGGTCCGCAGGGGCGGGTTCCAGTCGTGCGACAGGTGGCGGTAGAAGTCGTTGTACTCGGCCTCCGTGACCTCGCCCTTGGGCCGGTCCCAGATGGCCTTCATCGAGTTCAGCGTGGCATCCTCGAACAGCTGCGCCTCGGAAGAGCCCTTCTCGGACTTCTTCCACTCCTTCATCTTGATCGGGTAGGCGACGAAGTCCGAGTAGTGCTTCACGATGTCGCGCAGCACGTACTCGCTGGTGAAGTCGCGCAGGCCGTGCTCCTCGTCGACCGGCTTCAGGTGCAGCGTGACGGTGGTGCCGGCGTGCTCGCGCTCGCCCTCGGCCAGCGTGTACGTGCCGTCCCCCGTCGACTCCCACGACGTGGCGGCCGCCTCGCCCGCCTTGCGCGTCACCAGCGTGACCCGGTCGGCCACCATGAACGCCGAGTAGAAGCCGACGCCGAACTGGCCGATCAGCTCGGGGGGCACCTTGCCGTCGTCCTTGTCCCCTTTGCCGGCTCCTTTGGCCTTCTTGACCGCCGACAGGAACTCCTTGGTCCCCGACTTGGCGATGGTGCCGATGTTGCGGATGACCTCGTCGCGGGTCATCCCGATGCCGTTGTCGATGATGGACAGCGTCCGGGCCTGCTTGTCGGGCTCCAGCCGGATGAACAGCTCGGCGGACCCTCCCAGCTCGGGGTTGGTCAGCCGTTCGAAGCGCAGCTTGTCGAGCGCGTCCGACGCGTTCGAGATCAGCTCGCGCAGGAAGATCTCCTTGTTCGAGTAGAGGGAATGGACCATCAGGTCCAGAAGCTGCTTCACCTCGGCCTGGAACTCGTGCCGCTCCGTCTGTTGGGTCATAGCGTGCTCTCTTTATCACGCCCGCGCCGGCGTCAACTGCCCGTCCGCACGGTCGGGTCAGCGACGGGCCAGGCCAGCCGGCGGGCGGCGGGCCGGGCCAGGACGTACCCCCCCACCCCGGCCAGGAAGACCGCCCCGGCCAGCACTTCGCCCGCCGCCAGCGCCCGCCCCGGCAGGGTCAGGTACAGACCAGCCACAGGGAGCCCCGCCGCCAGCGCCGCGCCCGCCCCCGCCACCCCGGCCGCCGCCTGCAACCGGCGCAAGGCGCCCGCCGCCCCGGCCAGCCGCTCCCACAGCAGCTGCTCCAGCCGCCAGTAGGTGACCACGACCGGAATGATCTCCAGCGTCAGGAACGCGGAGGTCAGCAGTCCGCCCACCATCGGCGCCGCGATGCGCTTCATCACGTCGGCGCCCGAGCTGGTAGCCCACAGCAGCGGCACCAGGCCGATCAGCATCGTGGAGACGGTCATCAGCTTGGGGCGCACCCGCTGGACCGTGCCCTCCATGTGGGCGGCCACGATGTCGTCCAGGTTCCGGATCAACCCCGCGCGCTTCCGCTGCAGGAAGGCGTGGTCGATGTAAACGATCATCACGATGCCCGTCTGCGCCGCCAGCCCCACCAGCGCGATGACGCCCACCCACACCGCCGTCGACAGCCGGTAGTCCAGCAGCCACAGCAGCCAGACGCTGCCGATCAGCGCGAAGGGGATCGACAGCAGGATGATCAGCGCCTCGGCGAAGCTGCGGAACTGCAGGAACAGCAGCAGCACGACGATGGCCAGCGTCACGGGGATGACCACCTTCATGCGCGCCTGCATCTCCGCGAGCTGCTCGTACTGCCCCGTCCACTTCAGGAAGTAGCCGGCAGGCAGCTTCAGGTCCCCCCGCGCCATGGCCTGGGCGACCACCTGCTTCGCCTCGTTCACGTAGCCGCCGATGTCGCGCCGGCCCTGGTCGATGTCGACGTAGACGTAGCCGACCAGCAGCCCCCCCTCGTCGCGCACCATGGGCGGACCGCCCACCACCTTGATGTCGGCCAGCTGCCCCAGCGGCACATACGCGCGCTGGCCGGCGGGGACCAGCAGGCGCGCCAGCGCATCGAGATCGCTGCGCGCGTCCTGCGGGTAGCGAACGCTGATCGAGAAGCGGTTGCGCCCCTCGATCGTGGTGGCGATGGGCGCGCCACCGACGGCCCCCTCGATGATCCGCTCGAGGTCGCCGTTGTGCAGGCCGTACCGCGCCAGGTCGTCGGGCCGGGGGACGATGTCCAGGTACAGGCCGCCCAGGTTGCGCTCGTACAGCACGCTGCGCGTCCCTGCGATGGGCGCCATCAACCGCTCCAGCGCGACGCCCGTCCTCTCGATCTCCGCCAGGTCGGTGCCGAAGACCTTGATGCCGATGGGCGTGCGCACGCCCGTGGTCAACATGTCGACGCGCGTCTTGATGGGCATGGTCCAGGCGCTGGTCCAGCCGGGGAACTGCATGCGCGCCTGCATCTCGGCGGTCAGCTCGTCCCAGGACAGCGGCTGCTGCTCGGGCCACAGGGGACGAAGCGCCCCCTTCAGCCAGCCCGGCGCCCAGCTGGAATACCAGCGTTCGTGGTGCTTCTTGCGCCAGGTCTTCGCGGGCCGCAGCTGCACCGTCGTCTCCACCATGGTGATGGGCGCGGGGTCGGTGGCGCTGTCGACGCGCCCGACCTTGCCGAACACCGTCTCGACCTCGGGGAAGCCGCGCAGGATGCGGTCCTGGTACTGCAGCTGCCGCTTCGCCTCCTCGATCGAGATGTTGGGGAAGGTGATGGGCATGTACAGCAGGTCGCCCTCGTTCAGCGGCGGCATGAACTCGCTGCCCAGGTGCAGGGCGACCGGCACCGCGGAGGCCAGCGCGAACAGGCCGATGGCCACGGTCGACTTGGGTCGCCGCAGCGCCACGTACACGAACGGCTCGTACAGGCGGATCAGCAGCCGCGACACCGGATGCTGCTTCTCGGGCGTGATCTTCCCGCGGATGAACAGGTCCTGCACCGCCGGCGCCAGCGTGATCGACAGCAGCGCCGAGATGACCATCACGAACGTCTTCGTGTAGGCCAGCGGCTTGAACAGCCGCCCCGCCTGGCCGGTCAGCGTGAACACCGGCAGGAACGCCACCGCGATGATCAGCAGCGAGAAGAAGATGGCGGGCGTCACCTCCTTCGCCGCCTCCAGCAGCACGCGGCGCCGGTCCGCGCCCGGGCCCGCCTGCTCCAGCTTCTTGTGCCCCGCCTCGATCATCACGATCTGCGCGTCGACGGTGGCGCCGATGGCGATGGCCAGGCCCCCCAGGCTCATGATCGTCGACGGGATGTCCAGCAGCACCATGGGGATGAACGCCAGCGCCACGCTGATGGGCAGCGACAGGATCGGCAGCAACGCGCTCCGGAAGTGCAGCAGGAACAGCAAGATCACCAGGCTGACCACCACCGCCTCCTCGGTCAGCGCGTGGCGAAGCGTGTCGATCGACCGTTCGATCAGCCCCGAGCGGTCGTAGGCGATGGTCAGCTCCACCCCGGGCGGAAAGCTGGGCCGCAGCTCGTCTAGCTTCTTCTTCACGCGCTGGATGACGTCCAGGGCGTTCTCGCCGTAGCGGGTGACGACCACGGCGCCCACCGCCTCCCCCTCGCCGTTCCATTCGAGCAGACCGCGGCGGATGTCGGGGCCGAAGCGGACGGTGGCCACGTCCTTCACCAGCAGCGGCGTGCCGCCCGGGCCGTTCGCCCGCAGCGCGATCTTCTCGATGGCGCCCAGGTCGTGGATGTAGCCGCGGCCGCGCACGTAGTACTCGCGCCCCGAGAACTCGATGATCCGGCCGCCCACGTCGTTGTTGGACTGCCGGATGGCGTCCGTCACCTCTGCCAGCGTGACGCCGTATGCGCGCAGCCGGTCGGGATCGACGGTCACCTGGTACTGCTTCTGGTAGCCGCCCACGCTGGCGACCTCGGCCACGCCCGGCACGCTGCCCAGCGCGTAGCGCAGCGTGAAGTCCTGGAACGTGCGCAGCTCGTCCAGGCCGTGCTGCCCCGAGCGGTCGGTCAGCGTGTACTGGAACGTCCAGCCGATGCCCGTGGCGTCGGGACCCAGCGTCGGGCTGACGCCCTCGGGCAGGTTGCCGCGCAGGCCGTTCAGGTACTCGAGCACGCGGCTGCGCGCCCAGTAGATGTCGGTGCCCTCCTGGAACACGACGTAGACGAACGACATCCCGAACATCGAGAAGCCGCGCACGTCGGCCACGTGCGGCGTGCCGATCAGCTTCGAGACGATGGGGTACGTGACCTGGTCCTCCACCAGCGTGGGGCTGCGCCCCATCCACTCGGAGAACACGATGACCTGCGGATCCGACAGGTCGGGGATGGCGTCCAGCTTCACCTTCTTCATGGACACCAGCGACGCCGCCAGCGCGAAGGCGACGCCCAGCACCACCAGCAGCCGGTTGCGCGCGCTCCACTCGATCAGCTTCTCGACCATGGCGGCCCCTCAGCGCCCCGGCGCGGTCTGACCCTGGATGGCGGCGCGCAGCCGGCTCTCCGAGTCGATCAGGAAGTTGCCCGTCGTCACCACGGTCTCGCCGTCGGCCAGGCCGCCCACCACCTGCACGCGATCGCCCAGGCGCGCCCCCAGCTTCACGGCGCGCGGCTCGAACCGTCCCCCCGGTCTGGCCACGAACAGGTAGCGTTCGTCCCCGGTGTCGACGACCGCCTGCGCCGGCACCAGCAGGCCGCTGGTGGCGGGAAGCGCGAAGCGGACGATACCCGACATCCCCGGGCGCAGGCGCGGCCCGTCGCGATCGAAGCGGTTCCGCAGCTCGATGCGGACCTTCAGCGCCCGGCTGCCCGGATCCAGGGTCGGGTAGACGAACTGCACCTTCCCGGCGGTCGTCTCACCGGGGTAGGCGGTCAGCTCGAAGCGCGCCTGCTGCCCGACGTGGATGCGCGCGATGTCGTGCTCGTAGACGTCCGCGGTCACCCAGACCGTGGACAGATCGGCCACCTGGAACAGGACCGTCCCCGGCTGAACGGCGACGCCCGCCTGCGCCGCCTTGGCGACGACGTAGCCGTCGACAGGCGAGCGGATGGCGATCGCCTCGGCGGGCTTGCCCGACGCGACCACCGCGTCGATCTCCTGATCGGCGATGCCCAGCAGCTGCAGGCGCCGGCGCGCGTCCGCTTCCAGGCCGGGGCCGACCAGGTCCGGACCGTGGTCGTCCGCGGCGGCGCCGCTGGACGGCGCTGCCTTCCAGCCGTGCGCCACCAGCAGCTCCTGCTCGGCCCGCAGGACGTCGGGGCTGTAGACAGTCGCCAGCACCTGCCCGCGCCGCACGCGTTCACCGGTGGCGGACACCAGCAGCTTCTGCACCCATCCGCTGAAGCGCACGTTGACCTCGGCCTGCAGGCGCTCGTTCGCCTCGACGACGCCCACCGCCCGCAGGTCGCCGCCCAGCGCCTCGCGCGTGACCACCGCCGTCTTCATCCCGATCAGCTGGATCCGCTCCGGCGTCAGCTGGATGGGCGCCAGTCCGGCTGGCGCCCCGCTGGAGACGGGCGACGGCGGTGGCGCTGCCGCGCCGTCGGGCGCCGCCGGCAGCGGGACCAGGGTCATGCTGCAGATGGGGCATTGCCCCGGGTGGTCCAGCACCACCGCCGGGTGCATGGGGCAGTAGTACCGCCGTGCCACCGCGCCGCCCCCGGTCTCCGCGACGCCGGCACGGGGGGACGCGGCGAAGTGCCAGATCGTGGCGACGGCCACCAGCGCCGTGATCAGCACCAGTCCCCAGCGCACGACCGCCATCGCGCGCACGCCCGGGGGCGGGCCCTCGGGCGCCGGCGGCGTGGCGTCGCCGGGCGGGGTAACACCAGCGGCCGTCATCGCGCGCCCCCTTCGCTGGCCAGCACGCCGGCGGCGCGCTCCAGCTCGGCCTGGCTGGACGCCAGCTCGGCCAGCGCGCGCACGCGCTCGATGCGCACCTGCAAGTGCGCCCGCAGCGCCTCCAGGATGCCGGACGCGTCGCCTCCCCCGGCGGCGTACTCGGCCTGCGCCGCCTCCAGGCTGCGTCTGGCCTGCGCCAGCAGCTCGTGGTCGACGATGGTGAACGACTGCCTGGCCGATTCGACGCGGGCCGCGGCGTCGCGAAGCTGGTAGCGGACGTTGTTACGCGCCGACTCCAGCGCGTGGCGCTCCGCGCTCAGCGTCTCCTCCGCCTCGCGTTCCTGGTCGCGCCGGCCGCCCGACAGCCAGGGCAGGTTGATGGCGACCATGGCGCCATACGCCTGATGGAAGTCGGGGAACGCCGGCATGTACCAGTAGTCGACGCCCACCATCAACTCGGGGAACCGGGCCTCGCGGCGCACGCCCTCCAGCAAGGCCTGGCTACGCCGCACGGCCCGCGCCGCCCGATCGATCTCCGGCCGCCGGCCCTCCTGGGCGCGCTCCAGCGCGGCGACGTCACCAGGCGCCCCGACCGCCGGCTCCTCGGGCGGGCCCAGGGGCGCGTCCGGGGCGCGATCCATCAAGGCATTCAGCAGCGCCACGCTGCCGCGCTGCTCGCGCTGCAGCATGGCCACGTCGGCGTGGACGCGGGTCAGCTCGAGCTGCAGGCGCAGGACGTCCCGCAGGCTGCCGTGTCCCGTCCGCTGGTTCAGCTGCGCCAGCTCCAGGATGCGCGCGGTGAGCGCCGCGTGTTCCAGGTGCAGCCGCAGCTCCTGGTCGGCGCGGTAGTAGGCAGCGTAAGCCCGCCGCACCTGCGCCACGACGTCCTGCCGCTGTGCCTGGGCGCTGTCGGCGGCGCCGCCGGCCTGCTCGGCCGCCGCCCGCCGTCGGGCCTCCCGGGCCCCCCAGGCGGGAAAGGTCTGGCGGATGCCAAGCATCAGCGTGTTCGCCTGGTCCAGGGCCGCGGGACGGGCCAGCGGCACGCCCCATTGCTCGTACTTCAGCTGCAGGTCGGGCAGCCGCGCCTCGGCCTGGCCGTGGGCCTCCAGCGCGCGGGCCCGGGCGCCGGCCTCGGCCAGATCGGGGTTCCGGGCCAGCGCCAGTCGCACCAGGGTATCCAGGCGCGCCGCGCGGCCCAGGTCGGCCTCGTCGGTGGCGGGCAGGGCAGGCGTGGCCGGCGCGCCGGCGTCGGCGCGCGCCTGCCCGGCGCCCGAGATGAGCGGGAGGGAAAGCAAAGCCAGGGTAGCGGTGAACGGGATTCTCATGGGACATGACTCCTGAAGCGGATCGGCGCACCTGAGACGAGGCCCGCGAGGCGCACGGCGCGCTTCCAGCGGCGAGGGCGCGCCGCCGGTCGGCCCAGGCCGGGCCAATACGGGCAGCGACGCGCGTTCACGAACAGCGGTGTGGCGCGGCCTGACGGCCAGCGTCCGGCTCACCGCCCGGCGCTGGTCCTCAGATCAGGAACGCTTGCTTCAGCAAGATGACGGGCGGTCCGCCCCGCGGGGGGCCATGGCTGGGCTGGGCGCGATCCCAGCGCGGCGCCGGCAGCGCCGGCACGGGCAGCATCACCGACGCCACGGCCGGGCCGGCGGGCAGATGGTCGACCACCCGCCCGCCAGGCGCCTCGACGACAGGGCGGACCGTGGCGGTCGTCTCGCGGTCGCAGCAGTCCTGGGCCCGGGCGATGGGCCCCGGGTTGGCCGGGGCCATCGCCTGGCCGCAGCAGCAGGTGGCCCGCACGGTGCCATCGATTCGGCAGCGCAGGTAGGCCTGGCCGGGCAGGAACACCAGCAGCAGGGCGATCGGCGCCAGCGCCGCGACCTTCTGCAACAGCGTGTACCGCCGGGAGCCCGTCACCCCCTGAGCGTGACGGCGGCCGCCAGGGGTGTCAAGGCGGGGGCCACCGCAGCGCAAGCCGGAGAAGAAGTTTCCGCCGGCGTGGGGATTCTCGCGCGGCAGAACTCGTCAAAATCGCCGCAGGCGCGCCGCCCGCGTAAAATGAAAAGCTGCCGATGTGCGAGCTGCTGGGAATGGAGTGCAATGTCCCGACGGATATCGTCTTCTCGTTCACCGCGCTGTCGATGCGCGGAGGACGGACGGCGCCCCACTCGGACGGGTGGGGGTTGGCCCTGTACCACGGCCGCTTCGCGCGCCTGCTGCTGGAACCGGCGCCTGCCTGTGACAGCTCGCTGGCGCGCCACGTGCGCGACAACCCCATCCCGACGCTGCTGGCGGTGGCGCACGTGCGCAAGCGGACGGTGGGCGCGGCCGGCATCGAGAACACGCATCCGTTCAAGCGCGTGCTGTGGGGGCGCGACTGGATCTTCGCCCACAACGGCACGCTGCCGGACGTGCGGGCCCGGCCGCTGCGCGCGTTCACGCCGGTGGGCGACACCGACAGCGAGCACGCCTTCTGCTGGATGCTGGGGGAGCTGAACGCGGCCTTTCCTGCCGGCTATCCCGCCGACCGGCCCGAGGAGCTGTGGTCCTGCGTGGCCGCGCTGGGCGGACGGCTGGGCGCCGAGGGGACCTGCAACTTCCTGCTGGCCGACGGGCAGCACCTGTTCGCCCGCTGCGCCACCAAGCTGAGCTACATCATCCGCCAGGCGCCGTTCGGCCGGGCCACCCTGCGCGACGCCGAGGTGCAGCTGGACTTCAGCGCCCTGACGAAGCCCCAGGATCGCATCGCGGTGGTGGCCACCGAGCCGCTGACCTGCGACGAGACCTGGACCGCCGGGCAGCCGAGCACGCTGTGGGTGTTCCGGGAGGGGCAGCTACGCGCCTCGCTGGCCAGCATCGATCCCGACGGCCGGCCGGAGCGACCGCTGAGCGGGGACCCCGCCACGGCGGGCGCGACGTCCGCCGGCACGCCCTGACCGCGCGTCCGTCAACCGCGGATGCTGCTGCGTGCACAGTGGATGATCCCACATGCGAGCGCACCCACGGAATCGATGCGGGAATTGGCGTGGGCTTCGCGGCGACCTCGGCGATGCCGCTGACGCGCAGCGGAATTCGCCGTCGATGCGGAACGCCCGGTATTGCGGTATCAAGGCCGTGGTGAAGTCGCGAGGCGGCTTGCCAGCACGGCGCGGGCGTCGGCCAACACTTCTGGAGGAAGCAATGCGCAGGTTCGTCGGACTGTCCGTCATCGCCACCGCGGCCGTGGTCGCCCCCGCGACCGCCCGCGCCCACTTCACGCTGGACCAGCTGGACGACGCCAAGCCCGTGAGCTGGATGTCGCAGGACTCGACCGGTGGACCGCAGAAGACGGGACCGTGCGCGGCCATGGCGAACGCGAGCCTGGGCGATCCGATGGGCACGCCCACGCACATCGTGACGGGCCTGATGGCGGGCGAGACCGTGAAGATCACCGTCACTGCCACCGTCCCTCACCCCGGGTGGTATCGCATCGCCCTGATGGAGGGCGCCGCCGCTTCGCAGTCGCTGACGACGATCCCGGATCCGATGGCCATGTCGGGCACGAACTGCACGCCCGCCATCATGACGAACCCGGTCTGGTCGAAGACCCAGCCCGTCATCGCCGACGGCCTTCCGGCGGGCTCGACCGCGAAGACCATGCAGTCGGGGACGAAGGTCCTGACCGCGACCATCCCGCAGAATGCCAGCTGCACCACCGCCGCCCCCTGCACCATCCAGGTCATCATGGTGATGACCGATCACCCGGCGAACGACTGCTACTACCACCACTGCGCCGACATCACGACCGCGGGCGGCGGCA
>Ga0070658_10001555_pt1 | contig 19441 bp, 18 predicted proteins | sample KBSC13metaG_FD_64664 | JGI IMG/M metagenome (GOLD analysis project Ga0070658, IMG submission 64664) | Corn rhizosphere microbial communities from Kellogg Biological Station, Michigan, USA - KBS C1-3 metaG | ecosystem: Host-associated > Plants > Roots > Rhizosphere > Soil ...
CTGCGGATAAGGCGGCTTGACGTCAGAATCCCGCGTCGCGAAGCGCGGCCCCACCCGTACCGGCTCGGCCGGCGGCGCGACCTTGAGTGGCCCCGGATCGACCACCGGGCCCGGAGCGAAAATCGGCGGCAGAGGGATGGGGTGGGCGTCGGTCGCCGGCCGCGAAATCGGGACGATGGGGGTCGCCCGATCCAGTGCGCCGTCGCGCTGACGGGCCGGCGGCGGCGGGTTTTCCGGAGGCGGCTTCGCCTGGTCGATCAGGTCGATCCTCGTGATGGTCGGGATGAACGGACGGACCGCATCCATCTTCGCAGTCATCACCACCGCTATGAGCGCCGCGTGGCCGGCGACGATGAAAACAAGAACGCGCGGGTGGCGGCGGCGAGCGGCATAGGGAGCAACCGAAGCGTAGGTCATCATTGCCCGACTCCTTTGAACGCGAGTCAACGCAATGTTACAACATGACGCAATTCGCCGGAAGCGAAATCGTTTCGATTGCGATCGGAGTTAAAGCTTCGCGGCCGCTTCGAGGCGACGGACCACGCGCTCCTTGCCGATCGCTTGAACGAGCCCCGCCATTTCCGGGCCGCTGTCACGCCCTGTAATCGCGAGCCGCAGCGGGTGGAAAAGCGCCCGCCCCTTCTGGCCCGTCGCACCCTTGACCTCATTCACAAGCTGCTTCCACGGCTCGGCCGACCAGTCGAGGGTCGGCGCCGCGGTGGCCGCTTCGCGGACGACCGAGCGCTCATCGCGATCGAGTTCCGGCAGGGCGATTTCGCCGTGAAGCACCGGCAGCCAGTCATCCACGTCGCCGATCCGCTCGAGATTCGGCCGAAGCAGTTGCCAATCCACCGAAGTTGCAGAGGGAGGAAGTCGGTCGCGGACCGAGTCGAAATCGAGTGCGTGAACGAGCTTCGCATTGACAAGCTCGACTTCGTGCAGGTCGAAATGTGCCGGGGCACGTCCAAAATGCGCAAAATCGAAATCCCTCGCGAGCTCGGCAAGGCCGTGCGCCGACTCGACCGGTTGCGAGGTGCCGATTCGCGCCAGCACCGACAACAGCGCCATCGGCTCCAGCCCGGCATCGCGCACCGAATCGACGCCGATGGCCCCGAGCCGCTTCGACAACTTGCCCTCGGCCGCGACGAGCAGCGCCCCGTGCGCGAAGTGCGGCTGATCGCCCCCCAGCGCCTCGAACATCTGGATCTGCACGGCACTGTTGGAGACATGATCTTCGCCGCGAACGATATGTGTGATCCCAAGATCGACATCGTCGATGACACTCGGCAGCAGGTACAGCCAGCTTCCGTCCTCGCGCCGGACGACGGGGTCGCTCAGGAGCCTGGGATCGAACCTCTGCGGGCCCCGGATGAGGTCGGCCCATTCGATGGGTCGGCCGTGATCGAGCCTGAATCGCCAGTGCGGCGTCCGCCCCTCCGGCGCCGGCGCATCCGCGGGCTTGCGCTCATAGACCGGCGGGAGCCCGCGTCCGAGCAGCACCTTGCGGCGAAGCTCCAGCTCTTCGGGGGTCTCGTAGCAGGCATAGACGCGGCCCGCCGCTTTCAGCCGCTCGAATTCGCGTTCGTAGAGGTCGAACCGTTCCGACTGGCGGACCACGGCATCGGCGTTGAGGCCGAGCCACTCGAGATCGTCCCGGATCGCCTGGTCGAACGTGGCCGTCGAGCGCTCGCGATCGGTATCGTCGATGCGCAGGAGGAACTTGCCAGCTCCCTTCAATGCGAAGAGGCAATTGTGAAGCGCCGTCCGGATATTGCCGACATGCAGCCGCCCGGTCGGCGAGGGCGCAAAACGGGTGACGACGGTCATCGGCCCGTCCTGAAGAAATTGGTGATCGGATAGCGGCGATCACGCCCGAAATTGCGCGTGCCGATCTTCACGCCCGGGGGAGCCTGCCTGCGCTTGTACTCCGCTCGGAGCATCATGCGCTCGATGGACGTCACCAGCGCCAGGTCCGCGCCTGTCGCCAGCGCCACTTCCTTCACCGACATTTCCCTGTCGACCAGCCCTTCCAGGATCGGGTCGAGGACGGAGTATGGCGGCAGGCTGTCCTGATCCTTCTGCCCCGGGCTGAGCTCGGCTGTCGGCGGCTTGGTGATCACCCGTTCCGGCATCACCGGACCGCCGGGCCCCAGCGCGCCGCGCGGCGCGTTGCCGTTGCGCCAGCGCGAGAGCGCGAAGACCGTCGTCTTGTAGGCGTCTTTCAGCACCGAAAAACCGCCAGCCATGTCGCCGTAGAGCGTCGCATAGCCGACGCTCATCTCGCTCTTGTTGCCGGTGGTCAGCAGCATCTGCCCATCGGCATTGGACAGCGCCATCAGCGTAACCATCCGAAGGCGCGCCTGGATGTTCTCCGCCGCCACGCCCTGAAGGTCAGGCATCATTTCGCTAAATGCCTGAACTGCCGGAATAATCGGAATGACGTCATGGCGGCAGCCAAGCAGCTCGGCGCACTGCCGCGCGTCTTCCAGGCTCTCGTCGCTCGTATATTTGGAGGGCATCATCACACCCCAGACCTTGTCGGCCCCGAGCGCATCGACTGCGACCGCCGCGGAGAGAGCGCTGTCGATCCCGCCCGACAGGCCCAGGATGACGCCGGGAAAGCCGTTGCGCTGCAGATAGTCGCGCAGGCCCAGCATCATCGCATGGTAGATGTCCTCGGGATAGCCATCGAGTTCGTGCCGCTCGCGCGTCGCGCAGCGCCAGCCGTCCGCTTCGCGCCGCCACTCGGTCAAAAGCAACGCCTCGTCCCAATCCGGCATCTGCACGATCAGCTCGCCGTCCGGATGAACCACGAAGGACGAGCCGTCGAACACCAGTTCGTCCTGCCCGCCAACGCGGTTCAGATAGGCCATCGGCAATGCCGTCCCGAGCGTCCGGGCGCGGACCATCTTCTGCCGGATCTGGTCCTTGTCGAGCTCATAGGGGCTGCCGTTGGGGACCAGCAGCAATTCCGCGCCTGCCGACGCGAGGGCGCTGCAGGCCGCCTCCCACCAGATATCCTCGCAGATCGGGACGCCTATCTTCACGCCCTTGTATTCGAGCGGGACTGGGAGCGGCCCTGCGGCAAAAATGCGCTTCTCGTCGAACGTGCCGTAATTCGGGAGCTCGTGCTTCAATGTGCGGCCCAGCACCTTGCCCTCATTGGCGAGGACCATGGCGTTATAGGTCGCGCCGTCTTGCGCGAGCACCGTTCCGAACAGCATCGCGGGTCCAGGCTCGGTTGTCGCGTCGACCAGCCGTTCGGCCGCCTCCATTGTGCGCCGGACGAATTCGGGCTTCAGCACCAGATCCTCGGGCGGGTAACCGGTCAGTTGAAGCTCCGGATAGAGCACCAGGTCCGCGCCCAAGGCCTTGCGGCGGATGTCGAGCATTGCCGAAGCGTTGGCGTCGAGATCGCCGACGCGCTGGTTCATCTGCGCGAGGGCGATGATGAGGCGATCGGGCCGTGTGGCTGCCATAGCGCGCCTTTAACGCGCGGACGGCGATCGGCAACCAAGGCTTTACGGGAAACGCTTGCGGTGTCTAAGGCAGCCGCTCCGCCGTTGGGGAACATCGCGCCATGAAATTGCTCGCCGGGAACAGCAATCCGCCGCTGGCCCGCTCAATTGCCGACTATCTCGAAATGCCGCTCACCGAGGCGAGCGTGCGCCGCTTTGCCGACGAGGAAGTCTTCGTCGAGATCAACGAGAATGTCCGCGGCGAGGACGTGTTCGTCATCCAGTCGACCAGCTATCCGGCCAACGACAATCTGATGGAGCTCCTGATCTGCATCGACGCGCTTCGCCGCGCGTCCGCCAAGCGGATCACGGCCGTCATCCCATATTTCGGCTACGCGCGGCAGGACCGCAAACCCGGGCCGCGCACCCCGATCTCGGCCAAGCTCGTTGCCAATCTCATCACCGTCGCCGGCGCAAGCCGGGTGCTGACGATGGATTTGCACGCCGGCCAGATCCAGGGCTTCTTCGATATTCCGACCGACAACCTCTTCGCCTCGCCGGTGATCGCCGCGGATATCCGAGCGCGCCTTTCGACCGACAAGCTGACGATGGTTTCGCCGGACGTCGGCGGCGTGGTGCGCGCGCGAAGCCTCGCCAAGCGCCTCAACAACGCGCCCCTCGCCATCGTCGACAAGCGCCGCGAGCGCGCCGGCGAGTCGGAGGTCATGAACATCATCGGCGACGTCGACGGTCGCACCTGCATCCTCATCGACGACATCGTCGATTCGGCTGGGACGCTCTGCAATGCAGCGGCCGCGTTGAGGCAACAGGGCGCGACGGATGTCTATGCCTACTGCACCCACGGAGTCATGTCCGGCGGAGCAGCGGCCCGAGTCGCGGCGTCGGAGCTCAAGGAGCTGGTCGTCACCGATTCGATCTGGAGCGGCGGAGCGGACGAGGAAGGCGGGAAGGTCCGCCGACTCACGGTTGCGCCGCTGCTCGCCGAGGCGATCCGGCGCATTTCGGACGAAGCCAGCGTATCCAGCCTGTTCGACTAAGGTGTGCAATCTCTACCGGATCGAGAAGAATCCCGACGCAATCCGGCGATTGTTTGAGGGCGTCCGGATTCCGCTGACCTTCCCCGAAGGCGTGCCGAACATCCAGCCCGCCGACATTCACATCACCGACCGGGCGCCGGTGGTCCGCTGGAATGCCGATCACGCCGAGCTGGTCGTCCGCCGCTGGTCGTGGCCGAGCCCGAACGGCAAGCCGGTCTTCAACATGCGATCCGACGGACGCGAGTTCCCGAAGGACCGCTGCCTCGTCCCGCTCGACGGCTTCTACGAATATACCAAGGGAGAGGACCCGAAGCAGAAGCGCAAGGCCTGCTGGCTGTTCCGCCCTGCCGAAGGACAGGAGTTCGCCATCGCCGGGCTGCTTCGTCCAAACACCGACGTCGGCGAGGCGTTCACACTATTGACCGCGCCGCCCGGACCCGATGTCGCCATCTACCACAACCGCCAGATCGCTCTGCTTCGCCCGGACCAGTGGAAGAGCTGGCTCGACGGCAGCGCCAAATCGCTCGACCTGCTGCACCCCACCGCCGCGGGCGAGCTGGAGGTCGCCGCCGCTTGATCTTTTTCCTCATCGCGCGCGTTAGCAAGGCATGCCGACAGTCCTGATCACCGGCGCGAACAGGGGCATCGGCCTCGAGTTCGCGCGCCAATATTCCGCCGACGGCTGGGACGTCGTCGCCACCGTCCGCGAGCACAGCCCGGAGCTGGACGCGCTGAATGTCCAGGTCGAGCGCCTCGACATGCGCAACCTCGATGCGGTGGCGACCTTCGGCGAACGGCTGGATTCGCTCGACCTGCTCATCGCCAATGCCGGGACCTACGGGCCGAAGTCGCCGCAAAGCGGGCAAGACGGGGAGGAGTGGCTGGAGACGTTCGCGATCAACGCCGTCGCACCCTACCTCCTCGCCCGGTCGGTGCTTGAGCCGGTCGCCCGCTCCGAGGGCAAGCTGATCGCCATCAGCACGAAGATGGGCAGCATCGAGGACAATACATCCGGCGGCTACATCGCCTACCGCTCTTCGAAATCCGCGCTGAACATGGCCTGGCACAGCCTTGCGATCGACAACTCGGGCAAGGTCATCTGCGCCGTGATCCACCCCGGCTGGGTCCAGACCCGAATGGGCGGCCGGTCGGCACCGCTTTCTCCGGAGGACAGCGTTTCGGGAATGCGAAAGGTCATCGACGATCTCACTCCGGAGGACTCCGGTGCCTTCTTCAGCCACGACGGATCGCGGATTCCCTGGTAGGTTGCCTCCGGGGCCGCTCCCCTCTATAGGCGCGGCCTTTCCAGACTACTGGAACAACGACGAACGGCCCGGCCGGTAAAGGGCTGCCGTGGCGGTTCAACAACGTCCCCCCGCTTTCGCGGGGGCTAGAGAGAGGACGAAAATGCCCAAGCTCAAGACGAAGAGCGGCGTCAAGAAGCGCTTCAAGCTCACCGCCACAGGCAAGGTGAAGCATGGGGTCGCCGGAAAGCGCCACCGGCTGATCAGCCACAACGCCAAGTACATCCGCCAGAACCGCGGCACAGAGATCCTCGCCGACGCCGATACGGCGCGCGTGAAGCTCTGGGCTCCGTACGGCCTCAAGTAAGGAGCGCTGAGAAATGCCACGCATCAAACGCGGCGTGACCACGCGCGCCAAGCACAAGAGGATCCTGGAACAGGCGAAGGGCTATTACGGCCGCCGCAAGAACACGATCCGCGTCGCCCGCCAGGCAGTCGAGAAAGCCGGTCAGTACGCCTATCGCGACCGCAAGGTGAAGAAGCGGAGCTTCCGCGCTCTGTGGATCCAGCGAATCAACGCCGCCGTCCGCGCCGAAGGCCTGACCTACGGCCAGTTCATCCACGCGCTCCGGCTCGCCGGCATCGATTTGGATCGCAAAGTGCTCGCCGACATCGCGATGCACGAGGGCGAAGCCTTCAAGGGCATCATCGCCCAGGCGAAGGGCGCGCTCGACAAGAAGCCTGCCCCGAGCAAGGCCGAGGGCAAGGAAAAGGTTTCGGCCTAAGCCTTCTCGCCAACACGAACACATCTGGGCGTCGGGAGTGATCCCGGCGCCCTTTTTGTTGCGCGGAAGGCAAAGCTGTTCGGTGACTCGACGGAACCGCACCGGCGCGCGAGCATTTGCTCCATGAACTTCGTTTCGGAGCAACAACGGGAGAAGGGGCGTGGCTGACGAAAGAGGTCCGGTCGCCCGGGCGAGATTGCACCCGGTCCATGCATTTCTGCTGGCGGGCTGCGTTCCGCTGTTCCTCGGCGCGCTGCTGAGCGACTGGGCCTATTCCTCCACTTACGAAATCCAGTGGACCAATTTCGCTTCGTGGCTGCTCGTCGGGGCACTCGTGCTCGCCGGTCTGGCGCTGCTCTGGGCACTGGTCGACCTGCTTCGCGCCGACCGCGGCTGGCGCGGTCGCTCGCTGATCTATGTTCTGGTCCTTCTGGCGGCCTGGGTCGTCGGCTTCATCAATGCGCTCGTCCACGCCAAGGACGCCTGGGCCAAGATGCCCGAGGCGCTGATCCTCTCGGTCATCGTCGCGATCCTGGTGCTTGCCGCCTGCTGGCTCGGCCTTTCGACCTGGCGCTCGGGAGAGGTGAAATGAGGCTTGTCGCACCGCTCGCCGTCGTCGGCGTCGCAACGGCCCTTCTGTCCGCTTGCGGCAACTCCAGCTCGAACCCGAACCAGTACGGCCCCAACCCGACCCTGCCCGGTCCGCATCGCGGACTTCTGCCGACGATGAAGATCGCCAGCCCGGCTGGGTGGGGGGATCAGCGGCCGGTCGTCCCCGCCGGCTACGCGATCACCGCCATCGCCACCGACCTGAAAATCCCACGCCAGACGCTCGTGCTTCCCAATGGCGACATATTGGTCGCCGAGGGGCGCGGCGGAGGCGAATCGAAGCTGACGCCGAAGGACTTCGTGGCGAGCAAGCTCAAGGCGCAAGGGACGAGCCCGGTGAAGGGCGGCAACCGCCTAACGCTGCTTCGCGATGCCAACGGGGACGGGGTTTACGAAACCCGCACGGTGTTCGCCGAGAACCTCAACGCGCCCTACGGCCTCGCGCTGATAGGCAACACGCTCTACGTGGCCGACCAGGACGCCCTGCTGAAGTTCGATTATCGCACCGGCCAGACGCGCGCCAGCGGGCCGCCGGTCGTGGTGACCCCGCTGCCGTCGGCGGTCAATCATCACTGGACCAAGGCGCTGACGGCAAGTCCCGACGGGCGATTCCTGTACGTCGGTATCGGCTCCAACAGCAACATCACAGAGCGCGGGATGAACGTCGAGACCGATCGCGCAATGATCTGGCAGGTCGATGCGCAGACCGGCGCTCACCGCCAGTTCGCAACCGGCCTTCGCAACCCGACCGCGCTCGCCATCCAGCCCGTCACGAACCAGCTCTGGGCGGTGGTCAACGAACGCGATGAGATCGGCCCCAACCTCGTGCCCGATTACCTGACCCAGGTCCGCGAGGGCGGCTTCTACGGCTGGCCGTACAGCTATTGGGGTCAGCATGTGGATAATCGCGTCCGGCCGCAGAACGCCGCCAAGGTGGCGAGCGCGATCGTTCCTGATTACGGGCTCGGAAGCCACGTCGCGGCGCTCGGAGTTGCCTTCTCTTCAGCGGCGATGGGCCCGCACTTCGCGGATGGCGTCTTCGTCGGCGAGCACGGAAGCTGGAACCGCACCCCGCCGTCCGGCTATCGCGTGATCTTCGTCCCCTTTACCAACGGCCGCCCGTCAGGCCCGCCGATCGACTTCGTCACCAGTTTCATGGGCAAGGACGGCAAGACGCGGGGGAGGCCCGTGGGTGTGACGGTCGATCCGAAAGGCGCGCTGATCGTGGCGGACGATTTGTCCAACACGATCTGGCGCGTGACGCCGGTCAGGGCAACGGCGGCGCCACCCACGCGCTAATCTTCGGCCGCAAGGTCCTCGCCGAGATCGCGATGCGCGAGGGCGAGGCCTTCAAGGGCATCATCGCCCAGGCGAAGGGCGCGCTCGACAAGAAGGAAAAAGCTTCGGCCTAACTTTCAGCTCCCCTCCCCTTGATGGGGAGGGGCAGGGGTGGGGTGATCTCGGTCGTAAAGCTCTACGTCAAACGTCATCCCCACCCGACCTCCCCCATCGAGGGGGAGGAGAAACAACGGAGGGCGTCGGGAGCGATTCCGGCGCCTTATGTTTTCAGGATGAAGCTGCTGATTTGCTACCGCTCGGCCAAGTGAGGTCGTGCATCAGTCGGCGCAAATCCGGTTCATAATCGGTATTCTTGGGTGTTGTCGTTCTATACGCGACAAACCACGGTCCTGAGACATAGCAGTACAGGTCAGCTTCCGATCGCAGAGGTTGAGCCGTTCCGGCGAAAACGTCTTCGTAATTGTAAACCGCCTTTTTCCCTGCGTTGTCGAAATTGGGAGCAGGTGAGGGAATGGTTGATTCCGCGATCTGATGCACGTCGCGATGGCCCCTCTCAATGTCAGCTTTCACTGATTCGAATTGCGCAGCGCAAGCTTTATCCTGCGCAGACGCGTCGACGGCCAGCGGAGCTGGATAGACGAATACAGTGACAGCGATCTGTTTGGTCGGAGTGTAAAGATTATATCCGACCCCAACGTCTGTGCCCTCAGAGTTGTATTCGCTTATCTGCGCCCTCGTGAATTCTCCCACCGTTGCCGGAAAAGTGAATCCGGTCGCACGATGCACGTAAGGCTCCGATGATGTCTGCGGCTGCGCTGGGCTAGAGGAGCTTTGACCACACCCGCTGCACAACAGGAGCGACACTACAGCAGCGCGTGACAAATGCATTTGTATATACTGGATCGGTTTCGAAGGGCCCGTAAGCTTCGAGCGGCGCGGCCTCACCCCAGCCGTTCGTAAGCCGGCAGAGTCAGGAATTCGACGAACTCGTCGGCGACGATCATGTCGCGGAAGAGGTCGGCGGCTTCGGCGATGTTCTCGACGTCCTGGAGAAGCCCGATTTCCTCGTCGAACAATTGATCGAACAGGTCGGCGTCGAAGGTTCGGCCGTCATCCAGCTCGGCGCCGAAGTGCAGCCACTGCCATAGCTGGGCGCGGCTGATCTCCGCCGTCGCGGCGTCCTCCATCAGATTGTAGAGCGGCACCGCTCCGCGCCCGCCGAGCCAGGCGGCGAGATATTGCACGCCGACGCGGATGTTCTCCCGGGCGCCGGCTTCGGTGCGGGGGCCGGTGTGCAGCTCGAGCATCTCCTCGCGGCCGGGGACGTGCTCGGGTATCTTCGCCAGCTGGTTGGGGCCGGGCATCGCCTCAAAAGCCTCCATCGCCACCGGCACCAGCGCCGGGTGTGCGACCCAGGTCCCATCGTGACCGTTGCGGACTTCGCGAAGCTTGTCTTGCCGCACTTTCTCCAGTGCGGCGGCATTGGCCTGCTCGTCGCCTTTGACCGGGATGAAGGCGGCCATCCCGCCCATCGCATGCGCCCCGCGGCGGTGACAGGTGGCGATCAGCCGCAGGGAGTAAGCGGCGAGGAAGGCCTTATCCATCGTCATCGCCGAGCGGTCGGGAGTCAGCCGCTCGCGCGACCGGCCGAGCCGCTTGATGGTGGAGAAGATATAATCCCAGCGGCCGCAGTTGAGGCCGACGATATGGGTCTTAAGCGCGTAGAGGATCTCGTCCATCTCGAAGGCGGCGGGGATCGTCTCGATGAGGATCGTCGCTTTGATCGTCCCGCGCTCGAGCCGCAACTTGGCCTCGGCGAGCGCGAAGACGTCGCTCCACAGCTTCGCCTCCTCCATGCTTTCGAGCTTGGGGATGTAGAAATAAGGGCCGGAGCCTGCGGACAGAGCGCGGCGGGCATTGTGCCAAACGTAGATGGCAAAATCGAAGAAGGCGCCGGCGACGGGCTCGCCGTCGACCGTTACGTGGTCCTCGGGCAAATGCAGGCCGCGCGGGCGCACCATCAGCACGGCGGGGTTCTCGCGAATCGCATAGTGCTTGCCACTGACCGGGTCGGTGTAGCTCAGCCGCCTTAGCCAATGGTCGCGAAGGTTCACCTGGCCCTGGACCAGTTCGTCCCACACCGGCGACGTCGCGTCCTCGAAGTCGGCCATGTAGACCATGGCGCCGCTGTTCAGCGCGTTGATCAGCATCTTGGCGTTGGTCGGGCCGGTGATCTCGACCCGGCGGTCCTGAAGGTCCGCGGGCGCGGGAGCGACGGTCCACTCGGCCTCGCGGATCTCGCGCGTGTCCTCGCGGAAATCGGGTAGCTCGCCGGCATTGAACCTGGCCTGGCGGTCCAACCTGGCGTTCAGCAACTCCTGCCGCCGGCCGTCGAACCGCTCGTGGAGGTCGGCGAGAAATTCCAGCGCGTCATCGGTCAGGACTTCCCGTGCGCCGGGGACGCTGGACGGTTCGGCAATGATTCGAGATCGTTCGAGAACATCACTCATTTGGCGGCAGGCTCCACGCAAATGCAGAAGCGCTCGGTCGCCCCGCGATGGTCGCGGAAGGTCAGGCGCTGCCACTCCATGCGCGCTTTCACCTCGTCGTTGAAGGGGCCGCTGATCTCCTCGGTGCCCGGCACGACTTCGTCGAACTCGCAGTCCCGATATTCGCCCCCGATGACCCAGTAACGCTGTCCCATGGCTTCCTCCTTCATTCCGCCGCGACGAACTGCGCGGATTCGGTCGATTCCCTGAGCGCGACGGTCGACGACTGGCCGCCGGAGATGGCGGTCGCGACCGCGTCGAAATAGCCGGTGCCGACCTCGCGCTGGTGGCGGGTCGCGGTGTAGCCGTCCGCTTCGGAAGCGAACTCGGCTTGCTGGAGCTCGGAATAAGCCGCCATTCCCCGGTCGCGGTAGCCGCTGGCAAGCGTGAACATGCCATGATTGAGGCTGTGGAAGCCGGCGAGCGTGACGAACTGGAACTTGTAGCCCATCGCGCCGAGCTCGGTCTGGAACCGCGCGATCGTCGCCTCGTCGAGCCTGGCCTTCCAGTTGAAGCTCGGCGAGCAATTGTAGGCCAGCATCTTGCCCGGGAATTCCGCGTGCACGGCGTCGGCGAAGGTGCGCGCATCCTCGAGATCGGGATGACTGGTTTCGAACCAGAGCAAGTCGGCGTGGGGAGCGAAGGCCTGGGCGCGGGCGATGCAGGCGTCGAGGCCGCTGCCCTCGCGAAGCCGGAAGAAGCCCTCCGCGGTGCGCTCGCCGGTGATGAAGGGCCGGTCGCGCTCGTCGACGTCTGAGGTCAGCAGCTTGGCGCTCTCGGCGTCGGTGCGGGCGACGAGGATCGTCGGGACGCCGCACACGTCCGCCGCCAGCCGCGCCGCGTCGAGGTTGCGGATCGCCGACTGGGTCGGGATCAGCACCTTGCCGCCGAGGTGGCCGCACTTCTTCTCGCTGGCGAGCTGGTCTTCGAAGTGAACGCCGGCGACTCCCGCCTCGATATAGGCCTTCATGATCTCGAAGCAGTTGAGTGGCCCGCCGAAACCGGCTTCGGCGTCGGCGACGATGGGCGCAAACCAGTCGCGCTTTGCTCCGCCCTCGGCATGTTCCACTTGATCAGCGCGCTGGAGGGCGCGGTTGATCCGCCGTGCGAGCTCGGGGCCGGTGTTGGCGGGATAGAGGGACTGGTCGGGATACATCGAGCAGGCGGTGTTGGCGTCGGCCGCCGCCTGCCAGCCCGACAGATAGATGGCCTTCAATCCGGCGCGGACCATCTGCATCGCCTGGTTGCCGCTCATCGCGCCCAATGCGCGGACCGGCTCATCCTTTTGAAGCAGTTCCCAAAGGCGAAGCGCGCTCCGGCGAGCAAGTGTGTGCTCGATCGGGATTGATCCGCGAAGCCTCAACACTTCATCGGCAGTGTAGGGACGCTCTATGCCGTCGAACCGCCCGGCCGGCGCCGATACCACTTCGCTGAAAACCGCCATTTTACGCGCCTTCCCTGTTGCCGGGATGGAGAAAACCTCATGCGCATTCAAAAAGATGCACAGAAAAGGGCGAATATGTCGGATTTTGCCTTGTGCTTCTTGTGAATTCATTCACAACCTGACGAATGGCGCCGCAACGAAAGCTCTTCCTCGGAGCGAGACTCAAGCGGCTTCGGCGCGAACGCGGGATGAACCAGGCGGCGATGGCCGCCGAGCTTGGAATCTCCGCCTCCTATTTGAACCATCTTGAGCGCAACCAGCGGCCGGTCACCGCGCCAGTGCTGCTCCGGCTCGCCGAGGCCTTCGACGTCGACGTGAAGGCGTTCGCGTCGGACGGGGGCGAGTCGGCAGGCGCCGAGCAGCTTTCGGAAATCTTCTCCGACCCGATCCTTGCCGATCTCGGCGTTGCCCGATTCGAGCTGATCGAGCTTGCCGACAATGCGCCGGCCGCGGCGGACGCCATCGTTCGCCTCTACACTGCGCTCAGGGAGCTTCAGCGACAGCCGGCCGACGAAACCGGCGCCGACCCGCGCGTGCTGATCACGCCCGAAACCTGGGTCCGCGACTATATCCAGGCGCAGCGCAACCATTTCCCCGAGCTTGAGGAGGGCGCGGAGACTCTGGGCGGGGCGCTCGGCGATCCTCTGTCCGTCGCCGAGGCGCTCCGGCGGCGGCTGAAGGAGGCGTGGGGCGTGGAATCGCGGGTGGTCGACCCCGAAATGCTCGATGACGTCAGCCAGCATTACGACCCGCAGCGGCGGACTTTCATGCTTTCGACGCTTCTCCGCCCGGAGAACCGGACGTTCGGCCTCGCCTATCAGCTGTCTTTGCTCGAATTCGGTCCGCTGATTGAGCGAATGCTGGACGGCGCCCGCCCGCCGGACCTCGGAAGCAGGCGCCTGCTCCACATGAGCTTCGCCAATTACGCCGCCAGCGCGATCATGATGCCCTATGGCAAGTTCCTCCGCGCGGCCGAGGAGCACCGTTATGCGCTCGACAGGCTGTGTGGCCAGTTCGGCGCGAACATCGAACAAATCTCGCACCGGATCACGACTCTCGGCCGCTCCGGAGCGCGCGGCGTCCCGTTCTTCATGCTCCGGGTCGATCCGGCGGGGAACATCTCCAAGCGCTATGCCGGCGAGAGCTTTCCCTTCTCGCACTTCGGGGGGACCTGCCCGCGCTGGCATCTCCACGCGGCCTTCCAGACGCCGGGACAGACGATCCGTCAGCTGATCGAAACTCCCGACGGGCAGCGCTATTTCACCATCAGCCGCACCATCGAGCGCCCGATCCGGCCCGACCTGCGCGACGACGCGCTGCTCGCGATCGGACTCGGCTGTGACGTGCGCTACGCGCCGCGCATCGCTTATGCGGACGGGCTCGACCTCAGCAATACACCGGCGACCCCAGTTGGCCCGGCCTGCGCGATCTGCCCGCGTATCGGATGCGCCTATCGGGCGACGGCTCCGGCCGGCCGAATGCTCGCGGTCGAGGAAAACCGGAAAACGATTTCGCCTTATCCGTTCGTGGCGGGCTAGGGCGCGACCGGCTCCCGCTCGAGCATCGCGCGGTCCCACCGCGCGAGATCGGCCGCCGTGTCGTAGGTCTCCTGGAGAAAGCCGGTCAGGACCGCTTCGGGATCGGCCGATTTGCGCACTTCATCAAAGGACAGAGTGAACTCCTGCCATTCCTCATTCCACCCGCCTGCGGACAGCGCCTGCTTCCGGAATCCTTCGGGTTCCGGATAGGCGTAGCTGTAGAAGAACGGCTCGGCGGGCGTGACCCCCGATGCCCAGAAGCCGGCGCTCGACAATTGCCGATCGTACGCCTCGCGCGTGATTCGATCGGGAAGCCCCGGAACGCCGCCCGGATGCTCGGGCGCGGTCCGACCCGAGAAGCGCGTCACCGCCAGGTCGAAGCTGCCCCAGAAGAAATGGACCGGGCTCGCCTTCCCCGTGAAGCCCGCTCGGAACCGCTCGAAGATCGGAACCACCAGCTGCAGGCTATCATGCAGCCGCCGCGCGCTTTCCGGATCGTATTTGCGCGGCGCGGTATCGCGCTCGAAAGGAATGGCGTCGGCGATCTCGTTCGGCCGCCCGTTGAAGTTCGACGGGAGTCCGTGAAGATCGAGCAGCGCAATCAGCTCCGAATGGATCTGCGCCACGCTCTTCCCCGCAAAGGGAATGAGGTCGGTCGCTCCGTTCGACACCCGAAGCGCGATTCCGTGCCTGCAGAGATCGAGCGCCAGCGTGAAAGTACGGCCCCCGCTCGCCGCCGTCGGCAAAGTCGCGAGGCCGCTCGCGTTGGGCCGCAGCGTCACATGCCAACCGTGATTCACCCACGGCGAATGCGCGACCCGGACCTTTCCGAGCATCTGCGAAACCAGGTGGAGCAGCGCCAGCGTCTCGTGATCGTGCTCGACGCCAAGACTCGGCCACTCGCTCATTCCGCGCGATGTAGCACGTCCCTTTGCATTTTGCGTGACAGCAAGGATAAGGCCCGCCGCCATGGCTGACAGCGACCTCATCGATCAAATCCGTTCCGTGCCCGATTTGCAGGCCCTCGATGCGCTGCGCGTGTCGGTACTCGGCAAGTCGGGGACCATCACCGCGAGGCTGAAGTCGCTGGGCAAGATGAGTCCCGACGAGCGCGCCGCGGAGGCGCCGAAGATCCATGCCCTGCGCGAGACCGTCACGGATGCGATCGCCGAACGCAAGGCCGCGCTTGAATCCGCGCAGCTTGAGAAGCGCCTCGCCACCGAGCGGGTCGACCTCTCTCTTCCGGCGCCGGAGCGGACGCAAGGCAGCGTCCATCCGGTAAGTCAGGTGATGGACGAGCTCGCCGAGATTTTCGCCGACCTCGGATTCTCGGTCGGGGAAGGGCCCGAGATCGAAGAGCAGTGGTTCAACTTCACCGCGCTCAATATGCCCGAGTTCCACCCCGCCCGCGCGATGCAGGACACCTTCTACGCGCGCCGCATCGACGGCGATCCCGCCGCTGAACCGCATGTGCTGCGCACTCACACGTCGCCGGTGCAGATTCGAACCATGACGTCACGGCCGCCGCCGATCCGGCTCATCGCTCCGGGCCGCGTCTATCGCTCCGACAGCGACGCGACCCACACGCCGATGTTCCACCAGATCGAGGGCCTGGTGATCGACCGGGCAATCACGATGGGTCATCTCAAGTGGACGCTTGAGACCTTCCTCAAGGCCTTCTTCGAGCGCGACGACATCGTGCTTCGAATGCGCCCGAGCTACTTCCCGTTCACCGAACCTTCGGCCGAGGTCGACGTCGGCTGGTCGATGGAAAAGGGCCGCCGCGTCGTTGGTGGGGGCGAGGGATGGATGGAAGTCCTCGGCTCCGGGATGGTTCACCCGAAGGTGATCGCCAATTGCGGGCTCGATCCCGACGAGTGGCAGGGTTTCGCGTTTGGCACCGGCGTCGATCGGCTTGCAATGCTCAAATACGGAATGGACGATTTACGGGCCTTCTTCGACGGCGACCTGCGGTGGCTGAAGCATTACGGCTTCCGCGCGCTCGACGTGCCGACGCTTAGCGGTGGAGTGGGCGCGTGAAGTTCTCCCTTTCGTGGCTGAGGGCTCACCTCGACACCGACGTGTCCGCCGAAGCGATCGCCGAGCGAATGACAGCGATCGGGCTGGAGGTCGAAGATCTCTCCAACCCGGCCGAAGCGCTCGCTCCATTCAAGGTGGCGAAGGTTCTGACCGCGGCCAAGCATCCCCAGGCGGACAAGCTTCAGGTGCTAAGCGTCGATGCGGGCGAAGGGCCGGTCCAGGTCGTCTGCGGCGCCTCCAATGCCCGCGCCGGTATACTCGGCGTGTTCGGTCCGCCCGGTGCCTACGTTCCCGGGAGCGACATGACACTCAAGGTGGCGGCCATCCGCGGCGTCGAAAGCCACGGAATGATGTGTTCAATCCGCGAACTCCAGCTCGGCGATGAGCATGAGGGGATTATCGAGCTGGCGGAAGATGCTCCGGTCGGCACCGCCTTTGCCGATTATGCCGAGCTCAACGATCCCGTGTTCGACGTCGCGATCACGCCCGACCGCGCCGACTGCATGGGCGTCCGCGGCATCGCCCGCGATCTCGCTGCTGCGGGCATCGGAACGCTGAAGCCGCTTCACGTGCCCGAGATCGCCGGCAGCTTTGCTTCCCCGATCGCGATCCGCATCGAGGACCCGGAAGGCTGTCCCGCTTTCTATGGCCGGGCGATCCGTGGTCTTACGAACGGCCGCTCGCCCGAGTGGATCCAGCGGCGGCTGAAGAGCGCCGGACAGCGGCCAATCTCGGCGATCGTCGACATCACCAATTACGTGATGCTCGATCTCGGCCGGCCGAGCCATGCCTATGACGCGGCCAGGCTCGACAAGGCGCTGATCGCCCGGCGAGCCGCCGACGGCGAGACCGTGCTTGCGCTCAACGAGAAGGAATATTCGCTCGATTCGTCGATGACGGTGATCGCCGACGAAAGCCGCGCCCATGACATCGGCGGCATCATGGGCGGCGAGGATAGCGGAGTTGGCGACGGCACCACGGACATCATGCTGGAGGTCGCCTATTTCGATCCGGGCCGGATTGCCCGCACGGGTCAGACACTGGCGCTGACCAGCGACGCCCGGAGCCGTTTCGAGCGCGGAGTCGACCCGGCCTTCCTCGAAAACGGGCTGGCGATCCTGACGGGCCTGATCCTCGACATTTGCGGCGGCGAGGCCTCGGAACCGCTGCTCGTGGGCGAACCCGTGGTCGAAGAGCGCCTGATCCCGTTCGATCCCGAACGGACGCTGACGCTCGGCGCGATCGAGGTTCCGGAGGAGCGCCAGCGCTCGATCCTGCTCTCGCTCGGTTTCGAGTTCGAAGGCGACAGCGCCGTTCGAGTGCCGAGCTGGCGCGGCGACGTCGAAGGGCCGGCCGACCTTGTCGAGGAAGTCGCCCGCATCGTCGGTTACGACCTGATCCCTTCGACTCCGCTCGGCCGAGCGCCGGGCGTCGCAAAGCCGACCGCGACACGTTCCCAGATGATCGAGCGCCGCGCTCGGCGGGCGGCTGCGGCCCGCGGTCTGGATGAAGCGGTAACCTGGAGCTTCGTCTCCGAAGGGGAAGCGGCGCCGTTCGGCCCCGCCTGGCGGCTCGAGAACCCGATCAGCGAAGAGATGAAGCTGATGCGGCCTTCGCTCCTCCCGGGCCTTCTTGCCGCCGCCCGCCGCAACAGCGATCGCGGCGCCGGGTCCGTGCGCCTGTTCGAGATTGGCCGGCGCTACCTCGCCGATGCGGAGCGGCCTACCGCCGCAGTGCTGCTGGCCGGGGATCGCAAGCCGCGCGACTGGCAAGGCGGGAAGTCCAAGTCTTTCGACGCTTTCGATGTCAAGGCGGAAGCGCTGGCAGTCCTTGAAGCGACGGGCGCTCCTGTCGCCAATCTGCAGGTGTTTCCCGATGCCGGGCCGACGTGGCACCCCGGGCGCTCGGCGAAGCTGGGACTCGGGCCCAAGACTATCCTGGCCAGCTTCGGCGAGATCCATCCGGCTGTGGCGAAAGCGCTCGATGCGCCCGATGGCACTGTCGCCGCGGAAATCTACCTCGACGCCATTCCCGCCCCGCGCGGCGGACGAGCGAGGCCGCAGTTCAAGCCGCCCGCGCTCCAGCCCGTCAGCCGCGACTTCGCCTTCCTCGTTCCGACCGATCTTTCGGCGGAAGGCCTCGCCCGCGCGATCCGCGGGTCGGACAAGGAGGCGATCACTGACGTGCGGCTGTTCGACCGCTTCGACGCGCTCGAAGGGCTGAGCCTTGCGTTCGACGTTACCCTGCAGCCCGGCGAGAAGAGCTTCACCGAGGAACAGCTCGGCGCGATTTCGAAGAGGATCGTCGCTGCCGCGGAGAAGCTCGGAGCGAAGCTGCGCGGTTAGGAATTCAGCGCATTGATCGCGGCGTGGACTCGCGCTTCGATCTCGTCGCGCTTGAGCCCCGGCGGGATCGTCTCGCCGATCGAGAAGTGGATCGTTCCCGGTGTCTTGAGCAGGCCTTTTGTCCAGAGCCTCCCGCTGTCCACCGCCACCGGAACCACCGGGAGCCCGAGCGCCCGATAGAGACCGGCGAAACCTGACCGAAGCGCGGGCGACTGCCCGTGCGGAACCCTCGTGCCTTCGGGATAGATGAGCACCGCCCGTCCTGTCTCGATTGCCGACCGGCCCGCGGCGACCATTTCCCGGAGGGCCTTCGAGCCCGCGGAGCGATCGACAGGAATGACGCCATAACGTCGCGTAAGCCATCCGAAGAGCGGGATCTGCGAGAGCTCGCGCTTGAGCACGATCACCGGAGTGTCGGCGATGCGGACCATTTCGAGAGTCTCATACATGGACTCGTGCTTGACCGCGATGAGCACCGCGCCGTCGGGGATGGAGCCTCGAATCTCGGACCGTATCCCCAATATTCCGTCGGCGAGCACCGCGCTGAAGCTGCACCAGTTGCGAACCAGCTTCCGTGTCGCGCGCTGCCCGAACATCGTCATCACGATCCCGGCAAAGACGAACAGAACTGTCGCCGGATAGAAGATCAGCGCATAGAGGATCGACCGAAGCCACCGCACGGCGTTCAAATCTCGAGCACGACCGCAATCCGGCGAAGCAGATATTTGTTGTACTCGCCGAACAGGGTCATGAAGCTGGGCTGCGTGCGGACGGCATCGGGCACGACGGTATATTGCCTGCCCATCACCCGCCGGAACTCGTAGCGGGCGCGTCGCATGTGCCAGTCGCTCGTTACCAGGCGGAAGCTCTTGTATCCGCGCGCGGCGAGCCATCGGTTCGCCTCTTCCGCATTGGAGCGCGTATCGACGGATTCGCTGCCTAGATCGACGCAGCAGTCGACGAGCTTCTTCTTTCCCTTGAGGCGGCGGACCAGATCGGGCTTGGTCACCGACGGATCGGTGCCGGCGATCAACATCCGCTTCGCTAGCCCATCGGAAAGAACGTCCATCCC
>Ga0070658_10001556_pt1 | contig 19441 bp, 12 predicted proteins | sample KBSC13metaG_FD_64664 | JGI IMG/M metagenome (GOLD analysis project Ga0070658, IMG submission 64664) | Corn rhizosphere microbial communities from Kellogg Biological Station, Michigan, USA - KBS C1-3 metaG | ecosystem: Host-associated > Plants > Roots > Rhizosphere > Soil ...
CCGCCGCGCAGCTCGTCGTAGGTATCGCGGAGCTGCGAGGGCTCCACGCCGCGCACGGGAACGATGAGCGGTCCGATCGAGGCCGCGCTCGACGCCGCGGATCCGGACGATGTCGCGCCGCCCGACGACGAGGTGCCCAGCCCCGGCGCGGGGAGCGCGGGCATCCGCACGATCGACGTGTCGATGTCGGTGATGCCGTGCGCCGTGTCGCTCTGCAGCTCCGCGCGCTCCGCCGCGGTCCATTGCGGACCGCCATGGACCCGCACGACGCTGTCCGGCCCGATGTTCTTCGCCGAGACCGGGCTCGCGGGAATCCGCGGCGGCCGGTTGATCACCACACCGCCGGCGCTGTCAGTGGCCGCCTTGGCCTTCTTGTCGGAGGCGTCCTCGATCTGGATGCAGGAGGCCGCGAACGCGCCGCCGAGCATCACCACCGCCAGAATCCGGAACCGATCCGCCGATGCCGTCATGGCGGATCGAATGGCAAGTCCGGTGCCTTTCCGGGAACGGCCACTCCCGGTAGGGAGTACCCAGTACCTCGTTCCAGGTACTGCGCTTCGGGATATCGGGCCGCCGGCGCCGAGCGGGAATCAGTGGGGCGTCGTGTGGCGGTTCGGCTCCGTCGCGGAGACGGCGCGCAGCAGGTCCGCCTGCGCACGGTCGGCGAGCAGCTTCGTCGTGAAGCGCTGCCCCTCCGAGATCCGCTCGACCTCGAGGGCGATCGACTCGACCGCCTGCTCGAGGCGCGTCATGCGCTCATCGTCCACCACGACGTCGTGCGTCGTGCGCGACCCGCGCGACATCAGCGACCGCGCGTTGACTACCAGTAACCGGACGACGTAGGACACCGTCGCGAAGAAGCTGACGGCGACGATGACTTTGCCTGGATCACTCATGAACGGCTGGGTTTCGAGATGTGGATGCGGCGGATACAGGGAGTCGTACGATACTCCCCTCGTTCCGGTGTCATTCCAAAACGAGCCGAGACGCTGAGCCTGGCTCAGCGTCTCGGCATCGTCCTCGTCGGCCCGGAGGGCGTCGCAGATCCTTCGCGGCGGCTCCTCGATCCACGCCTAGGACTTCGCGGCGGCTTCTCCCTTCATGGACTTCATGAAGAGCGAGCGCCCGGTGGCCGCGTCGACGACCTCGTACATCCCCAGCACGCCGATCGCGGTGCCGTTGGCGAGCTTGATCGGCGCCTTGCCGACGCGCACCCAGCTCGTCTCGCCGTTGCCGGACTCCTGGCGCTCGATGATGTCGAGGTTGGCCTTGCCGCTCTTCACGACGCCCTCGTCGTCGCGACGGTACTTGGCCGCCTGATGCCGCCAGGGGAGCCGCTTGTCGAAGTCGTCGGTGCCGACCAGCTCGGACACGGTGAGTCCTGCATCCTTGGCGAATGCTTCGTTGCATCCACCGAAGAGATACTTCGGGCCGGTCTTCCACATGATCCGCACGTTGCTGCGCGGAGGGGCGACCTCGCGGACGTAGCCGTCGAGCTCCGACTTGAGCTCTGCCGCCGACGCCGTGGCCCAGCGGGCGGCCCGTGACTTCATGGTGGGATTGAGATCGGGCCAGGAAGCGGCGGCGACCAGTTGATACGCCGCGAGGATCGCCCGAAGCTCCTCTGCCGAGTAGTCCATTCGACGCTCCAATGCGTCTGTAGAAGTGGCTTGGCGGCGCCGTTCGTCCGGCGCCATAGGGAAGCCGTGTGTAGGTAGGACGCCACGATTTTCGGCTCGCAACAAAGGCCGAGTGCGGCCGGAAGTGGACGGCACTTCGTCCCTCGCCAGGGACAACCAGGTGTTCACCGTCCGTCCGAGCGCCGACTCAATGCATTGTCCATTCGAGATTTACGCGTCGAGTCGCGACCGCTGCGCCTCGGCACCGCCTCTGCCTTTTCCTACGGCGAGGCTTCCCACCCGGGACGCCCGACCTTCCCGGAGGCTCCAATGCGTGCTCGCTCGTTCGTCCCCATGCTGCGGTCCATCGTGATCCTCGTTGCCCTGCCCACCACCTCCGCGACGGCGCACGCGCAATCGCGTGCCCGTCCGCTGGAGTCGGGGACGGCGTTCGCGGTCACGCCGTACGTCGGCTACATGGTGTTCGGCGACTTCGTGAAGGGGCCATTCGGGACGTCCATCTACAGCGCGCCGGCACCGGTGATCGGTGCGCAGCTCGGGATGAAGCTCGCCCCGAACATCTCGCTCGTCGGCAACCTGGCGACGGCGAGCAGCGACATCAAAGCCGGCGTCCCCTTCCTCGGTGGGCTCTCGGTGGCACACAGCACGATGGTGCTCTACGACGCCGACCTGCAGCTCGACATCCCGATCACGTCGTCGATGAGCGGGGTGTCGTTCTCCCCCTTCCTCCAGGCCGGTGCGGGCGGGATCCACTACGACATCTCGGAGTCGGTGATCTCGACCAAGGCCTCGAACTTCGCCGGCAACGTCGGCGTCGGCGCGGACGTCACGCTCACGAAGGATTTCGGCATCCGCCTGATGGCGAAGGACTACATCGGCAAGTTCGATGTGAAGGACGCGACCTCGCTCGACTACAGCGGAGAGACGGCGAACAACTTCGCGTTCTCGGCGGGAGTTCGCGTGTCGTTCTAGCAGGAATGGAGAAATGAGGGAATGGGGGAATGGGGAAGTGCGAACGGCCTCGGGACGCTGCTGCCTCCCGAGGCCGTGTTGTCATCCCGAGCGAAGTCGAGGGATCTGCACTTCCGAGCGCTGTAAGTGCAGATCCCTCGACTCGCTACGCTCGCTCGGGGTGACACGAGTCGTTCCGCATCCCCGCACCCTCAGATCATTTCTTCCCCAACCCTTCGATGTACATCACGAGACTCTTCACCTGCGCTTCACTCAGCACACCGCGGAATGAGGGCATGCCGGGCTCGAAGCCCTTCACGATGTCGGCGCCCGGCTCGAGGATGGACTGAAGGAGATAGGCCTCGTCAGCGACGCGCGCGGGTTTGCCCGTGAGCTGTACAGGGGATCCGTACACTCCCTTCAGCGTCGGTCCCGTCTTGCCGGCCTGCGTGCCGTCCACCGAATGGCAGGCGACGCAGCCCACGCGCTGGAAGATCTGCGCGCCCTCCGCCGCCGACGATGCGGCCACGGTGGTGGAGGCAGCGGCGTGCGCGCCGCGTGCGAGCGTGCGCCAATCGACGTTTCCAAAGCCGGCGGCGCGCAGATCCATGGGATCCACCGACTGCACGGTGAGGTACACGCTGCTCTTCATCGGCCCGCCCGAAGCGCTGCGCAGATCGTAGTCGAGCTGCATCTGCTCCACCGGCTGCATCTGCGGCACGACGAGGAGCACCGAGCGTCCGTCGGCGGAGAGCCGCGGCACGACGCTCGACGGATCGTGCCCCGCCGAACCGTCGCGCTTGTAATGGCCCGAGCCGTACGCCGACGTGCGCTTGTAGTGCCACGACTCGAGCGTGTAGTGCGTCGCGTCGCGCGCCATGGCGGGATCGAGGGGGGTCGCGAACTGGAGCAGGATCCCCTGCTGACCCGCGTGCACGGCGGACGGGATGGTGCTCGGCCGAGCGGTCTTCCGCAGGCGCACGAGGCTGGAGACGTCCTTCGCGTTGGACTGCCAGATCTGGAATCCGACGAGATAGAGTCCGCCGTCGCGCGGGTTGACGCGCCCCTTGAGCGTCGGCGTGGCGTACGTGCCGGGCAGCGCCGCGACTGCACCCTGCACGCCGCTGCGCGTGCTGTCCACGTACACGCGGAACGGGCCTGGGCGCGCGTACGAGAGGTGGACGAGGGCGTCGTTGCCCATGCCCAATCGCCGGTCGGTCACCCACACCTCGCCGGCGCCGGACGCGTCCACCTCGTGCGGGATCCACACGAGCGGTGGCAGTCCCTTCGTCGTGTCGGCGCCGTGCGCGGTGGGCGTCACGTTGTAGTAGCCGCCCTTCTTGATCAGGTACACGGGCGTGGCCGGCACGAAGTTCCCCTGTTGATCGGACGACGCGAGACGTCCCGTGCGTGGATCGCCGCCGATGTTCGGTTCGCGGAGACCCGTCGCGATCGGTCGGATGCTGCGTCCGTCGGCGGAGATCTCCAGGACGGAGCCGCTGTGCGGCGAGCCGGCGCGGAAGCCGGGGGCGATCTGCGGCGACGTCTTCGGCCCGTTGTCGAGCGCGCCGCCGATCGAGACGTAGAAGCCGCCGCCGGGCTTCGCCGCGAGGCCGAGCGGATACTCGCGCGATTCGCCCGACTGCACGAGGACGTTGCTGAAGTTCTCGTAGCTGTCCGCCTCGCCGTCGCCGTTCACGTCGACGAGACGCACGATCCCTTCACGATCGAGCACGTAGATCGTGTCGCGTACGATCTTCAGGTTGAGCGGCTCGTACAGCCCCGAGGCGAAGCGCTTCCAGCGCAGCTGCGCGAGATCGCGATCGAGCCCCGATACGATCCACACGTCGCCGTCGAAGGTCACGACGGCCGCGCGTCCGTCGGAGAAGAAGTCGACGTCGGAGACGCGCACGTTGCGGCGCCACGGATTCTTCGACGGCAGCGTGACGCGATCGACGACCCAGTCGGCGGTGTCGGGGGAGATGCTCGCCTGCGTGTCGACCGCGCCCTGCCAGTGCGACGGACCGCCGCGCTCGAACGCCGCGATCGTCACCGGCTTCTGCAGCATCGTGCCGACGACCGCGCGATCGACCGCGCGACCGCGCCACGCGACGACGCGGAACGTCGTCGCCCGTCCGGCGGGAATGCGCAGCGTGACGTAGCGGTTCGAGTCCACCTGCAGCTTCGTCCCCGCCGGCGCACCGGTCACACCGACGACGGTGGCGGTGTCGCGTGCTGCGCCCTGCAGCACGACTGCAGTGGCTCCATCGATCGAGCTCTCCGCGCCATTGCCGACGTCGGCGACGACGAGCGTGATGGGGCGCGCGATGGCACCCGTGCGGAAGGTGCGCGTGAGCCCGACCTGTCCGTCCTCCACGGACGCGGTCCCGATCTGCTCGGCGATGTCGGTGCCCTCGACGGTATATGAGAGCACGGCGTCCTTTCCGACGACGTGAATCCCGTTCCACCGTCCACGCTCGGCGGCGATCGGTCCACGACCGACGTCGGCGGGGTTCGGGCCCGCGGGGCGTGGGTCCGTGTACGACGGCTCGGCGCCGGCCCATCCGGGGTAGATGCCCGTCGCGACGATCGGGGTGCCGACGAGCTGCGGGATCGCGTTGTTCTTGTTGAACGGCTTGTCGTACGACACCTGCGCCATCGTCGTCAGCTTCATGAAGCCACCGCGCCATGCGGCGGCGACGCGCAGCAGGTCGGTGTCGAAGCAGGCGTGCGTGTCGTCGTCGAGCATGAGCACCACGCAGCGCACCGCGAGATTGCGCGCGGGGAAGGCGCCGCCCGTCTGCGCTGCGTCGAGCGTGGAGACGATGAACGGGAAGCCCGGCTCGACGAAGGGGCCGACCGCAAGCGTCGTATCGGGGCGCGATCGCGCTTCGGCGACCGCAGCGCGAAGCTTCGTCACTCTCGTGGTCGCCGCGGCCAGTGCGCACATGGCAAGCGCGCCGGCGAGTGGCCGGCGCGCTCGGGCGATCAAGCGGCGATCAGCCACCGACGACGGGCACGGTCTCCGACGCGCTCCAGGGCTGCCAGCCCTGGCGATACTCGCGCGTCAGCCACCGATTGACCTCGGGTGCGTTGGTGACCTGCATCTTGGCGCCGTCGTAGAGGATCTTCCGCGACTGACCGGCGCGCAACGCGACGATGCCGAGCAGCATCGTCTCCGTCAGCTTCGACGCATACTCGAACGGCGAGCTGGCGGTGCCTTCGCCCTTGCAGGCATCGCACCAGTTCTTCTCGTGCGACACGGTGACGCGCGCGAAGGTCTTCGGGACCTTCTCCGCCTCCGCTGCGAGCGACTCGGGATAGACCTTCGGGTTGTTGCCGTAGGTCTCGTACGTCAGGTAGCCCTTGTCGCCGACGAAGACGCCGCCGCCCCCCTCGCGCGGGAGTGGGATGTCGGCGGCGAGCACGGGCAGCAGCCCACCATCGTACCAGGTGAGGCGCACCGGCGGCCGGTCGCCATTCGCGGCGAACTCGTAGCTCGCGAGCATCGCGAGCGGATACGTGCCCGGATCCTTCTCACCGCCGCCCCATGGCGTGGACGAGGCGATGATGCTCGTCGGGTGCTCGAGGCCGAGCGCCCAGAAGGGCTGGTCGATGATGTGGGCGCCCATGTCGCCGATGGCGCTGACGCCGAAGTCGACGAAGCCGCGCCAGCTGAACGGGTGATACGCCGGGTGATAGGCGATCTGGCGCGTGGTGGGGCCGAGGAAGAGGTCCCAGTGCACGCCGGGCGGCACCGTCTGCGGATCGTCGGCCATCGCGCGGAGGACGGCGTTGTCCACCGTGCGCATGTTCCAGCGCGGGGGAAGACCGGGTTCGGCGTTCGCGGGGAAGGGCGTCGTGCCGGGGCGCGGGATCCCCTGGGCCCAGAAGCGCTGCGGACGATCGGTCCACGTGTGCACTTCGCGGATCGGGCCGATCACCCCGGCGGCGATCAATTCATTGATGCGCCGCGTCCCCTCCATCGAGTGCCCCTGGTTGCCCATCTGCGTGACGACCTTCGTGTCGCGCGCCGTGGTGGAGAGGAGCCGCGCTTCCTGCACCGTGTAGGTGAGCGGCTTCTGCACGTAGACGTGCTTGCCGTGCTTCATCGCCGTGTACGCGGCGATGGCGTGCAGGTGGTCGGGAGTGGCGATGACGACGGCGTCGATGTCCTTCTGCTTGTCGAACATCGTGCGGAAGTCGTCGTACTTCTTCGCCTTCGTGTACGCCTCCTGGATCTTCACCGCGTTGGGCGACGGCGCGGTCTGGCCGGGACGCACGCGCATCCGGCCGGCGATGGAGCGCTCGACGTAGGGGAAGTCGATGTCGCAGACGGCGACGATGTTCTCGCCCGCCTGCAGGATGTTGTCCATGTTGGTCAGCCCCATGCCGCCGAAGCCGATCATGGCGACGTTCAACGTGCGGCTCGGGGCGCGGTAGCCGGGGCCACCAAGGACGTGGCGCGGAACGATCATCGGGGCCATCGCGAGCGCGGCGGCGGCAGTGGCACCATCGCGCACGAACGCGCGGCGGGAGATCGGCTTGGATTCGTCGGTCATGTCTCGGGTTCCTCTGGGGGCGGAACCGGAAATTGGCCGGCGGGGAAGCACCGCCGCAATGGTCGCAGCGGCGGAGTGAGCCGTGATCGCTCGGCGGCTCTCGGGTCTTGAGGGCAGCGGCGAGCGGACAGCGGCGAGCGGTGAGCCGTCAGCGAGAACCGGTGTCTGACCCCAGGTGTCTGACCCCAGGGGTCTGACCCCAGGTGTCTGACCCCGATTCCGGTGTGGCCAGTACGCCAGTCCCACAACCAGGTACCCGCTACTCGCTACTGGCCGTTGCAGTTCGCCGTCCCGCCTCCACCGCGCACGCCACCAGCCGGCTCCGGAACCCGTCCACGCTCGACACGGGCGCGACCGGCTCGGGGGTGGCGACGTCGCAGCGTGACTCGCAGCACGTCGCCAGGCGCCGCACCAGCGCGTGATCGACGCGCTGGAACTCGTCGGTCGCGTAGCGGGCGTTGAGCTGCTCCACGAGCATCGCCGACTCGTTGCCGATACCGCGCCGTACGGCGTGCAGGCCGGCCACGACGGAGTCGACGAGCACCCCCGCCGGCTCGCCGATCCCGCGGCCGACGCCGGAGTAGCGCACGGCGGTGGAGGCGATCTCCGAGGGACGATAGGCGTTGCACGCGTCGATCACCGTGCGCAGGCGCTGGGCGTGATGCAGCCAGCGCTTGCCCGCGCGGAGGAAGCGCTGGTGCGCGACGCAGACGACGACGACCTCCGCCGTCGCGAGGGCGTCGGCGAGGTCGCGATGGAAGTGGCCGGCGAGCCCGGAGCGCAGCAGATGCTGGTCGGCGGCGCTGACGTGCGGGTCGTGCATCGCGACGCGGGCGCCGCGCGCCATGAGCTGACTCGCCAGCGCGAAGGTCGGCGAGTTGCGCGCGTCGTCCGTGTCGGGACGATAGGCGACGCCGAGCAGGGCGATCGACCGGCCGGCCACCGCGCCGGAGAACCGTTCCACGAGGGCGACGATCTGCGCCGGCGACTCGTCGTTGATCCGGCGCGCCTCGAGGACGAGGCTGTGCGCCGGATTCGCTCCGCTCTCGAGCGCGCGCCACCAGAGGTACACGCCGTCCTTCGTGAGGCTGTTCCCGCCCACGCCGATAGTGGGCACGAGCAGGCCACCGCACGGCGGTCCGTGGCCGCCGCGCTCCGCCGCGAGCCGCGCGTTGACGCGCCGCCGCAGCGCGAAGTAGTCGATGTCGCGCGCGTCGCAGTAGCGCGCGACCTCCGCCGCGTAGGCGAGGTGCACGTCGCGCGTGGCATTCTCGAGCGTCGTCACGAGCTCCACGGTGAGCGCGTTCGTGCAATGCACGCGGCCCTGCGTGACGACGTGCTCGTAGAGCGAGGCGACGCGCGGGGCCGTGCCCGGCGACAGGGCGCCGACGACCTTGTCCGACGTGATCAGCCGGCCGACGATCTCGCCGCGCGTCACCCGACTCGGGCTGTGCGCGAGCAGCACGTCGCGGCCTTCCTCGAGGCCGTGCTGGGCGAACAATGGCCGCACCACGGTGGCGAGCGTCGTCGGCGCGAGAGTGGACTCGATCACGACGGTGGGCACGGAGCCCGCCGAACGCTGCGCGAGCGCGTTGGCGACGCCGTGCAGCGCTTCCAGGAGATGCGAGTAGTCGGGGGCGATCCCTCGGCGCTCCGTCTGGACGCAGACGATGACGACATCCGCATCGCGGATGGCGGCGTAATCCGTCGTCGCGCGGAGGCGGCCGCTCCCCGCGCCCTGCGCCACGAGCTCGTCGATCGCCGGCTCGAGCCCGCCGATGGGCGACCGTCCCGCGTTGATCGCGCCCACCTTCCACCCCGAGGTGGCCGAGGCGCGCTGCACGACGGTGACGCGCGTCGGCGTACCGTCCGGGGCCCAGAGCTCCGCGGTCGCCAGCAGCGCGGCGATCGGCATGCCCACCACACCGGGCCCGACGACGGCGATCTCGCGCAGGAAGATCGGCTCGGGCCCGCTGTGGAGCGCGAGCGGAACGCGCCGGCTGGCGAGTGATCGGGCGTGTGTCATCGACGGCCTCGTGCCGGCAGGTGCGTCTCGTTCATCACACGCCACCCTGCGCGATGACGCGCGCGGGCCGGGCGTGTACCGCGCGCCGCTGGGCCCCGCCGCGCAGCCGGTGCCACGCCAGCTCGGCGAGCAGGCCCGCATGGCCGACGAGCGCACGCGCCACGCGCGGGCGGGAGCGGCGGAAGATCCGCGCATCGAGCGCGACGGGATGCTCGACGATCGTGCCGCCCGCGAGGTCGAGACGCGCGAGCATCTCGGTGATCCCGACGGGGCCGCCGCGCCGCACGTGCAGCGCGAGCAGCCGGCTGCGGCGGTACACACCGAAGGAGCTCGTGTAGCAATGCAGCGGCTGCCGCAGCACGCTGCGATAGCAGAAGGCGAGCGACGTCGACAGCGCGCGCTGCCACGACGGAACGTTGCGACGCACCCCATCGGGATGGTACGGCGAGGCGACGACGAGATCGACGCCGCCGCGCAGGCGCGGGATCATCCGCGCCAGCTCGTGCGGGTCGAAGCGGGAGTCGCAGTCCATCGTGCACACGATCTCCGTCGTGGACGCGAGCGCGCCCGTGAGGATCGCCGCGGCCTGGCCGCGGGTGCGCTCGTGGCGCGCCACGGTGACGTTCGCCCAGTCGGCGAAGAGCGAGCGTGCACGTACGAGCGTGTCGTCGGTGCTGCCGTCGTCCACGACGACGAAGCGGAGGTCGTACGCCGAGCCGAGCGACGACTCGAGCCGCTGCAGCGTGTTGGCGAGATAGGGGAGCGCGCGCGCTTCGTTGAAGCAGCTAATCACCACCGACACGGGCACCCGCGGCAAATCCCGCGCGGGGGGCACGAGCGCCGGCCCCCCGAGCGTGCGCTGTCCGGACAGTCGCCGTGGAGCGACGACGCGCGCGGGCGGCGACTCGGCGGGCACCGTCTGTGCCGCGAGCCAGGCCGAGATCGACCCGCACTCGAACCGGCGGAGGTAATGCCGCAACCGATCGGGCATGCGGTGCAGGTTCCGGTAGTGGCGCAGCCGAGCCAGCGGCGACGCGCCGTCCAGGCGAGGCTGGTCGGGGTCGAGCTCCCATGAATGGAAGTACAGCACGACGGGCGCGTCGGCCTGGGCCATGTGCGCGATACCGCGACGCACGACCGTCTGCGGAAGCTGACGCATCCAGTTGCCGCCGCCGAGCGGAAGGTCGTAGCCGAGGAGCGACAGGCTCGACACGGGGATCTCCCAGATGGAGCGCATCGAGTCGGCGCGGTGGAGGTGCGGACGACGCGCGCCGGGCAGCTCGGCGTGCGACCGGAGGAAGGGCCGCATGCTCGAATCGTACCGGTACCCGTGGTCCGCCATGACGTCGAGCGCCCACGAGTCGCGCGGCGTGAGCCAGCCGGAGATCCGGCACCCCGCGACGGCCTCGCCCGTCGCCCCCTCGATCGCCTCGCGGGCCCGCTGGAGATCGTCGGCCAAGGCGGCGGGCGGGAGATCATGGATCGCGCGATGCTGGTAGCCCTTGCTCGCGACCTCGTGCCCGCGCTCGCGCACCGCACGCACGAGCTCCGGGAATCGTTCCGCGACGATCCCGAGCACGAACATCGTGGCCGTCGCGCCCTGCTCGTCGAGCAGATCGAGGGTGCGCGCCACTCCGTGCTCGACCCGGCTCTCGAAGCGGTACCACTGGCCCCGTGGGATCAGCGATCCGAAGGTGCCGACGTGGAAGTAGTCCTCGAGCGAGATCGTCAGCAGGGCCTGGGGCCGCTGGAGTCGCGACGTCCCCGTGTGCCCGCCGCGTGCAGCGAGGCCTCGAACGGAGTCGGGATGCGTTGACGTCACTGCGGGATCCGGGGAACGCGGAGGAGAAGCGAGCGCACCATCGCGCGCGCTCTCGAAAAGCAAATTCGCAGCCGGGTGCGGGCCACGATTCGCACGCGATGACGCTCTGTGGCCGTCGTTGGAAAGCGTTGGCTGTCAACGATTTGTGAAGGGGCTGCCCGAGACGCTGTCGCAGGCCGCGACGGTGGGGGCGTGGTGCGACGTGGAGCCGCGCGACCGGCTTTGTCGCGATGCCACCACAGGACTGGCGTCGCCCGCCGACATTCGGCGCCCGGTGCCAGCGAGAAGCACCAGCGCAAGGTCGAGCCGCACGCAGACGGCTCAGCTTGTGCATTTTCGCGCCATATGGATTGTCGGAGGCACTCGTGGATCACGCTCGTCGTGCTCTGTCTTGCCGGGTCACGCGTCGGCGCGCAGGCGACCGCCGAGCGAACCGTCGACCCATGCGACGGTCGGATCATCACGCGCATCGACATCCGGCCCGGCCGGCCGCCGTTCTCGGGACATGCGGCGAAGTGGCGGGCCGTGGCGCGGGCGCTGGGCCTCCACCACGCGACGACTCGGCCGCGGGTGATCGCTGCGTTCCTCGCCCTGCACGTGGGCGATCCGTGCACCGAATTCCGCCGCGCGGAGACGGAGCGCGTGCTCCGCGCCCAGCCGTTTCTCGCCGACGCGCGAGTCCGGATCGTCGCGGACACGGCCGGCGGCGACCTGACGGCGATCGTCGAGACGACGGACGAGATCCCGGTGCTGGTGGGGGGGCGCTTCCGCGGGATCGGCCCCACCGCGCTGTCGCTCGGCAATGGCAACGTGGCCGGACAGGGCCTGCTCATCCAGGGAGCGTGGGAGGCGGCGCGCGGCTTTCACATGGGATTCGGCGGGCGGATCACCGACTACGCCACCTTCAACCGGCCGTACGTCCTGAACCTCGAGGCGTTCCGATTCCGGATCGGTGACGCGCTCGCCGTGGAGCTCGGCCATCCCTTCTTCACCGATCTGCAGCGGGTCTCGTGGCACGCGGGCATCGAGGGGAGCACGACCTATCCCGGATTCGCCCGCCCGGCACTGGACAACCTCGCCCTGGAGGTTCGGCAGCGAAGCTGGGACCTGAGCGGCGTCCTTCGGGTGTTCGGGACCCGGACGATCGCGCTGCTCGGGGGGGCGGTGACGGGGCGGCGGGTGGACCCGGCTTCGTTCGGCGTGATCGTGACGGACAGCGGATTCCTCGCCGACACGGGGGTCGTCCTGCGGAACCGGTACCTGCCGTTCGAGACGGTGCGCGTGGGCGGGATCGCGGGGGCGCGACGCGTGAGCTACGTGGCGGTGTCGGGGTTCGACGCCCTCACGGGCGCACAGGATGCGCCGTCCGGCGTCTCGGGCGCAGTGTACCTGGCGCGCGGCTTCGCCACGGGCCCCGGGGAGCTGAGCGACGTCTTCCTCTCGGGGGCCACCTACGCCGGCTACGCGCGCCGTACCTTCCTGATCGGGAACCTGGCCGAGGTGGAGGGGCGGCGCGACATGCTGACGCGCGACTGGAACAGCATCATCGGCAGCACGCGCTCGGCGCTGTACTGGGGTCAGGGGCCGGGAACGGTGCTGGTCGTCTCGGACGAGTACTCGGCGGGGGTCAACTCCGTGCTCCCGCTGCAGCTCACCTTCGGTGACCCGACCGGAGGCGTAATCGGCTATCACCGCACGGGGTTGGCTGGCTCGCGCCGGAACGTCGTCCGGACGGAGCTCAGGCAGAGTTGGGCGAGTGCGCTGCGGGGGGCGGACCTCGGTGTGGCGCTGTTCGGGCAGGTCGGAACGTTGTGGTCGGGTGACGCCCCCTACGGATGGACCGGTTCTCGCGGTAGTGTAGGGCTGAGTCTGCTAGGCGCCTACCCGACCAGATCAAAACGGGTCTATCACATCGATCTGGGATTTCCTCTCACGCGAGGGGGAGTCGGGGGTGGGCGCTTCGAGATTCGGTTCGGAAGCGACGACCGGACTTCGCGCTTCTGGGAGGAGCCAGCAGACGTGGCTCAGGCCCGGACCGGCGCGAACCCGGCGACGCTGTTCGCCTGGCCGACCCGATAGTCGGTTGGGGCGATGTTGCCCCACGCTCGTTTCCCTTCGCATGCACTTCCTCGCCCTCGCCAAGGTCCCGCGGTGAGCTGGCCCGGCCGCCGTCCGGCGCCGGGCTTCACGACCCGCGTCCCCGACTTCGAGGCGTTCTTCGAGGCGCTGCCGGCGCCGTGCATCGTGTTCGCGGCGGACGATCCGCGGTACACGATCGTGGCGGTGAACGAGGCGTACCTCCGCGCGACGAACAGCGTGCGCTACGGCGCGCGCGGCCTCCTCGGCCGGCCGCTGTTCCAGACCTTCCCCGACCCGCTGTACGATCCGGCGGCGACGGAGACGGCGAACATGCGGATCTCGCTGCACCGCGTGATGCGCCACCGTGCCCCGGACCGGATGAGCGTGCAGCGCTTCCGCGCGCGACGTCCGGACGGCACGGAAGAGGAGCGGCTCTGGAGCCCGGTGAACGCGCCCGTGCTCGGCGACGACGGCGAGGTGGCGTTCATCGTCCACCACGTGGAGGACGTCACGACTCGCTTCGCTCCCGCGGAGCCGAGGGTGAAGAAGGCGGATGCGCGCACGGAGGGCGATCTCACCTTCGGCGCGCAGGGGGCGGCGACGTTCGTGGACCTCGCGTTCGCGCAGGCGCCCGTCGCGATCGCGGTGCTGCGTGGGCGCGAGCTCGTGTTCGCCTGCTGCAACCGGGCCTACGGCGCGCTCGCTGGGCATCGCCCGCTCGTCGGCCGGTCGATCCGTGAAGCGTTTCCCGAGCTGGACGTCGACACGATCCATACGATACTGCAGGACGTCTATACGACTGGCGTGCCCTACGTCGTGAACGAGTTCCCCGTGCACGGTGAAGGACCGGGGCCGGAGATCTACTACAACTTCGTGTACCAACCGCTCACCGACGCCGAGGGGAAGGTGACGGGGATCGCCGTGCTCGCGACGGACATCACGGAGCTCGTGCTGGAGCGGCTAGTGGCGGAGCGGGGGCGTGCCGAGGCGGAAGTGGCGCGCAACGCGGCGGAGGAGGCGAGCCGCGCGAAGTCGCGGATGCTCGGGACGCTGAGCCACGAGATGCGCACGCCGCTCAACGCGATCGCCGGCTACACGCAGCTCCTGGGCGCCGGCGTGCGTGGCCCGGTGACGCCCGCGCAGCTGGAGGACATCCAGCGCATACGCCAGAACCAGCTCCATCTGAGCGGCGTGGTGAACTCCGTGCTGCGGCACGCGAAGCTCGAGAACGCGATGTTCGGCACGGACCTGGAGACCGTTCCCGTGGCGGACGTCTGCGCGGCGGTGGAGTCGCTGGTGATGCCGCAGATGCGCGAGAAGGGACTCACCTTCGCCTTCACCTCGAGCGCGCCCGATCTGTTCGCGCGGGCCGACCCGGTGAAGGTGCGGCAGATCCTGCTGAACCTCCTGAGCAACGCGGTGAAGTTCACCCCCGAGGGCGGGCATGTGAGCGTGGCCTGCGGTGCCGGGGAGCAGGCAGGCACCGTCGCCGTCTCCGTCGCCGACACGGGGGTCGGGATCGCGCGCGTCCTCCAGGAGAAGATCTTCGAGCCGTTCGTGCAGGTCGGCGCGCCGCTGTCGTCCGACGAAGGGGTGGGGCTGGGCCTCTGGATCAGCCGCGCCCTCGCGCGCGCCATGGGCGGGGACCTCTCGGTGCGGAGCGAGCTCGGTCAGGGCGCCGTCTTCACGCTCACGCTGCCTTCATCGCGCTGACTCCATCAAGGGGATCAAGGGGTCAGACCCCCTCGAAAACCAGGCGGGTCAGACCCGCTTGATCGTTCAACGAGTCTGACCCGCTTGAACGTGCAACGAGTCTGCCCCTCTTGAACCGAGGAGGGTGAGGTCGACGAGCAGGGGGCGATGATCCGAGAAGGCATCGGGGCCGACGCGCGCGCGGGCCACGTGCCAGTCGCCGCTCGTGAGCACGTGGTCGATACGGGCGCGGATCCACCCGTTGTACTTCGTCATGCCGAGGCCGAACCCCGCGGTGGAGAAGGCATCGGCGAGGTCGCCCCAGTGGTCGCGGAAGATGCGGCTCTCGACCGGGGTGTTGAAGTCGCCGAGGACGACGAGCGGGCCGGTGCCCGTATCGACCCAGGCGCGCGCGAGGTCCGACTCGACTTCACGGATCTCGGTGTTCATCCGAATGCGCCGGAGGTCGCGCTCCATGAGTCCCTCGAAGCCCTTCCGCGGCGTCTCGAGGTGCAGGTTGCCGACGCGGATCGGGCCGCGTGGACCGTCGAGGACGAATCGGACGACGTAGCCCGCGCCACCGATCTCCTTCGATTCACTCTGCTTCACGCGATCGAGACCGCTGCGGTCCATCACCTCGGCGCGGCGAATGGGATACTTGCTGATCAGGCAGAGGTCCTTCCCCTCGTAGTGGTACCATCCGGAAAGCCGTGCGGTGGCGGCGGCGAGGATCTCACCGCATTCCTGGAAGGCGACGATCTGTGCGTCCCACCGGTCGAGCTGCCCGGGGAGCATCTGGGCGAGGACGCCGCCGCCTTCCGCGTTGAAGGTCGCGACGCGAACGGGGAGACCGGCGGGGTGCGGGAGCACGCGTCGCCACCCGGTGCGGAATCCCATGACCGGGCCGACCACGATGGCGGCGGCGAGGACTAGGTGGGGCAGCCGGTCGCGCCGCAGCCAGAGCGCCGCGGGGAGGAGCAGGGCGAGCGGGAGGAGAAAGACCCATCGCCCCATGAACAGCAGAACGCTGCCGACGATGGCGCGGTCGCCGACGGTCCACATCGCGGCGGCGATGACGACGACCGCGACGAGGTACGCCCAGACGATCCACGAGACGACTCGAGCGAGGCCGGTTCGCGGAACCAGCACCGGTTGGCGTGACGGTGTCGCTGACCTGGCCTGATCGCGGCGCTTCTTCCGGCGCCGAGGGGCGCGTGCCTTCGATGGCTCGGCGGCGGCGGGGCGCTGGATCTCGGTGACGTTGCCGCAGCGCCGGCACACCACGTGGCGCCCGATCGCCGCGTCGTCGGCGTGAAAGGGCTCGCCGCAGCGGCAGTGGACAGTGAAGGTGGACATTGCGCCTCAATGTATCGTCGGTTCCGTTCGGCAGCGGTCCACACAGGTGTGGCGTCGATGCAATCGTCAGGAATCTTCCCGGTTGCGTGACGCGATCGGCCCGTTAGATAGGAAGGCGCGTCGGAGCACCGGCCACAGATCGGACGCGCCCGCCGCATCTTCTGTCACTTCAAAGATTTACAGAGGCGAGCCTGTCTGCGCCGCCGGCCGGTCCGTCACAATTTGTTTACCTAGTTGTCACCCGTACCGTCCTGTGGTGTGAGTGGCATGCGCGCTGCTTTCCCCGGGGTGCCGGCCAGAGCCGGTTTTCCATCAACGGACCGCCTGGCCAGCACGGCGCGGTCGATCGCCAACTCGCTTCCGAGGCCAGTGCAGGCTGGACTCGGCACGGCGTTTCTCTTCTCCGTCACCGAACAGGATCCCGATCATGACAGTCGCAGCGACTTCCGGCAGCGTGTTCACGAACCCCGTGTCCGGTGTGCCGAGCGGTGTCCGCGCCTATACGCTGAACGAAGGGGGGCTCCCGCTCGTCGTCGAGCCGGTCGAGGAGGGGATCGTGCTGGCCGACTGGAATGCGAAGAACCGTGCGTGGGTCGAGGCGCAGCTCCTCGTGCATGGCGCGGTGCTCTTCCGGAACTTCAACCTGCCCTCGCCGGCGGACTTCGAGCGGGCGGCGAAGGCGGTGTACGGTGAGCTGTTCGCCGACTACGGCGACCTGCCGCGCAACGCCGCGGGGGAGAAGATCTACGAGTCGACGCCGTATCCGGCGGACCAGATGATCCTCTTCCACAACGAGAGCTCGCATCTGCCCAGCTGGCCGATGAAGATCTCCTTCCACTGCGTGACGCCGGCCAAGGTCGGGGGCTGCACGCCGGTGTTCGACACGCGCGAAGTGCTGAAGCACATCGATCCCGAGGTCGTCGAGGCGTTCCGGACGAAGGGGCTGATGTACGTCCGCAACTTCTCGAAGGGGGTCGATCCGACGTGGGAGGAGTTCTTCCACACCACGGACAAGTCGAAGGTCGAGCAGATGTGCCGCGACGCCGGCAGTGACTTCGAGTGGCGCGCCGATGGCGGGCTGCGCGTGATCAACCGGTCGAAGGGGATCGTGAAGCACCCGAAGTCGCTGGAGGAGATGTTCTTCAACCAGGTGCAGATCCACCACATCTACTGCGTGGACGAGGAGACCCGCGACGGTCTGCGCGCGCTGTTCGATGAGGAGGACCTGCCGCGCAACGTCTACTACGGCGACGGCACGCCCATCCCGGACGAGACGATGCAGCACCTGGGCGAGGTGTTCGAGCAGGTGTGCGTGCGATTCAAGTGGCAGAAGGGGGACATGATCATGTGCGACAACATGCTCGTCACCCACGCGCGCGACACGTTCGAGGGACCCCGCCAGATCGTCGTCGCGATGGGCCAGATGCTGAGCGCCGATCAGCTACCCGCGTAGCGCCGGGCGCGGCGCCCGGGCAGCGGCATGCGCGTTCTCCTCTTCCGGATGTTGTGTGACACCGGCGGGGTTGCCAGCTCCATGCTGCTGCTCGGGCGGGGGCTGGCCCGCCGGGGGATCGACTGTGAGTACTGGTTCTGCCAGCCGTCGAGCCGGTTGCCGGAGTTCACGGCGACCGGCCGCGCGACGGTCGGTTCCCTCCCCGCGCTGGCGGCGCGTCTGGAACGCGGCGACTTCGACGTCGTCCAGATGACAGCGTCGGATCCGGCGGCGCTGGTGGTCTCGCGCCTGGCCGGCCGCGCGCGCGTGGTGGTCACCTCGCGTGGCGCGCTCTCCGACGTCTGGCACCGCGACAACTGCTTCGCCTACACCGCGATCTCCCGCGGGATGGCGGAGCTGAACCAACCATTCACCGAGCTCGAGATCGAAGTCGTGCACAACGCGATCGACGTGGACGCGTACGCACCGCCGGCGGGGGATGCCGTCCCCGCGGGGGCGCCGATCGTCGCGTTCGTCGGTCGCACGACGGCGGCGGAGAAGGACTTTCCGCGGTTCACCCGGATCGCGCGCCGGCTGGTCGACCGTGGCGCGCGCGTCTGGATCGCCGACCCGCACGCCGGGACGTGGGCACAGTTCGACGGACTGCCGGTCGAGCGGTTCGCGGCCGAGCGGTGGGAGCCCGTGCCGCACGAGACGATCGCCGACTTCTATCGCGCGGTGGCGGCGTCGAACGGCGTGGTGCTGATGACGTCGCGCTCCGAGGGATTCGGCAACGTGGCGCCGGAGGCGGCGGCGTGTGGGGCGCGCGTGGCGGCGCCGGACGTGATGGGGCTACGTGAGGCGGTGCTCGATGGGGAAACGGGCATGCTCTATCCTGCAACCGCGAGCGACGACGAGGTGGCCGACCGCCTCGCGCGGTGGCTCGCGTCGCCGCACGACGTCGCGCGGTGCAGCGAGGCGGCACGGCGCGCGTTCTCGCCGGACAGGATGGTGGAGCGGTACGCGGCGATCTACGAGCGCGCGGAGCAGCGGCTGCACGGCGAGGTGAACGAAGGAGCACGAACGCACGCGTCCGACGCGCCGGGGATGGCGCTCCTCGTCGAGCATCTCGGCCGACAGCGCCGGTGGCGCGCGACCGTGTCGCGGCAGGCGGCGGCGGAGCTGGCGCGTGCGGGCCGGCGGCGCGAGGCGCTGCGCGTGCTCGCCGACGGGTTCCGCGCGGTGCCGACCCAGCTGCTGAGCGCGACGGCGCTGCGCCAGCTGGCGAACGCGGGGGCTGGGCTCGTGCGGCCGGCGCGGCGAGCATAGCACGATGCGCCCTATCGCACCGACCGCCGCGTATCCGCTGACACCGCTGCAGCAGGGGATGCTCGCGCAGCACCTGCGCGCGCCGGGCTCCGGGGTGGACATCGAGCAGCTCGTGTGCACGCTCCCCGAGCGCGTGGACGCCGGCGCGATGCGGGCCGCGTGGCGGACGGTGGTCGATCGGCACGACGTGCTGCGCAGCTCGATCGAGTGGAGCGGGCTCGATGCCCCGCGGCAGCGGGTGCACGAGCGCGTGGAGGTTCCGTTCGAGGTCATGGATTGGCGCGGCATTCCCGCCGCGGAACGTGAGGAACGCCTCACGGCCTGGCTGCGCGCCGACCGGGCGCGCGGACTCGTGCTCGACGAGGCGCCGCTGCTGCGACTGACGCTGCTCGTGCTGGCGGAGGACGAGCACCGGCTCGTGTGGACCTTTCACCACGCCATCCTCGACGGGCGCTGCTTCCCGATGGTGCTGCGCGAGGTGTTCGACCTGTACGACGCGGCGCAGCGCGGCGAGAGCGCGCCGCCGCCGGAGCGGCGGCGGCCGTTCCGCGA